>JAABUW010001788.1_pt1 | contig 34456 bp, 48 predicted proteins | sample 5560081 | NCBI WGS metagenome assembly JAABUW01 (sample SAMN10711882, study PRJNA513363) | rock metagenome | isolation source: Antarctica rocks | place: Antarctica: Victoria Land, Knobhead sud | reverse complement strand
GACGCTGCTCGGCGGCGGGCGAGAGTGTGCGCCAGTCGAATTTGGTCGCCAGGATGTCTTCCATGGCGCCACCGCATAGGAGCCAGAGCACTTTGATGTGGCGTTCCTTCTTGATATAGCGCAGGTAGCCGGCGATGGTCTTGGCGTACTGGCCTGGGTGGCATAGAGGATCGCCGATGGTGATGGCGAAGCCTTCGTGAGGGACGAAACCGACGGCGGCACCAGTGTTGGGATCGCGCCAGATCTCGAACTTCGGCTCGAGCCATGATGTGTTCGAAGCGTCGCCGTAGTTTGCGATGAGTTTCTCCAGAGGCTGGAACTCCATGTGAGCTGCGACGCGGTCCTGGCCGGACCATGGTGGGTGCAAAGTGCTGGCTTCGGGATGTCTGAGCTGCTTGACGGGTGGTGTGTACGGCAGAGATCGTGGATCGCGTGGGAAGAGCGAAGCGTTCCGGATGTCGCCAAGCTTCAGCAACAACATCAGAATACGTTCCATACCAATACCACCACCTCCGTGCGGAGGGCAGCCCCATTCGAAACCAGACATGTACTCTTCCATGGTCTTGGGATCCATCTTCAGCGCCTCCATCTTCGCTGTCAGCATGCTCGCGTCGTGGATACGCTGCCCACCAGACAGGATTTCTTGCCCGCGCAAGAAGATATCGAAGGAGTTGGTGACCTTGGAGTTGTATGGATCTGGCATGGCGTAGAAGGGTCGTGCGGAAGCTGGGAATTTGTCGAGCACGTAGTAATCGGTCTTGAACTTCTCTCGGATCACGCGACCAAGCTGGATTTCGTCCCTTGTGCCCAAATCTTCATCTTCTGGCAGCGCATTGCCATGCTCGTCTTTCCAACCCGTCTCGTTAAGCAATCTGATGCCTTCAGCGAAAGGTAGGATGAGGGTTTCGTCAAGCCACAGCAGATCATCAGAAGGCCACTGCTCTTTCACAATGTCGACTTCGTGTCTGTAATCTGTGTAGATGCCCTTGAAAATCGCCTTGAAAGTGCTGTCGAGAGTTCGCAGGACTTCGTGGTAGTGCTCGTCGATAGCCATCTCGAGATCGAGACCTGTGAACTCAGTCAAATGTCTATGGGTGTTGCTGTTCTCCGCGCGGAACACTGGGCCAATCTCGAAGACTCTACGCATATCCGCCGCAATACACATCTGCTTGCCGAGCTGTGGCGATTGAGCGAGGAAAGCTGGGCGGCCAAAGTAGTCGACCTTGAACACGCTTGATCCTGACTCAGATGCCGCACCTTGTAGCTTTGGTGTGTGGATCTCGGTAAAGCCAAGCGAATCGAGGTGGGAGCGGAAGATCTGGCAGATGCCGGACTGAATACGGAAAACGCTCTGTGATCCTGTCGCACGAAGATCGATGATCCTGTTGTTCCAGCGAGCGCGATCTGAGACGCGGTGGCGAGTGTCACCCTCTTTCTGAGTATCTTCCGCCGTGACTTCCGCCTCATGAACAGTGAAAGGTAGTGGCTCGGTTGGTACGGCCTCGACGTGCATCTCGGTGATTAGGATCTCAATGTTGTGGATGGAGACACCGATGATCTCGCCCTGTTTCGCTTTCGGCTCCTGGACAATGCCTCTTACGCGGACCACAGTCTCGACGTGCAAGTGCTCGGCCCAGTAGAGGAAATGCTCGGACACGCTGCCATGCTCATGCAAGATACCCTGGATCGTCGCCGTCTGTTGCCTCAGCTCGAGGAACATGAGATGAGCACTGAGCTTGCGGATATTGTGTAGGCGAGCTCGGAAGACTGTCTCCTGGCCAAGATGCTCCGCCTTCAGGTCTCGGAGGTTCAAGCGACCCTCCTGCTTGAACTCGCCGGCGTAATTGTTGATAGGTAGAACGCCATACTTGGATCGTTGCTCCTCAGTCTCGTTCTCAAGCGCCTTCCTCTCCATGTCCTCTTTCCGCTTGCGGTCCGCCTCCCGCCTTTCCTCGGCCTCCTTGCGGTGCTTCTCCTTCTCGGCCATTCGCTCATGCTTGCGTTGCTGGTTCTTGCTCATTGAGTCACCGTCTCGGTTGAGGGGCATGTCCCCGTCCGACGAACTCGAAGAGCCCGACGCAGACCGCAGCTTGCGCCGGAGCAGGCCAATGGGGGTGGACGTTCTATGCCCATCACCCTTGATTGACTCTCGGTGCTTGGAGAATGGCTTGTTTGAGTCAATGCTCTGCCTCTTGTTGTGATTGGACCAGTGCGAGAGGCCGGAGAGGGAGTGGCGGGGTTTGTCACCAGGCTGGGGCTCAGAGATAGACGAGTGCGAGCTCATGGTCTGCTGGTCGTGAGGAGCTGTTGCTGTAGCAGTAGCAGGAGCGGAGTCCTTGCGCGTCGGTCTTGTAGTGCTGCCAGACTCGTTATCGCTGAGCTGTGGCGAGTTCTTGCCACTGCCCGGCACCAGCTTGTGCAGGACATCCTTCATTGCGGACCCCATCTTGCCGGCTGTCCTGCTTCACGCAGATTCGAGAGAGAGCAAGAGCGGAGGGCAATATTGAAGCTGGACCCCACTAGCGAACCCTGACCTGCCGTCACCGCCCTAACCTTCGCGCGAAATCCGCCTGCGATTTTCTAGCCGAGAGAGCTTCTCGGATCTCTGCGGAAAAACTCCAACTCGCAGCCCGCCGTCACATTCACGTCAAGCTCTCGATGCAACGTGCTGAACTCGAAGACACCAACGACGACGAGGGGAAGCGGAGCGAAGCAGGAGAAACACCAGAGCAAAACACTATTTATTCTGCCGGGCAAGCTTTGCACTGCTACTTAAGCACTTACTGTACATGACCGCTCTCGGCGAGCATGTGCAAGCGCTGCTCACTCAGCTCCCGGCAGCACTAGCTGCGGTTGGCATAATCCTCGTAGCCACACACAGCTCTGCCCTGTCTCGTGCTTCCAGTGGAATTCGGCGGCAGCAGCCAAGCACGCCCGCCGTCCAGCTTGCCAATGCGGATGCGAGGTCAGGCTATAAGTCTCGTGCTACCGACCACGTGAGAAAGGCATTGTGCGGCTCAGGGAGAGTTCCGGAAGCCGATGCGATGAGATCTAGAATACCTGACTGTGGCGACTGTTGCATTTGCTTCCTTCCGCACGTATGGGCGGGACAAGATACGTTCCTGTATTGCCGCTGCATTACTACTGTTAACCCTGTTCCACAAAGCTCGAAACCGAGCAACATGTGACGAATGCTCTCAGGACTTGTGCTCGGTTCTGGTACACCTAAGAATTATAAAGATATGAGTATGATGTGAGCTCGAATGGACTTCAATTCTACTTATCCACTCTGCTATCGTCCACACTACCTTCTTCCTATCTTATCCATACCCGTTTCTTCCAGAGCATGATAGTCCGATCAGCGGTACATGGCCGTGTTCAACGAGCTAGGCGGCGAGGCTCCACGTAAGGCGACTGCACTGGACAACGTCTAACGCAATCTCCGTCCGAGACAACTTGGTCAAGCAAGACGTTGATGTGCCGCTTCAGCTTTGCAATGCTCTCCATCTCCTCTCCCACGTTCGATCAAAACCCGCTGCCTCCTCCCAACTTGCTTACAGACATGATATCATCTCCACAGTAGACTTCGACCAGGCAGGAAACTATCTGGCTACTAGTGTCAAGGGCGGCCGAGTAGTCCTCTTCGAGAGGAACAGAACCAAGAAGACCTGCGATTACAAACTTCACAACCGCTCTGATCCACGATGTGATCGTCAACATACATATCTCTACCACAAAATGCCCGCGCGGGTGTGACGTCTCCGCATGCGACAGCGCATCAGAGAATACCAACGCATCCTGCGCGCGCGTCGAGCGGGTTTCGAAGCAGCCCGCACCCGCCGACTCGGGCCCGACTCCTCCGCCGCCACCACCTCCTTACCGCCACCCCCCTCCCCTCGTGCCCTCAGACCACCCTCCACCCTACGAGCCGCTGCCGCCACCCTTCCCGGCATGATGACGTTGTTCTCCAAAACCCAAACCACCGCCGATACCGACGACAAGAGCGACAATGGAGCCCACGACCAGTCGTCCAGCGGGGAGGCAGAGAGCGAGGACAACGAGCACGACGCCATGCACGAGTCGGTAAGCTCCACGCGGCGCCCACCGGCCGGGCTTAAAATCCCGGTAAGAACCATGACTACCGTGATCGGGTGGAGGATCCAGTGGCTAGATCAGGCAGTACGTTAGCGTATCGAACTTTCCTCGGCCAGGAGAGGCGTGCCGTGCATCGATCTTGGCGAATCAGAACCACCGTCGTGTTTCAGAGTGGATTTGAGGGTATACAGTATACGTACAGACCTGCCCAAGTTCTACTCCCATGATCGTTTAGCTATTCGCTTTTCTCCCATCCCAACCCCTTCAAAACACCGCTCCAAACCCAGTATAGCCGTCCCAAGCCGTTAGTCGACTCATTCGCGCATTGAGCCATAACAATCATCAAGGAGAAAAACTCCGTTCGTTCACATCATCCCGCCACCATTACCCGCACCCGCCGACCCCATAAAAACATTCCCCGGATTCGCCGATGGCGCCGCTCCACCATTAGCCATGCCCTGCTCACCACCAACCGCGCCCATTGAGTCGAGGTCGAGGTTCATAGGCCACATGGCCACATTCGGGTCCATGGCCGAGTTGTTGGCGATGTAGTTGTCCCAGGCGCCCTGCACTACACGTTAGTACACTTCTCATCAATCTCCTCCGACTGAAAGATTAGAGGTGTAGGACCGGACTCACCCAGTCAATATCCCCCATAACCCCATCCATATTCGCCCCCGACCCCGCTTGCCCGAACAACGCACTAAACGGACTCGCCGCCCCCGCCAACCCCTGACTCCCATCCGGACCCGAGTACCCAGGCGTCAAGCCCGTCCGTTCCGTCATAGGCTCATTCAGCAAACCAGCCATACTCGCCGGATACCCCGCCGACTTCTCCGGCCCTGACCCTATCCCCATCCCGGAGAAATTCCCCGGCGACATCCCACCCGCACTCAGCATTCCCAGCGTCATCGCCGCACTCTGCTCAGGCGGCAGATTGTCATCCGAAAGCATCGCAGACCCATTCGGGAAAGCGCCGAAATTCATGCTTCGTCCTCGCGGCGCGGGGTACATGTTATTCTGCCCCTGCCGAAGTCCCTGCGGCTGCAACGAGGGCTCGACGTTCAGGTGGTAAGCGGCTTGTTGCGCTTGGTGCGCTTTTAGCTTGTCGAACATCACGCGTAAAGTGACGGAAGCTTTGTAGGCCTCCATGCTCTGCTCGCGCACTTCTTCCCAGATCACGATGCAGTGCTCGACTGCTGTGAGCATTTCCTCGCGGCGGTCTTCTTTGTACAGCTCCGCGCCGTTTGGAGGTGAAGGGGCGCCGCGGCCTCGGCGTTCGTGCTCGGCGGAGTGGTAGAGGTCGAGGCAGACGAGCATGCCTGCTAGGAGGAAGTCGTGGGTGGTGAGGGAGGAGATGTACCATTTCACGCTCCGCAATCTTCCCCCTGGTCGACTCTCCTGGTGAAGCGTGGCTTGGTGCGCGAGAAGTTCCATTGACGCGTCTATGCACGTGCGGCGGGAGTAGGCGTAGCGAGGGTTCTCACGCCCGCGGGCGATGAAGCGGCGGTGGAGGACGAAGAGGGAGCGGAGATGTACCATTTCCAGACCCAGGCGCTGCATGATCAGGTTTGCGGGATCGCGTGCTGACTCCTGAAACGAGCGCATCTTCAGTAAAGGCGGATGCGTCGCGCGAGCTTCGCGGAGATCTTGGTCGAATTTCATGGTTTCTTCGTACGCCGGAGGGTTTGTGATGGAGGCTACGCGCTCCACGATCCGGCCAAAGAGGAAGGTCATCTTCGATTTCGCTATCATGTAGCTCATCGGCGTGGCCTCGAAGGTCGGTCTTGAGTTTGGGAGCGATTTCATGTCTTCGTGCAGCTCGTCGTCGTAAAGATTCCGTGGAGCTTCGGTATCGATGTACTCTGTTCGAATCATGGCCGGAAGGCCGAATTGAAAGGAGATGAGGAGATCGCATTGCCGCACGAAACACCACACACGCCGTCTGATCTCTCCTTGAAATGGTGTGATCGTGCTGTGAGGCGCTGGATCGCGATGATAGCCCATCCGCATCGCTAATCGCACGCAGAGGCTGACCATCAGTAGAACGCCTGGCTCAGCGTCTCTGCTTCGGCCGTATTCCGCTTGGACGTGTAGGACCAGTGTCTCCAGTATCTGTGCTATCGGCTGTGTGATATCCGCGAGCAACAAACACTGCGCAGTCAATCGCCTGAACTCGTGCGAAAGGTCCATCGCGCGGCCTCGATATTCAGGTGGCTCGTCGCCTGCTCGGTGGTATGATTGTAATGCCAGAGTCATCATCGCGAAGCACATCCCGATCCACACCACGCCAGACTCATTCGGAGTCAGCCAGTGCCGGTCATACTGCTTTTGAAACGAAGGTCCATGGATTATATGCACTGATGGATCGTAGGCATTGAAGTACCGCGCAATCAGGCGATCCGCATCCGCCTTCGCCGGAAACGCAGCCAACAACTCCGCCGGATCTTTCACTGCTGGTCCTTGTAGTAAAAATGCAGTTCCTGGGCTCTCGTTCGCTTTCGCGGCCTGTACTTTCTCCATATGCCTGCTGTAATCCTCCTTGTGCTCCGCAAAGTACTTCTTCACCTCCGTCAGCTCGCCAAGGATAGCATACCAATGCGCATCGGATGCGAAAACTGCTCTGCCATTGTCCACCTTCATGATGCCAATCCCTTTTGACACTTGCTCCACGTCGCTATCTTCGCCCTCGCCATTCTCCCCCTCCTCCCTTATCATATCGCTCCCCTCCACATCTAGCCGCAGATCCGATCCCGCGCTCAGGCTGTTACTCCTACTCGCGCTTATCGCCGCCTGTGCTGCCGCTGACCCTCCAGGTTGCGATCCGCTTCCCATCAATGATAAGACCAGCCCTTCCAGCCGGTCAATGCGATTCTGCATATCATCTGGTGTGCCCGTGGAGCTGTTCGTGCCCTTCCTTCGGTTGCCCAGAGTCGCATAGCTGCATGATGCCGTATCCCCGCGCTTGGTGCAGTTGTCGCATGGATGGCCACGATTGCACTTCAGCTTGCGGTGTCTACAGGGCGCGCATGAGAGAGGCACGCGATTGCGCTTCCGTACGACTCTGAACTGTTGTGTGTCTGGCGATGCGCCGTTGGAGGATGTTGAGGAGGGAGGTGTTGGTCCATTTTGCGGGGCCATGTTCGCGGATGCTTGGGTAAGAGCTCAACACTGCTCTTCTCTTGTCTCCGCGATGGCCAGTGCACTCTGCCGGAAATCTGTTTCCCTCTTGCAATCCACTGCAGATGATGTAGCTTGCTGAGTAAGTGGCTTTCCGAAACCGGGCTGTAATTGTCTCCGCTCCTTCCTGCTGAGGAGGCTCGTTTTCACAGCGGTATGTGGTGAATGGGAAGATTCAATCGTCTGAAGGAGAATGGAAAGAAGGCCTCCTGCTGTATCGCACGATGGCCAAAGCAGTGTTGTAGTGGAGTCGGGCCCTCGTGCCGGCCGCCGATATCAATGTCGATCAACCGACTTTGGCGTCTGCGCCGCACGATGATCCTGGTCGCAAGACGTCGATCCTTGGGCAAATGAGGGCTTCCGATGGCGACGAGCTGTGAGTCACGGCGGAGACTCGTGTGCAAGAGGCCAAGTGCTGATTGCAGGCTGAAGAAAGACGTCAAGTCTGCAGCGAACGAGTACAATAGCGGCGGAGTTAGGGGCTTAACGCCATGAGCCCACGGGATCCTTCGAGGGGAGATATATGGACCTTCTTCACCTACCTCTAGGAGAAAGTTATGACGGAGACCTGAGTCTTGGAGCTGTGGAAGGCTCGAGCCTACGATGTCTGTCTGCACCGCCAACGTTCTATGGTAAAGGACTACGTTCTTACTCTGCTCGCGGGAGATGAACGTCTGGGATGCGATCTACCGCATAGTGCACTTCATGTAGGAACCACAGTTTCATCCTGGTCCTACTCCTTTCGAAGAGATCGTTACAGTATGTATGTGAGGCGAACAGCCCTACGACTGACCCTAGCCTAAGACCACCACGGCAGCTTCTCGGAGTCCCTCCACCCTCTCCTTTCTCCTCCTCCGCCTCCTCTGCTTCCTCCGATCCCTCGCCGCTCCGTCTCCATCTCCTTCCGCCCCCCTCCACCCTCACACCCCCGGCAAGGTTCTGACCAGGTGTTGTGGAAATATCTTGCACGGATGTTCGCAGGATGCCCATCCTCCAAATGGAGTATCTCTACCGGGGCCACCGATATTTGACACTCTGTGGGCCCACCGCACCACTCAGCACCAGCAACAGCAGCAGCGCTGGAAGCCGCCAACGACGGCCGAGACAGATACTGCACAACCGATAGTCGTTATACTAATAACAGCCGACAACGATCACTACAGGAATGTCGGTCAACGATCACAGTAATCGACAATCAGTCCTCCTAGCTGTTGATGACTGTCAACCAAACGAGAGCCTGATTGACCTTTATTGATCTTTTAATCAGCTCTGAAAGACATTCACCCCACCGAATTCCTCCTCCCGTGAAGGCCTCTGTCGATTTTGTTTGCGACTCGGAAAATCCGCCTACTCGTCTCTGTTACTGGTGCTGGCTGGTCTAGGTCTAGAAGTCTTTAATACCTGAGAACTCTCGTGCTTTTTCTTTGCCAGTCGGTACGCGGAAATATACGTGTAACCACGACGGTCGAACGCTAATTTGGAGCACCTTCCTACGCTCAGCTAGCTTGTAGTCCACTGCCGGAAGGCTAGGGTCCGACCGTAGGCGTAGGCATGGAAGGGAGGAGGGCAGAGGCGCAGGAGAGCAGGGAGAGGGTGGGTGGCCTTCAAGAAGCCGGCGTGGTAGTCTTAGGTCGACTTTGCGACTCGGAGCGCCCGTTGATTCCTCTCTCTCGTTCCTCTAGACAAGCTTGGCTGCGTGACGGAGAGCATGATCCGGTTCGATGCGTTGAAGTCCAAAGCGCCGCGGAGCTACACCGGGAAGAGGGTAGCGAAAGCCAAGGTACGTGCTCTGAACGACGCAGACGCTACATGTCTGACAATGGCTTCAGCACAACAAGACTGTGCACGATGTCACAGGTGGACGAGGACGAGGTTCATTCCCGGTACTGGATAATCTTGCGAGCATCTCGCGACGCTTGTCCAGCCCCGTCTCGGCAACACGTTTAAGAATATGACGAAGCGGAAAGAAGTCTCTCGGAGCTCGCGGTGCAGGATGTGTTAGAGGTATGTGGGGGGCGTTTTCATGAGGCGATCCTGATGAGTGTGCGCCTCGAGAGTTTGCATTGGCAGGTGTGGAGACTGGCTTCCAGAGGTGAGTCTGCAATGGCAGTTGTGGCAGTTGTGGCAGCTGTCGACCGTGTCGGGCGCCATGGAGAAGTGGCGAGAAGAGGGCCGAGAAGGTAAGGGGTGAGGGCGCCGAAGGTGTCAGAAGTTTCGCTGGGTTTGGCATGTTGGAGGTATCGGCCAGTTGTTGAAGTGCCCGTGACGGCGGTTGGTGAAAAACACCACTACAGCCCAACGGCGTGCAACATAGGCCCAGAGTCTGGAGGTGACGACGCCGCACGCTGTGGCACTGATATCGGGTTACTACGCCTGGGTCATGTGATGATGTTCCCTACAGTTTTCACCACAGCCTGGCCTTCCGATCATCGTTCCTGCTCGCAAGACGTAGTTCAAGGTTCGTGAGATTATCTCTGGTTACGTACACGAACTCACAGGCATATCATACAGATGCTCCACACCCGCAGTCAATGCTGTGATACTGACTCTTGTTCTCGTTTGCCAGGCGGTACGTACGCACACAGCAACAGCCCATTTCCACACTGCGCTCTAGTTATACCGCAGGTGGGCTTCGCCGTTTGGCTCCAAGACGGGTCACGCTCCAGGTAATCGAAGTCTGGGATAGTCGAAACATCCACTACCACCTCTGCCTGTACTTGTGAGCCGCTGTTCCTCCTTGGACAGATCCGCCCTGCTCAGAGTCCTTGTTCACCAGCTCCATCTCATCGGAGACGTTCATGTATGTGTTGCACATGATAGAGTTCTTCGCCTCCCTGGAGTTGTGCGTTCCTGACGGACCAGTCCAAGGCCGATTATCCGATGTAGCATGCCGGCTCCCAGGCGTGCTCGACTTGTTCTTCCGTGAACCGTACATGCTGCTCAACTTGTTGCCAGCACTCCACATCCAGAAGCGCTTGATCGGTCCAGCCAGAGCAGGCATACAAGCGCACACAACGCCGACGTTGCTCTCCACGATAGACCAAAGGGCGATGGGGTTGTAGGTCCATGTTGGATTTGTCGTAGCTCGCCATCGCACGATGTACGAGAGGCGTACGACGCTGCAGATCGTGACGAACAACCCGACCTAGAGGCGCAGACGGGTCAGCAACTGTCTCGATCAAGGTAGTTGTTACAGCAATGCTTACCAGAAACGTCATGCACACGCCCGCCTTCTTCTTGTTGGAGATTTGGACTTGCAGCAAGCGCGGTATGGGTAGGACGAAGACGACAAGGTCGAACGTGGTATTGACGGCGGATCCTGCATAAATCTGGGCCATAATATTGAAGCAGCGACCCCCGCGATACGACTCAGTATTTGTCTTGATGTCTCCAATGTGCGATTGGTTCACTTACTCGTGTTGCCCGTCCCATCCTGTCCAGCTGAAGGACACCGGATTGCATTGGAATGCGGTCGCCAAAGCAAAGGCCGTCGGCATCGCAATGAACAGGCCGACCAAAATCCAGCATATTTTCCGGAACGTCGTTGACACGGTGCTGGGGAATATGCGAAGATAGAACAACACGATCGACATCTTCGTGCTTTTGGAGGATGATATGTTAGCCAAGTTCTTGAGCATTTTGTGCAATAGTGTGTTTGTTGGCGAGGGTACGTACAAGGACACACAGTATGAGTAGAGCATCTCTTCCACCCAGAAATACTGTAGAGCGTCAGCGAATGCCACAGCAAGGTAGCCCGAGATACTTACTCTGAGCACTGAGCTAATGTTCCTTGGCTCCAGCATCCACATATCCCTACCCAGGCCGTCGTCGATCACTACGAAGGTCAGTCTATCCATACCCGAAACCTGATGCGCACAACTTACTGAGATGACCGACGATTGTGATTGCAGCAAGGAGGACACCGCAAAAGAGGATCCCCCAGTCATCCAATCCATACCCAGCTCCCTTGAAGTACTCGGCGCGTGCGGCGAAGCGGCCAGCAATCGCTACCATGGCCAGTGCAAATAGTATCCAGGTGACCCTGAGAGTCTCATCTTGCTGTGAGCGGACTGGAGCACCACAGCTCGTCTCTTGGAAGCGTTGTGTCTCTGGAGGGAAGTGTCAACGACCTGAGATATCATGATCGATGGAAGCTTGTGTGCTTACGTAGAGCCTCGACGACTGTGCAGTTGACAGTCAAGCAGCCACCCAACGCTAAGGTGAGATTGGTGTTCGTGCAAATGCATGCGGTGTCCGTCAAGGAGCAGCCCGATGCCGGTACGTACTCAGCAAGGCATTGTACCTAGCGACGACAGTGTTTAGCATGAAGGTCATGTATAGCAGGCTAAGCATACTTACTGCGCAAGCAGGTAGCTGCTTCGTTATCTGCTGCAGGTCCGCCTGCTCGACTTCAGCAGTAGCATTGTAAGCGGCAAGAGCAATGCTCGTGAGAGATAGAAAGGACAGCCCGAATGATAGTCGCATGGTTCACAGAAGCGGCGAGCACGGGAGAAGGATTTGGGCAAGTCCGGGGATTCAGATATGTGGCCATGGTTATGTATGCTTCCTGCAACGGCGTCGAGATTCACTGTGTGCAAAGCGCCAGACCCACTGTCAGGCAGTGTTGAATGCTGTCAAAAGTATGCTTGACTTGCCGCAGTACAGGCGATCCAACCTCCCGGCATTGTGGCCAACAACCAGGTGATCGGCTCTGCAGCAGTCAATGCGAGTCAGTGTAGCACAGCGCGCTATGCCCTGGAGAGCCGCGCCTCCGCAGATAAGGTGAGGGCCAAAGCAAGGCAAACAGTCTTGTGTAGATCACTCGTGGAGTCGATCGAAGGCCCTTACCGGACCGATGATGTGCCGGTGAAATGTGGAGGACTGAGTTCGTCGCTGGTTTCACGCCGAGGTGTCCATGAGTCGACTCCGAGTTTAGTCCTGGAAGTAAATGCTGGTGTTATCATGGCGAAATACCGGGTAGCTGCCCGATTCTGGAGCATCGGCATTGTGCTACCAAAGTAAAAGTGGGCGAGCGATCTCCGCAGCGTGGACGCGGCGCGAGGACTGCATGTGTCGATGTCCCCGTGCAATTGAAACAACCATATGCTTGAAACAGCCATTGAAGGTACAAGTAAGTTCGTTATGGCTGCCGAGCTACACGATGCAGGGTCGGTGTGCTTGACATCCGTAGAGCTCCGACAAGAGTCCACGCTCGTGCATCCATCATACCATGTGAAGAGACACGGGCCTTGATTGCCAGCTACACGATTGTCAGTGTCATGAGATGCACCTTCGAGGTTTGTTCAACTTAAGCTGTGGACTGAGGAGGTGAATGTCGACTTGTCAAGAGCCCAACCTCATGTTGACTTCGATGGCCAAGATCTGCACGAGACATCCCCAAACGAGTGACAGATTTGACGCCGCTACAGTTCTGGAGCTTTCCGCACACAGCCAAGTCCAGGATGGAGAACAAGCGGAACCGCCAAGAGGGCTGCATCTTGGTAGAGAGAAGTCCCAGATCTGGCCGCGGACGAAGCGCCGCCTCTCCAGAAGTGATCGAAACTATTTCAAAATCTGAAGATTTTGTACATGAGCTAGCGGCGGCATCTTCCGAGCCAATGACAGCGCTCAACGAAAGATCGCTCACAAAAAAGCGACAACAACGCTCACGACCCCCCAACACTCCCCTGCCAATCCGTCCACCCTTCTCTCCCCAGTCTCCTTAGCAGCTCTTCTGCCTTGTCTACTTCCAACAGAACCGCCGCATCACGATTGTTGTGTTGGAGGCTGGACCATATCCCCTGTCTCGGATCCAGTGCTCGCAGAAGTTGTATCATGGACTGGGCTTTGTACTGCGGCGAGGCGGCAAAGATGCGTTGGTCCTTGACATCCGATATCATGATTGCTGCAACATGCAATAAAGCGGCATCCTCGACGTCTACCGCATAGGGAGGTGGAAACTCTGTATTGCGACTGTCGTGGAGTGAATCAAGAAGGCTTATGGAGGGAGGCAGGCCATGCGCAGGGTCCAAGATGTGGCCGAAGAGAGTGGCAGGTAGGACTGACGGCGGTGTTAGCAATGCAGTAAACTGGAGAATTGCCTGACATACCGGTATTGAGCACGAAACCTGGTTTCCTTCTTGCGTACCATCGCCACATCGCCGCCTCTGTCTGCATCTTCGCGCTCGCATGCACTGCTGCCGGTCGCCTTTGTTCATATGGTGGTGGTGCCCAAGCGTCATCAAAATCCAGCATGTTCCAGCTCTCGCTCGTCACCTCGCTGGTCGCAATGCGGTTCGGAGATACTGCCGCTGTGACCGAGCTGCAGTATACGAACCGCCTGACGCAGTCCTCTTTCGCAGCCGCCTCCAAAGCGTTTATAGCGCCAGCTATTGAAGGCGTAATCACCTCGTTCGGATCCGACGACAGCGTGGTCACCGACGCCACGTGGACCACACCAACACAATGCTGCATCACCACATCGAACGCTCCCTGTGTCGCCATATTGGTGACTTGAGCGGCATGATAACGTCCGAGTCCATGCCGCTGCTCGAAAAACTTGCTGGTCTTGATCGCTTTCTCCGTATTCCGTACAGCCCCTCGAACCCGGTAGCCGTGCTCCAGTAGCTTGTCGACGATGTGCATACCAAGGAGACTATTCGCTCCAGTAACCAATATTAAGGAGTCCAGGGGAACAGATAGCTGCTCGATGCCGATGGTCGAACCCGTAGCCGAAGCTCGACTGTAGCCAGGTGGAGCCGGAAATCTCATCGACTCATACTGCGAAGAAGCCATCGAAGCTGTGCGGGAGCCTTGAGATGCCGGATATGGAGGCGGGTCAAACTGCGGTTCGCCGAAGAGGCCTCTCAGTATTTCCGACTGTCGGTCGATCCTCTTCATGAAGCGGGGCGTCATGCTTGTGGGATCGTGGTGTAGGTAACTTGACGAAGTGAAGTGAAGTCAAGCGGCAATTGAGTTCAACAAGGCTGGCTGAAGAAGAGCCTCATATGCATGCAATGGGGCGCCGTATCGCCATGCAGGAGGCCGTAGGGCTAGGCGGCAAGGTACGATCTCGTGGATCCCGTTGGGGCCGAAAGGAATGTGTCGGAACACGAGGCGCAAAGCTTTTCCTCAAAAGACAGAGAGAAATCCTTCTGCAACGATCCCATGTCGCGTCGTGAACCCGTTGGAAGCGAGCAGTGACTGGAGGATGCGAGTACGAGGCTATAAATACGAGACTAGAGGTAGCGAAAGCTGCGAACTCGTACCTGATACCTACAATGGAGCCGGAGCTCAAGAATCCAGGTAACTAAGAACTACCACAGCCACCACGACAGTTAGGTAACTAAGAACTACCACAGCCACCACGATAGTTAGGTAGCCGAACTCGAAGGAATGCGCATCCACTGACAGTGTAAAACGCGGCTCGTCGTGTATAGTCAGCTCTCCGTGAGTTGTCAAGGCCCCGAAACTTGTCCAGGGCCTGAATGTCGGCACATCTCTCCACCAGGCGGTGGTCCCGCTGACTCAATCGTTCTAGAGCTTCTGCGAATGCTACCAGACGGGATGCGAAGACATGGGCGTGTCGACTGACAAAAGAGATGCTGCAAGTACCCGCATATCTACAATGTTTCTACCCACTCCATCTCTACGCACTCAAACATGCATCCCCAGACCTCTTCCGCCTCAGCTGCAGCGCACGTTTTGTAGTATACACTCAAAGCCTCGAACCCGACCTTCTCAGCTCATCCCGCCTATGCTGTGAAGCTCTTAATGAAGCTTGTCACACTCTCCTTCAGCTTGGCCTCGAGCTCCTTGCTGAGAGCACCGTCCTTCTCGATCTGATCCATCAGATCCTTCTCGTTCGTGCGGAGATGTGACAGGTAGTCGGCCTCCCATGTGGTGACCTTGTTGACTGGCACGCTGTCGAGATGACCGTTGACACCGGCGTAGATGAGCGGCACCATCTCGTTGACGGCCATGGGGCTGTACTGCTTCTGCTTGAGCAGCTCGGTAAGGCGCTCACCACGGTTCAGAGTCTGCTTGGTAGAGGCGTCCAAATCGGAACCGAATTGAGCGAAGGCGGCGACCTCACGGTATTGGGCCAAGAAGAGCTTGAGGGAACCGGCGACTTGCTTCATGGCCTTGAGCTGAGCAGCGGAGCCGACACGGGACACAGAGAGACCAACGTTGATGGCTGGGCGGATACCCTTGTAGAAGAGTTCGGCTTCCAAGAAGATCTGGCCGTCGGTGATGGAAATGACGTTGGTCGGGATGTAGGCAGACACGTCACCACCCTGGGTCTCGATGATGGGAAGAGCAGTGAGAGAGCCGCCGCCGAACTTGTCGCTCATCTTGGCGGCGCGCTCCAGGAGACGAGAGTGGAGGTAGAAGACGCTGTCGATCATCAGTAAAGGGTAGGTTCATGGACAGTCGGAGGTCACTCACTCTCCTGGGTAGGCCTCACGCCCGGGTGGTCGACGGAGCAAGAGGGACATCTGACGGTAGGCCACGGCTTGCTGAGAGAGGGTCAGCATGGTATAGATAACAGGGTTCTCATTTAAATCTTGCCTTCGAGAGGTCATCGAATATAATTAGAGCATGCTTGCCGTTGTCACGGAACCTAGAAAAGTTAGTAGATGATCGGGAGGGGTTGTCTATGGTGTTTACCATTCTCCCATCGAGGTTCCAGTGAACGGTGCAATGTATCTAGAGATCTCGTCAGCAATCATTCCACATATCTCGGAGAACGAAGTGCTGTGCTCAAGAGCGTACTTACTGCAGAGGGGCAGCCTCAGAGGCAGTGGCGGCGACGATGATGGTGTACTTCATGGCGTCATTCTCCTCGAGAGTTTTGACAAGCTGGGCGACAGTGGATCGCTTCTGGCCAACAGCAACGTAGATGACGTAGAGCTTCTTCGACTCGTCGGTGCCGTTGTTCCACCTGCCCTGGTTGAGCATGGCGTCCAGGGCGACGGCGGTCTTGCCGGTCTGACGATCGCCGATGATTAGCTCACGCTGGCCACGTCCGATCGGTACCATGGCGTCGACGGACTTAAGACCGGTCTGCACGGGCTGGTTGACGGAGCGGCGAGGCAGGATACCGGGAGCCTTCATCTGAGCACGGCGCTTCTCGGTGGTCTTGATTGGGCCCTTGCCATCGATGGCGTTTCCGAGAGCATCGACGACACGTCCAAGCAGAGCCTCGCCGACTGGAACGTCGACCTGGGAAACATATTAGATGCTGCCCAATTTGGCTTGGCATAAACAGGTCCGAGACTTACAATCTCGCCGGTACGCTTGACGGTCTCGCCTTCCTTGACCAATCTGTCGGAACCGAAGAGCACAACACCGACCTGGCCGGCTTCGAGGTTCATGCACATGCCCTTGACGCCAGACGCGAACCTTGGTGAATGTTAGCCATTGACATCGCTTGTGCTGTAGTAGTGTGGCGATATGCGTACTCGACCAGCTCCTCAGCCTGCACATTGTTCATGCCATGGACACGCGCAATACCGTCACTTAATTCGTGTTAGCTTCAAGTGCCCGTACATTGCTTATAGTTGTGTTTCCATACCCGACTGAGAGGACACGTCCAGTCTCGGCCAGACCAGCCTCTTCCTGCACACCACGGATTCTCTGCTCGAGGATGGAGGAGACCTCAGTGGGTGCTGCTTTCGCGTCGGCGGCATAGGTGCGGTTGATGGAGGTGGCGATGGCGGGTGTTGCTCGTTGCTGCAGTGGAAGAGGTGACGTTAGCGCGGTCTCCCTGAGTGATCCTCGGAGCTGCCAGCAAAAGTGTTTTGAGCTCGCATGAAGCTCCAAATACGCCCAGAAACGGCTGGTATAGTATTCTTTCGTGCCATTGAGTGTGATAGAACTCATTTCGAGTGCCATTGGAGCTTCATCGCGCCGGCGGACGGGGTGGACATACCGCAGTAACCCTGGTGGTGGATGAGAGCGCACCGGCCGCGCGAGCGCTCGTCCGGAGCGCCGTCCTGAACATTGTGATGGAGCTTGGGAAGCTTGTGGTGTGATGAAGTCGCTTCCACAGCGATAGAAGCAGACGGCGGGAGTGGAGGAGGAGGGTGGTGTTGTGAGGGTGATGGGTGTTTCGAAGGAGCTCGCTGCTTTCCTCTTGCTTTGCCGGCCTTGGCGCTACGGGCCGATTCGGATAGTCACGTGAAGTCAAACCGACTTTTGATGGTCAACCGATGCTACATCGTCTACATACTCGCAATCGCATTCACCGATGTAAGACGAGACTCATCTTCGCCACGATACCTCTCAACTTTGACTCTGCTGGTATACTCACGCTCTGTCGTGGTAATTCTTCCACCCCAAGCTCAAGAATGGCGTTGAACCTCGAGAACGAATGGCCGGTTGGATACCAGCGGCGTGATCTGTCCGCGCGACTATATACATTCCCTGAAAGCAAGCAAGGAAGACCGCAACGCCACACCCGCCCGAAGCCCTCGCAACGGTGCAAATGGACAAATGCACAGAGCCCAAGCTTGCGGATCTCAGATTATTATAGTCCGCGTAGATCCAGAGCTCTGGTCATCCCGACCCACCAGCTCAGCGGCCCAGCACCACAAACCGACGATTGTATGCTTCCCGAACTATAATCTCCCAAGACCTGGACATCAAATCGGGGAATCTACAAGACCCACGCCGATCTTACAACTACAAATCGACAATTGCTGGCTCCCCGAACTTCAGACCAAGGCGTCCACACGAGTAAATCGACAAACCTACTCGTGCCCGCACGTCAACGTCCTGGCTTGGATTGGTAAATGAGCGCTTTTCGCTAGCCCGAGCTATCAATCTGGGTCTTCTTGCGAGCGGCGACCAGGCCCGAGTTCTTATCTGTAGACTCTGGCAGGCAAATCTGCAATCGACCGCTGCCCGAGCTGTCGAGGTCAGCCCTCTGGCAAGTAAATGGAGAAATACTTTTGGCCCGAGCCATCTATCTGGAGCCTCTATCCTGCAAATCCGCAGTCGACCGCTGCCCAAGCAATCGAGACCAGGCCTCTGAACGGCAGATGGAGAAACACGTTTGGCCCGAGCCATCTCTCTGGAGCCTCTATCCTGCATATCTGCAATCGTCCACTGCAATTGATGAAGTTAGTATCCCCGTCCACCAAATGAGACTTCTCAACATTCTCAGACATCTGCTGACGTACCTACCTTACCTGCTCAAAGGGAGCACTTCCGCCCAAGCTCAAAGGCTGTGGACGATGCCGCAAGACCGTTCTTTCCGACAACGAGACGGCGCAAGATGCGTCCGGCATTCCAATCTGCCTTGACTGTCAGACAGCGAATGTGGAGCCCTACACCGTCTCCGAACGCTTGAAGCACGCCGCCAGTCAGATACTGAAGCGTGAACAGCGTGAAGGCGTCATCGACGAGAAGTTGGCAGCAGCATTGCAGACAGAGGTCGAACATGAGATCGATCGCCAGTTGGTGGACTGTTCGCTCGACGAATCCATGGACATGTACACCGGACAAAAGCACCCAGGTCTGAAGATCTTTTCGCCGGACAGCCCGTCGATCGATGCGATCAATCCTTGCGGTGTCGCGGAAGATGACACGATCGCTGTGCATTGTGCAGCGAACATAGCTATAACGAGAGCGTGCACGAACGGGTGAGCAAAATATCCTGTTCTCTAGGTCTGAAGACGCAATGGCACTTGCTAATCCACTCTTCTCGTACTGTAGGGCGAAGCACACAGGCCTCGCGGGCGGCGTACACGAGGTTGGCGAGTACATTCGTGCCAGAGAAGGTGCATCTGGCGACGAGGAGCTGGCGGAGTTGATCAAGACCTTGATATCCAGATCAAACGAGCAGCAGGCCGTTCGCGTCAAGCAACAACATTTCAGGATGTCTCGTACCGCGGGCAAGAAGTCAAAGAGCCAGCTTCAGGCCTCGATGCAAGAATGGCGATCTGGAAAACTCGGCACGCACGACACCGGCGCTGCGCAGAAATGGCGCCAGCGCTGTCATCGCACTTTTCGTGGGAAAAAGGCACGACGCTGTGGACGGGATGAGGAGACTCAGCGTGACATCCTCAACATTCTTGAGGAGATCGAGGAGGAGTTCGAAACCCAGCTTCTCCGCGGCAAAGACGGTGCTCCGTGATTTGGCATCTGGGATGACATGCCTGAGAACTGGGACTGGGCTGACTTCTGGTCGTTCTGCAATGAGCGATACAATCGCATGAGATGGGAGTGTAACAGGCACTGGGATAGTAAGTCCAGATGCACCCTATTACCCAACTATACGTACTAACTGTTCCGTAGCGATCGATTCTGTTACAGGCCTTGCATGCGAAATTCTCTACCAGCTCTGCAGCAACAAAGAGGAGGATATGGAGTTTCTCGGCCTTCGAATCTCGCCCTGGATCTACCATTTACTCTCGCTTTCTGTCGCGCACAAGCGGCATGGCGAGCAGATGCGTAGCGGATGGCCTCAAAATCCCAAAACTCTGGCCGATCGCGACGCAAGCATGAACAATCTCCTTATCAGGACCAAATTCAGCAACTTTTTCAAGAGCGACTACCTCTCGAAACACTACCCGAAGCTTCGCGAGATCGCGAAGGCATTGAAGGTTCCTACAGAGATCTACGCCTACGCTACAGAAGCACCAACCAACAAGATTACCGATGAGCCAATTGGCGCGGATGCGGGCTTCGTGTTCCCAGTGGCAGATCCAATCATTCGCGTCGAAATGTCCTACGAAGATGTACAGCAGGCTGGAGATGTTGAGGCCGGCGATGGCGAGGACAGCGATGTCGAGGATAAGTTGCCGATCGATGAGAGCGAAGAGCTCCAGGCGTTGAGATCTCAGTTGAAAACCAGCGAGCAATTTGCTCGGAATGTTGCCACTCTGGGTGACGACATTGTTGCGGAATACTTGACTGCTGCTCGCGATGATCTCGACTCTGGGGAAGTAACCCAAGTTCAAGGCATCCTAAAAGCCCTCGGCCAGCGGCTGAGTGTTCTCGCGCAGGATGCAGATGTCGCCGAGGAGGATGAGGATGCCCCAGCAGGAGGGAGGGCCGTTGATCCAGACGTCGCCCAGGCCTTGAACGATGAGCTGCACCAGTTAGAGGTCGAATACCCGGAGTTGATGAGACAGGAGGATTTTGCGGACTTGAGCGCTGCTGTAGGGAGCGGTGATCGGGAGACCTTCGATGCTCTGGTCGAAGTCTATCATGCTACGCACTAGATGGGCATGGGCGGACAGCATGAGCGGGAGGGCATGATAGGATGAGGGATAGCTGCAGAGCTTGATACTGTAGAGGGAAGCCAGGGTTTTGACAGCGATAACGAGACAAGTGTATCGTAGACGTAGTCAAATGATACGAGGTTTCCACGACGACTGTCTCAGTGCAGATACCTGCTCATCCTTGCCGCATAACTCGTCCCCAGAGTGGCGGTGGAGTGTTACGTAATCAGTGGACCTACTCCGCTCTTTCCTTCCAGCTATAATTGAGATAGTCATTCAATCAACCCATCACATCAAGACCATAATAATGGCATTGCACATGGAACGGCAATTACAGTTCGTGCGTATCTTGTGTTCTGGTTGCAGTCTTCTCGAGAGCTGAACTAATTCATGACAGTATGGCGCATACCACCATAACCCAGTACGAGAATACCTCAAAGACCGTGCAAGCTAGTACTCAACTTACGCTCGCCACCCACAGGTCAACATCGCCATCCATATAACATGCGTCCCAGCTATTATGATGACGGCCTTCCTCTTCGTACGTATAGACACCTCTTAACTCCAAAACGTCAGGTCGCTAAAGCATGATCCAGGCCACCAACACGCCCTCCCTCCCGTTACCCACCTACTTGACTGTCCCCTATCTCCCGGCCAACCTCGGCACCATCGCCTGCACACTTTACAGCACCCTCTACATACTCATGGAACCCGTCGCTGGCGGAATGCTAGCCCCGTTACTCCTCGGCGGCACAGCTTACGCGAACCACTTGACCTCTACCTATGGATCGAAAGCTAATTACATCGCTCTTGGGATCCATATCTTTTCCTGGATCGCGCAGTTCGTCGGCCACGGAGTCTTCGAGGGCAGAGCACCGGCTTTGCTGGACAACCTGGTGCAAGCCTTGTTCCTGGCGCCGTTCTTCGTGTGGATGGAGATTCTGTTTGCGTTCGGCTATCGTCCCGAGCTGAAGGCGAGAGTGGACGAGCAGGTGGCGAAGGAGATTGAGAAGGTCAAGGCAGAGAAAGAGAAAAATGCGGAGGTGAAGGCTAATGGGCATGCTAACGGGGTTGCGAGGTGAGCGTAGGATGTAGGGACTGTTCTTTCTGAGGTGTTTCTCGTGGGTTGTTCTCCAAGCGAGCGTGTCGATAGCAGCTGGTGTCTTAGCGTCGAGTGGGCGATAGTTACTTATGTGTACATGCGAACATGACATTCCGACAACCAGAGAATTATTTTTGGCGAACCGCAACGACCGAGAACAAGGCCAGAGTAGATCATCAACTACGCCAAAGCAGGCGATATAGCTTGCAGCTCGACGAGGGGAGTCTTTCGAGTTCGAGATCGATTGCGATTTGTGGTTTGTTCATAGTATGTACACATTCGCAAATCTTTGAGGTAGTAGACCTCTCTTCAAGCCGATTCCATAGCCAGCACCCCTCGTACACCACCTCTCAGCCCAGACCTAGCTCCCCCTCTCCGGAATGTAGTTCTGCTGCTGGAACAGATACCCCTTGATCTTCGCATGCTGCAGTTGTTGCAAATAGCGTTCTGCAAAGTAGTGTCAGCTCTCCATATCCCGCTACCATATCCTCAAGCCCTCATGGCATCCCAATGTCCAGCTCAAGCTCACCTCGCAAATGCCCACACTTCTCCAGATGATTCACCCCCTCCCTCCGATAGCATTTCCCCATCTCATCCCGTATCAGTCGCGCCATCATGCTCTGCACCCACTGCTCGCGAATCACGGCATCCTGCGCGGCTTTGAGGGCTTTGTTGTCGTCGTAGTCGACGCCGTCGAATGTGGGCGGGACTGTGGGTTTGGCGGCTTTGAAGGATTCGCTCTCCGGGGTAGGCATTGTGGTTGTGTTGGAGGTGCCGGAGGTATCTGGAGAGGATGTCGCAACGGAGATGCTTGAGTAGTGGTGGATGGAGGTTGCGCGAGCGCGAGCTGACTGTGTGATTGGTCGGGGAGAGCCGGCGCTAGCTTTCGTTCAGATGGCGCACGTCCTCGTCAGCAGAGCTGGCGCGATCTGGGTGGGAGAAGTCGACGTTGACTTTGGTACCACTACAGTGCAAGATATTCTCTCAGCTGACCCGTCTCTATCGGCGAGAACAGAGATTGACTTGGAGGTCATGTGCAGGGAGGAACATTCTCATAAGATATGATGGTTCTCGCGCCACTGTGTTGAAAATATCACTACCCTAACGCCGTTCAGTGTCTGGAGAGGTGACACTTCCGGAAACCACCATCTCCAGGCACATTCTAATGCTTGCGCTGCTCAGCGGTCGAGGCGTAAAGCTCTCTACTGTCCCAGCCAAGTTGCTGCCACCACAGTCCCTGCTCAGACGCCGCAATCTCGAGTCGCAGTAGGAGAAGAGGCAGATGACCAAGCCAGTCAAAAACCCACGGCTAAGCTCATTCAGCAGTACTGAGTAATCAGGCTCAGTTAGCACGAACGTGAGCCCTCTTGGCTGGTTCTTGTCCGTGGACCTTCATGAACAACCAGTCGAGCATCTCCAGATCCTCCTTCCCATGCTTACCAGCAACGACACGCTCACGAACGGTCCTCGTAATCGCACTGGTAGAAAGCGTATCGAGCCATAGCTTGTCAAGTCCACTAGTGTTTTCCGTGACATGCTCATGTAGCCTCTTTACCATAGCGTCCTTGGTCACGAGCTCGCCCGCCATCGTTGACCGCTTTTGTGCCCGTGACTGTGTGGTGTTCATGATCGCAGACACGCTTGTGTACAACGTGTTGGCCCTCAAGACGGGATGGAAGCCCATGTGCTTGTGCATCAGCGCAGCGCCATCGCCCACCGTACCATTGAGCGCATCAGGGTGTGGCATCGTTGCGAAGAATGACTGAAGCTCCATCGCGGCGGTGCTGCGGCGCTGGGACGTCGGCTCTTTGGGCACCTCTTGGTATTCTGGACTGTCTGGCATCACGTACTCCGGCATAGCGTACGAAGTTTTGGGGAATCCATGAGCCCAGTAATCGTTGGGGACGTCGGGCGCGTCTGCAAAGGTGGATCGTCATCATTAGTGTATGTCTCAGAAAGGGAGTGGTATTGTAACAGTCCAACTTACTCCACTCGTCGCCGTGCCAATCGGGACCCATTTTTCTGCTATAGTAATGGTCCTTCGGTTACATATCCTTCGGAAGAAGCTCGATGCACTCCCGGATATGGTCTTCGTCGGAATCTAGGAGCCATTCACTGTGGATGTCAACGATTGAACAGCTCGTAACCAACAATCGTAAGCAGTTTACGTATTGAGTATCGCTCTCCTTTAATTGACACCACGTCGAGAGTCCCGTTTGGTGTGAATGCCGGGCCTAAACGTACAAAGATTCTTGGGTTAGCAGCGTCTACGATATGGCAAACCTTGAGCGTGAACATAAGGTACCCCACATCCAACCATCCCACTCGTTTTGGTAATGGCCTACCATCCAGACATTACACTGCGGATAGAAGTCGTACATCGTTCCGAAATACTGGGGAGCGTCCTTCCAGCAAGCAACTGCGGTAGCAGTGGTTTCATTCCAGGATTTGAACTCGAGGTCGCCGTTGTAGTTGCCGGTCACATCGGAATGATCTTTCGGACGCCAGATGATGCTGTCGTCGTGCATGCCGACGTAGGAGCCTCGTGTTGCCAACATAGTAAATGGCATGAAGCCCCATGCTCTAGCCATCCAGCCCCAAGGTACCGTTTTGTAGACCTGCAGAATTCCTATTATGGCATCCTCCACAAACCACGTGCATACACTAGTGATCACTGAGCCAATATAGGCAATAATTCTGGTAGCAATCCCCCCAAAGAACGCACCGATCGCAACAAAAGCAGAAACGACAATACCCTATGCGAGATCGAATCAGTATGTGACGAGTTTGGCTAGTTCAGCAGGCTGCTGCATAGCGACGTACTACGTCTCCTGTTAGTTAGCAAGAAGAACACGCAGTATCGCTTGCATAAGCACCCATATTTGCGTTGGAGGTGCTCGTGGTCTGAAGTGGATGATGTTTGAGAGGATGGTGAGATGGTTGTAGCTGAAGAGATTGAGCACGTATTTCAACTGGTAGAAGTCTGCTGGGCCGAGTACTTGATGGTGACAGAGTTGAAGAGCATGAAGTGCGGACATGAGGAAAATCCATATGTAACGGGCTGTTAGTGCGGAGAAATTGTTGGTGGAGAGTAGGTGTACTGGTATACAATCTTGTCGCTTACTTCCTTACCAGTCTCACCACGTGCTGATTTATTGTGCCTTGTCCAATAGTGTTCATAACGAATCAAAGCCTCATCACATCCTACAGCAGATGTCTCGTGGGTATATAGATATGCATTGTCACCGTACCTTCCAGTTTGGCGTCAGCACAAATTCGTGCCACTTTACAGGAATGGTGATCAGATGATCGATTTCCTGAATTCAGTCGCCGCCGAAGCAACAGACTGATCCAGGTTGCATGATTGATGGCCTCCCCGATGTATTCCCAGACAAGGCAGGCGAGACACTGACCGGCAGGACTTGCAAAACTGGCCATGCAGTAGCATCAGAACTGTCAGGCTTGAAGAGAACTTTTCTCCTCCGGAACCAGGATGAAATTCAGTGCACAAAATGCTTCCTGATCCTTCGTGGCAACGAGGCGGCCAGGAAGCAAAAGGTGGTGCTGTAGCCTTCGTGTGAAGAGCTTTCGACTGCGTCTTTACTGCGTTAGTTATCCGGTAGTATGGCTCTGGCGACTGGGAGAACGAAGCCATGTGTTTGAACAAAGACATAGAGAAGTGTTCGTGCTCAGACAAAGGAGACCAAACCCGGTCGCGGAACAACAGCCTACTTGAAAAGCGTCAATCCATTCTGAAGACACGTAGCAGTATATCGAAATGTGCGTCCACCGCCTCTACATCTACTCGGTTTGCGGCCACAGCATCTTCTCGCAGAGGCCAGAAGTCGAGTGTCTCAACGCCTCAGTCCCGCCCGGTGGCTTCTTTTCAACAACCTGCGACCTTATATCCCATCCATATCAAAGCTGGAGAGTCGCAACACTATGTCCGACATGCGAGGATACTCGTAGACGATTGGTGAAGCGTATCGAGAATGTGCAGGCGATTTCGTTTAACGAGGCGAAGTGGAAGGTCAGCTACGGTCTGCCGAAGAGCGGCCTCGACTATTGGAGCAAAAAGGCCCAGGAGCGCGAGCGTCTGGCGCAAGAAGCAGCTGGGAAAGACAAAAGGAAGAGCGTACGATTCTCGTTCCGGAGGCGGAGAAGAAGCAATGGTGAAAGTGTGCTCACGGCGGAGGGTGCGAGTTTGAAGTCGAGGGATTGAGCTTACTTAAGCGTTCTTTATTGGTCGAAAGGTTCTCCAGATCGCGAACGGTGGATGGACTCTAGAGCAGACACTGTAGTGGCATCGACTTGCTGAGCAAACCGGAGAGCATACCAAACCATCTACTAAGCAGCGTAGACGATGTAAAGACGTTCGTTTTTCGTGGTCGGCGAAAGTGCCGCCTCTCCCAAAACCGGCCAAGCTTTCTTGGAAGTTGCAACATTTGAACATGTACTAGCTCCGGCTGCTTCCCGACCAATCAGACAGAAAATCCTTCAATCATCCAAGTTGGGAGTTGCATTACGACGTCCATGTTCAGCTGCTTGACATTTTGGCTTCTGCCGACGCATACGATACATGCAGTCAATCTTATCGTACCAACAGGCTGCCTGAAACAGCGGAAAGCAGGTCTCAAAGCGTCGCATGGCCCTTGATTTCGAGCACCGACCCATCCATAAATCTGACCTACATCAGTGACGATGGACAGTGAAGCTCATAACCGTCTAGGTAGCTTTTCCACGCGCTACGAGATACTCAGATTCCTCTGTCAATGCCATCCCAGCAGATACACCGAACTGTAGCCAGATGAGGTCGGAGACGTCGTTCGCCAAAGGGAGGGCCGGCTGAATCTTTTCCCCAACAAGCACTTACAAATCTGTCCAACTCTAAACATGTATGGAACGCCTCAAGTCTTTTATAAGCATGGTTACAAAGTACTAGGGTTTTGTCGTAGCATATTGAAGGGCTGTCCCTCATATAATAACAGTAGGTACATCTCTTTCAAAGTCAACTGCCTCAGTTGTACCACTCCAATCTCTCGTACCCAATGGCACCCATACGAATAGCTGTCATCGGGCTCTCCCAATCAGCAAAGACATCGTGGGCGAGCGAAGGTCATCTCCCATACCTGCTTTCCGACCGAGGGAGAGCGCGGTACAAGATCGCAGCTCTGCTCAACTCGAGCCAAGAGGCCGCACAACGAGCAGTCGTTGCGTACGAACTGGACTCCGATGTCAAAGCATACGGCTCGCCTGAAGAACTAGCTGCGGACCCCGAAATCGATCTCGTGGTTTGCACCACTCGGGTTGATGTGCACTACAGCACCATCGAGCCGAGTTTGAAGGCTGGGAAGAACGTTTTTGTGGAATGGCCGTTGGCAGAGAACGTGCATCGAGCTTCAGAGCTCGCCGAACTAGCGCAGAAGAGTGGTTCGAAGACCTTGGTTGGTCTTCAAGCTCGAGTCGCTCCTGCTTCCCTGAAAGTGAAAGAACTGATACAGTCCGGAGCGATCGGGAAGGTGGTGAGTAGTGATGTTCAGGCATATACTTCTCGGGGTGGAGGCTTCTCGATCTCGGAAGGCCTAGCCTATTTCTTGGACAAGAAAGTTGGTGGCAATCCTGTCACAATTGCGTTTGGCCATAGTAAGTGGTGGTCGGATTGATGGATGGGTTGCATCCGCTGACCGAGCACAGTGATCGACTTCATCCATTCTGTACTGGGAGAGTACGAAACATCGCATTCACATCTACAGGTTCAAAGACCAGCTCAGTCCGTGGTCCACGAGGACGGTCACACCACGCCCGCACGATCGGATGTTCCTGACCTGATCTCTCTTCACGGCACTCTCAAGCAATCCGCCAACGTGTCCCAAGGAGCGTCTCTTCTTGTTACATTCTTGACCGGATCACCTATGCCAGGCACTTCGCCGTTCTCCTGGACGATCACGGGAGAGACCGGACGGATCCGCATGTCAAATGAACGAGGTCCATTCGTCCAATCAGAGGGTAGCGCATACCCGATTCCTGTGCAGCTGGAAGACTTCGCAAGCGGAGAGTTCAAAGAGATACCATGGTCTTGGGAGAGCTGGCAAGAGCCTCTGCCACCGCGGGGAAGGAACATTGCGAAGATCTATGATCTCTTTGCAGAAGGCCGAGCAGAAGAGCTGGGTGTTGTGGACTTCGAAGGAGCGGTCGTAAGACATCGGCAGCTGGACGGCATGCTATATCCAGAACAAACGAGCTCATGAGTGGGAGGCTACTGAGCCGAAGAAATGGCCGTATAGTACCACGAGGATTGTTGGAGTTCAATGAGAATACTGCACAATATCTGGGTCAAGAGCGAGCGTAACAGCACTAAACACAAGTCCTTGTACGTACATCCTGATTTTCAAAGTCCATCTGGCTTCATATCACCAACTTGCTTTCCCGGTGGCATTTCACCAGGCACGTTGTGCTCGCTCGAGCTGCTGCGATCGTCGAACTTGCCCTCGAGTATCTCGCCGTATTTTCCTGCGATGTGTGCTGCTTGGTCGTCACGGCCATGCATGAGATGTTCCAGGTTGACTTTGGGCCCCTTAAACCATTTACGGGCGTCAACCACCCACCAGATCAAGGCTCCGAGCTGCGAATTCTGTTAGCACCATCTTTCAACACACATGTCCTGAAGTAGCTCACCATAGGCCCACCATAGACCAAAGCAGTCCAGTTCATCGTCGTAGCATCCAAGTCACTGCCCGTCACACTCGGAAGACACAAGATCGGCACCATCATGATCACAAACGCACAAGCAACCATTCCAACCGGTGTACTGAATTTTCCAAGGTTCCAAGGGCCAGGCCTGAATCTGTTCCCGACGAAGAAGACTCGGATAAAGATCGGTAGAGTGAACGCCACGAAAGCCGCGCATGCGCCAATGCTGAAAATAGCTCCGATCGCGATGCCGCCGCCGAAGATGAGAAGCAGCAGGATACAACCGATGATAGTATTGAACCAAACGGCGTTGACCGGAGTACGGGTGTAGGTATTGACGTGCTTCCAGTAGCGGGAGAAAGGAAAGCAGTCGTCGCGGGCGTAAGCGAACGTCACACGCGATGCTGCGATCTGGCACGCTTGACCCATCGCGAATCCGGCGATGATGGTCAAGGAGAGGATGGCGAGCGCGACTTGCTTCGGCACGCAGTCGATAAGGTAGGCGGCGAAAGGCTGCCCGAGATCGCTGTTCAGCACGCGAGATATATCGACGACCGTGTATGCGACGACGAGCTGGAGCGCCCAGCCAAACGTTCCGCCGACGGCGCTGGTGAGTACGATAGCTCGAGGGCTGGCGATGTTGGCGTTACTGCACTCTTCTGCAAGATGGAAGGGACTATCGTAGCCGGACATGGTCCAGATGACGCCTGTTCATGTGATGTCAGCCAACACGATTGCTTCAACCTGACAAACGCGGTGCTCTGGGAAGGATTGGCAGCTCGATATACCCGCCAACGCTTCTTCCCGGCACTTTCGAAACGCTGATGTCGAAAGAAGTTGGACCTACCGATGAACGACATTAAGACACCCACACCCTTCGGGTAGTCTGTCCCCTTGTAAATGTCTCCCCAGACCTCGCTCGAAGGGTTGAACCTCGACATTCCCCTCGATGTCCTGTCGCATGCGGCCGGTATGAGGATGATAACGACAAACAAAGCAATGATGTTGAAAGTGCTCCCGGCACTGTTCACACGAGCGATCCATCTCGTAGGAAACGAAGCCATGACGCCGTGAATGCATTGAATGAAGATGGTGAGGAGGAATGTCTGATACGCCGTTGGAACGTAGTTCGGATTCTGGATGCTGCCGCAAGCCAGGATCATCGCTGCGGTGCCGTAGTTGACACTAGGTGCTCCGGTAACTTGACCGATCCAGTTGCTATGGGAGGTTACGTCAGTTTTGCACTTATACTCGATCTTCCTTCCAATTCAGACCTACCTCCACCCGGTTATCCATGCAGCTAGTGGTCCCCAACCAGGCGGCGCAAGGACAGCAGCGGCGTAATAAAGTCCACCAGACGTAGGCATTGACGAGCAGAGCTCCGCCATGGACGATGCAACAGCTTGGATCCCAATCATAGCGACCAGCCAGCCCCAACTCATGCCCGCTGTGCCAGCGTATCCCATCCCGTACCATAGCGTGGTCGCAAAGCTCGGCAGCAGCCCCAGGACGGCGAACGAGACACAGAACGTGGTCCACAGGGTAAACTCTCTTTTAAATTCTGGTTTGTATCTACAGAAAGTAGAGTGGAAGGGTCAGCGAATGTCCTAGACAGGTAGAGTTCTGCCCATCGGTATCGTACCCAAGGGCAGCCAGTATCTCCTCATCGGCGTCCCATTCTCGGCCAGAGTCGTTGACCGGGATATCACCACCCTTCAGGACAGACGTGACGGGCTCTTGCGAGACGCTGAATTCGTGCCCTTTGCTGGCAGAAGATGTACTGATATTGCGGTCCGCCATGTTGTTGTCGCGTAGTACAGTGCACGCGCTTCAAGGTAATAAGAAAGAAGAAAATACTCTATGTAATCTAACTCTACTAGCAAGTGAGGTCCGATAACGACGCTTGGGCATTGCTCGGCGCTGCACACTCGCCTCGCATAGCCAAGTCGTAGCCATGCCAAACTCAAAGAAGCAGCCACACGCTGAGTGCTGCGAATGAGGCGTCGTGGTTGTACATTGGTATCGGACAAGGCTCGCGTGGAAGCGGCGTGGGAGATAGCGACCTAAGATAAGCACGCCCGGCCATGTGGTAATCGGCATTCGCGTTTACTTCGGTTCTACTCACATTTTTCACGGGAAGCGTTGCGTTCCACCTCGCGTTGATGATGATGATGGATGAGTTGACCTCGTGATGGCTTGATGGGACTGCTTCGTCGTGTTGTTGAAAGTTTCCAGCGAAGCAAGTCCTGATTCAAACATCGAGATCCCCGCACACCTGGGATTGCCCGAGTGGTCTAGAACGCTTTGGACCGACTTGGAGCCAGATGATACTCTAACAAGGTACTCATTCGTACTTAAGCTATCGTTCTTGATATCGTGCTCTGTATTACTACGGTAAACCGAGGACAAACTCCTTTATGCAATTTGGGGAATCTCTCGCACCAAGATATGAGCCATGCTGAACATCCTCCAACGGCCTGCCACTGATTTTCGCCTCGAAGACGGGTATAATATGCCGCACCTTCTTCGAATGCCTTGCCTCACCCATTAAACCATCCCTTACACAGACCTGTCGTCCACCCCTCCCACCTTAGCCGCCTTCATCGGCGACCCCTTCCCACGCCCCAAATTCTCCTCACTTGCCCGCTCCCGCTTGAGCCTGAGGCCGTCGCCCTCGTCCACTATAACGCACATTAGCCTCTTCTTCAACATCACTCTCATCCCCGATACCCCAACCCCTCGCCGTGTTCGCCTTGCGGCCACCCATCCCGTCGCCCGCAGTCTTATAGATCTTCTTCTCGTCCTCGCCGATCATCCAGTCGCGAGCACCAGCGCGGCCGCCCATGCCGTCGCCGGCGGTCTTGTAGATCTTGTGCTCGGCCTTGGACTCGCTGAAGCCCCAGTGCTGCTCCTTGTCGCCGCTCTGCTCCATCGAGCCGCGGACTGCGCGCTTGCTGCCGGGTGCTGCGTTCTCCTTCAGGCCTGGGGAGTTGCTCATCTTGTGCTGTGTACCGAAGTCGTCGCCGCGGCGACCAGCATCGGTTGACGTGGTGTTGCTGCGCGATTGCTTGGTTGCTGACGTGTTGCCTTGATCGTACACCGGGTCGTCATAGAGCTTCATGCCCTGTCCGGTGGATTCCTTGCGGGCCACAGCTGGAGAGCTTTCGTCGGTGAACTGGAAGTGGGAGTCTGCGTCCTTCCTCGCGGCGTGTACTATTGGTCGCTTCGGTGGAGACGGAGGGTCCTCCTGGTTCAATTAGTTGCAGTCAACACGAACGTCCTCAACATATACATACCGCACCACCCCAATGAACTTGATCGTCTCGGCGAGCCTTGCCCTGGTGCTTCGGCGGCGTGTTGAAGTCTTGATAGCTGAAAGTCGACGCGCCACCCTTGCCTTTGCCAGGGCTACTAGCCCTGCCCTGTGGAGCATCCTCACCATCACCGAAAGCGAAGTGATCGTACTTCTGGTTGAACACCTTCTTGCGCTCAGGCGAGCGACCCATCCCGGACGGCTCGTTATCGTCGAAGATGCGATTGCTAATATTGTGCTTGCCAGCGCCTGCCTTCAGAACGTGACCCTCCACCTTGCTCGGCGATGGGTCTCTAACCTTTGATCCCGGAGCAGCGGCAGGAGACTCGCCGTTAGCGAAGAGCTCGTTGTAGTTGCGTGGCGCTGGCTTGGCCGAAGCGCGTGGTGCATGCGCCGGTCCATCGTAGTTGGGCTGTGCATCTGCGTTCGGGTCACGTGCGGCGAACAGGTTGAGGCTGGCATGTGGGTCGCGTGTTGCCGAGATGCTGTCCTGTTTCTTGTGCTGCCTGATCACCACGTCGTTTGGACCCGGACCACGTGATCCGAGTGACTTGAGCGTGCCATGGCTATCTCCGCCTGTAGCGTTCACGCTCTTGGTGATGGCCTCGATCTGAGCTCCACCGTCACGAATCGGCCAGTTGCGGCCAGTCTTGCCGATGGCCTCGACTTGCTTGAGAAGTGTGCCTTGGTCCCAGTACAGGCGTATCTGCTTGATCTTCTGGTCTGCATCAAACTGAACGACGTGTAGCAGTGGGAACGTCACCAGCTTCTCGTCCAGCAAATTCTCGTCCATAGATGGTAAGTAGGCGCCACCTCCATTGTTGAACTGGATCGTCGTTTCGGTCTCCAAGAACAAGCTGCCTGCTCCCTCAACGGCGTTCAATATGCGCTCCTCCTTCTTGGTGCACAGCTTCTGTTGTGCTGCCAGGTGCTTGATGATGGCATTCGGCTCGGTGATGGATGTCGTGGTCGTGATGTAGTTGATGGTGGCATCACTGGCAAGGTGCGACGGGTTCGGCGCCTGCAAGAAGGCGGAATATACACTCGCCATGGTGCTGGTTTGGGTGCCTTGAGGACAACACGTATGCAATAATTGTATGGTGTGTAGTTTTCGTTGTTGTGATTGTGTATTGTTTCGACAGCGCCGTCCTGTTCAGTCGCTGAAGTTCGTTCGTGCAGATGTTGTGAAGTTGAGGTCGAGGTGGTGGTTTGGTTGTTTACATGCAGGAGAAAGTGCACGAAGTCGTCACCGCACAGCTCGCGCCTGCAGGGGTAGCACGGGCATTGTTTATTTCTGCAGGAGCTTTACGAAACACAAGTTGGAGACGCTCCATTATTGGTCACGATTCGTTATGATTTTTTTGGCAACCATATAAAGGACTCGCGACGTTCTTCAAATGATGTTGGCGACTCTTCATGACAGCCTGTTGCCGTGAAGCTTGAGCCCACACGGGGTCCCGTTTTCGATCTATTGGCCTCGATATGTACCTGCAAATATCTGCCCAAGACGACGGTCAGATGGCCAGACACTGCTCGAGCACCGTACCCAGATGTGAACGAAGAGGGTGGCTCTCATGAAGGCTTTGCCTTTTCTCATATAGCGAACGATCTGGCCTATTCAACAAACAGCCACTCCACGATCTCTGGGTATCCAAGAAGCCGTCTTCTTCTACATCGTATTCGTACATATGGACTCGGCTCCATTATCTCGTCCGAAGCTCTACTCTTGCGCTTACAAGGCGAGTGCACCAAGAGCAACCATACCCAACATTCCAGCCATTGCGGTGGCGCGAGGCGCAGAGTTGCCGGACGCAGGCGTAACGCTGCTCGAGCTGCCAGCGGTGTTTCGGAAGGACGCGTCAGTCTGCGAGCTTGCTGTAGTATCAGTTGCTGCTAATCGCTGTTAGCACATCTTCCTTCTAAGCGGTATTTACTAATCCACATACCAGAAGACGATCCAGTGGTCATCATTCCACCAGTCGTACCCGTGGTCCTTGTGGAGGTCACAACAGTGGTGTCAGTCGCAGTCGCGCTGCTGCTGCTCCCAGTGCTCGTCGACGTCTGAACATTCGTCTGCGACGCGATGGATGTGGTCTCTGCACCTAGAGTAACCATGGGAGTGGCGGTCGCAACGGTGTTATCGGTATCGAGGACGAAGTAAGGAAGGTAGTTGGTCGCGCTCGGGTCGCTGTCGGACACGATCTCAACAGTGTAGTCGGACCCGCGCGTCAACTGGTTCGATGGCGTCCAGGTGTACGAGCCGGAGTTTGAAATGCTGCCTTCGTATGGTATCAGTTCTGGTCGCGTGGCCGGATGCTTTGCTTCGCGCCATCCTACTTACTAGCGATGACAGTGCCCGAGTTCAGGTTGTTGGAACTGCCGCTGCGCAGGACCAGCGTGACTGTGCCCTGCGTGGTCGGCTTCCATTGCAGAGTCAAAGGCTTGCCACCCTTCGCAGCAATGCCCGCTTCTGGGATGATGAAAGGATTGGGGTTCTGCGCGAGCGCGACAAGAGGCGCCGCGAGGAGCGCAAGGACTGTGCGGAAGTACATCGTGTTCTGTGGAAGGACTGTGGGAACTGCGCGAAGCAAGTAGTAAATGGTCTTGACGTCGAGAGTGTATAACGATGGAGTGCCACGTTTACCCGGGCATGCCTTTGCCTATATGGTGCGGCAAAGGCACGCTGCATACGTAATTGTGCCCCTGGAGACGACACAATGGAATGTTGAAGACCTTTGGCGCACCAATCGCAGGACGCGATATAGAGACGTCTGGTGGCACTCCTCGGTCATGCCATCATCCGTGCAGGGGTCTAAATAAAGTTAAACTTCGAATGTGGAGAGC
>JAABUW010001785.1_pt1 | contig 34484 bp, 33 predicted proteins | sample 5560081 | NCBI WGS metagenome assembly JAABUW01 (sample SAMN10711882, study PRJNA513363) | rock metagenome | isolation source: Antarctica rocks | place: Antarctica: Victoria Land, Knobhead sud | reverse complement strand
TCCCAAGAGCTTCACACCGCCGGATTGCTCCCGCCGCATGTCTTGGTAGGGTACTGGCGGTAGAACGCCAGGTTACGTCCCAGCCTGTCTGGTCGTAACAGCCGCCTAGGCGACCTCGTGTCGCACGCAGCCGAGGAAATCGAAGCCCACGTTCCCGTCGTGAGGATGCAAGGTGTGCGTCACCCGCGTCTTCGTTGGGCTCAAGTGCAGTCCCATGCCGGCAAGCCACCGCTCCACGGCCTCCCTGCTCGCCGCGATGCCTTCCAGGTCCGCGCAGAGGACCACCAGGTCGTCGGCGTACCGGATGAGGTGGACCGGGGTCCCCGCCTTCCGATAGGTCGCCGTGGCAGCCCCTTCCAGGCCGTGCAAGGCAACGTTCATGAGCAGCGGTGAGATCACGCCCCCTTGCGGGCTACCGCTTGGGGTGGGCGTGACCACGCCGTCGGACAGGACCCCCGCTTTCAGCCATGCCTTGACGGCCTGCCTGAGAGCCGGGGGGGCATCCAGTTTGGCGAGGAGGGCGGCATGCCCGATGTTCTCGAAGCAGCCTTTGATATCGGCGTCGAGGGCGTACTTGGCCTTCGTGCCGATACTGGTGAAGACGGCTTGGAGCGCATCGTGGCAGGAGCGTCCGGGTCGGAAGCCGTAGCTGTTCGGCTCGAAGCGCGCTTCCCATTGGGGCTCAAGCGCTAGTTTGACGAGCGCCTGGTGTGCCCGATCGAGCATCACGGGGATGCCCAGGGGCCTGACCTCGTTGGGTTTGCCCGGCTTGGGGATCAGCACCCGGCGTACCGGGCGCGCTTTGATCGTCCGTGGGTCCCGTAGTGTCTCCACGAACAGGAGACGGATCAGCGGGCCGACGGCTTTGACGCCATCGACCCCTGCCGTCTTCTTGCCGTGGTTGTCCTGCGTGACCCGTCGCACCGCGAGGGCGCGCGCCGACCAGGACTTCATTAACAAGCGTTGCAGACTGTGGACTGCGCGAACATTGCCACGGGCTTGGGCTCGGTAGATGCGCTTTTGCAGGCGGTACACCCGTCGCTCCAACTCACGCCAGGGGATGGTGGACCAACTCTCGATGGACGGCTCGCCCGCCCTCGCTTCCGTTTCGACCATGCGACTCGTGCCTCTACCCTTCCGTCAGACCGTGTCGACGTCAGCGTATCCGGGGCATTACCCCCGGCGTTGGCTTCTTCGACAATCCTGCCACGCGGGGGCATCCGGCCTCGCCGCCTGCTCGTCGCCTCGACCTTGCGACGAGAACCCTCCGCGTGGTTACTCCGTTCCGATGACTCGTGCTACGTTGCTGTAGGTCCGTACTCTCTGCCGGGATCACTTCGGGTGAATGGTTGGTATCGCAACCTGACCAACCCCGATCCGTACCCCTTTTGGGCCAGGCTCGTGAGCCCACGTGAGCCTGCTTGCTATGACGACAGGTGGTAGCGTACGTTCGTCTCCTAACCATGGCAACTCTGCGAGATGGGCGCGCGAGAGTGAGCTTGTCGTGGCCCATTGGTCGTCCCCGCTCTTGGGATTGATGGCGAGTCGCTACCCAAGGGGACGCGCTTATCCTCCATTCACCATGAGGGGCGGGTATCGCACCCGCCGTCGAGTCATCAGTTATCATCACTCCCGTGATGCCGCCCCCACCTGACGTCCGTCAGTTTTGGGGCGAACGGGTCACACGTGGCGAGTAGCAACGGAACAGTGAACCGGGTTAAGCTCTCCGGCAGCGTAGATTCTCTCGTGTTTTCCAATACCCTTGACCATGAGGTGTGCAAGGCCGACAGGCGCGAAACTGCCGCCATGCTGTCGGAATATCAGAATAGAAAGGCTGTTCTCTCGCGGTTTTTAGAAACGTATGGACTCCCTCTTGACGATGCCTCTCATCGATCAAAAGGGACTGCGTGCGATGCATGCGTCGCGCCCAATGTGTGCACGCGGAGGTCAGACAAAGGGCCGGGGAGAGCGTATCTCCCCGGCCCCTTCGCTGTCCGCTGTCCTGTACGTTGCCCTACTGCTGTCGCGCGCGTCGTGCCCGTCGTCGGCGCGCGAGGACCACGAGGCCAAGCGGGAGGAGGCCGGTGGCGAGGAGTTCGCCGGAGCCCAACTCGGGCGTCGCTGCTGCGGGCGGCGGCAGCGTGTAGTTGGTTGCCACGCCCGTCACCTCTATCAAGCGGTTGCCGTCGCTGTTGGTGCTCGCGAAGGTGTCCGAGATGAAGATGTTTCCCGAGGGGGCGACCGTGATACCCTCACTCTGGAAGGCGCTCACGCCGCTCACGTCGAACGACGACGGCGTGTAGGCCGTCCCGCCGGAGTTGGGGGTCAGCGTGTAGACCGTGGCGTTGGTGCCCGTAAGATCGGGCAGGTAAAGCACCCCCGCCCCGTCCAGCGCGAGCGCTTCGGCGGGGATGTTCGCTGCGATCTTGACCGGAGCGCCGTAGCCGCTCCCTGCCAGAGGACTGATCTTGAACACGTTGTTCAGCAGGGTGGGATTACTGTCGACGACGAAGACGTTGCCCGCCGCGTCGACGGCGACACCGAAGGCGTTAGCAATGGTGGCGATCGTGGTCTGGTCGTAGCCGCCGCCCGCCGCAGGTGTAAGCTTGTATATGTTCCCATCGCCCTTATCGGCCACGTAGAGGTTGCCGAAACGATCGCGGGCGACCGCCACGCCGTCGGGTTGGTTGAAGCCAGGGACAGAGGACTCGGCGTAGTGGGTCCCGCTCGCATCCGGTGTGAGGGTGACGAGGCGATTGTTGGAGAAATCCGCCACGAAGACCGTGCCGACGCTGTCCACGGCGGCGTTGCCGGGGTCGTTCGTGTCCGATGCGATGCGCGCGGTCGTGTACCCCCCCGACCCATTCGGCGTCAGTTTGTAAACGCCATTCTGCGCGGCGGAGCAGGCGGTGCTGGTATCGGGGATGTTGTCGAAGCAATCTGGGACGAAGATGTCGCCAGCGCTATCCACGGCGACGCCAGCGGGATTGAAGGTCCCCTCGGTGCTGATGACGGTTCCGGCGACGGTGGTACCGGCGCCGGACTGGGCGTGGACCCGCGGAGCGCCGGCTAGCGCGACCAGCAGCAGTGCGGCGAGGCCAGCCGCGCGCACGGTGCGCGGACGGGCGGGCGGGCGGGATTGTCGGGCCATTGCATCCTCCTCTTGTGGTGCGTCCGGGCACAGCAGACAACCCGGCGCATGACAACATAGCATGGCCGGGTTCACCAGTAGCTCCGCGCAGCCGGGGTGACCAGTAACAGGACAGACACCAGCAGGAAAGGGGGAGGCCGGTCCTACCCGCTGCCCGCGTAGCCGCGATCCGGTTCGATGGCCGCGCTTCGTCGCTTCCACTTAACGGCTATCATAACAGACCGAGGTTAAGATGTGGTTAAGATCAGGAAGTAAAACAGGTTAAGATGCGGTTAAAATAGGCGTTGTGAGGTTCAGTGTTCAAAGCGGTTAACGCCTGTCTCGCTTCAGGTCTCTAGCGCGAGATAGGCCGCCCGATAGCGCTGTAAATTCTAGCGCAGCGGGCGCACGTCCTCGACGCGGCGGCGATCGGCGCCTACCGGGCGCAGCAGGACGTACCGGTGGTGGAGATCCTGGTCTGCGACGACGCCCCTCTTCGCGCACCATCGCGCGCTGGTAGACACGTTCCTGACCGACTTCTGGGCCTACTATCATGACCTGCAGGCGTACCGCACACAGCCGACGATCGCGGAACGGACGCGCCTGGACGCGGCCTTTGACACGCTCTTCGCCCGCCGGACGGGCTATTGGCACCTCGATGAGCGCATTGCCAAGACCGCCGCCAAGAAAGAGGCGTTGCTGTGCGTGCTGAACCATCCGGATGTCCCCCTGCACAACAATCCGGCGGAGTTGGGGGCGCGCCACCGTGTGCGCAAGCGTGATGTCAGCTTCGGTCCCCGCTCACAAGCGAGCATCACGGCGTGGGACATCTTCGGCACTATGACCCAGACGGCGGCCAAACTCGGCGTCAACATCGCTCACTATCTGCATGACCGCCTGTCTGGCGCCTACCAGATGCCCTCCCTGGCCGACCTCATCATGCAACGGACGGCCGCAGCCCACTCCGGCTCTGCCGTGGTCCTCGCCGCTGCGTAGCCCCCGACTTTTCAGTAAGATATAACTTTAGTGAGTAAAGACATGGTCTCGATGACAAAAGGATAGTGACGTGATGCTCTATCCTAAGTATAAGGCTTCACCGGCGTTCACCAAGTCGTCGGGAGAGCCAGGCGATCGTGGCGAAGTGTCCATCGGGGCCGGTGCCCTCGTCGGGCGTCACGCGGCTGCCCGCGTTCGCGGGGGCCGTGACATACCCATGCACCGTACTGGGTGGCCCCTGCCCTGTGCGCCGTTATAGGGCGTCGTGCTGTTGAGGCTGCGACACACACGGCCATCAGTCGTGCGGATATAGCAAGCGTCGAACGGGCCCAGGGCATCGCGCCTGGTCTGGTATTAGCACCACCTCGTCGCACACGGCGCATAGGTAGACCCGCGTGACGTGCGGGGGACTGAATAACCCAAGCATGCGCCGGCCCCAGGGCGGATCGTCGATGCGCTGCCCTATGAGGAGGAGGGCCGCATCCGCGCCGCAGACGGGGCACGGTAGGTCCGCCGCCTCCCCGCTGTTCATGTGTGTCGCCATCGCTGGTCCTACCCCACGCTAGCCTATGTGTCCTAGTCCATGTATCGGATGCCCCATAGTAGGAGCGTAGGGAGCGACGCGTGCAGACGCGACCGCTGCACTAAAGAGTCGGGCAGCGATGGCCGATAGACGTAGTGAGGCCGATGCTGACGTTTTGGCTAGCGGCGGCGGCGGGCTCGATCAGTGGCCGGTTATGTAGACAATAGTGAGCCCTTGTCCAGCGAACGGAGACCCCTATGGACCGGATGGTCCGCCTCATCACTGACCACGCGTATCACTGGCGTGGTTACGGTGACTACTGCGGGCGTTGCCTCCGTAACCGCCCTGCGCCGCGCTGCGACCTGACGCCGCTATACGGCAAAACGGGCGTCCAGTGCCGTGCGTGTGGCAGGCTACTGCGGTCGTCACACGCCATGGATCAAACCGGATTGGCACGGATCAAAGCGCTGACCGGCGCGGATCAGGGGGACTAACGCCGACCGACGTGGACCTGTCGTATGAAGAATATGGGTTCCCCCCTGCCCACGCGGCGCTGCGAGACCCGCGTAGGGACCGTGTAGCCTGAGTGTGATCTGGTGATCGACGTGCGGGAACACGGGCTCACGTCAGTGTCGGCCGCGCGCGGCTAACCAGCCTGATCCCAGTCGTACACGCTGTCCTCGCCATCCGCCGCGCGTCCTGATCCGCCGCGCGTCCTGCTGACGACGGCCACCGTCCCGGCGCGGGCGCGTCGGGGCACCCTACCTCATCCGTGAAGCCAGCCGCCCGCTTGACGCGCTCGGCGTTGGTCGCGATGGGACCTTTGCCGGGCAGCCCATCAGCCGGCTGAAAAGACACCGTGTCGTGTTGCCTGAGTTCCTGGAAGGTCATGCCCCGGAGTTGTGAGGCATGGAGGAAATAGTCCTCGCCGTCTTCACCTCTAACGAACGCAAAACCGCGTTCGTTTGTATTCCGTACTTGTCCATTCATGGCCCGTTACAACGATTCGCTCAAAAATGGGCCACATCGCGTAAATGGGCCAATTAACTTTCGTTGGCTGCATTTCAGCTACGAACTCAGCAGGGAACCGCGCCGGTAACTGCGCTTACCGGTCCAGTTAACCTTGTGTGGGGCTCAGTTGTCGGTCCAGTTGGGAGTGCTATTCCTCTGAAAACTGGCCCGGTAACACAATTGAGTTGGTCACAAGCCAAATGGCCCATTTTCGGAGGAATCGTTGTAGTGGGCCATCGACATACACACGCACATACGTCATCACGCTGCCCCATTCCCTTCAAGCCAGCATCACTGCTCTATGTCCTATTTTTACCTGAATCCTGGCTTACCCCCTATATCCCCGCCCCAACCCGCGATGGTGTACAGACCCGCTACATCCAGGGTACTGCCAGCCACGCCGATGGTACCGATGTCCTGACTGACCAATAGAGCAGGCAACGGAGTGGACGACGCTGTAGCGCTCGCTGTCGCTGTTGCCGTCCCCGTAGTAGTCGGAGTCCCCGTAGTAGTCGGAGTCCCCGTAGTAGTCGGAGTCCCCGTAGTAGTCGGAGTCGCCGTGGCGGCAGGTGGAGTACTAATTCCCATCACAGGTACCGTCGGCGGCGCATTGGAGCCATCGGGCGGGACAGGCACGGAGGGCACAACGCTTGGTAGTAACCCTGGTGTGGCCGTCGCCGTGGTGGGGACATCGATCGTAGGCGCCATGGTGGGAATACTGCTGGGCAACGCTGCCGGTATGGTGGGCACGGGCGTAGGCGGCGCGACCACCGTGACGGTCGGTAGCGGCGGAACGACCACCGTGACGGTCGGTAGCGGCGGAACGACCACCGTGACGGTCGGTAGCGGCGGAACGACCACCGTGACGGTCGGTAGCGGCGGAACGACCACCGTGACGGTCGGTAGCGGTGGAACGACCACCGTGACGGTCGGTGGCGGAACGACTGGTCCACCGGGTATTGTCGGTAGCGGCGGCGCGGTGATCGTCGCGCGCGCGCCGGTGGGGACACCAGGGATAACGCTCGGCGCCACGGCGGTGATCATGGGCAAAACAGGGATAAGGGTAGCTGCGACGGTCGGAGCGGACGCCACAGTGTGGGCGATCGTGGTCGCGGCGCTCCCCGGTAACGCGGTCACGGTCGCGACCGCTGCTGCGCCGTGACCGGTGGGAGGAGGCGCGACACGCGTTGTCACGGGCGGCGGACGGACGGCCCGCGCCGCTGCGGGCGTCGGGCTCGTAATCGGCGAACGACGTCCCGGCGCGGGCGACAGCACGGCCACGCCGCCCGTGGACCGGCCGACGTTGCTCGGCGCGGTGGGGACGGCTGTGACGGAACGGGAGACCGACCGCGCTGGACGGCCATGGTTCGCGCGGCCCATAGCCGGTTTGGCCGCGCGCGGCGTGGGCGTCGCGGGCGACGAGACAGCTGTTCGCGCGTCCGGCACAGGCGTTGTAGTCATCGGGAAGCCGGTCGGCACAGGCGTTGTGGTCATCGGGAAACCGACCGACACAGGCGTACCGGCGACTGCGGACGCGGCCGGCGTGCGCCTGGCCGTTGGGACGAGAGGCGCGGCGGCGGTCGCCGTCCTCGCCGCGCCACCGACCGCGCCGCCGCTTCCAGTAGCACCAGCTGTGGCGACAGCAGGTGCCGTTAGGGTGCCGGGCCTGCGAGGGGTCACCGTCGTCGTGGCAGTCGGTCCGCCGGCGAGACGCCTGGCCGTTGTGGCGGTCGGTCCGCCGGCGAAACGCCTGGCCGTTGTGATCGTCCTCGCGGCACCGCTGCTTGAGGTCGTGGTGGCGGACGCGCCGGCGGCGTTTGCCGGCGCCGTCGCGCGTCCTGTCGCGCCGGATCGGGTGCCAAAGGCGGAAACGGTCGGCGGAGTTCCCCTCATTGCGCTGGCCGTACCGACGGCGCCAGGGCCGCTACCACCCACGGTGCCCACCGCGACGCGCGCTGTCGCACGCGCCGCAGTGGGATGGGATGACGCGGCGAGGGACCGCGCCACCGGGGAAAATAGCGCCGTCGCTGCGGAGGGAGGACGGGACGCCTGTCCGCCGGGTGATAGGCGAACTGACGGTGTCGTGATCGCGCCGATAACCGGAGGAGCGGATGTCGTGACGCGTCGCGCGTGAGCGGATGTCATGACGCGTCGCGCGTGCGCGGATGATGGTGGTGTAGGCCGTGACGGCGCGTGCTTGACCACGACCACGGCCGCGACGATGGCGGCCATGACCGCGATAGCGGCGATCTTGGCCGCCAGGCCCCCGGCGCCCACGATTGACACAAAGGACATCGAGGTACCTGCAAGCGTCCCCCCGGCTACCACCTCAGCGCCACTCACGGCGACAACGCCCGCCCCCGCGCCCCCGGCGGACACACCCCCCACGGCCGTGAGCGCGCCACCCGCCGCGCTGGCCGTCGCGGCATGGGAGACGAGGATCGGGCCGGCCCTGGAGAGCACCCCGGCTTTGATTGTGGCCGGGACCGTCAGCGGCAGCGCCAGGAGCAGTTTACGGCTATCCTTGCGCGCCCCTAGTTGCGCCGCGCAGCTAGCGCAGTGCCGCGCATGCGCCTCGGCGCGGACGCGCTCCTCATCGCTCCCCTCGTGATCGGCCAGCACGGCAAGGACGCGCGGTGTCTGCACACAACTCACGACGGACGTAGCGCTCACGCCGGCGCCTAACGCGACCTTACGGTATTCGTCGCGGAAGCGCGCCCGCGCCCGGAACAGCAGCACCTCGACGCTCCCGGTCGTCGTCCCCAACGACGCGGCGATAGCGGCGTAGCTCAAGCCCCCGATCTCGCGCATAGCCAGGGCGGCGCGATGGGTCGGCGCCAGCCGGTCCAGCGTGAGGCGTACCGCCCGCTGGTCCTCGGCCGCGAGGCCCATCGCTTCAGGCGAGCCCCAGCGCCCCGTGTCGGGATGTGTCGCGACGACGGCGTCGGTCAGTTCAGCCTGCGGGAGGCGCAGGCGCTGGCGCAGCGTAGCCCACGCAAGGTTCGTCGCGATACGCATGACCCAGGGCCTGAACGATTCGCCGCGCCGCAGCGTGGGCAGCACGTTGAGCGCATGGAGGAAGGCATCCTGCGTGACGTCCTCAGCCTCGCCCTCGCGGCCAAGGATACGGTACGCCAGCGCGTAGACGCGCGGGACGTGCCGGTCGAACAGGGTCGCGAAGGCATCGCTGTCACCGCGCAGGGCGCGCGCGACCAGCCCGGCGTCGACGGACGAGGCGTCGTCCTCGTCGTAGAACGCGTCCGAGCCCGAATCCGGAGGCGGGAACACATGTTGGGCCATACACATCCAAGCGGAGGCTGTCGGTCAGCGGGAGGGTAAGCGGATGCTCCCCCTATCCGCGCACGCATATATGCTGCTCAACACTAGTGTACAATGCACAGCCGCCATAAAACAGGGAGGGGTTGCGTGCGGCGTACCTGGGTAGACCTGGTTCAAATGGACGTGACCGTGTGACGCCTGCTCAAGGCTCACACGGTCACGCGGCGCCAAGCGTCCACTGAACCATGTCCAGTAGCTGTAAGATAACCGAGATGCCGGCATCCACAGGGCCGGCCTCGGCACGGTTTGCCGCGTCCCTCCAGCGCCGCGACGGCCACCCAACGATGCGGTAGCCGTGGCGCTGGCGGCGGTGCCGGCGGGCCTTGACGTGCGCTTGGGCAGCGGCGTGATCCGGGTAGCGGTCGTTGCTGGTCTGCGCGCCGCGCCCGTGCGACCCCCGTACGCACGAGCGCCACACCGCCGAAGAGAGCCGGGCGCCAGATGAGGGTGTCGCTGCGGTCGCGGGCGCGCGCCGGATCGACGCTGCGCAGCTGGAGGTAGGCCGTGAACTGCGCGGTGCTGGGTACGAGGCGGGCCCTGGCAGACGAGCGCCCGAGTGATCATAGGGATGTCCTCCATCGTCCTCGGGATAGGTGGGTGAGCGCATGATCATGCGGCCACCTCGATGACGTATTCGACGCGCTCCACGCGCTCGGCACCTAGGTCGTTGTAGTCGATCGTGTGCAACGCGCCCATGACTTTGCCGTGTAACTTCTGCTCTACCCACGTCTTGTTGAACGCTGCGGGGACGGCGATGCGCAGCACCTCCCCCTCCTGACCCACCACGCGCGTCGTGGCCAGACTGGGGGGCGACAACGATTCGCGCATTTTTGGGCCATTTGGCTTGTGGCTTGTGGCCTGCTCTCGACCCTTTCCGTGACGGGTTTGGGCCCCTCATTCGCGTCACGATACGTGACAATGATCGTCATGCACGGGTGGAAAGGACGGCAGAGGGCTGCTCTCTGGTCACGAAAGGAACATTCTGGGCCGACTTTTCTGTCCCGAGTCGTCCCATGATGTCATTAACGCGACAAGAAACAGCCAATTGATCTTACTTATGCGAAATGGACCAAAAATGCAGGAATGGTTGCCTCCCCCCTGACAGGGGCCGCGCGTGGTCGCCGGTCGCCTTACCCGTCTACAGCCGTACCGGCGTCCTCTAGGCGCAGTGGCCGGCAGGTGACACAGACGGGATCGGTGGCCAGCGCACTCGTCGTGTGCAGAGGTGAATGCAGGGGGGTGCGTCGTGTTTGACGCGAGAACAGCGCGCCCGGCGCGATAGCCCCGGCACACTGGACACACTCAAGCGCGACGACGGCACGGTAGGCCGTCGTGACCACGCCCGTCCCCAGCGTCGCGCGCCCGACCCGGTGACTCTTCGCCTCACTATGTCTCTCCTTCGTCATCTGCCCTCCTACGGCGATGGTCACATCCCTCCATGCGAAGACCGCTGCGCGCAGCGGGCACCGCGACGGTCGCGTCGTCCGTCGTCACGACGACGCGCTTCCCCGGTCCCGCGTGTGTCGCCCCATCCAGTAGGGTCCGTGAAAAGTCCTGGGACCGCCGACTGCCAGCCGGCAAGCCATTGCGGGCGAGCACGTTGGTGGACCTGCTCACGGACAGGTTCCGCTTTGGGGAAGAAATACATCCCCGCTCTAGCAAGTGGCGATGTCAAGATCATAGATTTGCTCCACCTGCGCTACGCGTATATAGCAAGAGTAGCTTGCGTTTATAAAAGCTTCCTCTCGTTAATACGTGCATGATGTGCCGAGGAATATCTTCCCAAAAACGGAACCTGTCCGTGAGCAGGTCCAAGCACGTTGGTGATGACGCCTATGCTGGTCGCGACCGGGGCCGGCTGGCAGCCGGCGGTCCCAGGGGCGGCAGTTGCCGACTTTTCACAGACCCTCCCCCATCCAGGCCCACGCTCCTCCCTGGCTGCCCCGCGCCGCGCGACCGCAGGCGCGCTAGGCGACGTCGCTGTCATTGCTGTCATCGCCGTCGTCCTGGTCGCGTTCCGCCCGCAGGGTGCCCGCGCGTAGCGCGGCCAGCGCCTCACCCTCGATCTGGCGCGCCCGCTCGCGCGTGAGCCCTAGCCGCTCCCCGATCTCATGCAGTGTGTGCGCGCGCTGCCCCTGTAGCCCGAAGTGCAACACCACCACCAGGCGCGCCCGCTCGTCGGCTAGCCCGGCCAGCGCCTCCCCCACCCGCGCGCGCAGCACCCCCCGCTGCGCCTCCTCGTCGAGCGGGAGCAGCCCCGCGTCGGGCAACACGTCGCCGAGCAGGCCGCCGTCCTCCGTCGCCGGCGTCTCCAGCGAGGTCGGCGGCTGCAGGGCGGCGTGCGCGTGGACGACCTTCTCCACGGGCACGCCCATCGCGGCGGCGATCTCCGCCGCGCCCGGCTCCCGGCCCAGCCGCTGCTCCAGGTCGCCCGCGACCCGGCGCGCTTGCGCGGCGAACTCGACCATATGCACGGGCACGCGCACGGTACGCCCGTGGTCGGCGAGCGCCCGCGTCATCGCCTGCCGTATCCACCAGTGAGCATAGGTCGAGAAGCGGTAGCCCCGGCGGTGATCAAACTTCTCGACGGCACGGAACAGGCCAAGGTTGCCCTCCTGAATCAGGTCGGGCAGCGGCAGGCCCCGATCACGGTAACGCCGCGCGATGGTGACCACCAGCCGCAGGTTGGCCTCGATCAGGCGCTGCCGCGCGTCCTCGCCCTGGGCGACGTGCCGCGCCGCCGCGTCCTGCTCCGCGGACGCCACCATGCCTACGGCGAGCCGCCGGCGCGCCTCCCGGCCCCGGTCCACGGCCGCGGTCAGCGCCTGTTCCTCGGCCGCGGTCAGCAGCGCGACCGCGCCGATCTCGCGCAGGTAGAGCGGCACCCCCGCGTCGCGCAGCAGGGCGTCGCGCCCCTGCGCGCGCGAGGACTCCTCCCGCCCCGGCCGCCCATCCTGGTCGTCGGCGGATGTCGCCATTGCTCCTCCTCGCTGGATCGACACAGCCCGCTCATCCCTCGTGCCCCGTCACCTTTGATTCTACGCCCTCACCCGCCGTCGCGCTTGCCGTGCGGGAGGCCCCCCGTTTCTCGCGGCCGCCAGGCCACCGCTGTGTGCCCCGCGTCGCCCGTGCCGTGCGCTAAACGGGCGAGACCGTGACCGGACACACAGGCGCGCGCCGCGCGCGGGAAAAGACGGCCTCACCCCACCCGTGCGTCGTCAGCGACGGCAGCAGCGGCGGCATCCGCCGCGCGGTCGGACCCCTCCCTGGCGGTGCGCTCAGACGTGGACACCTCGTCGACGATCCGCACGTCTTTATCCTGCCACCACACCCGCGTCCCGTCGTCAAGCGCGACCTCGACCTGCCCCCACCGACCACGGCCGGACAGGACGCCGTGGTGGCCGTCCCGGTACACGACCCCGGACCCCGCGCCCCGCGCCAGGAGCGCCAGGTGGCGAGCGACCGCCTCCGGGGCCGCGAGGTCCCCCTCCGCTTTCGGCTCCCAGACATCGCCGTGGCGCGTGAAGAGGACGCCGCCGCGCATGACGAGATCCCGCGCCAGCGCGAGACGCCCGTCGTCCGTGTCCTGCGTCCCCAGGAGATCCCCCGTCGTCCGGCCGTCGCCGTCGTCGGCCCAGAGCGCCATCAGGTCGTGCGCGATCGCGCCGGAGCGCGCGGCGGCGGTGAGGCGTTCCTGGTCGGCGGCCAGCGTGGCCCGCCGCTCGTCGCGCCGGAGCGCGACGTACGCCGGCCGGCGCACCCCCGTCGGGAGTTGGATCACCGCCAGCGGGAACCGCTCCCCTTTCCACCCCACGATCGTCGCCTCCACGGTCCCCTGCTCCACGGAGCTGGTGATGACGCCGAGGCGCGCCTCGCCCTGGCCCTCGTTCATGCGCGCGATCACGATATCGCCGGGTGCCAGGGCGACGTGCGTAGCCTGGCGTTTCGCCACGTCTTCGGGCACGCGGGGGAGGTAGACATCTTGTGCCCCCAGGCGCTTGCGCGCGAAGTAGGCCGCGTCGGCGTCGAGCAGCCCCTGGACGTGGACCCGCGTGGCCGGGGTGTAGCGCGCCCCCGTCGCCAGGCGCGCCAACTCGACCGTCGTCCAGGGGCGATGCGGGCCACCCGTCGCCAACGCCGCACGGTGGACAGCGGCAAGGTCGGCGGGGGACACGGCGTCGTCCGCCCCGTCTGGGTCTCCCGGTGTCCCTTCCACAGCGGACGGGGGACGTGCCCCCTCTTCCGCCAGCGCGGGGGTCGTCGGCCGTGTTGACACCGCCGCCAACGTAGCGCGGGCCGGCGCGTCGATCAGCGTGATCGCCTCCCCGTTCACCGCGACGTGGGGATGGTGGCGGGCGATGCGCTTGGCCAGCGCGCGCAGTGTGTCCGGCTCCCCATGCACGAGCACCGTCGTCCGTGGCCGCGCGCGCGTGACGGCCACCTCGATTTGGCCGGCGTCCGCGTGGGCCGACAGGCTGTACCGCTCCACCGCGCAGTGTAGGGCAAGCTCCTCTTTCCCCAGCGCGACGGTCGTGCCCTGGCGCGCCCGCAGCAGGGCCGCCCCCGGACTCTCGTCGTCCTGGTAGCCGCTGAACACGATGGCGCTCTTCTCGTCCGCCGCGAAGGCGCGCGCGTAGAGGGGGGCGGGGCCGCCGGTCATCATGCCCGACGAACTGATGACGATGGCCGCCCCCAAGTCGTTCAGTAGATGGCGGCGCCGGCCCGCCGTGACGGCGTACACCGCGAGCGAGGGGTCGGCGAAGAGCGGGCGCCGCGCGTTGCGGACGTAGTTTTGCAGGCGCGGGTTGAGGTCGTGGACCTGCGCCTGGTAGAGGTCACACACCCCGCGCACCATGCCGTCGAGGTGGATCGGCACCGGGGGCAGCTCCCCGGTGGAGCGCGCCGCGCGCAGGATCAGCGCCACCTCCTGCGCCCGTCCCACCGCGAACGCCGGCAGCAGCGCCCGCCCCCCGCGCCCGACCACGCGCGCCACCGTCGCCACCAGCGCACGCTCCTGCTCCTTGCGGTTGGCGTGGATGGCGTCGCCGTAGGTGCCCTCGGTGATCACGGCGTCGGCCTGGGGCAGACGTTGCACGTCCAGGCCGTGGAGGGTGCGCTGGGCCGTCACCGAATAGTCGCCCAGGTGTAGGACGCGGCCGGCCGGCGTGTCGATGAGCAGCATGGCGGCCCCCGCGATATGGCCGGCGTGCAGGAACCGCACCGTGATGGCGGGGTCGTCGAGCGGCGCGATCGGCTGTGCCCACTCGACCGGCCGCACCCGCGCCAGCGTGCGCTCGACCACCTCGGCCGTGTAGAGCGGCGTTTCGCTCTCCCGCTCCAGGTGTTCGGCCTGCATGACGCGCACGCTGTCGGCGAGCAGGAGGCGCGTCAGGAGCAAGGTCGTCTCGGTGCAGTAGATTGGCGCCGCTGGGAACATCTCGGAGGCGAGCGGCAGGGCGCCGGTATGGTCGATGTGCGCGTGCGTCACCAGGATGGCGTCCGGCGGCTCGACGGTCAGCCGATCGAGGGCGGGCAACCGATCTTGCCCGACGCGCGCGGAGGGGCGCATCCCCGCGTCGATGAGCACGCGCCGGTCCCCGATCCGCAGGATACCGCACGACGCGCCGACTTCGCCCGCGCCGCCTAATGGGATGTACTCTACCTTCACGCGTGTCCCTCCTCGCTCTCGCTTGCCTCGTCATTCATGCGTGACGCAGTGGCCCCCTACCTGTCGTGTCCCAGACGCGACGAGACGAGCAAGGGCTGCGGACATAGCGCGCGACCGCCCAGCAGCCGATGAGGGTCGCCACCGGCTGCGCCCGATTCACGGCGTCGGCTGTCGTGTGGACATCGGTTTGTCGGTGCAATCATCCTGCCCCCGACCGTTTCTCCCGGCCGCCCGGCCGGCGCTGTGTGGCTCATGTCGCTCACAGGCACACGCCCGATGCTCCCACACAGGCGCGCGCCACGGCGCGCGGGAAAAGGTGGCGTCACCCTGCCAGCTCATCGTCCGCGAACGCGCCCTCAGCGGCCGCCTCGGCGTCGGCTTGAGGGTCCGCACCGGCGGCACGCTTGCGCGCGCTGGCTCGCTCCATGGTCGACCGACGCACCTCCTCCTTCTTCCGGGCCTCGCGCTCCTGCGCCTGGCGCACCCGCTCCCGCGCCTCCGCCCGCTTCCTCTCCAAGGCGCGCTCCTGCTCAAGACTCATGTGCATCTCCTCTAAACAGTATCGCGCCTCTTGGCTATGTCGGGGATGGGAAAGTGCAACTTCTCGACGGCCGTGCGCTTCGACGCCGCGCCCGCGACGGTCGCGCGCACCGCGCCGACCGAGACCACCGTTGCGGTGCCGGCACCGGCAGTGGCGAGCGATACCGTGCCGCACATGACGCATGGGCCGGCGGCCTCGTCGGACGCAGCAGCGGCGGCGCCACATTATGTGGTAGTCGAGGGCCGCGTCGAGAGTCAGGAGCGGAAGCTGCGCCGACCGGTCCCGCCCCCACGACCGCGCGCGAGCGTCCCGCCCCCGCCGCCCCCGCGGGCGCGTGGCGCCGGATCGCGCTCGCCCGTCCCCGCGCCGGCGATACCGGCCGGCGTGTCGCCGGCGGAGGCGGCGAGCCCGTGGGATGACGTGCTACAGAGTGTACAGGGCGCGCCCGGCGACGGCCGCGGCCGCGACTAGGACGGGTGAAGGGAGGCGAGGGCGATGGCCGGAATGACGGGAGGGACACACGACGAACTGACCGCGCGCGCCGTGGACCGGCAGTTGCGCGCGATGGGTGCGGAGCGGTATGACATTGGCCTCATCCACCAGGTCACGGACCGGCCGATCCCCCGTTTCTATACGCACGAGCAGGCGTTGCGCGCCGTCGGCTGGCTGCGCGCACGCAACGCGGAGGGCTACAACGTCTACGTGCGGCCACTGGCCGACGAGGGGACGAACGTGGGCCTCGTGCTCGTCGACGACCTTTCCGCGGATCGCATCAGGCAGATGTACCGTGACGGGTTCGGACCGGCCGCGGTCACGGAAACGAGCCCCGGCAACTATCAGGCGTGGGTGCGTATCGCGGCCCGCCCGATCACGGCGGACCTGGCGACAGCGGCGGCATGTGAGCTGATGGAGCGATACGGCGGCGATCCCGCCAGCGCCGACTACAAGCATTACGGACGGCTCGCCGGCTTCACCAACCGCAAGCCGGAGCGCGCGCGCGCCGACGGCCTGCAGCCGTTCGTGACGCTGCATGAATACAGCAGCCGGGCGGCCACCCGCGCCGCCGAGTTGCTGGACATGGCCGCGGAGCGCCTGCGCGTGCAGGAGCGCCAGGCCCAGGAGCGCCGCGCCGAGGACGCCCGCCTCCAGGCACGGGTGGGCGGGCCGCAAGACCCCGCCCGCGCCGCCGACTTTTCCCGCCCCGCCCAGGGGGCGGCGTTGATCGATGGGTCGCACTTGGCTGCGGAGTATCGGCAGCACGCCGAGCGGCTGATCGCCCGCTATCCGCTGGCTGACATGAGCCGCCTGGACTATACGGTGCTCCGGGACCTGGCCAAACGACACCCGCACGCGAGCGCACACGACTTGAGTCAGGCGATCAGGGAGGGCAGCCCCAACGTCCACGACCGCAAGACCAATGATCGCTGGCTGGACCGCTACGTGGAGAAGACGGTGACGGCCGTCAACCTCGACCCGCAGGTGCGGGAGGCCCGGCATGAGCACGAGCGGCAGCGCGGCGGTAGTCGCGGGCGCTAGGGAGTAGCGCTGGCGATATGGAGGGATGTGGTGTGACATCAGACGGTGTGCCCACACCCGCCACATGGGCCTAATCAGGAAGCACGGGCTGACCGGGAGGTTCGATCACCGTGCGAAATCCAGACTAAGGACTTATCATTCGCGTAAATGGGCAAGCGGTTGGGGGGCGGGGGATGCCAAGCGTCCGTAGAGATCGAATGGGAGGCCGAGCAAAGTAATGATGTGCTCTTGGACAGGTGTGAGCGGGGTGACATGATAGAGCGTGGTACCGGGCAGCGCGAGAACGGTGCGCGTGATGTTCTGAAAGACGGCGATCACCCGTTCGGTGGTGGGGCGCAGGGTCGTCTGGGTGCGCGAGGCCGGATTGAGGCCGACGAGTGTCTCGCCGCGCTGCTGGAGGGCGGTGCGCAGGCGATACTCGGTCAGGGTCAGGACGCGCAGGGCCAAGCAGAGCAGCCAGGTCAAGCCGGCGATGCGGCGCTCGTCGGAGAGATAGACGGGACGGATGCGCAGATTGCGCGTCTTGAGGCGCGCGAAGCCGCGTTCCTGGATGACCTGATGGCGGTAGACGTCGACCAGCGCCGGGGCGGTGTAGTGGTCCGCTGTTGTGTTGGTGACGTAGACGTGCCAGCCCAGGCGGTCGACCATGGCCTGCCACGCGGCCACGTCCACGGCGATGGACCTGACCGTCCAGCGCGCGGACCCATCCCGCCGCGTGTCCTCCCGCAGGTCCACCTGCACGACGCCCTCCAGGCGCGCCGCCGTCAGGATAGCGGTCACGGCCTGCGTCAAGGCCGCGCGGGTGCGGTAAACGATCCGGCCGCGACCGGGCGGGCGCTGCAAGAGCGCAAGCTGCGCCGTCACCCGCGTCAGGGCCTGCTCCCGCGTGCGGCACAGCCCCGCCTGCATCTGCGCCGAGCGCACCACCAACACGCGCTCGACCCACGCCGTCTCCCCGTCCTGCTGATCCCGCGTCCAGGCATCGATCACCGCCCGCGTCGCGATTTCGCCGGTCCGCTCGTCGACCGTGCGCAGGTCCTGCCACCGCGCAGGGTGCGCCAGGGCCTCCTCGATCCAGCCGGTGATCTCGTCCGTGGCGGTCGCCCCCGCCGGACGGTAGGCGCACAGGTAGGCGCTCTTCTTGGCCGCGCTGTGTGCCCGCGTGGCCCGCGCCCCCATCTTGCTGTCACCGACCACGCGCACATCCACTGTGCCCAACGTCGCGACGGCCGTGTCATAGGCCGGGATGTAGAGCCCATCGTCGGCCCGGTTGCCGGGCACGATCTGCGCGGCCACCGGCAGTCCCAAGGGGTCCAAGCTGGCAAGCATGGCCTTGAACTGGGCCAGATCAGGGCGGTGGTCCTTGCTGTGACCCAGGCGCAGCAGGCCCTCAGGCGGCGGGTCGTCGTGATAGACGCTCACACTGGTGCTGTCCAGACGCACCGTCTTGGTCGGCAGCGCATACACCTGGATCCAGTCCGTCAGCAATGCGTGGTCCAGCGCCGCTTGGTCCGCCGCATCACTCAGCATCGTCAGCGCGTTGGCCAAGCGGTCATCGGTCAGGTCAGTCTCGCGCAACTGCCCCCCAGGAGGGCAGTGAGCGTTTGACGACGGGCCGCCGCCCAGTCGCGTACGCTGACCAGGCGGTGGTCGCGCTCCATCAGGATGTAGCACAGCCAGATGCTCACGACGGTGCCCACGCTGATCCCTTGCCATCCTCCATGTGGCTGAATCTGCGCATCAATCATCCGGCGTATCCCCATGTCTTCCACTATCCCCCACAGCAACGGCAGGTCATTGATCTGTTCGGTCGTGATGTCCAGTGTCTCGGTCATGCCTCGACTCTACCGTATCACGCTCCATCCTCAAACTGCCTGCCCATTCACGCGAACGATAAGTAAGGAGTGTGTGCTATGCTTAATGAGAGATGGTTGTATGGATCACACTTTCGCGCCGAACACACCTCCCATTGGTGGGCTGTTATTTATGGTCCTGGGTGTGTACCTCGAGCGGCGATCTCGTAGGGGCTTGCCATGCTAGACCAGAATCGCTATTATATCACCACGGCTATCCCCTATGTAAATGCTAAACCCCACATCGGATTCGCGCTGGAGATTATTCAAGCGGATACATTTGCACGGTATCATCGCCTACGCGGTGACGATACATACTTTTTAACTGGAACCGACGATAATAGTTTGACGAATGTTCTTGCTGCGGAGCAGGAAAGTATTCCCCCCCGCGAGTTGGTGGAGCGCAATGCGCGTCACTTCTTGGCGTTGCGTGATCCCCTCGACCTTTCTTTCGATCAGTTTATCCGTACATCCACCGATGCGCGACATGTGGCAGGCGTGCAGAAACTTTGGCGTGCGGTCGACCGTAAGGGCGATATCTACAAGCAGTCCTATCAAGGGCTCTACTGTGTGCGTTGTGAGCAGTATTACACCGAGTCTGAGTTGGTCAACGGACTTTGCCCCGTTCATAGGATACCGCCAGAGATCGTGCGGGAAGAAAACTACTTCTTTCGCCTCTCGCGCTACATGGGGCAATTGCACAGCCTCATTACGTCGGATCAACTCCGTATCATACCGAACGCGCGCAAGAACGAGGTCCTGAGTTTTATCTCGCAGGGTTTGGAAGACTTTAGCATCTCTCGCTCCCAATCGCGCGCACGGGGGTGGGGTATCCCGGTTCCTGGGGATGTATCGCAGGTGGTGTATGTATGGTTCGACGCCCTGGCCAACTACATCACTGCCCTAGGGTACGACAGCAACGGCTCCCTTTTTCAGCAATACTGGCTGCACAATCTGCATCGCGTGCATGCTATCGGCAAAGGCATCACGCGCTTCCATGCGGTTTACTGGCCGGCGATGCTCTTGTCGGCCGACCTCCCGCTGCCGGGAACCATTTTCGTCCACGGATATATTAACGTCGATGGCGTGAAGATGAGTAAGTCGCTGGGCAATGTGATCGACCCGGTGGCTTTAGTCGACGCGTACGGGACGGATGCTGCCCGCTACTACTTCTTGCGAGCGGTGTCCCCGACGGGCGATGCAAACTTCACATGGACGCAATTTGACGCGCGGTATCATGCCGATCTGGCCAACGACCTCGGCAACTTACTCAATCGTACGATAAGCATGCTGACGCGCTACCGAGGGGGACGAATCCCTGCTCCCAGCGCCACGACCGATGTGGAGCGGTCTGTGCAGCAGACCGCCGCGCGCAGCTACGAACAAGTACTGAGGAGCATGGAGGGCTATGACCCACAAACGGCGTTGGACGCGATCTGGGAGCTAATTACTCGCGTCAATAGATATCTAGAGGAGCGCGCGCCCTGGACCCTTGCCAAGCAGGCGCGGGCGGATAATGTGGGGGCGGACGAGCGGCTTAACACGGCGCTGTACACGGCGGCGGAAGCGCTTCGCGTCGTTGCATCGCTCCTGGAACCCTTCTTGCCGACGACGGCGTCCCGCATGTTAGGGCAGCTCGGTGCTCAGGCGGAAAACATCTGGCCCGATTGTGCGAAGTGGGGGGGCTTGCGCCCAGGCTCACCGACCGGTCAAGCTGAGCCTATATTCCCCCGTGTAGAGAGGGCGGAGGTAGCGGCCGGTGCCGCCATTGTGGTGCCCTGAAAGCTGTCTGAGGGATTATTATCGGCGTCCGTATCCGCTGCCCCTAGCCTATTACGGGTGATCAATTCAGTGATCCGTGACGGGGCTAATGGACCCCAAGCTAGGAATGCTTCGGCGACCGTCGAGTCGGCGGAGTGAACGCCAAGCTTCTCGGCCACCTTGTCCAGCGCCCGCTCCGTTTCCATAAGACCGACGGCATACATGACCGGGACCCATCCCCGTCGATGATGGACAGCGAGGAGTCGCTGTCGCTCTAGGAAGGGAAGCGGTGCGAGCAACTTGGTGGTGCGGGTCTGCGCCGCCTCCCGCCCTTCCGTAACAGCAGTAAGCACCTGTACAGCGGCGAGCAATCGGCGAACTCGATGGGCGTATACTCCGATTTCCGCGCCTGGGGGCACGTCTTGCATCTGCAAGATTGCCCCTTCGGCCCAAACCGCCCACCCTTCGAGCCCTATGGGAGACCGCGTGATCTCGTAAAGCAAAGTGAGGGGTGATCGGGCGGCACGCCGCAGTTGCTCACCGTGGCCTGGACACACCTCATGCGCCACTATCGCCATGAGGGCGGCCCGTCGCTGCGGTTCGACGGCGCTTTCCAAGAACGCGCGCGGAAACAGGAACCAGCCCGCGCCCTGCGACGGCCCACCCGTTGTAGTCGGTGGTAGATATAGCGCATCATCGACAAGGGGGGCGAGCAGATCGGGGACAGGGCAGACACGCGCCGGAGGACCAACCTGGTCTAAAATGACGCCCTCTACATGGCGACGAAGGTCGGCCGCAATCCGGTCGATCCAAGCCAAGGCCGACTCCTCAGACGCATCACGCCCGTCTAGTGTGGCTGGGGGGGTGATAGTTGTTGCGTTTGTCGAGAGGGTGCGACCGAGATGATTGACCTCTACGCGCAGGCGCTCCGCACAGAGTTCCTGAATCTGTTCTATCGAATGGGGGATATCAAGTACGGCCTCCAAATACCAGCGGGCGTTGATGCGCGGGCTGGGTTGCTTCGGGGGGCGGGGAGGTATTTGTGCCCACTGGAACAATTGTTCACGGAGGGCGACAACGCCCGGACCTAGATACGGGTTGTTCCATTGCGCGAGGGATTGAGCGAGGTGAGACGCCATGAGACGATCTCCCTCTGCTACACCCAATGCTCCGGCCTCTAGCCGTCGTTGCCCTTGGCGGAGCCAGTCGACGCAGTCACCCAAGCGATCCTGCAAGGCGATGTTCATCTCTAAATCCTGGGGGGGGGGCAGGTGGAAGGGCAAGAGCGCGTGCGTAATTAGGTGTAGGTAGGGGGTTATCCGCACCTGAAACTCTTGCGCATCCTGGATCATCTGCTCATGGATAAACCGCTGCAGTTCGGCTAGCACAGCTTCATCAAGCGGAGAGAAAACTTCCCGTCGGGCTGTCGTGACGCTAGTCTGTAAGGACGCAAGCGCACCCCGCCAGTGCTCGAGCCCCTGATCGGACAGGTCCATTGTGGCGTCGAGCACGGGAGGACCCCACCGCGAGGCGGCGATCGGCCGGTGCCGCCGCCATAAGTGGTGCGCCGAGCGGAGGATCTCGGCAACGGAAGGGGTTAACGCTGCATCAGGAAAGTGCGACACGTTCCCTAACCACTTCCCCTTCCCTCTCGCCAGCATGGACGATCAGTCTCCCGGCTAAGTAGTTGCTCACGACTGCGCGGGCGAGAAAGTACGCGCCATAGCCGAGGTAGAGGCCGATCAACCCCAGATGGAGCCATACTCCAAGCACCCATGCCGCAGGCAGTTGGATCAGCCACACGGCTCCCACATTGGTGTACATCACCCACTTTGTGTGACCAAGCGCGCGAATAATTCCCACATGACAAGCGGTCCATACCATGAGGGGTGCTGATAGTCCGACGACGCGTATGGCACTCGCGGCAGATTCGGCTATCTGCCCTGACAGGTTAAATAGCCACACTAGCTCCCTCGCGCCGAGAGCACAAGCTATACCCAGCGAAGATACGACGCCCAAGGCCAAGAGCCGCCCTTCCATCAGGTGAAATTTCACCTCGACCAGGTTAGAGCGGCCCCAGGCTCGACCGGCTAATATCTGGACGCCGACCCCGAGGGTCATGGAAATGGTGAAAAAGATGAGCAGAAGGATATAGGCAATGCGGCTACCTGCTAACGCCCCTACCCCTAATAGCCCCGCTATGAATACGAAAACCAGGTTCCCAGCATAGTCCAGCGCCGCATTCACCATCTCAGGGCCACTCAAGCGCAAGAGATTGCGCACTTCCTCCTGCTCCCAACCTCGGCGTGAGGTTGTGGGCGCTACCGGGCGTCGCTTGGCGAAAATAATGGCGAGAAACAAAAAGCTTATTGCTGTCGCGATGCTGCTTGCAAGGCCTGATCCGCCGACGCCCATCCTGGGGAATGGTCCCGCCCCAAAGGCTAGCGCGTAGCTGAGAGGTATATTTAGGGCATTGGCACCTAAGGAGGCGTACATCCCCCATCGTGTTTGACGATCAGTATCGAAGGTCGTGCGCAGCAAGAAGGCGCTAATTCCAAAAAGCAGACCGAAGCTGCGGTATCGGAGGAAAACCAAGGCTAGTGCGCTCACCTGAGGATCACGTGCTATTGTATTGACAATGGGGTAGCTTAACCACAGTAGTATCACGCCAAGTGTCGCCAAGGATAAGAGGACCGGGATGGCGTGGGACAGGGCAACGCGGACGCCGCTACGATCCCCGCTGCCGAATCGACGGGCTGCTGTGATTTGGTAGCCGATGACAGATGCGGCCAAGATTTGACTAATGACGCTATAAACGGCGGCCGCAGTCCCGACAGCTGCCAATTGCTTGACCCCAAGCCGTCCGACAATGGCTGTATCCGCTAGGTTGAGGGTAATATCCGAGAGCGAGCCTGCAAGCATCGGGAGCGCCAATGCTCCCAGTAGGTGCCACTCTTGCCGCATCCGCACCATCGGTGGCGCCCCCAAGTCGATTGACTCAAGCGTGCTCTGCTGGTTACTCATGACACCTCCCTGCCGGATCGGTATGACTCCAGTGGCGGCATACTTCGCATTCCTCGTTGCGCGGTATGGGGATTAGCGTTTGCCGACGCGATTGGAAGAAGTCATAAGTTACGACCCCGTCGAGGGTTGGCGTCCGCATAATGCTGGTCAGGAAGAGGACCGCCTCCCAGATGGCAAGGCTAGCAGTTATGGCCATCCGCGGGACGAACGCCCCAATCGGGCGATCGGGGGTAGCCGTGGCAAACTGGGCCATCGATGCCTTCACGACATCCGCCACACCTTTGTGCGACATGAGGCAGTAGTAGCATGCCGTTTCACCCGGTATGGTGAGCGGCCCAACCCAAGACGCGCCCAGGAGCAATGATGGTACGCCGGCACGGCCGGAAGCTAAAGCGATACTTTCTAGTACATAATTGGGGATGTATCCGAAAGAATTCAGCGTAAGATCGACGCCATCCAGATAGGGGATGAGATCTTCTGCGGAGGCGATGCGTACGGGATGCCCCTCGAAAGACACCGCGTCGTCGACATCCGCGAGGGCCCGCTTGCATGCATCTACCTTGAGGCTTCCCACATCGTGACGCGTGTAGAGAATTTGACGGCTGAGGTTACTCGTCTCGACATGATCCGGATCAATCGCGATGATACGGCGGATGCCCATGCGCGCGCAAAGCAAGGCGAGCCACGTCCCATAGCCTCCCATCCCGACTATGAGGACGGTGCGATCCTGCAATCGCGCGTTTAAGGCAATCCCGGAAGTGTCTGTGGTTTCGAAGGCGGAAAGGAAGCGGATCTGTCGGTCGTAGAGATTGTCCAGATCCATTACCAAGTGGGGAGTTTCTACCAGGGCATTATGCTCCCACAGCTGCTGCAGGAGACGCCGTACGGACGCAACGGGATACCCTGATCGAGCCGCTAATTCCTCGGCCACCGTGTCCACCGGCACACCGTCTCTAAGCGTAGCAAGAAGGATGTCGAGTTGTTCGTGTTTCCCCCTGATGCGGAGCCGATCTTGCACAATGATCGACGCTAATTCCACCCCCTCAGGCGTGGAATAATACTGCCAGCCACGTTGCAGCCTCAAGATGCGATCAACAGGTGCGGATGGTACGTTCATCTCTTGTAGTACCTCCTATCAAACCCCATGGTTGCGGTATAGATAGGGGCTTGTCGCATTGGGTCCACAGCAAGCAGTGCGCTCATATGCCGATCTCGCATAGCTGGAGTCACGAGCGTCCCGAGACCACAGGCTGCGGCTGCTAGTAGAAGGCTATTGACTACACGCCCGGATTCTATGTACAGATTGCGTAGTGCGCGCCCATGTCGATAACGCCATATATATTGGGCGAAGTCGGCAACGAGGACCACTGTCCACCCTGCTGTATTCGGCGACACTGTACCGAACAGATCGTGGACCATCTCCTGGCGATACTTGCCTTGTCGGATTTCTACCAAGTTGTGCGCCAGAATGTCGTAGTAGTATACACCTGGCTCTAATCCTTCGGTTCCATACACTACCAGATAGAAGTCAAAGGCGACGCCATAGCTGATCAGGTAAGTGAAGGGATCGTCGGCGGCGAGCGAACGCCGGGCATGTCGGACACGATCGAGGCCAAACCACAGAACGGCAGAGAGGATCGGGCCAGGCACAGATTCGGGCACATACGTACGAATAGACCTGCGCTCCATCAATACCTTGCCCAAGGTAATATCTTTTGGTAGCGGTGTTGGGTTAGGTAGGGGGCGTCGTTGCCCTGTCGGAACTAGGCGAGGGGGAGGGGTGCCATCCTGTTCAATGTATCGCTGGATGGTGCCAATCCTCTGTTCCTTCGTTACATCCACGCGATCCACAAAACGGCTCTGCCGTGACCATAGGTAATAATCGAGCGATTGATGCCAGCCGCGCTTCTGCCAATGTGCTGCCTGAGCTATCCCTTTATCGTCGTCGCAGTCCGTTGTGTTGATGAGGCCTAAATCTGCCAGCTTATCCATAAGGGGGGAATGGGCAGCTGTCCCAGTGAACGTATCAGCAATGAAGTCGAGGAGGGGATTGCGTTGGATTGCCACTCTTTTCCCGCGTCCAGCATCGGATAGGACTACAACATCACCTTGTTTGGAAGAAGGGGGGCTAAATACTGAGAGGTATGACCATGACCATGACCATGCCAACGCCCCTGGGTTATCTCGATGAGCAACCATAGTGTTCTTGTTCCCTCTCGCCATTGCCACATCAATTGTCTGCTTCCCCTGTGGCACAAGGAATCTGAGTTTTAAACAAGATTTGGGGTGAGACAAGGAACTCTCCCCCCGGCTAGCGTTATCCGCCGCTTATTTAAGCCATTGGGCGTCCTCGCCCCTTAGAGTATTTTCCATCGCAAAACACTTGCCCGATTTTCGGAGAGATCGCTCCGGCGAGGCTACGACCTCGCCGGAGTGGTCTACTTGCCTTAGCGAAACGGGAGCACTATCTAGTCTTCGCACGGGCCCCACAATTTGGGCGTTTGATAGCGCCGAAGCGTGGGTACCGCAGAGCACTACTTAGAACCCCCCGTTATCGGCGCACTGTTGCATCAGTGCGAATTCGAAGGTAGGTAGCTCCTCTACGAGGAGGTCGAGTTCTACCCGCTCCGCATCGCCCTTCTGCTCATCGGTCGCCGTGGCCAGTGACTCGCGCTCGATTTCTAGCATCTTTCTTCACCTCCTTTCTTTTGCAGATTTGAGAAGGGGTCGCAGCCCCGGAAATTTTCCGTGAAGAACGGAGGAGCGATTGGATTAACTCAAATAAGTCCTGAGACTTAGTCTATGCTCCCACATTCATACGATTAGGATAGACATAGCTGTCGAGTTAATCCTCCGCTAATTTCTGCCGCGCCGATGTATTTTGGTCTAATGCCTATACGTGTGGCACGAGCGGTACCCTACATAATCAATAGGGTGTGTTTCATTCATGTTGGAGCGCGGCCCTCACCCCCCAACCCCCTCTCCCTGACGCGCGAGAGGGGGAGTCGCCCTATCAACTCACTTGAAACACACCCTAATCAATAATCACGCCTTGTCCGCAGCCCTTATCGCATGGCTCCCATCAGGAGTCGCCGTCGCCGCGCGATTACCCAACGCAATGGCTAGCATAGCCCCCTCTACCAAGCCGTCGAGGCCCAGTTTTCGCTCGATGGCGGCATCGTCCAATCCATAATGGGCAAAGGCCTGTACGCCGTAAGCGGCGGCGATAGTCTCCAGCGAGGACGTTAGATGGCCAACATCCATGTGAACTGTTCGAAACGTGCGTGGCTCTCGATAGCGATACATATTGCGCTCGAAAACAGAGGTTAGCACGACGATGGCTGTGACAGGGAAGGGCGCACGGACGAAAGGTCCGGGGAAAAGGCGCGTCAGTTCCTCGGGGTTGGTATCAGCACAAAGCAATTCCAGCTCAGGGGGGGCGACCGCTACATGGTACCATCCACGTGCAAGTCCAAGAACGTCGACCGCGACTATATAAGCTTCGGTCGGATGGCGTCCTCCGCCGGATGGGCTTGTCCTACGCAACACCGGCTCGACGCGCTCCGTACGGTCCCAGTACTCGCCGATCTTGCCAAAGCACATGGATGCGATTGCGCCAAGAGTCGTCTGATCGAGTGGATGAGCCTCGGCTCGCCCCGCCCAAGCGTCACCGAAAGAAACGGAGACCAAGGCTTCATCCGGTGTGGGGATCGGGATTCTCATTGATGCGTCCAGATACGTCTTGCTACGGTCGAGGTCTGGCTCTGCCGAGCGATAACCAGCCATACGCTGGCGGTCAAAAGCTCGCCCATCCGCACTATAATCTAGGAAGGGATAGTCAAAAGTTAGTAGGTGGTAATCTGCCGCCTCCACCCATCCGCGACCGACCCATTGTTCGTGGATCGTTTCGAACCATCGCGTCTCTTCGGTTTCGGTCGATATTAGAATGAATTTGTCTTCAAGGGCCGTCGCGACCCGGTCGACGGCTGACTCATCGAGCCCTAATCGCTGCGCTACCTCACCGATAACCGTGCATCGAACCTGAGGTTGCATGCAGGCAAGGGTAAGAAGTACACCTGGGGCTGGGAGCGCGAGGCGCCGATGGTGTAGGAGGTCGTCGACGGTCCAACGGTCGTCACCCAAGGGAGAGGGGGGATGAATACGCGCCGCAGGGCTTGTCCTAATAAACGGCGTGTTATGGTTTTTCATATTTTCCATATTTTCTTCGCATTCAGCACTTTTAGAGTTTAAGTACTGCTGACACGAACAACAGGAAACATTGGTAAGAGGCAGCGGAGCAGCAAGCTAGTCTTTAGCGGCTGCGGCCCTACGGCGATAGACTCGCCTCCTCAGAATGTTGGTGACGCCGATCTCTAAGCCCGTGCGGCCTATGCTAAACCGAGGGTGCAGATAACACCCCCGGCCTAGCTGCGCATCAATCGCCCATTACATGCCGATGGGGTCGCCGCACATTTGCATCAAGGCAAACTCGAAAGTGGGCAACTCTTCGATAAGTAGATCGAGCTGCTCATCCTCTGTTGCGCTTTGCTGCTGCGCCGGTATTTCGACTGGCGCAAGATTCTGATCAAGCATACTGATTTCACCTCCTTTCTCGTGTTGCGTACCGCCCAAGACTGGTGGCTCGCCGCACATAGTGCCGCCCCAGGGGTAGGCTATATGTGCTTATGCAGCCGTTAAGGATTAACTTCCCGTTTTGGCCGCCGCGTTCAAGCGTCTGAGGCGGCATAGCGGCGGGAAGTTATTTCTTAACGAGTAACGAGTCCTTAGGTGGCCTGGGCGAGAGCGTAACCGCTTGTGGCCGGTAGGCTTGCACCTCCAACCGATGAGGCATTCTCCGCTTGAGTCGCGATGTCTGCATCATCACGCCTTAGATCGTATCATCACGACAGAGCAATAGCATCGGGCGTACGGCCGATAAATTGACGGCAATCCGGCGCGCATCCATCGGCCGTACGCCCGGTGCGTTATCCTCGGCCCGCTGCTACTATCGTGGTTAGCGATGATGCGTCGCGCCCTAGGCGCGCCCAGTTAGCAGTTGGCCGACCAAGAGAGTTATTGCGCAGTGAGGAACATCCCATGGTCATCCATTCCCGGTACCACCGTTTGGTCAACGAGACCGTCCAAGGAGCGCACGCGGCAGCCCCCGTTGAGCAGTCAGCGGGGGGCGAGACGGTCGAACCGCTCACCGCCTTGCAGTATCATCTGCGCCAGATAGCGCGCGCGCGCTGGCAGGCCAATGCTCGGCCGCCACGCTGCTACTTCTGGATCAATGTGACACAGGAAGTGGGCTCCTCATGCAGACCGTGAGATCTACATGGATGGAGCAGGAAATACCACTAGTGCTGCAGCGGGCCACGCAGCGGATGGGCGCAGCGCTGGAGCGCTGCGCCCAAGATGACCCGTCGCCCCTCGATGCTACGTTCCGGGATATCGTCCTGGTCGCGGGGATCGATTGGCAAGCGTGGCAGGCCTGGCAAGAATTGCTGATGCGGGCCTATGGGGCTTGTGGCGGCTGCATCCAGGCGCGAGATGGGCAGCGTTACCTGGAGATATCGCTGGCGGCCTTTGCTCTGAGCCTCTGTGCGCTGGAGATATTGGATGATGTGGTGGATGGCGACCCCCCGGCAAGTGGCCGTCAGGCCCCCAACGTGGCCTTAGCTCTCCTAGGCACGAGCGTGGAATTGCTCGGGCAGTTATCTCTCCCCCTGGCGCACGCGTTACAGGGCTATTGGGGGGTTATGTACCGGCGTTGTGCTGCGGCACAAGCGCGCGACGTGGCCGCGACGATAGATGCGCGGCGCACAGTCGAGCAGGCGCTGGCGGTGGCACGCGGGTCAGGGCTAGTCACCCAATGGGCGGTGGAGGTGGGCGGCCTTCTCGCCGCTGCCTCGCCGGGCCTCCTGGAACCACTGGCCGCTTTTGGTCGCCATCTGGGTACAGCTGAAAAGCTGCTGCACGATCTTCACGATATCTGGCCCAGCGACCGACCGTCCGATGGCTTGCGGCGGCCCGATTGCAATCTGGCCTTGGTGGCCGCGTCCTCCAACGGCCCCCTGCCGTCGGAGGACGCGGCCAAACAGCGTCAGGGCCTATACGACAGCGGCCTCCTGCACTACATGTGGGCCCACGTCGATCTGTACCACATGCAGGCTGCCGCCGCGCTGGATCGCTGCGCGCTCGCGGGCGCCGACACCTCACCGCTCCAGCCACTCGTCGGCCGTGCCTGCGATCTGCTTCTCCCCCAGGGAGAGGATGCCGAGTTGCACGGCTCTCAAGACGGCCTGCTGCCGGCTATTAACTCCCAGCTTTTCGCAGATCTTGGCTGCCTGTGAGCGTACCGTGCTGAGGCTACGACCCAGTCGCACGCCGATTTGCTCATAAGTGTCGTCGCCCATCATCGCCTGCAGGACCGGCAGTTCGGCGACGGAGATTGACGGTGAACCATCGCTGTAACGGCGGAAACGCCCCGCTGCGCTGTAGCTCTGCTCCCTTAGAGTCGCGGCGATCGGTGCCTCGAACACCCGCTCTCCGGCGAGGATACGCCTGAGGGCCGTGTGCAACTGCGCGGCGTTGCAGCCTTTGGAGAGAAATCCCGCAACCTTCAACTCGTGGGCACGCCGCACGTACTCTTCCTCGTGGAAGGCTGAAAGCACAATTACGCGTGGGAGATGCGCGACATGGGTGTGTAGCTCCGCCAGGGTATCCAGCCCGTTCTGCCCTGGTAGGTCGATGTCCAACAGGAGGATCGCCGGCTGGTGCTTCAGCACCAGAGACAAAACCTCATGACCGGTGGCGGCCTCCGCCACCACGCGGAATTGTGGCTCAGTTTCCAGCAACCGCCGCAAGCCCTGACGCATCAGGGCATGATCCTCGGCAATGAGGATGTCTATCGTTTCGCCCATCTCGTTCCCGGACACCTGTTGCTCCTGTTCTACTCCACACACGGGGCGAGGATGCCAGAGCATGCTGGCCCACACTACTGTCCCGCCGTCAGGCCCTCGTGTCGCACCGGCCTTCGCCCCGCGTAGGCTCTGCATCAGGTCGAGCGCGTCTCGCAGGCCGCGATGGTCTAGGCGCGGATGGTCCCAACCCTGCGGCAAGCTACAACCATCGTCGCGCACATCCAGTAGCACCTCGCCTGCCTGGATCCATAGGCGTAGCGTGACCCGGTGCCCTCCGCTATGGCGAACAGCATTGGTTAGCGCCTCGTGCGCGAGTTGGTACAGCGCGAATGCGTCGTCCGGCGGCAGCGCCATCACATGCTCGTCCACGGCAGCGGTGATTGTGCAGTTCCGCGATTGGGCCAGCGGGGACAAGTGGGTGACGTAGGCTTGCAGCGCCTTCACCAGCCCTAGCGTCGGCAGCACCGTGGAACCCGCCTCCGTGAGGATGGACCGCAACGATTGCACGGCGCTGTCAGCGGCGTCGGCCTCGCTGCTGCCCAGCGGAAGCGTCTGCGCCAGCAGAAGGATGTCTTGTAGAGGGCCACGGTGCAACTCTTGACTCAGGCGTTCGCGTTCGCGCCGACGCGCGCCCAGCAGGCGGCGGCGCGCGTCCTCCAGGTCGTCGACCGTGACACGCAGGTCGAGCACGAGACGTTGGCGCACCAGGTAGGCAACCAGTTGCTGGCCGACAATCTCCAGCGCCTCGTAGTCGGCGACCAACAACACGGCGTGATAGATCTTCTCGCCGACCTCCAGTGTGGCCAGCGTCCGACCTTCGTGCCGCATCGTTACAACAAGCGGCGCGTCCCCATCGATAGCGCCAGCCTGGGCCAGCACGGTGTTGTCGTGGCACAGGCGTAGTCCCCTCAAGCCTAGCCCCCGGCATAGGTGGTCCAGGACGGATCGTAGCCCATCCGCATTGACGGCCGTGTCGAGGTGTTCGCTACTCTCCCGTAGTAGCGCAGCGTAGATCGTCCGGCCGTCCGGCAACAACCGGTCGGCCGTCCACTGCGCCAGTGGGATGCCTAGGCCGGCGAGCAGCACCGCCGCGCCCACGCCCAGCCCGGCACGTTGCGCGAGCATCAACCCTACCATCAGGGTGCCGCTCAACAGGGCCAGCGTGATGAGAGCGCGTTGCAGGGGCTGGCGCAGGTGCAGCAGGTGATGCCGCAGCAAGGCCCACGCGAGGCAGAGCGGGAACAACACCAGGCCGACGCCCCCCGCTTCGCGCGGCCATGGCGGGGGCCAACTCAGGATAGACGGCACCACGGCCAACAGGGCGAAGGACCCCAACGCCCCACCCAGGCCGACGAACACCAGCCGGTATTGCGCCCCCGCCGGGCTGTGCCACTCGGGGCCCGCGCGCCAGACCCACAAGGTAACGGCCCCTATCTGTGCCGCGACAAAAAAGCAACCGGCGACGGCGCGCGTAGGCACATATAGGCTATCCGCGAGGAACCCGATGCTATCCAGTGCCAGTAGTAGCACGATCATCGCCCCGACTAGGCGTCTATCAACATGTCGCGTGCGTCCACTGGGCGGGAGGGCTAGTGCCAGCAGTGGTGTCAGCGGTGTCAGCAGCACAAACACGCACGTTTCGAGGAGGACACTGCCCCATAAAGCCCCGTGCGCGAAGGACGCCGCGCCGCACAGGCCCAGCGCCAGGGCCTGGCACAGCAGCAGGAGTAGGAGCGCCGCCCCGCGCTCGCGCGCGAGCAACAGCGTACCCACCCCAATAGCCTCAACCGCTGCCGCGAGAAGCAACTCCAGCCCTTCCAGCGCCGCTACGGTCTCACCCTTGAGCGGCACGGCCACCCGGCGACCGACATGGTGGGCCGTCCAAATTGTGAGGATCGTAGGGCCACGGGTCGCCGGCGGGTTGGGGCTGTATAGTAGCATACCCCGGCGTAAGCCGACGTCATGAGCGAAACCATCGGGCCAGATCGCGACGATGCGCCACAGGTTGCTTTGATTGATCGGGACAGCCCGATAGCCCAGTCCGACCGGGCCGCGTAGGGCTCCGACCGCACCGACGAAAGCCAGCAAGAATAGGAGCAGGGCCACACAAGCCATGACCAGCGTGGTGTCAGGGCGCCAGCGATCTGCAGTGAGCAAGGCCATCTCCTTTCGGCTTTCCTCGTGAGGAGTCGGGGCTACGCGAGCAACGGATATCCCGTCCCTGGCACCGCCACCGCGACGCGAAATATCGGCCGCGCGGCTGATGCGGAGAAGCCGTATAGCGTGCTACTATAGTCCCGACACGTTTGTTTCCGCACCACCTGTTTGTAGTGTACGCCGCGAGGGGCGGGTGGTGCCAGGGCGATGGCTAGTACCGCACGACGGAAGTTTCTCCGCACGTTCGGCATAGTATTGCCTGTGCCAGGGGCCTGTGTCATACCTGCGCTTTTTGCGGAATGTTTTCCGGCGAACGGTACTAGGGATGGGGATTGGGGGCGTTAGGGCGATGGCTAGGGATGAGGATGCCCTCTTGGCAGAGTTGGGCTTACCGGCCCCGCCACGGAGCTTGCGAGAGATCACGGAGCACTTCGCGCACGATGCGCGGTGGCAGCTCGATGCTACCGTGACCTCTGCCGGCGTGCGGGGGCTCGATCCTGACGATGTGGTCATTTTTCTAGTCACACACCGGCCCACGCAGGCACACTGTTCCATCGTCTGCCAACAGGTGAAGGCGCAGGCTTATGTGGTCGACGGGGTCAGCATCGTACCGGGCGGCACACACCCGTCCGTGCCCGCGCCGCTCTGGACCTATCGCCGCCATCGCGTCGTTTCGTGGGTAGGGCGGGATGGCCAGACGCACTACGCGGTCGAGGAAGCTATCACGACGGGCGACGGAAACTCCCAGAGTTGGCGAACAGCGGAGGAATGGGATACGCGCATTCGGCCCGATGCGGTGGGCGGGGTAATCGATTGCCTGCTGTGGATTCAGCAGAAGGGCCAGTTATAAGTTATAGGGAATCTCTGAAACGCAACCGAAAACCGGTCGTTCTAGCTACCGTGACCTGGTCTTTTTAAGCCTGATAGGTTCGACACAGCCCCGCCCTGCGGCGCGAGAAAGGGGGGGCGCGGGGATACGATCCGGCGTGCCTGCCCCCTGTACGCTATAGTGGGGGGGCCGCCGAGGCGGTGTTGGCGGAGGACGATATAGAGTTCGGCTTGGAGGCCTTGATGCGCCGGGTTCGCGGGGTGGAGCGTTGAATGGCAACGGCTAGAGGTGAGACCACCGATGCGCCGACGGATGGGTGCCGCCGCGCCCCTGCCCCCGATGATACCCCTGCGGGTGTCGTGCTCGCGACCGGCGATGCTGCGGCGGGTCGGGCGATTGTGGCGCCCGACCCGCGCGATGCGATAGAGCCGCCCACCCCCGCGATCGTTGCGGATGAGGTGCAGACACAAGCGGAGCAGGTGGACAGTCTCGACGCCAGGGCCAACTTCATGCTCATGGAGGGGAGCTTCGCTTTCCTGATCGTGACATATCTGCAAGGGCCTGGATTGCCACTAATCCCAACGGATCTCAGAACTCACGAGCACCAGTGGCAATTCATCGGGTTGTTGCTCAGGGCCATAGGGCTCGTGCCTTACCTGATTGCGCTAGGTGTGGGACTTTTCCTGCATTGGTCGGATGAGGCATCAAGGCCGCGGCGTTTCGATGTATACCGACATGCTCAACGGGTTGGTTTCGACCGTCTGATCCCGCAGACGGTGAGGGAGCGAGAGGACAAGCTCGCCGGAGCCTTTGTAATCAACCTGGAGACCCTGGACAAGAAGAGGGCGCGCGTCGGCACAGTGGCCGCTTTCCTCGGGATAGCCCTCGTCTATGAGGCAATCATCCTTATCGCCATTTGGGTGTTACGCATGCGAGTTGGCCTGCCCGTATAGATGTACGTTGCCACAAAGGTTGATATTGGTGGCGAAGTGGTCCGGCACCTGTAAACAGGTCTGACCTACGCCTACCAGCCGGGTTTTGTCTGCAGGTTCGCCTCTTAGGCCTGTGGGTAGCACCCCACGAAACCGTGGTCATGCGGCGACCTCCGTGGGAGGAGCTTTGGCGCGCCTCCGTCGCGCTGCGCACGCCCGGCCGACGTCGTCCGTCTGACGCGGCGGGAGTGCACCCGCCGC
>JAABUW010001783.1_pt1 | contig 34556 bp, 30 predicted proteins | sample 5560081 | NCBI WGS metagenome assembly JAABUW01 (sample SAMN10711882, study PRJNA513363) | rock metagenome | isolation source: Antarctica rocks | place: Antarctica: Victoria Land, Knobhead sud | reverse complement strand
TCGCTGTTACGATCCACTGAGCGTCAGCCCTAACGTCGCCTAGATTTTCGAGAGCGAGAGTTTCCGCAACTCTCCCCCCACCGACGCGCTCCGCTCCAGGCGGAGGGTCGGAGGGGGGGCCGCGCCCTCGGGCTCTTCCAAGCGACGAACGCCGGGTAGTGCTTTGACAGCCCACAGTCAGGTCCTGAATTGCTCGGTCTTCTGACTGCCGGGTGGCAAACAATCGACACTCTTGACTGCCGGGTAGCGTGGCTGGCTGCCGGGTAGCATCGACTTTCGGAACGTTTTCTGGCTGCCGGGTGACATTGGCGAAGGTCGGAACGGAACGGCCTGCTACCCGGCGCTCGGCTGCCGGGTAAGGCGAACGCCGGGTAGCTCAAACGTGACGGCCTTGAAATTTCAGTTCAGTTGTTGAAAGCGTACGGGTCAGTCATATGCTTTGTTGAATTTTCAGTCACACGACTCAGTCACATGTTGGTCACGTGATTTTGCATCGCCTTTCTCATCTACTAATCAATCACGCAGACGTTATCTTCAACATCGATTTCAGAATCTAGAATGCGAAAGAAATCTGTACGAATCAACCCCTAGAACCTCGCCCGGAACCTCGCCCGGAACCTCGTGAATCGAACAGAGATAAAGTTTGAATCCAATCTGAATTGATTCTAAAAATCGGAACAAGATGCTGGTCAAACGTAACATCATTCATTACGTTGCTAAACATCAATTTTCCTCGTTATCTTTCGATCGAAACATTGATCACGCAACATGTCAGAAAATCCTCTCACTAATCTAGTATTGAAGACGTTTGATTTTCTTCTGTTTTTCTGATTTTTTACATTATTTCAATTGTTCAGAAGACTCTTTTTGAAATTGATTTTTCATTAAAATCATCTTTCTTCTCGAATCTCTTTCTTTGACTGATCGCGTCAAGTCGAGTTGAAAAATTTTGAAATTCAAATCGAGTCGAGTTGAGAAGTTAAATTCAAGCATTTGAGTTGAGTTGTAAAGCTAGACTTGACAACTTGATTTGACAACTTGACTCGACTTGACAAGAAGTAAATAAATAGATGTATATAGCTTGATTGAACAGTCTTCATGATTCTCGTCATGACTTTTCATCATGACTTTCTATCAAATCTTTCTATCAAACAGTCTTCATGATTTCTTGTCATGACTTTCTATTAAACTTGCTGCATGCTTCAAAACATGCTTCGATCGAGCGCATAACACATATTAAACAGTGCTTTAAACAATGCTTCTGTTGAAAACAGAGAACAGTACTGTTATCTCTGTTACAAGTAATCTTCGCATTCATTCAACTTTAGTGAATTCAAAGAATTCAGAATATTTATCTTTTTTTCTTTCTTCATACTTTCTATCTTACTAGATAGTTCAATCATTATATTTACATGTTTATCTGTTCTTCTGATCTCATATATCAAGAGCTTTCTACATGATTTTCTATCTTGTTAGCTTCTTCATTGCGTTTTCTATTTACACTCTTATTTGCTTTCTCATTGCAAAGCTTCATCGAGTTCTTCATTTTATTTATTTCACATAGAAGAAAGAACTACATCAACTATCACATTTGAAGTTTGTAAAGTGAACTAAATTTTAAAGTTTAGCTAAAGTGACATTTATTGCTTAAAGCTGAATAAAATCGAGATTTAAGCTGAGTTCATCTGACTAAGTTCTGCTTTTGTTGATAAAATCTGCGTTTGTTCATATGTTGTTGAACTGAATTTTGCTTTCATCGCTTATGTTGTATATGTTGCATATATTGCATATGTTGACACTCACTCATCTACTCGCTCATCTACTCGCTCATCTACTTGCATATTTTCTCGCTCATTTACTTGCTCATCTACTTGCTCATCTACTCACTTATTTACTCACTCATTTACTTGCTCATTTACTCGCTTTATCAATCTTTCTATCAAACGCTTTATCAAATTTTCTATCAAACACTCTATCAAATGCTCTATAAAATGCGTTGATCAAGTGCATAACACAAGTTAAACAGTGCTTCAAACAATGCTTTCTACTGAACTTTTCACTGAGCTATCTACTGAGTTATTGATCGAGCTTTCTACTGAGCTTTTGATCGAGCTTTTTATTGATCTTTCTACTAGTGAGCTTTCTACTGAGTTTTCAATTGATCTTTCTATCGATCTTTTTACTGAGCTACATGCAAAGATTTAAAAGACAAACAGCTAAAATTCTATTAAATTACTGTCAAAGTTGAAATTTTCTATCATCTTCATTTATCAATAAGCATGAAGCAGCTGCATTCAATGTTCAGTTCGAAGCTATTATGTTCTTATTTCAATAATTTTTTATCAGAACAACATTCAAAATCATCTAGATTTCTCACTATCAAAGATGATGAGCATTGAGAGATAGATGACATTTTGAACTCTAGATGCTATCAAAATCAAATATAATACAAGGTAAAATGAATGAAATTAAATTGAGATAACGAATGATATTATGCTGATAGAGAAGAATTCAACGACTTCGAAGACATTTTGATCGAATTTCATAAGCTTTATTCAAACAAATCACGCTAGCGCTAATTTGAGTTGATGCTTTATCAATTAATCAATCAGAATTTTGCAGATCTGAGTCTGTAAAATCATAATTAATCAGACAAGTGAAATGAAACAACATTCATGTGAACATGAATTTTTGAAGAAAGAAATAATGTTGTTGCAAGCATGCACTTCGAGTTAATCTAACATAAATCATGTCAGACTATCATAAACTAGTATAAAGCGAATGTTAACACGCTAGCAATTTAGCGTGTCTTCGTGAGTAAAACTCACGACGTGTTGCATCTTCTTTCTTTTTCAGCTTTGAACTTCTAGTTAGAATACATTCATATAATCAACTTTATGCAAACTCATAACATTAGTTCAAAGTTCATTAATCTTACTATCAACATGTAAATGATATAAAAACAAGCTACACAACTTAAATCAGAAGTTGAATTCAGAAATTTTAACAGCAAAATCAGAACTCAAGCTCAAAAAGCTTGATAAAAATCAGAAATTTCGATAGAATCAAAATTAAAAAACACGAATGCATTGTTCTTGACTAATTCTTTATTGAGTTCATCATCAGAAATCAGAAATTTCAGCAGTACTCAAACTCAGAACATTTGCAGTTTGTAAAGTGAACTAAATTTTAAAGTTTAATGAAAGAAACATTTGTCGCTTAAAGCTGAATAAAATCAAGATTTAAGCTGAACTCATCTGATTGAGTTTTGCTTTTGTTGATAAAATCTGTGTTCATTCATATATCTCTGAACTGCATCTCGATATAATCTGCATTTATTCATATGCATTGAAATGAATCTTGCTTTCGTCGTTTATGTTGCATATGTTGCATATGTCGCATATGTCGATTCTTTTATCTATGTATATTATATATATTTGCAGAGACTTATTTATAGACAGATTATAGTATGAAGCGTCGCTACAATGAATGTTGTCGTTGTACTCACTTTAGATTTTCAATGATGATTCATTCTTTCATTCTTCAACATTATATTAACAACAACTCAAACTCTTCTTTTATTGATTTTGTCATTCTCATCGCTACTTTTGACTTGTCACAGTCTTCACAAAGTTTGAATTATTTGCTATGAATGCATTGCAATGATTGATTAGACTTGACATGTTAGCATTCTTTGTAATATTTCAAATCAATTTCACATTATCTGATTTGATTTAAGTTGTTGCATTTTTGATGATCTTGTTCTCAGTCATAGTGTGCAAAGTCTTAAGTAATCACATATCTTTTGTTTGCAGCAAATTCAATAACTTATTTAGCTTTTTCGTGATTTCATCATTATTTTTGAAATCATGAATCTGAGATCAGTCGACTATATTGATGTAAGCAAAATCAATCATTTGTGAATGCATCATGAATGTCATCTGTTTGACTTGTGTTTTTGCTTGATGTGCAAGTAAATGATTTCACTCATTTAAGAATTGAGTTTTGCAATAGTCTGACACAGCTGCTAGAAAGATTCTGTGAGCTGACATTTCATGATCTTCGATCTCGAGTTAAATCAACTGCGTGTGCTTGACTGATTTCAAAGCAAATACGCTGCTACTTTTTGAGCACATTGACAGAATGTCAAAGACTGATTTAATTGATTAAACTGTCATCATACTTGAATTGCAAAGACACATTGAACATAATTTTTGAAATTGAGAATCTTTGTTGACTTGCAAGATTGAAGATCAAAAGACACTCAGTATATATGAAGAAATTGTGAGCATTGCATTTTGCAGTGAAGAAAACGAGTCGTGTGCTTTATATGAAAAGCAGATAGAAAGATCTCATTTTCATGATTGTATAATGTCATTGTCTTGCAAATTTTCTCTTTTTATTCAACGTAATCACTGTTAAGAATTTGATATTGCGATTTGCAAGTTCTTGAACAAATGCAGTGTATTCAGTGACAGAAAGTTTCTCTCATGTTCATGAGTTAATGATGTTGAGCATGATGTTAAAGTTCATTGATCAGCATGACATGAACATTCAAGATCTTCAATCATATCGAGTATTTATCTGCTATCTTTGAAGAGACAAGAATACTCAGACTTTTTACAACTTATGACAAAAGTAACTTCAAGATCTTGCAGAAGATGATTTCTTTTGCAAACAGATACTTTGCAGCTTTGTTAAAATGCAATAACTTTGATTTGCATATTTCATTTCATACAAGAAATATGAAGAAAACATTCTTGCAAGATTTAAACATATGCAATCATGAAGATATTGAAAGATGCAATCAGAATGATCTCATTGAGTCAATTCATCACATTAGTGAACTTGATGTGTGATTGATGATGAAGCACAAAATCGATTGATAAGACTCTCTGTTGATGATAAGCAAAGCAAGACAGCTATTCAGATACAAGTGATAGCATTTCATATATTTCGATGAGTTGTATATAGTCATGATTTTAGCTATATATATAATAATAAACAAAGAAAGCATTTCATCTTCTGACGTGCAACTTTGATGATTGAATTCAAGTCATAGCTTCAAATGAAATGAGATTTGAAAATCAATCTGTCGTTTTCGCAAGTTTGACTGATGTATGATTCATTGAACTGCAAGACAAATTAATTAAACTGCAAGACAAATTCATTGAATTAATAATGTTTGCTCTGATGTCATGAAACATGTAGTTTTTAAAATGTATGAAAGTCATTGAATTTAACATTCTCAATCGTATCTAATATCTTAATGATAATCACTTGAAGATCATAAAACTCGACTATTATGATCATGATGATGCAAAGTGTATCTGTATCTCATTCAATTAAGCAACTGCATCGTTGATTTTGTTGATAATCAGCTGCAATGATTGTAATCAGTATGCTCTTTAAGTCAAAATCTTTGCAAATGACTTTTGTGAATCTAAATCTTGCAAATTGTAGCTTTTGCATTCATAATGATGAGTTTTTAATGAGTTATTATTACAGAACGTGAATTATCTGTATTGATGTAAATTTGCAAATAAGCAAGCTGACAATTAAGTTTTGAATATTAGAAGTCAAATCAACATTTGAGTCAAAGAATGATATAAATAAAGTATTATGCATTCTTTGCATGCATCAACAGCACTTTTTCTTTTTTCTGAGAAAACATTCTTACATTCTTGTACTTCAGATCTTCATTGATTGCGTTCATGTTTGCATCATTTGCAGTGTGTGAATTTCTGACAAGTATGAAGAGACTTTTCAAGTGTCAATTTTCATGTAAATGACTTGAACTTCAATGCTCATGATTTTTGAAAAAAGTGCACTTTTCTTAATTGTAATCTTTCGTTTATCTTTTTTCATGATTGATAGTAGTGATATGATAGAAGCGAAGTGAATGTTGCTCACTCATTCAAAGCATCATGATTTCAAGTTGTAAGATCATTGATGTTTGACAGACATTTTCATTACATTGATGAATGAATTTTTCTATACTTTGCTGCGTTTCATAAATGCAGAATGATCATAGCTGAGATCAGTATTGATGAACATTGTTGTCAATTTATGAAATGATACTGCGTCTGCTTCTTCAAATCTTTGTCAATTTGCACACATTCAGACACAATGTTGATTAGATAGTCATGATTTCTTTAATGAGCTATTCAATTGAATCTATTTGAAAGATCGAAAATGAGAATTTGTGATTATGCTCAAGCAGTGTTGCTGCTAGATAAAAAGATAGACGTTGAAACTGAGTATAGAATTCATTGAATTTCTTGAATTCTTGAATTAAGTTGTAGTATTTTCTACAAAAGTTGACTTTCTTAGATCATTGAACAACTGAGTTAGTTCTTTCAAAAGATCATCAACAATTCTATAAAGATTGACATAATCACATTCATGTCTAGCTTGAATGATTTCAGCTGCATCATCAAATAATCTAGAATGTATATAACTCAATTTGACTTGTTCATTAGAAAAAAGATTGACGTTGATCTCTAGTTTATTCTGAATTTTTCTGTATCAGTTTTTTCGAGTAAAGTTCTTTTCATCAGTAAACAGCAAAGAATCAGATATTTTTTGAGATCTAGAACACTCAGAGTAGATGAAATCAGAAGAAGTATTTTTCTTAACTTGAAGTTTAGCTTTCAACTCTTTGATTTCATCTTCTTGTTATTTATTTAACTTGTAGAGTCAATTTGTTTCTTCATCAAGAACTAAACTTCAAGTCTTTCAGATTTCATAAAACATGAAGAGTATTATCATTTCAGCAAATGATTCATCATCTTCATGAATGAATGATGCAGCACTTGATGATTTCGTTCGTGATTTCGATGAATCAGCATCAGAAATTTAAGAGAAATGATTTTGAAATTCTTCAGAATGCTCTTTAATAAATGAATGATTAAACATGATGAAATTTGTTTGAAAGAAGATTGAACAAATGATGATGCTTGATGATTGAAAAAGAAAGATGTATGAGATGATGTTTAATCTTCAACAAAGAAGATGAAATTTATTTGTTGATTGATTTGATTGATTCTCTAGCAAACAACGAAAATTCTTTATCGTTGAATCTATTAATTGATTTGATTCTTGAGCAATTCACGAAAATTCTTTATCGTGATTTTCATAATTGAATGAACTTTGCATACTTAATGAGTGATAAGTAGTCTTGTCGTTGATTCTATTCAACTCTCTAGTGTTATTTTATCTTTCAATTATTATTAATCATCAGATAAATGAATTTCTTTAGACTCGTTCTGTCTAGATGAGTATGTTGAATGAGTAATGAGATCAGTATCATGTGATTAACGAAATTCTTAATATAATGTCAGAATCATGTCTAGATGATACAATCAATGAAGATCAGAGTTGATAGTGCTTGATCTTTAGAAATAGTTATAACTGAATATTAAGAATACAGAAGAAGATTGATACAAAAGCTTTTATTTATGTAATATTCAAAGACTGAGCTAAACTCAAAAGAAATGTGTTTGTGACATGAAAAGAATGTGATGTAAATAAACAAGATGTTGATGAAAGAAAAGAATGTTGAGAAAGAAAAAAAGATTGAGTCATATTTGAGTCAAATCTGAGTCAGATCTAGATCAGATCTCGACTAAATTATTGACTAGCTTTAATCATTATGCAGAGAACTTGCTAATGTTCATTGCAAATTGATTAAAATCTCAGTCTTGTTCAATCTTATCAATCTTAATACATTTGTAACAATGAATTGCATGAATTGCAGCAATGCTGATTCAAAGATGATTGCAAGCGACATTAATTCATTGCAAGAAAACAGAGATGCAAGATTGAAACATTTACACAATAATGAAAAGAACATTGTTAACATTATTGATCTACTAATAAAGATATCAATGTTAAAGAAAGAAAAGAGCAAAGATCATTCATGAAAAAAGATAGCATTGAAGCTGATTTAATGTTTTCAACTCAACTCAAAAGAAAAACATCATGTGAATCAGAACAAGTTCATCATGAAGAATGTATAAAAATTGAAAGCATCAGTTCAACTGCTTAACAAGCAATTGCATACACAGAGAAGCACGCGTCTTTCAACGAAAATCACGTCATGAATGAATGTGACAAGAGAAGAAATAGCGATGAAAAAGCAATGTTTCAGAAATGATCTGTTGTTGCTTTGCAAGAAATGAGAAATGATGATTAAAATAATAAACAGAAGAGAAATAAAAGAAATACAAAAGAAGTCAATTGAGCAGATTTTAAAGAAAATTGCAAGCATGTGTTACGAGCATATCAAGACTGAATAGAACTAGTCAGTGTCTCTAGCTCAGATCTGATTCAGCCTCTATTTTCTTTCATCAACATCTCTTTGTTCAACATCATCTTTCTTTCTACATCACATTCTATTCATGTCACAAACACATCTTCTTCGAGCTTAGCACAGTCTCTGAATATTACTTAAATAGAAGCTTTTGTACTCATCTTCTTCTGTATTCTTAATATTCAGTTATAGCTATTTCTAAAGATCAAGCATTATTCAATTCTGACTTTTGCTGATTGACTCATTTAGACACGATTCTGACATTATATTAAGAATTCGTTAATCACACGATACTGATCTCATTACTCATTCAACATACTCATCTAGACAGAACGAGTCTAAAGGAATTCGTTTATCTGATGATCGACGATAATCAAAAGATAGAACAACATTAGAAGATTGAATAAAATCAACGACAAGACTGTTTGAATTGCTAGACTACTTATCGCTCATTAAGTATGCAAAGTTCACTCGATTACGAGAATCACGATAAAGAATCTTCGTGAATTGCTCAAGAATCAAATCGATTGATAGATTCAACGATAAAGAATCTTCGTTGTTTGCTAGAGAATCAATCAAATCAATCAACAAATAAATCTCATCTTCTTTGTTGAAGATTAAACATCATTCTATACGTCTTTCTTCTTCAATCGTCGAGCATCATCATTCGTTCAACTCTCTTTCAAAACAAATCTCATCATGTCTAGTCATTCGCTCACTGAAGAGCGTTTCGAAGAATTTCGAAATCGTTTCTCTCAAATCTCTGATGCTGATTCATCAAAATCACGAACGAAATCATCAAGTGCTGCATCATTCATTCATGAAGATGATGAATCATTCGCTGAAACGATAATACTCTTCGTGTTTTATGAAATCTGAAAGGCTCGAAGTCTAGCTCTTGATGAAGAAACAGATCGACTCTACGAGTTAGATAAACAACAAGAAGACGAAATCAAAGAGTTGAAGACTAGACTTCAAGCTAAAGAAAACACTTCTTCTGATTTCATCTACTCTGAGCATTCTAGATCTCAAAAAATATCTGATTCTTCGCTGTTTACTGATGAAAAGAATTCTACTTGAGAGAACTGATACGGAAAAATTCAGAATAAACTAGAGATCAACGTCGATCTCTTTTCTAATGAACGAGTCAAATTGAGCTATATACATTCTAGATTATTCGATGACGCAGCTGAGATCACTCAAGCTAGACGCGAATGTGACTGTGTCAATCTCTATAAGATCGTCAACGATCTTTTGAAAGAGCTAGCTCAGTTGTTCAATGATTCGAATAAGAAAGTTAACTTTCGTAGAGAATACTACAATTTGATTCAAGAATTCAAGAAATTCAATGAATTCTATACTCAGTTTCAACGTCTATTTTTCTATCTAGACTATCACAAGAAGCAACTGATCGCTGATCTGAAAGATAAAATACACTTTCGTCTTCGATTCGTTTGAATAGATCAACTAGTTCAACCTGATTTTCTAAAAGAAATTCGTTTCTATCTGATTCATTTGAATAATGATCAGCGAGTCATTCGAGAGATCAAGAACAAGATCAAACGCGTTAATGATCTTTTTAAGACTATCTTTTATAGAGCGACTGTTGTCACTCAGTCAGTTGATCACTCAAAGTCTGACCAGCTAAAGTCGCGCGACGCGATTTTAACTAGCGTCAAAGAAGCAGACATTCTAGTTGAAAGCTGTTTCATATGTCATAAATCAGATCATAGCTCTAAAGAGTGTCTTGATCAACCTACTAGAATCAATGCAGTGAACAATGAATATGATCGCTTCGATTTCAATTCGAATTTCGATTCAAAAAACTAGTCATCTCTTCAAAAGTCATCAAAGAAATAGAAATTATATCTTTGTGCAAACTAGACGAAATTCTATCGAAAGAAAATTACTTTGAAAAGTCGTTTCTAATTGACGCTCATCTCATCTCTCAGAATCGATCTTTCAGCCTTCGTTCTCTAATAGACAGTGATTCAGTCATCTACACGATCATACATTCTAATCTAGTCGATAAAGTATGCGAGAAACTGAAAATTCAATTTATATCACTGACAAAAGAGAAGCTAATAAGAGATTATGATGAGAAGATATCTAAGAAGATCATCACTCATAAAATTCTACTCAATCTCATCATCGAAAGTCATAAGAAATTGACTGTATCAATGCTGATAGCTGATATCGATCATCATGAAGTCATATTGAGTAAGCTCTGAATGAACAAAAACGAAATATTATTGAATATGTGAAACGACGTCATTGTTTTTTCAAATCAATTGAATACTTCTATTTCGATTTTTTCAATTCTTCTCAATTCAAAGCATTCAAGTTAATCGCAGTCAACTTCATCTTCTTCAATCACTCAGACTAAGATTTCTATGATGCTCAAACGACTCGTTCGAAAAGAGTCATTCTCGATTCAAAGCATAGACGCAGCTTCGTTCAAAACGCTGTTGAATCATTCAAAGAAGAACAAGATTGAAGTCTTTGCTCTATTCATGATGAACATCAATAGAGAAATCGCGTACAATACTCAGAACGATTTGAACGCTCTAAACGTCTCTTCAATCAATGAAACGACTCAGAATTTGAAAGATATTAAAGCAAAGCTGTCATCAAAATATCATGAGTTTCTAGATGTTTTTGATCGAGCTCAATTGAATAAGCTACTTTCTCATCGCTTCTACGATCATAAAATCGAGCTCATCAGTGATTCAATGCTTTCTCGCTGTCGAGTCTATCGAATGTTTTCTGTCAAACTTCTGAAAGTAAAGAAGTACTTAAACGAGAATCTGTCAAAGAAATTCATCACTTCTAGTCAGACTCTCTATTTCTTTCTCGTTCTATTCGCTCTCAAAGCAAATGAAGATCTTCGATTCTGCGTGAACTATCGAAAGCTAAATGTCATTTTCAAAAGAAATAGATATTCTCTATCGCTGATAGACGAGATCATTGGTAAAATAGTGAGTTGCAAGCATCTGACTAGATTGAACATCATATCAGCGTTCAACAAACTTCGAATGCATTTCAATAGCGAGAATTACATCACTTTTATCACTGCTTTAGAAGCATATAAATACAAGATGCTATCATTCAAACTGACTAATGAATCGATCTTCTTTCAGCAATATATGAATGATGTTCTATGAGACTTTCTGAACGACTTTTGTCAAGTCTATCTAAATGACATTCTCATCTATAGCAAAACGAGAAAGAAACATAAAGATCACGTCAAACTAGTATTGAGTTGACTACGTGAAGCTGAACTGCAGATGAATATTCAAAAGTGCAAATTCAATGTAAAAGAAACTGTCTTTCTAGAAGTTATTGTATCAGAATTAAATCTTCGTATGAATTTCAGCAAAGTGACAGTTATAGTCAGCTGAATCACTTCAATCAATTTAAAAGAAATTCAAAGCTTCGTGAAATTTGTTAACTTCTATCATTGTTTTATTAAGAACTTCTTGAAGCTAGTTAAATCATTTATTCAGCTGACTAGAAAAAATATATCTTTTGTTTAAAATGAGATCTGTGTTCAAGTCTTTGATAATTTAAAGAAACAAGTTAGTTTAATTTCAATACTTCGTCACTTTAATTTTAAATAACAAGCTATTCTGAAGATTAATGCTTCAAACTATGTAAAAGATGAAATATTATTTCAGTACAATGACAAGAGAGTTTTTCATTCGATGATCTTCTACAGCAAAAGCATAATTCTTGCTGAAATCAATTATCACATTTATGACAAGAAATTGCTAATCATTATTCAATGCTTTGAACATTAATGACTTGAGCTGAAATGCATTGAACTATTCATTCAGATGTTCATCAATCATCAGACTTTGAAGATCTTCGTGAAAAACAAACAGTTGAGTCAACAACAAGTCAATTATCTGAACATTTTATTAAAGTTCAACTTTCAGATCATTTTTAGATCAGATAAAATGAACATTAAAGTCAATGCTTTAATCAGAATGCTTTTAGCGAACATCTTTAAATCAGCTCAGCATCTGAAAGATTGTTTTTAGACTATTCTGACTTTTGATAAAATCAATGTTCTATTTATTGAATTGAAAGTAAATCTCTATCAACAAGTATGAATGATCAATTAAATAAATGAGTTCTGCAGCAAATATAAACAAGCTATGAATGAAAATAAGCTCAAATTTCATATCACTAAACTGAAGAACTGTGAAATCATTGATGAAATTCTATTTAGAAAAAATCTACTGTGAATTTCTGAGAACATGCACACGAAATTACTACAAGAAGTGCATGATCAATCTTTAATCTTTCATCTTGACAATAAATGAATCATTGATCTAGTTCAGCGTTTCTACTATTGATCAAATCATTAAGTTATTATTCAATGATACATTTAAAACTGTCATGCTTGTCAACGAAGCAAAGTCTTTAAAAATAGCATCAATGAACTTCATCATTCTCTTTTGATTTCACAAAAACGTTGAAAAGATATAATCATGAACTTCATCACTGAATTATCTCTGTCAGAAAACTATAACATTATTTGCACAATCATATATCATTTCATCAAAGAACATCATTATGTTCTCTGTCATTGAAAAGATGATGACATCTCAGTCGAAGAAATGATTTGAATCATGTTATGAAATGTTTATTGACTGCATGATCTACTCAGTTCTATTGTTTCAAACAAAAACTTTCAATTCATATTGATTATGTGAAAAAGTCTTTGCAAGTGACTGAGAATCACAGCTAGTTTATTCACAGTTTATCATTTTGAGATTGATGATCAATTGAAATGAGTCAATCAAGACATCAAATGCAAACTTAAAATTTACTGCAATTACATGCAGAATAATTGAGTTAAATGAATATCTATGATGAAATTCAACGACAATTCAAATATCTTCTCAATCATTTTAATAATTTTCTTTTACTTCAATAAAGAATTTCACTCTTGAATGAGTTTCGATTCAGATATGATTGACTATGAAATGATTCATGAACGACTTGAAGCTAGAAAAGCGAATGATAGTGTCATTTGAATGAAAAAACTACTGAACTTCAATCATCAACAATTGAAAAAAACGAAGCTGATCATTGAAATTCAAATCAATAAACATAAACGAAACATCATTTATGAAGTAAATGACTGAGTTTGACTATCTTTCAGAAACATCAAGACAATGAAACTCTGCAAAGATTTGAAAGATAAACAACTAGAATTGTATCAGATCACTGTCAAAGTGAGAATCTTCTATCATTTTCATTTATCAATCAGCATAAAGCATCTGCATTTGATGTTCAGCTTGAAGCTACTGCAATCATATTCAAAAGATTCTTTATCAGAACAGCATGCAGAATCTCTCAAACTCATCATTATTAATGATGATGATAATGAATATTGAAAGATAAATGACATTCTGAACTTCAGATGCTATCAAGATCGAATACAGTACAAGATCAAATGAAAAGATCTAAATAAAGACAATGAATGATACTATGTCGATAAAGATGAATTCGATAACTTTGAGAAAGTTTTGAACGAATTTCATGCACTATACTCAAGAAAGTCACGCTAGTATCGAAATAACTCAATAAGAAAGCAAGCAAACGAGTAACATTCATGTGAACATGAATTTTCAAAGAAAAGAATAATGTTACAAGCATATCAAGATTGAATAGAACTAGTCAATGTCTTTAGCTCAGATCTGACTCAATCTCTATTTTCTTTCATCAACATCATCTTTCTTTCTACATCACATTCTACTCGTATCACAAACACATTTTCTTCAAGCTTAATACAGTCTCTGAATATTATTTAAATAAAAGCTTTTGTACTCATCTTCTTCTGTATTCTTAATATTCAGTTATAGTTATCTCTAAAGATCAAGCACTATTCAACTCTAACTTTTGCTGATTGACTCATCTAGACATGATTCTGACAGTGTATGATGATGAATGATTAATCATCTGAAGATGATGTAAAACTAGTTTGTGTATGAATGAAAGATGTATTGATCTTTTTGATGCATTTTTGTTCAAAGCATCTTCTGTTGTAAAGCATTCATTGAATTACAACAACTAAAATGTTGAAAATTTGATTTATTTCAAAGTCATTGAACATAAACATGTTGATCTTATACAGAAGCAATGTTAATTGCTCATTAATGATAATTGACTTTTCATTAAATCTGATGTGCTTGAGTGTAAACATGTGCTTTTCAGTTCATTGCTCAACTTGATTTGTTAAATTCTTTAACTGATATTTATCAATGTTTAAGATTTTAAAAATCTCTGTCATGTTTTTGAAAGTTAAACACTCATCATCAAGTTGAGAATTTTAATATTTGATAGTGATATTTTTTTTGAGACGTAAGCTAGTCATTATGATGAGTCAATAAAATCAGTTCAATAAAATAAATGATGATGATGAAATATTGATGCTGCTATTTGATTATGTGAAATGAGTTGACGTGATAAACTAGATGTGTATTCAACTGATGTTAAATATGCAGATTCAATCAATTGAGATTGAGTTCAATGAACATATCTTGATCTGAATGATGATGCTCATTGAAAGAAACATATGATGTTAAATCATGATTTTATGTGATTATGAAAGCAAATTAAAAGACTCACATTGAGTATGATGAGTAAATGAATGAAAGATTAAGTTATGTTACATGCAACAAATGTAATACTGTAAAAGTTGAAACATAATGAATTTACTTTAGCTTACGTTAAAGATTTGCACTCACATGATGTGCATAACAGCTTAAAGACTAAGCTAGTATATTGTTGATTGAAGTGTATTGTATTTGCAAGTTGTTATGTCTGTATTTCAATGTATATTACATAATGATCAATGTTTCAATCTCTTTGACAGACTTGAACTAGCAGCAAACAAAGAATTTAAACATTGAAAAAGAATGTTATCTTCTGTGAAACATGTTTATCAATTGATGAATATTATTTCTTGATCAGATTTATCTTTTTGCAATGCTTGCTTTTCTGCAAAATTTGTTGCAGAAGTTTTATTTGCATTTCAATGATGCTTTTGCTTTTTTGTAAAATTTATTACTTGATCTTTGCTTGTATTCTGATGATACTTTTGCACTTCTGAGAAATTTATTACTTGATCTTTGCTTGTATTTTAATGATGCTCTTACTCTTTTGCAGAATTTATTGCTTGATCTTTACTTATGTTTTGATGATGCTTTTGCTCTTCTGAGAAATTTATTGCTTGATCTTCGCTTGTGTTTTGATGATGCTCTTACTCTTTTGCAGAATTTGTTGCTTGATTTTCACTTGCATTTCAATGATGTTCTTGCTCTTCTGCAAAGTTTATTGCTTAATCTTTGCTTATATTCTGATGATGCTCTTGCTTTTCTGAAGAGTTCATTGCTTGATCTTTGCTCATGTATCAAGCTTTGTTCTTGTTTCATTATGATTCTTGCTCTTGAAATTGACGTTTTGTTTTCATGAAATCGATGAATTCTTGTTAACTAAAGTATTTCTCATAAACTTCGTTGATCAAGAACAGATTTTGAACATGTTGTATCATATATAAAATGCAAGTGTAATCATGCTGAAGTTCATCATAATTACATAATATAACAAATGAGTTGCAAGCATGATTACAGACAGTCAGAAGATGATTAAATTGAGACATGAAGTCAAGTTTCTTGATTCTCATCATACATAAAATGATGACAGAAGCTTCTTTGTTTTGAAAAGAATTAATCATGTACATTTCAACATTTCAAACTTTCAAGTCTGAAACTAAACTTCTTTTCAATAGCTGAACTTGTGCAGTATATCTTGTAAGAATAATGATGTTCTTGATAGATATCTCAACTTTAGCGTAGATCTTGACTAGCTTGATTACTACAATGACTTCAATCTCATTCTGCTTGAACTGAGATGCATTAATTTTTATGTCAATCTCATTAATGTTAAGAAATGTTAATGATCATTTTATTTTGCAAAAACTCTTCAATACAATAATTGCAATAATCATATTAAATTGAAGTGAAGAGTTAACTGAGAACTGCATCTGAGCTTTGTATCAGACAGTGAATACAATGTCATCTATGATGAAAATTGCATGATACTGTTCAGTGAGAAGCATATGAGAGTATTCAAGCATAATCAGATGTTCAAATAGACTTCTGTTTATATAGTGTGAGAAGCAATTGTTCTTGATGTCTTCTTTCATCAATTGAAGTTGCTCATCATCATTGAACATATGCATCAAATCGTTGCTGTGAATCATAGCAATAAAAATCTTTACATTCTCAACTTTTGCAACTTTCTGAATAACAGTATGATCTTCTTTGAATTTTTTTAACATAGTAGTGTTGAAGTTGATCAGCATGCAGACAACAATGCTGACATCACGCTCAAGAATATTCACACTTAGCTCAATCTTGATGCGCTGAAAGAATTCTTGATCTTTCATGTTGAGAATTTTTCTCATCTCAATTCTTTAAAGATACAAGCAAAACGTCTTAATAACAGCGTCACACTTAATCTCATTGTTCATTCTATTGAGCTTAACATTGATAATTCTCTGAAGCATATAATGTTTGAATTCGTGATCTCACTTCAAGAATTAATGAGTGACATGAAGATTAAAATCTTTGTAATTTACATTGAGTGAATTATCATTGCTCTTGAAATCTTTGTGAGTCACATTGACTTTTTCATTGTTGATTTATAAACTAATCATTGAATTGAGTTTGAAATCAACATTTTGAACTCAAATCAATATTGAGTCAAATTGCTCACATTTTCAACTTGATTTGAATCGAGTTGCTCATATTTTCAACTTGACACAACTCGACTTGACTGAAAATTGAGTTAACTCAACTCGATTCATCAAGAACTCAAGCTTGACATCAAGAGAGTTAAATATAAAAAAATTTTCGATTTTTTGCTTTTGCATTATCTTTTTGCATTATCTTTTTGATAGAAAGTCATGAAGAAAAACATGATGAAAAACATAAAGAAAAACATAAAAATCATGAAGATTGTTTGATAAAGAATTATGATGAGAAACATAAAGAAGAACATGAAGAAAAACATGAAGATCATTTGATAAAAGATCATGATGAAGAACATAAAAAGAAACATGAAGATCATTTGATTGAGAATCATGATGAGAAAACATGAAGATCATTTGACTTTGATAGAGAGTCATGACAAAAAAACATGATAGAAAGTCATGAAGAAAAATCATGTAAACTGTTCAATCAAGTTATTTACATTTATTTAATATCTTGTTGAGTCAAGTTGAGTTTTTGAGTCGAATTGTTGAATTAAGCTTCTTAACTCAACTTGAGTTCTTGAGTTCAACTTCTCAACTCAATTCAACACTTTTTCAAAAAAATTTCAACTCAACTCGACATTTTTCAAGTCAAGTACTCGACTTGAACTTGAATATTCAACTTGATGCAATCAATTTATTGATTTGTACAATTGAAGAATCTTGTGTCTCATGCTGCTTGTCATTCTGTTCATTCTGTTGACTCTGAGATTACATTTTATTCATTGAACAATCATTTAAACTTATGACTTTTAGAAACAGAGTGTCAAGATTGATCTGATGCAATTTGTATTAATAATCTTTAATATCATGTAAAGTTTTCTTGCTCTGATCAATAATTCAATGTATCAGTTGATCATAAAAGACATCAGATAATTCATGAGAAACATTTCATCATTGTTGAGCAAAATTGTTGTTTATTGAATGAGATGTGCAACTGTCTTGAGCGATTATCTGATGTTCAATGAACTGCAAGTGAAAATGAATGATTTTCTTATTCATCAAAATGATGTTTTTATTTTTCAATCATTGAAGTTGTTCATTCAGTTTGAAAATGAATGTATCAGCTGTATTGTTGAATGAACTCAATACTTTGACTTTTTTGCTCAACTTTAAAAATAGCATTATGATAACGACATTCATCAATATCTTCTCAATTTCAAAAAGTCTCTTGATAAAATCAAAATCATTGAGAAGATTTTAAAAATATTGCATAATCAACATCTTGTTAAAATCATGTTTAAAGCAAGTCATAGAAATACAGATAAACAAAGAGTAAATCAGATAAATAAGATAAATGAGAATTCAAAGTTAAAGAGTGAGATTTATCAAGATGTGAAAATTATATGTACAGAAGAAAGAAAAGCATTAAACTTGATAAAGTCTAGACTCACTTCAAGAACGTGTGTCTCAATAGAAAACTGAGCACGCTCGTAATTGTTATGATTCTAGCTACGCATCTACATTGATAGCTATGTTGATGATTATTGTTGATCACTTGTCGCTAAACTATAAAGTTGTTTTGAGATCAACTTTATTCAGAATTAACTTATGTTTTTCTGAGTCATATAGATAGTCAACTCTGTTCTTCTAGATACTTTTCTTTCTTAGCATTTATATACTCGTTACATTACATTCATATGACTCACTTTATGCTGATTTCTAACATTATATAAATGCTTCTTCATTACAGACGAAGAAAAATAATCTGCATTGACTTGCTTTGCTCAATTCACACGACTATTGACTTTGATCTAGTCGACTCGTGATCGTGCAGACACTCATTCTTCTCTCTTGTGAGTTGACTCAGCGAGAATAAACAAAAGATTTGAACTCGTGCGCTGATCAGCGAGTATAAACAAACGATTGAAATCATTCAACTAGATCAGAAGATCAGCGAATTAATCATTCATTCAGATTCGCAAGAGATTTTTTGAATTTATTGAATAATCAAAAAGATCAGTTTAAAACTGCGTGAAGTCTTTATCTTGAAAAGCAAAATCTCAGTGAGTCTGCTTCAACGACATTCTCAATGCAATGATCTACTCACTCTCATTGCTCTACTCATCAGTGAATCAATTTTGCTACTCGTTCATGTGCAATTAGTGAGTCTGTTACAATGACATCTACTTTCAATGCAATGATTTACTCGCTCACATTGCTTTATCTATCAATGAATCTGATCAAATGTTCACATGCAACTAGTGAGTTTGCTTCAATGACATGATTATCTTCAATAACAAGCAAATCTATGAGCTTGTTCATGTATTGAATCTCAACAAACTCATGAGCTTGTTTCTATATTGAAATCTCTCAGTGAGTCTGCTACAATGACAAGTCAATGATTAATCTTTTCAATGAGCAAGTCAACTAGTGAGTTTGCTTCAATGATATCTTTCATCAATGCAATGACTCATCTACTTACATTGCTTTACTCATCAATGAATCTGATCAAACATTCATGTGCAATTAGTGAGTCTGCTACAATAACATCATTCTATCTTGCATAATGAGTCTGCTACAATAGACATTTCGATTCTACATAAAGTTAAGAAACACATTCATGTGAACATGAATTGTTGAAGAAGAGAGATAATGTTATGATTCTAGCTACGCATTTACGTTGATAGCTATGTTGATGATTATCATTGATCACTCATTGCTAGATTATAGAGTTGTTTCAAGATCAACTTTATTCAGAATTAGCTTATGTTTCTTTGAGTCATATAGATAGTCGACTCTGTTCTTTTAGATACTTTTCTTTCTTAGCATTTATATACTTGTTACATTACATTCATATGACTCGCTCTATGCTGATCTTTAACAGTAACATTACTTTTTTTTCTCAGTCAAGCAATGATTTCATTGCTTTAATCAACTTCTTTCTTTCTTGTTCATTTTGTTATCATTTTATTTGAATGTTTCAAGCTCATTTCATCAGACGTTTCAAGTTTATTTCTTCTTGATATCTGATGTCATTGAAGCAGACTCACTATTGATTCGTGTCTACTACACGCATGTAGTAAAGCTTGTTCTGTTCATGTCATTGAAGCAAACTCATTATCGAGTGACAAGTTCAGTCAATGAGATCAATCATTGTTTTTCAATTCATATCTACTATATGCATGTAGCAAAGCTTGTTTCATTCGTGTTTACTACATGCATGTAATAAAGCTTGTTTCATTCATGTTTATTGCATTTGATAAAGCTTGTTCTGTTCATGTTTACTACATGCATGTAGCAAAGCTTGTCTTCTGATAATGAATTCAATCAAGAAATCAACTATCAACTTGTCATTGTAACAAACTCACTTTGAATGATGAGTTCAACAATGAAATCAATTGTTATTTATTCTTGTAGCAGATTCACTATTCTTGTCATTCAAGCAGATTCTTTCTATTCAGCTTCAAATATTCAATGATGAATGAGTTTCAGCTCATATTTTTGTGTTTTCAAACATATAGTATATGTTTTATTCTCTTGAAACATATAATATATGTTACTCTGTTTGCAATACATATCATCTTTGCTGTTGTTGTCAATGTCGTGAATAAAGATAAATCATAAAAGATACAAGTAAGAGATTCATTGCTGAATCAAGTTCTGATGTCATTGTAGCAGACTCACTTTGAATGTTGTTCAAGCAAACTAACTATCGAGTGATCGACTTGACAACGAAATCAATATCAAACGCGTCTTTGAAGCAAACTCACTTCTGATTCGTATTTACTACATGCATGTAACAAAGCTTGTTTCATTCATGTTTATTATATTTGATAAAGCTTGTTCTGTTCATGTTTATTACATTTGATAGAGCTTGTTCTGTTCAATGATTGACTCAATAAAAAGATCATTCAAAATCATTCTTTGCTTTTGATCATAAAGTTGCAAAACTCGATTAAACTAGAAAGTGAATTACTGTTGTGTGATATGTACGAAGCTTTGAATAATGTTAAAATCATGTCTAGAGCAAGTTATAAAAATACAGATAAACGAAAAGTAAATCAGATAAACGAGATAAATGAAAATTCAAAGCTAAAGAGCGAGATCTATCAAGATGCAAAGACTATATGTACAGAAGAAAGAAAAGCATTAGACTTGATAAAATCTAAACTCACTTCAAGAACATGCATCTCAATAAAAGACTTAACACACTTGTAATACATTTGAAACTTATTCAGCTCAATATCTCACTCAACAAAAGTAGTTGAAAGATTTAAGTCTTCAAAGAAAACTGATGTGAATTTAATATGAAGATTCTGATTCAATATAATATTGCAAAAGTGATCATTGTATTCATAATTTCTTTCATCAATATGAGCAGAAATGAGAATTCTGATTGTCGCTATTTTGATTCTGTTGAACTTGTCAAACATGATTGAATGAATTGAAATTACATTTGATGTGTTGAAAAAACAATACTGAAGTACTTGTTTATCATCATTTTGTTGTTTACATTCATAAAGATTGAATATTGACTTCAACTCAATTGAGCTTCAATCTGTTTTAATGAGAAAATAATGAAAAGTTATGCTTACATCTGTCATGTTGAAGAAAATAAATGACTTGACAAGAATGATAGCAGTTTATTTGTCATCATTGATCTGCATTTCAAAGTGATTCTTTGAGTCAAATTGATAGTTGAAACAATCAAAAAAACACAGCAAATCAACATACTTTTTGTCTGTTTTCATGAATGTGATGAATGCATGTGTCAGAATCGTGTCTAGATGAGTCAATCAGCAAAAGTCAGAGTTGAATAGTGCTTGATCTTTAGAAATAACTATAACTGAATATTAAGAATACAGAAGAAGATGAGTACAAAAGCTTCTATTTAAGTAATATTCAGAGATTGCGCTAAGCTCGAAGAAGATGTGTTTGTGACATGAGTAGAATGTGATGTAGAAAGAAAGATGATGTTGAACAAAGAGATGTTGATGAAAGAAAATAGAGACTGAGTCAGATCTGAGCTAAAGACACTGACTAGTTTTATTCAGTTTTGATATGCTCGTAACATTACTTTCTTCTTCGAAAATTCATGTTCGCATGAATGTCGCTCATTTGCTTGCTTTCTTATTGAGTTATTTCGATACTAGCGTGACTTTCTTGAGTATAGCACATGAAATTCGTTCAAAACTTTCTCGAAGTCATCGAATTCATCTTTATTGACATAGTATTATTCATTGTCTCTATCTAGATCTTTTCATTTGACCTTGTACTGTATTCGACCTCGATAACGTCTGAAGTTCAGAATGTCATCTATCTCTCAATGTTCATCATCGTCGTCATCAATAATGATGAGTCTGAGAAATTCTGCATGCTGTTCTGATAGAGAGTCTTCTGAATACAATCGCAGTAGCTTCGAGCTGAACATCGAATGCAAATGCTTCATGCTGATTGATAGATGAAGATGATAGAAGATTCTCGCTTTGACAGTGATTTGATACAATTCTAGTTGTTTGTCTTTCAAATCTTTGCAGAGTCTCGTTGTCTTGACGTTTCTGAAAGATAGTCAAACTCAGTCATTTACTTCATAGATGACGTTTCATCTATATTTATTGATCTGAACTTCGATGATCAGCTTCGTTTTTTTCAATTGTTGACGATCAAAGCTCAGTAGCTCTTTCATTTGAATGACAATATCATCTGCTTTTCTAGCTTCAAGTCATTCACGAGTTGTTTTGTAGTCAGTCGTATCTGAATCGAAACTCATTCGAGAGTGAAATTCTTTATTGAAGTAGAAAGAGATCATTGAGATGATCGAGAAGATATTGAAATTGTCGCTGAATTTCATCATAGATATTCATTTGACTCAGTCGTTCTGCATGTAATTGCAGTAGATTCTAAGTTCGCGTTCAACGTCTTGATTGACTCGTTTCGTCTGATCGTCGATCTTCGAATGATAGACTGTGAATAGACTAGCTGTGATTCTCAGTCGCTTGCAAAGACTCTTTCACATAGTTGATATGAATTGAAAGTCTCTGTTCAAAACAATAGAACTGAGTAGATCATGCAGTCGATAGACGTTTCATAGCATGATTCAAATCGTTTCTTCGACTGAGATGTCATCATCTTCTCAATGACAGAGAACATAGTGACGTTCTTTGATGAGATGACATATGATTGTGCAAATGATGTTATAGTCTTCTGACAGAAATAGTTCAGTGATAAAGTTCATAGCTATATCTTTTCAGCGTTTCTGTGAAATCGAGAGAGAATGATGAAGTTCATTGATGCTATTTCTAGAAGCTTTGCTTCGCTGACAAGCATGACAGTTTCAAATGTATCGTTGAATAGTAGCTCGATGATCTGATCAATAGTAGAAACGCTGAACTAGATCGATGATTCGTTTGTTGTCGAAATGAGAGATTGAAGATTAATCATGCACTTCTTGTAGCAGTTTCGTATGCATATTCTCGAAGACTCACAGTAAGTCTTTTCTAAAGAGAACGCTGTCAATGATTTTGCAGTTCTTCAATTTAGTGATATGAAATTTGAGCTTGTTCTCGTTCATAGCTTGTCTATATTCGTCGCAAAGCTCATTCGTTTGATTGATCATATGCATTCACTGATAGAGATTTGCTTTCGATTCAACAAGTAGAACATCGACTCTATCGAGAGTCAGAATAGTCTGAAAACTATCTTCAAATTGTTGAGCTGATTCAGAGACGTTCGCTAGAGACATTCGAGTTAAAGCATCGACTTTAGTATTCATTTTGTCTGATCTAAAGATGATCTGAAAGTTGAACTTCGACAGAATGTTCAGATAGTTGACTTGTCATCGACTCAACTGTTTATTTTTCATGAAGATCTTCAAAGCTTGATGATCGATGAATATCTGAATGAGTAGTTCAGTGCACTTCAGCTCAAGTTGTCAGTGTTCGAAGCATCGAATAATGACTAGCAATTTCTTGTCATAGATGTGATAATTGATTTCAGCGAGAATCATGCTTTTACTGTAGAAGATCATTGAATGAAGAACTTTCTCGTCATCGTACTGAGATAGTATTTCATCTTTTACATAGTTCGAAGCATCGATCTTCAGAATAGCTTGTCATTTGAGATTGAAGTGACGAAGTACTGAGATCAAGCTGACTTGTTTCTTTAAATTGTCAAAGACTTGAACACAGATCTCGTTTCAAACAAAAGACGTGTTCTTTCTTGTCAGCTGAGTGAATGATTTGACTAGTTTCGAAAAGTTTTTAATGAAACGACGATAGAAGTTAACAAATTTCACGAAGCTCTGAATTTCTTTTAAATTGATCGAAGTGATTCAGCTGACTATGACTGTCACTTTGCTGAAATTCATATGAAGATCTAGTTCTGATATGATGATTTCTAGATAGACAGTCTCTTTTACATCGAATTTGCACTTTCGAATATTCATCTGCAGTTCAGCTTCGCGTAGTCGACTCAATACTAGTTTGACGTGATCTTTATGTTTCTTTCTCGTTTTGCTATAGATGAGAATGTCATTTAGATAGACTTGACAAAAGTCGTTCAGAAAGTCTCATAGAACATCATTCATATATTGCTGAAAGAAGATCAATTCATTAGTCAGTTTGAATGATAACATCTTGTATTTATATGCTTCTAAAGCAGTGATAAAAGTGATGTAATTCTCACTATTGAAATGCATTCGAAGTTTGTTGAACGTTGATATGATGTTCAATCTAGTCAGATGCTTGCAACTCACTATTTTATCAATGATCTCGTCTATCAGCAATAAAGAATATTTATTTCTTTTGAAAATGACATTTAGCTTTTGATAGTTCACGCAGAATCAAAGATCTTCATTTGCTTTAAGAGCGAATAGAACGAAGAAGAAATAGAGAGTCTGACTAGAAGTGATGAATTTCTTCGACAGATTCTCGTTTAAATACTTCTTTACTTTCAGAAGTTTGACAGAGAACATTTGATAAATTCGACAGCGAGAGAGCGTTGAATCACTGATGAGCTCAATTTTATGATCGTAGAAGCGATGAGAGAATAGTTTATTCAATTGAGCTCGATCAAAAACATCTAGAAACTCATGATATTTCGATGACAGCTTTGCTTTAATATCTTTCAAATTCTGAGTCGTTTCATCGATTGAAGAGACGTTTAAAGCGTTCAAATCGTTCTGAGTATTATACGCGATTTCTTTATTGATGTTCATCATGAATAGAGCAAAGACTTTGATCTTGTTCTTCTTTGAATGATTCAACAACATTTTGAACGAAGCTGCATCTATGCTTTGAATCAAGAATGACTCTTTTTGAACGAATCGTTTAAGCATCATAAAGATCTTAGTCTGAGTGATTGAAGAAGACGAAGTTGACTGCAATCAACTTGAGTGCTTTGAATTGAGAAGAATCGAAAAAATCGAAATAAAAGTATTCAATTGATTCGAAAAAACAATGACGTCGTTTCGCATATTCAATAATATTTCGTTTTTATTCATTCAGAACTTACTCAATATGACTTCATGATGATTGATATCAGCTATCAGCATTGATACAGTCAATTTCTTATGACTTTCGATGATGAGATTGAGTAGAATTTTATGAGTGATGATCTTCTTAGATATCTTTTCATCATAATCTCTTATTAGCTTCTCTTTTGTCAGTGATATAGATTGAATTTTCAGTTTCTCGCATACTTTATCGACTAGATTAGAATGTATGATCGTGTAGATGACTGAATCACTGTTTATTAGAGAACGAAGACTGAAAGATCAATTCTGAGAGATGAGATGAGCATCAATTAGAAATGACTTTTCAAAGTAATTTTCTTTCGATAGAATTTCGTCTAGTTTGCACAAAGATATAATCTCTATTTCTTTAATGACTTTTGAAGAGATGACTAGTTTTTTGAATCGAAATTCGAATCGAAATCGAAGCGATCATATTCATTGTTCACTGCATTGATTCTAGTAGATCGATCGAGACACTCTTTAGAGCTATGATCTGATTTATGACATATGAAACAACTTTCGACTAAAATGTCTGCTTCTTTGACGCTAGTTAAAATCGCGTCACGCAACTTTAGCTGATCAGACTTCAAGTGATCGACTGACTGAGTGACAACAGTCGCTCTATGAAAGATAGTCTTAGAAAGATCATTAACGCGTTTGATCTTGTTCTTGATCTCTCGAATGACTCGCTGATTATTATTCAAATGAATCAGGTAGAAATGAATTTCTTTTAGAGAATCAGATTGAACTAGTTGATCTACTCAAATGAATCGAAGACGAAGATGTATTTTATCTTTCAGATCAGCGATCAGTTGCTTCTTGTGATAGTCTAGATAGAAAGATAGACGTTGAAACTGAGTATAGAATTCACTGAATTTCTTGAATTCTTGAATCAAGTTGTAGTATTTTCTACGAAAGTTGACTTTCTTATTCGAATCATTGAACAACTGAGCTAGCTCTTTCAAAAGATCGTCGATGATCTTATAGAGATTGACACAGTCACGTTCACGTCTAGCTTGAGTGATCTCAGCTGCGTCATCAAATAATCTAGAATGTATATAGTTCAATTTGACTCGTTCATTAGAAAAGAGATCAACGTTGATCTCTAGTTTATTCTGAATTTTTTCGTATCAGTTCTCTCAAGTAGAGTTCTTTTCATCAGTAAACAGCGAAGAATCAGGTATTTTTTGAGATCTAGAACGCTCAGAGTAGATGAAATCAGAAGAAGTGTTTTCTTTAGCTTGAAGTCTAGTTTTCAACTCTTTGATTTCGTCTTCTTGTTGTTTATTTAACTCGTAGAGTCAATCTGTTTCTTCATCAAGAACTAGACTTCGAGTCTTTCAGATTTCGTAGAACACGAGAAGTATTATCGTTTCAGCGAATGATTCATCATCTTCATGAATGAATGATGCAGCACTTGATGATTTCGTTCGTGATTTCGATGAATCAGCATCAGAGATTTGAGAGAAACGATTTTGAAATTCTTCGAAATGCTCTTCAGTGAGTGAATGACTAGACATGATGAGATTTGTTTTGAAAGAGAATCGAACGAATGATGATGCTCGACGATTGAAGAAGAAAGATGTATAGAATGATGTTTAATCTTCAACAAAAAAGATGAGATTTGTTTGTTGATTGATTTGATTGATTCTTTAGCAAACAACGAAGATTTTTTATCGTTGAATCTATCAATCGATTTGATTCTTGAGCAATTCACGAAGATTCTTTATCATGATTCTCATAATTGAATGAACTTTGCGTACTTAATGAGTGATAAGTAGTCTAGCAATTCAAACAGTTTTGTCGTTGATTTTATTCAACTTTCTAGTGTTGTTTTATCTTTCGATTATCGTCGATCATCAGATAAATGAATTTCTTTAAACTCGTTCTGTCTAGACGAGTATGTTGAATGAGTAATGAGATCAGTATCGTGTGATTAACGAATTCTTAATATAATGTCAGAATCGTGTTTAGATGAGTCAATCAGCGAAAGTCAAAGTTGAATAGTGCTTGATCTTTAGAGATAGCTATAACTGAATATTAAGAATACAGAAGAAGATGAGTACAAAAGCTTCTATTTAAGTAATATTCAAAGACTGTGCTAAGCTTGAAGAAGATGTGTTTGTGACACGAGTAGAATGTGATGTAGAAAGAAAGATGATGTTGAACAAAGAGATGTTGATGAAAGAAAATAGAGACTGAGTCAGATCTGAGCTAAAGACACTGACTAGCTCTATTCAATCTTGATACGCTCATAACAGCATGTAACTTGCAAAACAATGTCTGAATCTTCACAATTAATGCTTGCTGTATTTTCATCAACTGTAGTTTAAAGAAATCTTTGATAAATCAACACTTTTTGTCATTGTGATAAATATATTGATATGATAAATAAATAGTTGAACAATTTTTCTTTGAAATCACTTGTTTTACTCGAATGATATGCTTGTGATTTTTAGACTGACTGAATCACATGTTGAATGCTGAAAAGTCTCACTTTATTTTGATGCTATTGTTGAATTTTCAATACTGATTCAGAAATGTATTTCATTCAATTGTTGAAATGAAAATTTTCAGTTTAATTATGCAATCTTCTGAGAAATCAAAGACTTCTTTGAATGTATTCTTTATATTCTGAAAAATTGATATAATTTTCAAGCAGAATTGACTAAGTATAAGTTAAAATTAATCTGAAGATAAATTCAAGAAAAATCATTCATTCATCTTGATGCAGATTCTTGATTTCTGAATCATCAATGTTGTATGTGAAAAACATGAATTTAAAATAAAAAGTATGTAACAAAGACATATTTGAATAGTTTATAATAATAATATTGTGAATGTCAGAATTTGAATGTAAGCGAAAGATTCAGTTATGTAAAATGTCATGAACAGAAAAACAGTTTTCAAATAATGATGATGTGACTTGATGTAATTTAATGTTGAAGTGAATGTTGAATATTCAGTTCATTAAGATCTTCATCACAATTTTGCAAGTAATGTAAAAATTTTCATTCAAAAAATCAAATGCATCAATTGTTGATTTGATTACTTTATTGATTTTAAAAATAATTTTGATTTGAAAAATGACAGATTTGATGCTCTGATGTTCAGCTAAATTTGCTTTCTGCGTCATTTTCTCATCATCTGAAATGAGAATAATGCAATTGTCATTCTCAAGCTTCATTGTTTAAGATGTGTGATACATGATGTCAGTCACTGCATTTTTATCTATTGATGTTGCTTTGAACTTTTCTTTGAACATCATGATGAAATGTTTATTGAAAAATGTAAAGTAATGATGTAAAATGATGTTAAACTGTTGAATGTGAAGAAGTATCAGAATCATGTCTAAATGATACAATCAATGAAGATCAGAGTTGATAGTGCTTGATCTTTAGAAATAACTATAATTGAATATTAAGAATACAGAAGAAGATTGATACAAAAACTTCTATTTATGTAATGTTCAAAAACTGCATTAGACTCAAAAGAAATGTGTTTGTGACATGAAAAGAATGTGATGTAAATGAACAAGATGTTGATGAAAGAAAAGAATGTTGAGAAAGAAAAAAAGATTGAATCATATTTGAGTCAAATCTGAGTCAGATTTAGATCAGATCTCAGCTAGTCAATCTTGTATCAAGTCTTATCAATTTTGATACATTCATAACATTACTTCTTTCTTTGAAAATTCATGTTCATATGAATGTAGTTTATTCACTCACTTTTGTTGATAGTTATTTCGATATTTAGCGCGATTTGTTTGAATATAGCTTATGAAATTCATTCAAAACTTTCTCTGAGTCATTGAATTTATCAGAATTGTGTCTAAATGAGTCAATCAACGAAAGTCAGAATTGAATAATGCTTGATCTTTAGAAATAACTATAATTGAATATTAAGAATACAGAAAAAGATGAGTACAAAAACTTTTATTTAAGTAATATTCAGAGACTGTGCTAAGCTTAAAGAAAATGTGTTTATGACATAAGTAGAATGTGATGTAGAAAGAAAGATGATGTTGAACAAAGAGATGTTGATGAAAGAAAATAAAGACTGAGTCAGATCTGAGTTAAAGACATTGAATAATTCTATTTAGTTTTGATACACTTGTAACATTATTCTTCTCTTCAAAAATTCATGTTTGCATGAATATCACTTGTTTGCTTGCTTTCTTATTGAGTTATTTTGATACTAGCGTGACTTTCTTGAGTATAACATATGAAATTCATTCAAAACTTTCTTGAAGTCATTGAATTCATTTTTATCAACATAGTATCATTCATTGTTTTTATCTAGATCTTTTCATTTAATCTTGTACTGTATTTGATCTTGATAACATCTGAAGTTCAGAATATCATTTATCTTTCAATGTTCATCATCATCATCATCAATAATGATGAGTTTGAGAAGTTTTGCATGCTGTTCTGATAGAAAATCTTCTGAATATGATTGCAGTAGCTTCAAGCTGAACATCGAATGCAGATGCTTCATGCTGATTGATAGATGAAGATGATAGAAGATCTTTGCTTTGACAATGATCTGATATGATTTTAGTTGTTTGTCTTTTAAATCTTTGCAGAATCTCGTTGTCTTGATGTTTCTGAAAGATAGTTAAACTCAATCATCTACTTCATAGATGATGTTTCATTTATGTTTATTGATCTGAACTTCAATGATCAGCTTCATCTTTTTCAATTGTTGATGATCAAAGCTCAGTAATTCTTTCATTTAAATGACAATATCATCTGCTTTTCTAGCTTCAAGTCATTCATAAGTTATTTCATAATCAGTCATATTTGAATCAAAACTCATTCAAGAATGAAATTCTTTATTGAAGTAGAAAAAGATCATTGAGATAATTGAGAAGATATTGAAATTGTCGCTGAATTTCATCATAAATATTCATTTGACTCAGTTATTCTGCATGTAATTGCAGTAGATTCTAAGTTTGCATTCAACGTCTTGATTGACTCATTTCATCTGATCATCAATCTTCAAATGATAAATTGTGAATAGACTAGCTGGGATTCTCAGTCGCTTGCAAAGACTCTTTCACATAGTCGATATGAATTGAAAGTCTCTGTTCAAAACAATAAAACTGAGTAGATCATGCAGTTGATAGATGTTTCATAGCATGATTCAAACTGTTTCTTCAACTGAGATGTCATTGTCTTTTCAATGACAGAGAACATAATGACATTCTTTGATGAGACAACATATGATTATGCAGATGACATTATAGTCTTCTGACAAAGATAACTCAGTGATGAAGTTTATAACTATATTTTTTTAGTGTTTCTGTGAAATCAAGAAAGAATGATGAAGTTCATTGATGCTATTTCTAGAAGCTTTGCTTCGCTGATAAGCATGACAGTTTCAAATGTATCATTGAATAGTAACTCAATGATCTGATCAATAGTAGAAACGCTGAACTAAATCAATGATTCATTTATTGTCAAAATGAAAGATTGAAGATTGATTCTGCACTTTTTGTAGTAATTTCATGTGCATGTTCTTAAAGATTCACAGTAGATCTTTTTTAAATAGAACGTCGTCAATGATTTTGCAGTTCTTCAGTTTAGTGATATGAAATTTGAGCTTGTTCTCGTTCATAGCTTGTCTATATTCATCACAGAACTTATTCATTTAATTGATCATACATACTTGCTGATAAAGATTTGCTTTCAATTCAATGAGTAGAACATCAACTCTATCGAAGATCAGAATAGTCTGAAAACGATCTTCAAGTTGTTGAGCTGATTCAGAAACGTTCGTTAAAAACATTTGAGTTAAAACATTGACTTTAATATTTATTTTGTCTGATCTAAAGATGATCTGAAAGTTGAACTTCAACAGAATGTTCAGATAGTTGACTTGTCATCGACTCAACTGTTTATTTTTCATGAAGATCTTCAAAGCTTGATGATCGATGAATATCTGAATGAGTAGTTCAGTGCACTTCAGCTTGAATCATCAGTGTTTGAAGCATCGAATAATGACTAGCAATTTCTTGTCATAAATGTGATAATTGATTTCAGCGAGAATCATGCTTTTACTGTAGAAGATCATCGAATGAAGAACTTTCTCATCATCATACTGAAATAGTATTTCATCTTTTACATAGTTCGAAGCATTGATTTTCAGAATAGCTTGTTGTTTGAAATTAAAGTGACGAAGTATTGAGATTGAGTTGACTTGTTTCTTTAGATTGTCAAAGACTTGAACACAAATCTCATTTCAAACAAAAGACATGTTCTTTCTTGTCAGTTGAATGAATGATTTCACTAGCTTCAAGAAGTTCTTAATGAAATGATGATAGAAGTTAACAAATTTCACGAAGTTCTGAATTTCTTTTAGATTGATTGAAGTGATTCAGCTGATTATGACTGTCACTTTGCTGAAATTCATATGAAGATTTAGTTCTGATACAATAACTTTTAGAAAGACAGTTTTTTCTACATTGAATTTGCATTTTTGAATATTCATCTGCAGTTCAGCTTCACGTAGTCAACTTAATACTAGTTTGACGTGATCTTTATGTTTCTTTCTCATTTTGCTATAAATGAGAATGTCATCTAGATAGACTTGACAAAAGTCGTTCAGAAAGTTTCATAAAACATCATTCATATATTACTGAAAGAAGATCAATTCATTAATCAGTTTAAATGATAGCATCTTGTATTTATATGCTTCTAAAGCAGTGATAAAGATGATATAATTCTCATTATTAAGATGCATTTGAAGTTTGTTGAATGCTGATATGATGTTCAATCTAATCAGATGCTTGCAATTTACTATTTTATCAATGATCTCGTTTGTTAGAAATCAGCATAGAGTGAGTCAATATGAGTGTCATTTAACTAGAAGATAAATGCTAAGAAAGAAAGATAGCTACAGAAAAGAAGCTGACTACATATGTGTGTTTCTCAGTCGACGCTAGACTCAATAGAGACTAGTCAAGATGACGAAGCGAGAATAAATCTGACAAGACTAGAAGATTGAGTCTGACAAGACTAGAATCATGACATTACTCTCTTTCTTCGACGATTCATGTTTGCATGAATGTATTTTCTGTTCGATTCAATTGATTGTTCAATCATGATTTCACAGACTCAAACTCATTAAATTCTGATTAACTGAATAGTTTAAAGCGCTTTTAGCGCGATTTGTTCGAATATTGAATATGAAAATCATCAACTATCTTCTGAGTGTTCATAAATTCATCATCATCAGCGTTGTATCAATTGAGATCATTGTCATAGTCATTTCATTTGACTCTATACTGAAGTCGTCTTCGATATCGACGAAAATTCAATATATCGTCGATTTCTCATTCGTCTTCATCGTTTATCACTATTGAATCTGAAGATTCGTTCTTTTGATCAGACAAGAAGTCGTCGACGACAGAGCGAAGCAGATCAGAATGAAATACATCATGAACATGCATAGACTCTGATAATTTCAGTTTATATGAAGAGTCGACAAGATCTAGATTGATGAAAGAATCGAGCATTTTGTCATTTAGCTTCTTGAAAGATCTCGCTGTAACGATGTTTCTTTCATTCAAAAACATCTTTGATTTGATCTTGTAATCAACTTCTTTTCTATGCTTATTGACTTGTTTCATCATTTGTTCTCGTGTTTTGACTAGCGACTCGCAAGCAAACTTCAATGTTTTGTTCATATGTTCAGATATATTCTCGACTTTAGTTGTCTGCAAGCGTTCACGAGAACTTTCATATTTGCTGACATTGAGTTCAAAGCTCATACGAGAATGAAAGTCTTTGTTTAGAAAGAAAGAAGTCGAGAAGATGACTGAGAACAGAGCATTATTGTCGACGAACTCGATCATGAGTAGTAGCTTAGTTCAGTCATTCTGCATGTATGAACAAAAGAATCAAAGATATCTTTTGACGTTCTGATTGACTTGTTCACTTTGATCGTCGATTTAAGAGTGATAGACAGTGAATAATCAAAGATTAATGCTCAGTCTTTTGCAAAGAAACTTTCATAGAATGAAGGTAAATTGAAGATCTCGATTTGAAACAATGAAATTGAATAAATCGTGTATTCAATATATTCACTGAAGCATTAGCTCAGCTGTTTTTTCTGCTGTGATTTCTTCATCATCAGTAGAACAAGAGATATAATGTTGTTTCTTTGTCAGTCTACATATCACTGTTAATATGACATTTTTGCCTTTCAAAAGAGATAAGTCGATGATGAAATTCATGACTATGTTCTTTCATCACTGTTCGAATATGAGTAGAGAATGTAGTAGTTCATTGAATTTATTTCGAGAAGTCTTTGATCGCTGACAAATGTAGCAGTTTTGAATATATCGATCTATTGTCTTTCACATTGAAGATCAATAGTAGTATCTTCTTATGATCTTCATCGTTCTGAGAATTTCAAGATGATCAATAGAAGATTGATCGTGAACTTCTTGAATTAGCTTCATTTGAAGATGCTCATCGAAGAAAACTCATAGAAGATCACTTCGATATAGTATTTCGTTCTGAACTCGACAATTTCTTAATTTAGTATCTTCGTATTGAGCTTCATCTTTTAATACGACTTCATGAAGTAGAATACAATTCTCGTTGATTCTGTTAGCTTCTAGAATTAATCAATAAATTGATTCATCATTCTCTTTCTCTTCTAGATCAGCAATTTTCATTCGATTCAACGTGAGAATTGTAGTTCGCTGATAGCAACATCGTTCATTCTCGAGACTTCTAGAAACTGAATTGACTCGACGAGTCAATGCATTGACTTTGATGTTTTATTTGTCTGAACGATACATGATTTTGAAGTTGAAGTCGACGAGCTTTTGTACTCAGCGCATTTAACGTCTACTTAGCTCTTTATCTTTCATTAATGACGTTAAAGCTTGATGATCAGTGAACATCTTGATGAGTAGCTCAGTCAATTTCAGCTCAGATCATCAA
>JAABUW010001780.1_pt1 | contig 34581 bp, 44 predicted proteins | sample 5560081 | NCBI WGS metagenome assembly JAABUW01 (sample SAMN10711882, study PRJNA513363) | rock metagenome | isolation source: Antarctica rocks | place: Antarctica: Victoria Land, Knobhead sud | reverse complement strand
AGTATGGCGGTATCGAGCTTTTCTTAGGGGGCATTGGGACTGACGGCCATCTTGCGTTCAACGAGCCCGGATCTTCGCTGGCTTCACGTACAAGAGTCAAAACTCTGACCTACGAGACGGTCATTGCGAATGCGCGCTTTTTCGAGAATGATATTACCCAGGTCCCTCGCCAAGCGTTGACAGTGGGAATCGCCACTGTCCTTGCCGCACATGAAGTTGTCATCATCATCCTTGGACAGCACAAGGCGCTCGCTGTGCAGAAATGTCTCGAGGAGGGCGTGAACCATATGTGGACGCTGACGTGTCTGCAATTGCACCCACATCCACTGATCGTTGTGGATGAGGAGGCTACAAGCGAGCTCAAAGTTAAGACTGTGAAGTATTTTAAGAGCATCGATCAATCTGCGCAGGAGTTGGGGGTTGATCAGAAGATCCCAAGGGCGTCGGCAAAGTCGATTAAAGGCACTCCGAATGCTAATGGGGTTTGAAGGGCCCCCAGATTCTCATGTGACCACTTCTTTGGAGTTTGCAGTAGGCTTGATGTTGGTAATATGCCTCTCTTTCGATAACCTTGTGCTTGTTGAGAACCTTGATTGCATTACCTACCTTGGTACGGCTTTTAGTCTTTGTGATAAGGTCAACATGCACTATTAGTAGAAGCAAATTAATGTATTACTCCTCGGAAAATTTTGACTGTGGACTTCCCTCTCTATTGATATGATTAGGGCAGCTTGTGGTCCGTAGTGATCTGAATAGGCAAGTTAAGGAATGTTTTTCGCGTTGTCCAGGCCATATTTCTGTAAAGTGGGACAACCAACCAAGTCTTGACAAAAGCGTGAGGGCGAACAAGAGGCAATGCGGGAAAGCCAAACGCGCCGAGAATGACGTTGAGACGCATCCCGTTCAATGACAGCGTCTAAATTAGATGATGTTACCTGTTCTGGACATATAACACTTAGAAAATATCGATATAACGCTCTTCATACGCCTTCTGCAGTCCATGATTCTCACGTATTGTAGAGCTACATTTCATGATATACAGACTTACGAATTCAGAATATTTACTAGAGATATAGACGCTCTAATCCGACGGGTACCACATGTGCTTGAGACCCAGATGGGGGATTGAACCATCTTGAAACCTCATAACACGACAGACGAGTGGGTGGCGGCTGGGACATGGCTTGTCGTACAGCGCAGCTGAAAGTTGCGAAAAATTGTTAAACCCCACATATACTTTACTTCAGGCACTGATGTAGTAAATCATGTATTGCAGGCTCTTCTCGGATGGTAACCAGAGCGTAGGACCGCTGCAGCAAAGGAGCCACTATTCCGCCAGCACATTTCGACCGTCTTTCTTTGCTCGTGCACTTCACCCACACATCGTATGGCGGAAAACATGCTGGGATCCGTCTATCTGACCATCCTTGCTGCTCATCGAAAGTCTAGGACGAAGGCAGCCTTCAGAGCATCGGGCCCGTTTCTGCCGTTGAGTTCGACCAAAAATTTGGCCCCAGTAGCAAATTCGGAGCTGCCAATTTACAATTTGGAAAAACCTAAGTTTAATGACGACTGCTAAGGCCTGAACAAGGAGACTATAGCTATACAATCGCTGGTGATCATTCATGGCTTGTCCGTAATTCCACCATTAAGCATTGGGATATGGCAAACGGCTTCTACAGGCTTGCAGGTTTTCGTAGAGAAGCATGCAATTCACTGTTATCTCTGCATGTTCTTTCTTCATTTGATTCATTATATACTATCAAGCTGTTAATAGCATGATCATCATACACCAAATTCTTGGGTCACTTATAGACAGAAATGTAAGCAGGCACTCAGTGACATGTACGGGACTTAGGGAAGGCCTGGATGTCGTACTGTGGAAGAGGGGGAGCCATCCTGTCTCTCCTTTTAAGTATTCTGAAGCAGTGTATCTCATAAGACTTTGCCTAGGCCAAGAAAGAGAGACAGTTCCAAAAGATCTTAGATATACGGGAAACTAAAAGTGCGCATCTAGGTGTTATCAGCAAAAGCAATAAAGGCGACGGCTCCTTGTTTTGCAAACTGTGAAATGCCTTACGACGAAGCTCTGATACTGAAATACGATTGGAAGGAAATTGGATCAAAGCATAGCAAGCAGGAGACCAAAACGTCTTACGGAGATGGATCCTACAAGGATGGCGGATGTCCTACATGTAAGATCGCTACTCGTATTCTAGTGGCTATCTCCGGATAAAACTTCCCCGTCTCAGCTAAGGTCGCGTGTTCTTTACTTGTACACCTCAGCCATCAGAAATCTTTATTCACACGTAGCATCGCCATCAACTCATCCAAACTTCCTCTCACCACCAGATCTCCTCAAACATCCACAACCCTACAGTCTCTCTTGGCCCTTCGCACAGCGAGCACATCTCAATCATGATGGGCCTCAATCCGCAGATGTACGTCGCAGCCACCACTTCTCCAGTCGTAGCCTTCACTCCACTCGATTACATTGCTGACCATCTCTCTCTGTTCCAGCACCAACCTGTTGATCATCCTAGGCATGATGCAAGTCTCCAAAAAGATCCCCTTCGAAGACCCCCAAGTCCTCATGGGCGTCCGCGCTCTTTACGTCGTTTCGAACCTCCTTATCGTCGGCATGTACCTCTACCTGCAGCAGAAAATCAACCAAAAGAAAGGTACATCAACGGGCCCCCTTGCGTAAAGCCGTACCATGCATCCCCTAACAATCGATCAACCAGACCTCACAACCCTCAAATACGTCGAACCCGCCCCCATGGGCTCCGCCGACGAACCCAAACTAATCACCACCACCATCCACGCCTACGACACCACGCAGCTGCGCGCCCTCTGGAAATCCCAGCTCATGGGCGTCGGCATGATGGCATTCATGCATCTCTACCTGCGCTACACCAACCCCCTCCTCATCCAGAGCATCATCCCGCTCAAAGGCGCCTTTGAGGGCAACCTAGTCAAGATCCATCTGTTTGGGGCACCGGCCATTGGGGAGTTGAAGCGGCCGTGGAAGGCGGCGGGGGGGTTGATGGGGATGGGGCAGGGGGACCCGAAGGCGGATAAGAAGAGTGTGGAGATAGCGGAGAAGGCGGGGGCTGGGGGCGTGAAGGATGAGTAGATGTCGGTTTCTGGAGGATGGGAGAGTAGACTCTGCGCTGCGGGAATGTCATTGTGGGATACGGTATTACAAAATTCTCGGGTTGGAGGAAATTTCACGACTTTCTCTCTCAGACTTGGGCTCGGCAACGTTTTGTACATGTCTGTAGTCTAGAATTCTTAGATGTTCAATAACCTGGAGAACGGATGGAATGCAGTCTTCGTTTGCGTGACTTTCTCCTTTTAAATCATGCTCGGCGCTCTACCGGGTTATGTGGTGATTTGAGAGGCACTCACCAGATCAGGAAGTCAACTCAACATGCTGGAGCCGTCAGTGGTATCCTGAGCCGTGTAGCTGTCGTTCCACCTCTCCCTCGCGAAAAGACAGTTGGGTGTTGCGAGTTGTGGTATCTTCAGGAATATCTACAGCACATCTCTCTTCGGCACCCCTCAATAGCATCATCACTGAACTCGGATAACGATTGAAGACTTGTTCCATTTCTCTATTCCATGCTCCCCTAATAACAAACCTTCGCTCCATTCGTTGAATCATTCTCGTCCCCTTCAGACATTTGCCTGTCAGAACTATCTAGAACCGCTGGAAGTAACACGAACAGAGCCACCGCTGAAACAATCTGATGCGATTAAAGGACTAAACAGATAAAAAGTTGAGGGACACTAGGCATCTGCTAAGTCTCTGTATGCTTTATGCATTGCAAGACCCAGACATAAGCAATCCATGTGAGACGCTTAATACTCTGCTTCACCACCTTCCTCTCCTTCAAGAGAGTCGGTAGCAACCTCTTCGTAGTCTCTCTCAAGAGCGGCCAAGTCCTCACGAGCCTCGGAGAACTCTCCTTCTTCCATACCCTCACCAACGTACCAGTGGACAAAAGCTCGCTTCGAGTACATAAGATCGAATTTGTGGGAGAGAGCAGACCAGGCTTCCGCAATGGCCGTAGTGTTAGACAACATGCAGCTGTCATCAATTAGCTTCCTACGGGACAACGGACGAGGGAAGAAGCTTACACAGCACGGTTAGCCTTGGCCAAGTCACCATTGGGGACCATCTGTGGCGGCTGGTAGCAGATACCGATCTTGAAGCCAGTAGGGCACCAATCTACGAAGTGAATGGTACGCTTCGTCTTGAGCGTAGCAACAGCAGCATTAACGTCATTTGGCACAACATCTCCACGGTACAGCAAGCACGTGGCCATGTATTTGCCGTTACGGGGATCACACTTCACCATCTGGTTGTTAGGCTCGAAGCATGCCGTAGAAATCTCTTGGACCGAATTCGCCTCGTGGGATGCCTTGGCGGCGGATACAACAGGAGCGTAGGCGACAAGAGGGAAGTGGATACGAGGGTACGGTACAAGGTTGGTCTGGAATTCATTGAGATCGACATTGAGCGAGCCATCGAAGCGAAGAGAAGCAGTAATGGAGGAAACAACTAGATAGAGACGGTCAATATGGAGCGATTATTCATGCCACAAACAGAACGTACCTTGAGCGATCAAGCGGTTCAAATTCTCGTAGTCTGGTCGCCCAATTCCCAGATTTCTACGGCAGATATCATAGATCGCCTCATTGTCAACCATGAAGCTGCAGTCGGAATGCTCAAGAGTTGTATGAGTGGTAAGGATGGAGTTGTAGGGCTCAACTACAGAGGTAGCGACTTGAGGAGCGGGATAGACGCAGAACTCCAGCTTGCACTTCTTGCCGTAATCGACTGAGAGACGCTCCATGAGAAGAGCACCGAACCCGGATCCAGTTCCTCCACCGAAAGAGTGGAATACCAAGAAACCCTGGAGACCAGAGCAATTATCGGCAACATGACGGATCTTGTCCAGCACTTGGTCGATCAACTCCTTGCCCACAGTGTAGTGCCCACGGGCGTAATTGTTTGATGCGTCTTCCTTGCCCGTGATCATCTGCTCCGGGTGGAAGAGATCCCGGTAGGTACCGGTGCGAACTTCGTCAACAACATTGGGCTCGAGGTCGCAGTAAATAGTACGGGGAACGTATTTGCCATTGCCTAAACATAAAGGTATTGTCAGTCACTCTATTAAAGCTATTGGAGATGTATCTTCTCATACCTGTCTCGGAGAAGAAGGTGCTAAAGCCCTGGTCAGGGTCTGCAGCTTTACGCTCCTCGGTCAGATATCCATTAGGCTATGAGTCAAAAACGCGTCAGACCAGGCTTAAAGGCGACCGTAATCCCATTTTGGATTGGCCATGAGTAGGTATCGTACCTGAATGCCGTGTTCTAAGCAATAGAGCTGTTCGTTTACAGATTAGCGATGCCCTTGCGTCTCAATTCCAGCAACAGTCCTGTTGGGCAGGTTGCTCATGATCTAAAGCTCACCTCCCAGCAAGAATTTGCGATTTGGCAACCGGCTTGCCCAACTGTACGCGTGGTCGAGTCAGTACACGAGTTTTATGGTGGAGTGGTGTTTCCCAGCAAGACTTTAGAGACGCGCGTGGAGACACACCATTCAAGCTGATGACTTCTCTCATAGTGATAGTGAGTACCCTCTAAATGGCTGATGCCTCGAAGTGGTTGTCGGAATTGAGATATGCTAGGAAGAGCAAGACGTTGTTGGTGAGAGGTCTGGATGAGGGGAGGGCCAGGATGAAAGATTTGTGTGGGAGTTGTTTTGATTCCTTGCCCAGGAGATGCGCTAACCGAGATGGGCTAAGGGTGCGGACAGGGGTATCGATACAGCAACAGACCCTCGAGAGTAGGTATCTAACACTTCAGGAGCATCACCACATCACGACTGCCTTTGATTTAATAGTGCTTATGATATGTGATTCCGTCAGCCTCAAATTCCCGAAAGAAACACACGACGACAAATATCCGGCCTTCTCTACACCTCATGCTACCCTACGTCGAGTCTTGTCAAGTCCATATGTCTCTACCATTTCCCACTACTGTACATATTCTAGACACTTTCTTCTGCTGATCTGGCAGGTAAATTTGTATGATTACAGCATTCAATCTCGCGTCAAACGACGTCATGTTCTTGACTTTTCCTACGTATTTCTGTCTTTCGTATTCTAGGCTCAACGGCTACTCTAACCCAGGCCGATCGTGGTTTGTTCAGTGGCAAAGTCATATGCTCCGCCCTTGCTCAAATTACCAAATATCACATTAGATGAACCGGTCGTTCAAGTATCTACCATACTGTCTACCAATCAGCATGAGATGATCTGCGACTCAAAATTGGGAAATGACCTAGATGTTCATAGTTGTACAGATGCGCTCATCTTATCCCTGGACTCACAGATCTGCAAAGACTCAGACAAAGAGGGTTTGGATTTCGAGATCAACCTTCCCTATAACCGGATAAGTAGTGGGTGTAGAGTACAGTCACGTATTGCCGCGTGTATAATGATATGAATGGCAGCTGATGGGACTTGTGCTATCGACGTACGTCGTCTTGGCCCTGCAATATCGGATTTAGCAACCAGCCTAGAACTTCACTCCGCTGCATCCGCAGTCCATCCTGAAAGTGTCCGCGGTTGGCCCTCGCATGACGCTGGGATGCAGTTTGCGTGGGTGGGTTTTTTTCTAGGTGACTGCTGAAGAGCCGATGCTTTGATTCTGATGCGAAGCGATTTCTAGGCTAAAATTAACAACTCTAAGTTCAAATTCGTTCATATAGACCGAATATATTGTATGCTTGTTCCCTTCAGCCCCGTCATCGATATCTTGCGATCTTGCTATTAGAGAGATGCCTGTCGACCTATGGGTGACCTGACTTGGTCGGCACTACAGCCCGCATGATAATAATGCAGAACTTCCGCTTGTGTTTTTCAGTGAGTATCACTGATATTTTGCCTCCCGACTGCTGCACTTGATTGCATTACACAGCAGCCGCTGGTTAAGAACTGAAGATAGTCGAGACTTGTCAATTCTGCCAAGGTGTCTGGCCAAAATCGACACTAGCTGGCCCCTAGATGCTTTCTCCTGGGGTTCATTCTAGGTCGCGGCTGTGGCTATTAACGGAAGGTGTGTGGGATTTGGCTTAATCGGTGTAGTCGTTGGTCTTAGTGGGTCATCAGATTCCTCATGGTATTGCAAATCTCACTTGTTTTCATTCTGGTAGCAACCCTTTCGTGGAAGTGGGTATTGATCCCTTCCAAAGTAATTCCACCTAAAGAATATCACTTATGTCATTTTGACATGTTCAGAGTCGTTCTGTCGATTGAATACCTCTTTGAATTGTTCCACCAGGCCCGCACTTCTCCTCGGACCATGACCCATGCATTATTCTGGATAGACCGACTTCAGTCGAGTTTGAATATGGATCAAAATACATTTCCTTTCGTCCACAGAAATCCCCAGGATTAAGATACAGCCCGTGTGACTTCACCGTATTGCAAGCCACCAACGTGCAGGGTTCTGCTTTCCTGAAAATATGAAGAGAATTGAAGCTACTAATCAGGTAATAGCACAGAAGATATATATGATGCCTATTAGACCTTCAGTGTACGAAGTCCTTGCATTATGACAAGAGCCTCATTATCTGATCCCTTCGTAAAGGATTCACGGAATAAAAAATCCCGAAAGCAACCTCCTGAGTGCCTTTGCTGACCTTGAATAGCCGTTCAATTGGTGCCCATTTTGTGGGTACTCTAGAGAATGGATGCACTGGTTGGTGTTTCTGGGCACGTGCTTCTCTGTATTCCATCTATTGAACTCCTAATGGAGTTCTAGAAGTGAGGGCAAATTTCGAGGTGTGTAGCTATGGTCAATTTGCGCCATATCTAAAATATTTCTAGATTGATCGAATAGTAGGAAAGATCAGAATCTGCTTGAACAAGGGACAGAAGGTTTGTTTGGTCTGTACTGCGAAGAATACATATCTAGTTTCGGATGTGGGCACATTAATCTTCAATCACAATCACTGAAAACTATGATTTACTTTCGTGAAGGAGCAACAAGTCAAACATTTTAAAAAGCCTAGAGACCTATCATATCATGTTTGACAGCGTAGGTTGGCCATCGCTTGGAAAGCACCGTCGGTCGCGGATTCTTAAAGCGGCGGGCACACCAGACGACGAGCAGTCGTCACCGTGAATCTTTTCAATCTATTCAATCTTTTCAACAACAAACCGAAAGCGCCTCGTGAGTTGATGCTAATCCCACAGAACTTGGTCTGCTACACTCGATACTTGAGTGTTCTTCGTTATGCTCTAGAGTCACGGAGATGTGGACACTCGCACTCATCGTGACGTTTTCCTTGCGGATACTCTCGGTTTTGGCCAATGTAGAGAAGACCATTTTCCGCGGCCCAGAGGCCATACAGATCCCAAAGGCACATCCCAATCTCGAAGACCTTCGTTTGGAATCGTTAACGCCATCACACTGGAGTTTACGCCGTCAAGTCGTTGCGAGTTTCCCAAATTTCACAAACGCAAAGGGTAGCGAGACATGGCTTCTACTGGACGGACTTGAGTACAATCAAAGGTACGAAGTACGCATCTGCTGGGTCGCCACGGTAAGCTGCACCTGCCAGTCACATGATGGCTTTCTCTTGTTTGTTTTCTACTATGGTGATTGGTGTTGTTGCCCTTTGAATTGTGCTTATCATTCACTATCAATCAGCAACCAACAGCATTCACTCTTGATACCTTTACGCTACCTGAGGTGTTCAACACATCCGATTTGATGTTTTCACTTGCATTATATTCTGAATCACGTCAATCAATCAACGCGGAACAACATAATTCCGAACATCGTGATGGTCCTAAGACACAAGGCCATAGTCAATCATCAGTCCTCCTTTTACGTATCACTGCAGCTGCAAGTTACTTCACGACGAACAAGTCTCTCATGCGGAATGTGCCGCCAGTGAACGTTGATATCAGTAAGGTCACGTGCCATTATATTTACCTCCTTCAAAACTAACATTCCCTTCCAAGTCCTAGACCCTTTCCTTCTGAACCTTCTACCAAGGTCTCTTTTGCCTACAGGGATCTATCTCATCATCTTAGCTGTTGTGGCCTGGTATCTTTCAAGTTTTGTGTGGCAAGGTCTTCACCAGATTTCTCAGTCCGGAAAGGATCAAGAGAGAACCCATGACTCAGCTGTCTTTGTCGCCCAGCAACAAAAAAAGAAAGTCTGACGCAATGTCTTCCGATGCTGATGGAGGAACCGAGATCGCTTGCTTGTGCCCTCGATGTGATGCTCATCGCCAACGCCTAGAACGAAGGCAACAGCTCTATGCGCTCTATGCTCTGCCAATCTACCAACTGCCGCCAGAATTGATCCTGACAATCCTCGACAAACTGGACCTTATCGTGTTCCCTGCTATGATCATTGGGATGTTCCATCTTCTGCGCCACCATGGGATAGCGCCTTTAATGACCAGTTTCGACCTCAAACGCTTCTTGAAATGCTCAAATCCTGATGGACCGCCACGCTCAAAGGGTGACGTTAGCCATAATGACCCCAAAGGTTTCTATCGCCTGCCAATGGAGATACGCCTCGACGTTTACAAGCACCTTAGTGCTCGTGACAAGATCAATTTCGTGCTGGCTACTTTCGAGATTCCAATCGACGACATTGAGTCTCTTACGCATTGGCGGTCATCACCGATACCTATGATGTGTAATCAGCTAGTTCAAGAAGAAAGCAAGGGTGCCGAGTCGTAGGTGCAGAGCTCTTCGCTTGCGGTAAGAAAAACATGGAGTCTTTATGGAGGACTGGTCTGTGCAATCACTGCCGGAAAGCAGGGACAGTCCAAAGTTGCCAGGAACAGACGGGTTATTTCATCAAGCTCATAGATACCCGGGTGTGGCAAGCGCATCTGTCATGGATGAGTTACTAGGTCTCAAAGCAGGTTGCAACTTTTCATTCTTTCCACCATGCTACTCTCCCGCCATTTCTCAAGAAGCAATATCCCCCACCTTTTCAATCCCAACCCGCCATTTTCAATCCACCAAGCAACCGTAAAAGCCACTTCCCCTTCTCATCTCAATGAACCCCACATCCCCCATCCCGAAACCTCCTAAAACTCTTCCCTCACCAAATCCACCTGCGCGCAGCTGCACGGAAGCGTAATCCCGGAAATCAAAAACCTCCACATCAACTGCGGTTGTCCGCGCCACCAATCGCACGCTAGCCGCTCCCAAGTACCAAACATTAGCACTCCTTCGTAGCATAGCATAGCATAGCATAGCAGAGGTTCTATTAAGGAGTTAGGAGGAAGGACAAGGTATAAACTCACCCAGCCACCCGTTGAACTCACTCGAGCCTACTACCAAGGCCCCGTTCTTGTCAAAATACCAGTCGGTGTAGTCGCCGAAGCCGGCGTTAATGTGCACTAATTGCCATGCTATAATCCCACAAAATCACACATATTAGCGATCCTTCCCCGTTCTCGGACCAGAAGAACAAAAAGTTAGGACAGAAGATGCAGGGAACATACAAGCCCAATCGTCGTCTCCGCCCAAGTAAAAGGAGAATGGCGTGTTGAACGAGTCGAGCGTGAATTGCTGGTGGCTGCTGTTTAGATATCCCTTGGCGGCGGAGTCTTTGTAGGGCGTGAGGGTCACTTCGTTGGTGCCTGCGCCTGTGAAATCCAGACAACGAGTAGCAGGTCAGTACGCTGTAGTAGCCCTGCTCAGTTCAAGGGAGGAAGAGTGGTGGACATGTTAGTGGAAGTGGGAAGGGGATACCGTTATGATAGGCCATAACATAAAGCCCATCCTTGGTCGAATTCGTCGCGCTGTTGTTCCCGATCGCGCGGGTCTTGAGGTGGTACAGTTGCTGGCCTGGAGGGGTGGGTGTGGCGATGGGGTTTGGGGCGGCGGGGGTGCTGGCGAAGGCGAGGGCGAGAGGGAGGGCGAGGAGGAGGTGGAGGGGGAGGGAGAGGGAGAGGGGGATGTGCATTTGTGTGATTGGTGTGGGTTGTGGGTTTGGAAGTTGAGGTCAGAGACTTAGATACAGGGTAGGATGTGGTTGAAGGAGGAGCAAAGAAGGGATTGGAGGATGCTTTTGTGCGTTTTTTGGGGGTGGGCAGTGCGGTAGGTCAGGGCAGACCTAACAACAGTGAAGATGTAAAGTAGGTGAAAGAGAAAGTCACACTGAGCAGAAGTCTCACATGCACTCCGACATCATCAATGTAAATGTAACCTTAGGTAGTCAGTCACCTGCGCAGTGAAGCTTTCTCTTTGTTCTTGTTCATGGTCGTGGTGTTTCGAGAGGATTCAAATCTACGCGCTTGCAGGCGGAGAGCCGCAGGGCTGGCGGATGTATGAAAAGGTCAAGGAAAGGTCTGTGGAGGTTTATGCGCTGAAGCGATGGTGTGAGATCGAGATAAAGAAATAAGAGGTGTCGAGATGATGCTCTGTGTTTGCATGATCGGGATCTTTTACCGAGACTTCTTACCGATTCCTTTGCAGCGACCTTGTAAATGCATATGGTTCTTTACTGGGTTTGAGAGGTGGCTTTTGTACAGTTTCGATGTTGGGGTTGAATCGAAGACTGCCTTTTCCCAAAAGAATCTCAGTGTGGTCATCTCTCTATGCCTTATACTCTGTCCATCAGAAGATTTGGTGCTTGTTGCGTCATATGGTTGACTTTCGCTTCGTTGTTGACATTCCAGTCAACCCCTTGCCGCAGGTCATCCCGAAAAATGGCCTTGTCTAATAAGGTCATGGACTTTTCACTTCAGCATCGTTCTCATACACTCTAATACAGCCCATGCCAAAACGCTCGCAAGTGCCACCAGCGGGGGTCATGGTTCTCTCCGCTGATGACGGGTAAAGATTAGAAGGAACTTTTCAGCCCACCTATCTGTTGAAGCAATAGGAGCAATAGGACGAGCAGTGGGAGTAGAAGCAATAGTAGAAGCGGTGATATTGCACTGCCTGCTAACCTTGTTAGTACTAGCGCCGGTATGTGCTCGTCTAATCAGTACTAGCGATGATATGCTTCAAGATAGCCTCTTTTGTAGAAGACATCACTCATCGCAACGCCTATCAGTTTCTCATCGCAACGTCTATCATCTCACCTTCGCTGAGTTCTATTGATCTCATCGAAGAAGACGCGCTCTTATCGTACCCTAAATTACGATAGGTCATTCCTTAAAACGCACGTCAATTTCTCGCAGATTAAAAAGAACACTCATCTGGCAGAAGAACGCTCAACAAAAACGCAATCATTATATCTCTAGAGGTTCAAGTTTCTTCATGCAATTATTGACTAAGAGCTACTTAATTACTACGTCAACTGATTAAAAGACACAATGTTTGATTGAAAATCAAACACTTAAGCTACTATATAACTGCTAAACTGAAATCATGACATTTATCGCATCGTGATTATTAAATAATAAAATATAATTATTTAAATGATTTAATCTCATTGAAATAATAAACAGAATGTAAAGAATGTAAAGAGCTTGTATTTTATTACGCTAAGAACTCGAATTAAATACAATAAGGACTACGCTTATTTAGACTTAATTGACTCAACAGATGGTCTTATCTGCACTTTCCTCCCACATCGCGAGGCTATATTTTTAGCCCAGGAGCGCAAACAAGCGGGGTCCGATGTGGGCAGAGCGTGGTCGGCGAGTTTGTTTGAGGCTGTGCGCAGGAAGAGGTCATATTGATAGATTCGCCTTTGTGCAGATTGGTACGGAAGGGTTGGGATTTTCGAGTGTGCACTTAAGAGGAGTGGGCTTTGCTTTGGAGGGAATGATGTTCTGAACAAATGCTTTAGGAACTACCTTAGTGTAGCTGAATCCACTGTATATAAGGTATGCAAAAAGTCTACGCATTCTCTCTCTCCTCAATTCTGCTCCTCATCTCACATCTCAAAACATGGACTTATGTCCAAAATTCTCCGCCTGCAGCTGCGCCGAGGCACCCGCAGCGGCCGCGGCACCAGTGAACATTGCATTCGGTACAATCTTGACGGGATAACTTGCATCCCCTGCAGTGAATACTCCATGCAGACTCGCCTGATAAAAAGGCGGAGTTGCCTTGAGATCTCCTGGTGGCGACAGTTCCAAACCCAACTGTTGTGCAAAAGTCCCGCTTAACTGGCACTTGGGCTTATGCGCTAAGAAGCCCTCAACGACATTGCTGCCATCGGAGAAATGCATGATAACCTCGGCTCGATGGGCGCCTTTCTCTAGTCGTGTGATGGTGCGCGCATCGATTTTAATCTTCGATTCAGCACCTAAGGCTACGGTAAGGGACTCGCGGAGAGATTCTGAGTCGTGGGTGTAGATTGTGACACCATTGGGGGTGAGTTGGAGCGCATTGCGGGCGAAGTGGAGGGCTGGTGGGAGTTCGGCGAGGTCGCCGATAGCGAGGACACCGGAGGAAGGGCTACCACGCTCTTCATAGCCGTGGCAGAAGAGACAGTGGAAGCTACCAGGAGCCTCTGATCAGTCGTTGATACATGAAATGGCGCTGAACGACACTATGAGTCCGAGGTGACTACTTACATCCCCGTCGCCCAGCAAGCATCATACCCTGAGATTGAAGGGAAGATGTCTGTCACTCCCGTCGCCAATATTAACTTTTTGCCCTTCCACAACATACCATGCTGGTCAGTGGCCTCGAAGATGTTCTCGTCCGTCTTGCCAACCTTCAAAACTGCAGAATTCTCAAATTGCACCGTCTGATATCCGGTTAGTATATTCTCTCTTGCCGCGGCTCGAAATTCACTGGGGTCTTTGTGATCCCAGGTAAGAACTGTGTGCATATGATTGCTGGCACCATTGCGATAATCCTGGGAGTCGAAGACTATTACGGTGTGAAGCTGCCTGGCCAGCGTCAGCGCTGCTGTTAAGCCTGCTGGTCCGCCGCCAATAATGAGAACGTCTACGAAATGAGCGGAAGACATTGTAGGTTGATATATTTTTTAGACAGTATACCCGTTTCTATTTTGACACATGAACTCACCACAGGTTTTAAAGACCAGGCAGTAATCGGAGCTGCGCCACGAAGATGTTTCTTTACCGCAACGGCCGGTCGCCGAACCCAAGTTAACCTAGTTTTTGATAACCCTAAATCCTCCACAAAATTCAACTTGTCTCTGGTGTCTTGCGCAGTATTCTTTGACAGCAAATGTCGGTGTCAGGATGTAGGATCCACGTTTCCGCATTTCTATTCCAATCCTTCCCATGCTTCACCAGACTTAATCTGTAATTCTCCACCAAATGCACTAGGACGACCTTGATCACAAGATCTGCCAGATATTTACCCATGCATGTTCTAGGGCCAAATCCAAATCGCCAGTAGTGGTATCTGGATTCGACAATCTTACGCTCGAGGAATCGCCGTGGTCGATATGTTGTATTATCGTCCCCCCAATATGGATTACGGATGTTGAGGGAGTGCGAATCGATTACAAAGTCGGTACCTGCGGGTACAACAAAACCACCTACAATTCGGTCTGTCGGCGTAGCTTGTGGTACAGAGAATGCTGCTAAAGGTTTCAATCGTGCCGATTCGTACATAGAGGCGGATAATAAATTTGAAGAATCGAGCAGATACTTTTGCCATTGGCCTGACTCTACAAGAGTATCCCTTCTTTTAGTGGCAATCTCAGTACGAAGATCAGTCTGAGAATCTTGATGCGCTCCTAAGAAAAGCAGATTCCAGGAGATGCCACCAATGGTGACGTCCAGATTTGCAAACAGAATCTCATCGAGTGTCTGGCATAGCTGATTATGGGAGATCGCAAAGCTTTGAACATGGCTATACATCTGCACTATTGGTGCACTGCTATCATCCGCTAATGATCTCTTATAGGCTGCCATGTTGAAGGTGCTCCAAGTTTTCTTGAACCGAGATAGATCTCTGTTAATCTGGATGGGCAAGTACTTGCTGAGTGAGAATCTAGACAATTTTCCCGTAATCATCCGTCGAAAAATACCCTCTCGGAGGGGGATGAGTGCCAGAAGCTCACCTTCCATCTCTGGAGAAAGATCGCCATAAATAATGTTAGCGAGTATCAAGAATGGGAGCATTTTTAGATCATCCACTGGATTGATGAGTCCTTGATCCAGGCGGCCATAGGCATGTAAAGAATCAAAGTGCTGCTTTGTGCGTACTTCAACAAGCGGTATATGACTCGTGACATCCTTGCGAAGAAATGCTGCACCCGTTACAGAACGAAGTGTCCGCCAGTTTGTTCCAGATATCAAGCCGACACACTGGCCTAGGATCTCACCCATAAGCCAGCCAGCGTTGTTGTTTACGGCTTTGACATGTTTGTCTGAGTCTTTGAATACAGTTTGAACATCCTCGGGTCGAGTCAGAACTCTGTTGATCAAAAACGCACGTCGTTAGTCATGCAAATGCGTAGGTTGGTAGCCGTTGCCGAAAAGGGTTTGTTTACATTTCTGACGTCATGCCTGACCAGATTCGGTAAATCTTGCCGTGCTGTTTCCCCCATAACGCACTATTCTCCAATCCCTCTAGAAATTTCCCAACATCGCCTTGACCACTCGGCCAACGGTAAGGACAAGTTGGTAATGATACCTTTCCATCCACAGAATTGATTGGGTAAAGGATACAAAGGAAGGACTGAAGACCAGTCGGTTAGTTGTAAACTCAAGTATGCTGGCAATGACGGCTGCCACGTACATGAATGGCGAAAGAAATTATATCATTAGCTCGCTCTCGAGCGTATGAGGTTGAAAGTATTAAGAGAGCTGGGACTATGAGGCATATGCGCACAAGAGGATGGAAGTACTCGTAGAAGTACCAGATGCACGCATCTAGAAGAACCATTTTTATGAACCCTTGAGCGTGCTACTGATGGAATATAGCAAATCCTCATAAGGGAATAGCTCTGGAACTTAGGTGTCAAAAATGCAAAGCAGAGGGAATGAAATTTAGGGACGAAAAATAATTCTACGGTAGCACTCAGGTTTTAGCTGGGCTCGAAGTCCTTTTTCGGATACCGACAAACGAAGGCACATTGATCCTACCGGTTGGCAATGGGTATGTATGGGTTTCTCGAGATTGTTGATAATAGAATTTATGGAGAAGTGCAACCGGCCAATACGCATGATAGTGATAGTAGTGAGTCCTAGAGATGCAAAACCACTCTATATGGGCTCTGGGGGTAACACTTTCCAGATTATCCCAACCGACAATCGATAATGAAGATACTTGGAACTACGGTATTGGAAGTTCTAGACGTAGGCCAATGTCAATGAGTCCCGTTCTGCCTGCTGCCTCTCGCTGTAGTTAGTTCAACCACCATCAATGCCCGTATGTTGGGCCTCGAGCCAAGATCTTTCGGACTGCTTCACGAACCAACATACGTTCACTCCAGGCCTTTATACTTGGCCAATCTTTGATATCCACCCCAAGGAACGTGAACATCCATGGCATCGCAAAAGGAAAATAAGAAAGATCAGCGATGGTCGGGCGATCCGGGAGAGCAATGTAATTCTGCTCGGGCATGAAGAGCCGCTGGTTCAATATGTCCCATTGCCTGAGACAATTCGAATGCAATCTATTCAGGGGATTAGCGCTGCGCTCAATATACAATCATTGGGAGGTTCTTCATACTTAGCAACTGTCTTTGTCAAGACTTCCGGATTCTGGCGATTGGGATAGCCCTTGAGGAAGTACAGCCAATATTTTGCTGTCGCACTGATAACGATACGAACCTCTTGTCAGCCTATGCTCCATAAAGGATTTGCAGGCCGCTATAATCTACCCCAAGCCTGCTGTTTGATATGCCGTCCATGACAAAACAGCTGCCCTTTCCCATGCGGTACGACCGCACCAGATGCCATCAGTATCAAAGCGATCTGTCAAATATTGAAGGCATGCTGTTGACTCAAAAACGACTACGTCTTTATTGGTCTCGGGATCTTCATCCCTCAAAGCTGGCACATAACGTTCAGGATGTATGCTATAGTACCATTCATCTTTTGTATCAATGACAGATATTACATGAGGAAGATCTAATTCCTCTGCCAATATCAAAGGTTTGATGTAATTGATATAAGAGGTTGAATCTGCTGTACAGTCAAGGCGATATCAGCATAAAAACCTTAATTCTGAGCACATATGACCTACCCTTCATGATATAAAGGATAACGCGGCCATCAAACTTCAAATCACCCTCCACGATCTGGCCATTTGGCCGACTCCTGGACTCAGTTCCGTATCCACCGCACTTAGTACCGTCGACTTCGAGACCTGTGCGATCCATACCTAACAATCTTTTGTAAAAACTATCTACAAGAAATAGGTTCAGCCACGACTAAAAGATCGATCTTTCACCTCAACTATGTAAGGTATGCAACCGTGACTGCATCTGTATCATTCTCCTTGTTTGGCACGTTGTTATATAGGCTACTACTCGACCGGCAGCCGGCAAGAGACGCACGTGGCCCGGCCATGCGTCGCTTATCTGCAACCTTGGGTCTTGAGGAGCTTCATGCTCTCTCAAGATGTCCCGATTTCTGAATTACTATATCGTCAAAAGCGAGGCGCATAATTGAGATAATCAAGCGCCTGATGCCGCAAAAAGAGTAAGTGGTTGGTACTAAGTTACGCGAATTAAAATTACCATTTCGGTCCTCACTAGCTGTAACGATCGCTTCGGTCCCCGAATGCGGGGCCACGGCCTGAAGCTCTTGTAGCAAGTGGCACTTCCTTCTGCTAAACTTCTACGGAGTACTGTATTGTGAAACCAGGGCTAGTACGACGAGGGAATCTTTTGCCGTATCAGCTACTGCAGGAACGCTTGGGCCGGCTGCAGATGACGAACCTGTGACTGCTCGGCCCTTGGCATCTCAATTAGATATGTAGGTCAATATGGTCAACATTAGTTTGGTTGAGTGTAGTTGTATGGAGTGGTAGGGGAAGTAGTTTACATAAGGCATAGGTTCAGCCCTTTGTTCAGCCCTACCAGTGGCCCGTGCGTTCTAGTAGATTCCGGAGATTTCCTAACATACCAAGCCCATATTCTAAGAACTCCCATAAGTACGAAATTGACATCACCAAAGTCGCCTTCGGTACCAGGGAAAATTATCTCTTACTCGGTGAGAGGGACAACCATCAGCCTCCAAACCTTGATCCAAAATTGTGTTGGAAACAGGGGAGATGGTAATCTCTGCTTTCATAGAGCTGATAGGGCTGGGGCCCGCTAGTAGAGTTTTACTTGCTCGCTCCTGGATAGACTCCTATCCAGCTTCAACCTACACACCAGAATGCCCCATATGACCTCATCCTTCGACAATTTGAGCATGGAACCGTGACCCGGTCCAGCCGTACCGCTTGTTTGGGGAGCTCTGGACTGTTGATTCAGTGCATATGCTCATATATCTAGGGTGTCTAATCCCTAAGATATTAGCCCGCAACACTTAACCCTAAGGTAGTACGCAGTCTCACAAGAGCGAGTGCTTGTATTACGAACACAACAGTAAGTACAGAGAGACCAAATTAGGTCTAGCAACATTAGAAGATTCTGCAACGGGCATTTAGACGACTCCAGATGCCAGATTTGTTGTTTTCTCTGGCATAGGTGTTTGGAATCAGCCTACTTCCAGCATACCATCAACCAGACCATCTCCGCGTCCAAAAATAGGCAAGAAAACATTGTCATGGACTGACCAAATCGCTATCACTACCGATCTTACCAGCCATATGACGACGAGCGGCGCATATCCGTCCTTTCGGATGGTCGCGTTTACAAGCTTCTCCACGAGAGTCATAACAGGACCAAAAATTGCTGAGAAAATGGCCGCACCAAGCTTTTGACGTCCTTCTTCAGGTCTTTGATATATAGGTATATTGGATAGGTAATGTCGGTAGTCTGCTGGTAAATTCACCTCAGAAGCACCGGTATTAATGATATCCTATACAACAGTGTAAGCTTTCAGCCGCTTCAATTATGATCAACGACGATGGGCAAGTAAGACAAGAATTGGAAGTTATATACCATATAGCGCTTGCTTGGGAGAGCGGGAGGGTGTCTTGTCATCGCGGTGCCGAGGGTTCGAACTTGAGGTCGAGGGCCAGTTCTTTTTGCATCCTCATCCCCGACTGGCTTTGCATCAACTGAAATATCGTCATAAGCTACCCCCCCGCCCTCAGAAGCAATGACCTTTTTGTACTGAAGGTCACTAATCAAGTAGGCGACCCCCATCACCTCAGGCAAAAGCCGGTCAATTGAACCGTTTATGGGCCTGATTGAGCTGAATGCTGGCTCTGAATATGGCACACCAGGGATTTCCATTGTCAGTATCCAGCCAGGTAGCGACACCCGGGCCACATCTAACGGCTGGATTCCTCGGCTTCCGATAAATTTCGCTGCGCTCATATTGGAGCCATACGCGAAATACCAAAGATTTTTGCCCTGGCAACTGAGAGTGATGTCCATTGCAAAGCATCGACATAAACAAAATAGCCGTCTTGAAAGGTTCAAAGAGCGCTGCACCTTGGTTTGAGGGTGATTGTATTTCCCTTTCCGGTATCGGCTGCCGAGATATTCAACCAGATGCAAATTTCGGCTCTCTCTTACCGAAACGCTAAGTCCATATCCGTCAACCGTTCAGCTCTGGTGGTAAATTTCTGTCAGCTGTACGACTGCCACCATGCTCCTCTGATCTATACATTTCAGCTAGCAAAGTGGCTGCTAGAATAAACAAAATTTCCGCCTCCAATGGGCTCTGTTTTGACCACCACAGGCTCTTTCCGGTCGGTGAGGATGTCTGATGAGTGGCAGATGATATCCAAGACTCGGGAGAGAATACTCACGGAGCTTTCAATTCTGTTGGGAATTCCTTTATCCAGTATTGATCTCAATGCTAGCTTTATACAAGTTGGCGGTAATTCACTGTCCGCCACGGCTCTTATTGCGGCCTGCAAACTCCACGGTGTCTTTCTGGATCTCGAGTGGATTTATTTGAGCCCTACAATTACAGACCTCCTTAGATTGAGTGTCCAGACCTATTCATTAGAGGAACCTGAGCCGTACGTTTCTTTGAGAACTCAGTACAAAGCATTACTTAGTATTCCGGATGGGATGACCACGACGACCGAGACAGATGCATATCCGAACGCAGCTCAAAATAACGACACCTATCAGTGCCATAAAAGTGCAAGATTAGGCCCAATTGATGGCATTGAGAGCTATCCTATGACGGAGATCCAACTATCACTTATCCATGGCAGCCAAAAAACCCCAGGCACAAACGTAATTCACTACCACGAGACGTATCAGACCTGCGACATCCCAGCAATGAAGGCAGCATGGGAGCAAGTCTGGAGATCCGAGCCAATATTCCAAACAGAGTTTGTGTTGCATGAGGGCAATGGTTGTCTGTTTGAGCGAGAAGTGGTGCCATTACCGTGGACTGAAGTTACTGTGGCAAACCAGGAACAGTACGATGCTTGCAAACAAAAGAAGTGTTTAGAGACAAGAATAAGCTCGTCTTTTACAGTTATTACGCTCCTCAGTGATCGGCAAGATGACTGCAAAAGCACAATCATCTGGTGCATTCATCATGCTCTAATAGACGGCTACTCGAGCTCTCTAATCCTAGAAAAGGTCCGATCCGCTGCGGCTGGAATGCCTATATACCCAGGTCCATCTTTTGCAAGGTTTTCTGAAGAGTTGAATGCGTTTCACCGGCGTGCAAAAGGGGCGGTGCAGGTGTTTTGGAAACAAAAACAAGAACAATTTGAATCGGCCGCTGGCGAACTTCTCCTTCCGGCTCCGTCACCCAACAGTGCGTGCAAGAACAACATAACGGAAACAATTACTATGAAACTCCAACTAGAAGAAATCTCAGCGTTTGTTCAAAAGACGGGCATCACTACCGCATGTTTGTATTATGCGGCGTGGGCGCTCGCCTTTTCAATGTTTGTGGACTCGGACAGCGTCGTCTTTGGTGTAGTCCTATCTGGTCGTAACCTTCCAATAGCCGGAGTCGAGAGCGTGGTTGGGCCAGTCATTAATATGCTACCCTTTCACATTTCGCTGGAATCTGGATCAACGGCTTTGGAATACCTTCGCTGTACATTTTCCCATCTAGCCGAGCTTACGTCGCGCCAATGGTCGCGTCCAGAAGATGGCTTCAGCAGAAAATTCTCGTCTGCGTTGGCTGTTCAATACAAAGCTCTAGAAATTGAAGGTACCTTCCTGGAAAAGCCTTTTAGTAGAGTTACCTCGGACGTGCCCCTGTACGTGCTCATCGAGCCTGACGGTGACGTTTCGCTGAATTACCACTCAGACTTGTATAGCAAGAGCCACATTGAACTCCTCGGACACATATTCTTCAACGCGATCTCTGCTCTGCTGAGGCCGCATCAATCGATTTCCAGATGTTTCAAAGACCTTCTACCTTGCCAGGTAGTAAGTGATCTTCGGAGATTTGGGAACTGCTTGTCTCTTCCCACAACTACACCGTTAAGTAAAGGTAACCTAGTTACGCTTTTTAAGCAAGCTGCAGCGAGATTCCCCAATGCTACCGCTATCGAGAAAGGAAACGCTTCTTTATCTTATCTGGAGTTGAATACCCTGACTACTTGTGCTGCCCATCAGATATCCGCCCTCATCCAACCTGGCGAGGTCGTTTGCGTCCACGCCGATGGATCGATCAACTGGATTGTAGCTATCTACAGCGTCCTCAAGGCGGGTGGGGTCTATTGCCCTTTCGATGAAACATTGCCGGTGGAGGCTCGCAAGGCGAACTTCAAAGCAGCTGGGAGCAGACTCTTCCTAGTCCCAGACACTGCCGGCAAAGTGTTTCAACCAGGCAACTGTGTTTCGTGTGTATCGATCGATGAATTAGTTGGGGTTGACCTAGCACAATTCAGAGAAGACGCGTTCGCAACGCTGCAATTGCCTATGCCTTCCACAAACGCCTATCTTTGCTTCACATCTGGCTCGACCGGTGTTCCAAAAGGTGTCTTGTGCCGACATGATAGTCTTGTTGCCTTCCAAAGTGACCTAAGTGTCCGCCTCTTCGCTGGTCCTGGGCGGAAGATCTCTCAGATCATGTCCCCGGCTTTTGACGGAAGCGTACATGAGATATTCTCTGCGCTAAGTCATGGAGCTACCTTAGTTCTTCGAGATTCTATCAATCCGTTTGCACATCTTCAGAAAGCTGATTCCGCGGTTCTGACACCTTCAATCGCCAACGTACTTGATCCGATGGACTATCCAAAGCTTACTGCTGTTTGTTGCGTCTAATGCGTCATATCGTATTCATGTTTTACTAACTCTTCGCAGGTTTACCTGGTAGGCGAAACTGTGCCTCAAAACGTAAATGACCGCTGGGCCGCTCATAAGATGTTGTACAATATGTATGGTCCAACTGAAGCTACTTGTGGTGCTACAATAAAACAGCTGCTGCCTAATCAGCCGGTCACCATCGGTATCCCAAACCCATCTACACGTATATACATCTTGAACAAGAGACAAAAATTGGTGCCTCTTGGCGTCATCGGCGAGATATGTCTGGCTGGCATCCAAGTATCCGAGGGCTATATCGGCAGGCCTGTGGAGACCGCGGAACGGTTTGTGTCAGACCCAATCTGCAGCGAGTTTGGCGATCGCATGTACAAAACCGGTGACCATGGTTACTGGAACCAAGAAGGGGAAATCATTTGCCTGGGAAGAATTGATCGGCAAGTCAAACTCCGTGGCTTTCGTATTGATTTGAACGATATAGAGTGTCAGATGCGTAGAGCGGCCTCGGACGTCGATACATTGGCCGTGGCCCAGAAGAAGGATTTCTTAGTCGCAATGATACAGCCAAGCTCGGTGGACGTTCCAGTATTCAGAGCCAAGATTGCCAAGGTCCTGCCTGTTCATGCACTACCCAGATATGTGACAGCCGTAGATGCATTGCCATTGACTTTGACCGGTAAGGTGGATTACGAAAAGGTCGCCAATAGTGAACTTCCGAGCGGCAGTCCGAACGTAAAACTTCTAGCATCTTCAAGCACGCAAAGAATTGTAGGTGTATGGCGTGACATCTTGAACCTCGCCCCTTACATCCCCATCGATGCGGAATCCGATTTCCTCGATCTTGGAGGGAATTCGATTAAGCAGATGCTGCTGTCAATCAGGCTCTCTGCATACCTTGGACATCAAATACCTCTGCGCGTCGTAGTAGAATCACCAACCCTCAGCGATCTTGTCAAAGCAATAGAGGGTTTGGACTCCATCCCAGATTCAACTGAGAAAGAACAATCTCTTCATGAGCATGAGCTTTCATCCATCGAAAAGGATTGGTGGCATAAGTACGAAATGGGTCTGGGCTCCTCGGCATTCAACGTAAGCTTTGTGTGTAAACTGGGATCCAGCATCGATCTATCGAAGCTCACTCTTTCTTGGAACACGATTCTTGCTCGCCATAAAATTCTGTCCGGTCGATATACTCTACGCCGGCGTCTTGGTGTTACCAAAATATTCCCCCCCAGTCCACCCCAGGTCGCTCGAGTCAATCAGATCGACATATGGCAGGAAGTCAATCGACCTTTTGACCTTCGGAAAGAAAGCCCCATAGGCGTCACTATCTCAGCGAGCCACATGGCCGTTAGGATTAGCCATATCATCTGCGACCTGACGTCGCTCCGGCAACTCCTGCATGAAGTAACATCCGTGTATCACGGATCATCTCTCGCACCAATCGAGAAAACTTACCCGTCTCGCATGGTCGAGGGTAGTATCATTCTTCCTAGTAATCTCGAATTTTGGACCGAGTGTCTTTCCAATCTACCAAGCCAGCAGCAATACGGCACAATCAAGCCGCAAGCCCGCACCAGTTACCGCGGCACCAGCGCCATCTGCAAACTCCCCCCAACCCTCTTCCACGCCATGATCGACTTTGCCGCAAAGCAAAAAGTCACCTTCCATCAAATGTCCCTAGCCGCCGTGGCCATAGCTCTCCAGCACGGTCCCGAATCCCTGGACATTATCCTTGGTGCGCCCTATCTCAACCGCAAGTGTGAGAACGATATGCAGACAATTGGTCTGTTCCTCGAACCACTTCCCACGCGCATCCGCCACTCAACGGCAACGCAGAGCAGTAGCGACCGTAGCTCCAATGCCGATCTGCGTCCGGAAAGTCAATCCTTTGTCCACGCCGTCCAAAGATCCAGCCAGGCAGCCCTCTCGCACGCTATGCCCTGGACACAGTTGCTCGAGCACCTAAAGGTTACGCCCGACTTCCCCGATCATCCTCTTTTCGACGTCATGGTCACCTTCCACGACGAGCGCTACGAGACAAGTCTTCCAATCTCGGGCTGTGAACCGCTGTACACCTGGGCCCAAGGCGCTAAGTTTAAGCTCATGACAGAATTTGTGGCTGTCAGCCAAGATTCGTTGCTGCTGAGGGTCGAATATGATACGGAGTGTTTTGGAAGGAGGGATGTGGAGGTGTTGCAGCGGCTGCTTGCTGGAGCACTAAGGAGTCTGGTTGAACAGGACAATTATAACGAGATGAAGGAGCGGATGAAAGAGTTGGAGCATGGAGATAATGGAGAGGATGAACTGGAAAGGATGAAGGAGAGTGAGACGTTTGGGTTTGAACTCAAGAAACTTTGATCTTGTGAATACTTGGAGGGTCGGGTAACAAATGTGAATCAGGCCATCAAATGCCAAAATTTTGAGCGTTACGGCGAGAAAAGGAGCTCCTTTAGGTTGTTGACTCCGAATACAGTGCTGAATCTAGTGTATAGCAGCGTTATACCATCTTCTCCGAATAGGTCGTATCAGCTACCAAGCTCCGTGGACATCTATCTCATCAAATGTTGCCCTTTGAGACTAGATCATGTTGGTATATGGGGGTCAGAAGGAGTATGTGCATGTGCATGTATTGATTGAACTACTCTAGAAAGTAGGAGCTACGGAGGAAGGAATTCCAACAGATCACCGATAACTGCGGGCGCATGACATATCGTACGAGATGATGGGATAACACTCCACGAAGTCTCAGTAGCTTTTCGTAGAAGTCACAATAACTCAAGGTTTGAAGCTGTATGGCATACCGATAATCTCAACAGCTTTAGAACCTCGCTGCATAAACCGAGAGGAGCATAAACTTACCCTTAAAACTGCGAGAACCAGCTTCGAACTGTTAGCGAGCACTTCCGCCTCGTCAATTATCATGGATCCTTACGGCACGGTATGTTATCACGTACTAAAGTGATACCCTACTTGCCGAATGATAAGGCCCCGACCTCAAACATCCAGCTTCCCAGCTCTGCTATCAAATACTAGGGCATTAAGCAATGGAAATGATTGTAAAAAACAACTAGATCTGTGGTGGGACAGCCGATCTGCGGCAATATGGTAAGATGGCCTTGAAAACTGGGAAAAGGAGTCTCAATCTTGACACCTGAGCTTTCAAGGAATTAGGGATAATAGCGGAAGTTCCAGCAAGAAATGCCATTGGCATCCATTCCTGTCTTCAGGACCCATCTTTCAAGACCCTGACGACAACGTCATCTAATTTCTCCTCGGGCAAGCCGAGCATTTCATTCGCCAGCTTCTCTTCAGCAGCAAAATTGGCACCTAGTCCACCCTTGAAGGTGGATGCCAGTAGTAGCTTCCCCATACCAGCAAAGTTTCCTGCCGCCATCTCCTGTCTCCCCACTTTGACCTGTTCGTCCGAGGTGACGTTGGTGATGTCCCAGTTTTTAGTGCTGGCGTTCTCAAGCGAGGCGAGAATTTGGTTCTCGGTGACTTCGAAGGAGGAGATGTAAAGGTATTTGTTGGCTGTTTCTTCAGGGTGAGAGAGAACACTAGCGACGGCGGTACCGACGGTAGCCCGAGTAGTCGTGGAGAATTTGACATCGCCCGAATCATAGATAGTCGCTTTGTGGGCGTCAACGACGAAGCCAAGAAATCCGGTAGTAAGACAGCTGTGGATTTGTTAGGAGCACGTGTGGGATGGATTTCTATCAGGATAACGTACAAGTCGAAGAAGGGCCCGTTTGCGATAGCAGTCCACGTCAAACCGGTCGATTCTTTAGACTTGAGGTAATCGATGAGATGAGCCTTATGGGACAACATTGGGAAAGCCTCCACTGCTCCTTTGTTCTGGCTGTTGCTACCAAACTCTGTGGGAATGAACCGCTTAACCCTAGCCTTGATCGCTACATCAATGAGGGCCATTTGCCTCCCAGCGGCAGCGTGCCCGACCGTGAAAACAACAGCATCTTGGCCCTTGAAAACTTCCAACATCTCATCTTCGGGATAGGAGTCTGAAACTTTGACCACCTTTACGTTGGGGTCAAAGCTGGCTTTGGAGGACTGGCGAGAGACAACGGTGATATCGTTGTCCGCACTTTTCATAAGCGCCTTGAGGACTGAAGGCCCAAGGTTTCCAGAAGCCTAGGCGGTGATCAGCTAAGCATATAGTTTGCGCAGTCTATTGGCATACCCCAACAATCACAATTTTGGTGAGTGGTGACATGGTGCCCGTGGGAGGTTGAGGGGCTCCTGTTGTAATGGTCTTTCAAGTTGAAGCTAAATCAGGTCATGTCCAAGCCAGACAATTGAGTAAGATTCGTGTATGAATTTTAATCGATAGTGTAATTGACGCAAATGTTTTTATTTCTTTTTCAACGAGGTTTCGGATGTTTTGCCTGCGACTCTGTTCGCATTCTCGGCTGCCGATACCGGTTTCCACATCCCAGATCAACTCACTGAGGTAGGATTTTCTTTCTCGGAGAGATTACTCCATGTGTGGAATAGTCGCATAACAGGACCAGGACTTCTAGCTTGACAATGCGGATAGATCGAAAATTCTCGCTTTGTTCAATCAGGTAACAGACGCCTTCTAACTTCCTATCTCCATCTGCTGTTCGACTTTCTCATGAGCCGGTCCCTGACTATGTACGACCGCGCCCCAGTTGATGAGACCAGGAGTCTACTAAGTGACCACGCACGGCGAGAGTCAACACACCAGAACTACGAAGCTCCTGCAATTAGCCCACCCCCAGACTCTATTTCTCACTTTGCAGTGCTGCCTCTCGCATTGCTCGCCGCCCTGGCGATGGCCGCTACGGCAGCCACGACATTATTTGCGTATGCAACGCTCCTTTGCGAAGATCCTACTCATTGCAAAAACTCTGAACGCAACATCTACGCTGGATCTGTAGCCGTGGCGGCGTGTTTTGCAAGTGTGTGCAGTCTTCTTGCTCTGGGATCTCTGGGGAGGCTTTCAAAGATGAATCATACCGCCGGATTGGCACTATGGCTGGTTTGTCGCTCAATGAGCGTTGTCATGCTGGCGCTTGGAAGTGAGTAGTTTTCCACAATTCTTCTCTTCAATTCTAAAGTAGAAGACTGAGAGCCTCCAAAGTCTATCTACAGAACATTACTGTTGCCCTCTCCGGCCGAGTCTTCGAAGGCTTGGCCTCGGATAACCTTTTACACTTCAATCTCAATTCTATCTACGTACAGGCACCGGACCAGTATAAAGTCTCTCGCCTTATTGGGAGCTCCCTTGCACTCTATATGATCGGCATATCTTTGAGCCCCCTGGTTGCCAGCTTATTTAGGAGTTTTACCACTAGTTTTGTGATGGCCTTGGGATTATTCGGGATAAGCCTATTCTATGTCCTGGTCTTTGTCAGATGGCTTGAATATAGTAAGACCTCCAAAGAGTACATCGATGGCTACGATCAAGACCATCTGGACGACCGAAACCAAGTCTCTGACCCGCCAACAAAACCATGGCAAAAAATCAAGGACTCTATTATCTCGCCGCTGAAACCGTTCCAGACGGTTCCGGTCGCAATCCTTCCGGGCCTTTCATTACTAATTTACAATGGAGTGCAATCTTACATTTTCTCCGCCATTATGGTTTACTGTTCGCTCCGTTTTGGATTTTCCGGCAAGCAAAATGGTATGCTCATCTTTTTGGCTCACGCAGTGTCAGCTCTGTATTTGTTCTTCGTCCTATTTCTCGTACCTTTAATTGTCCGATCTATGTTCAAAGGGAAACTCAACAATTCGCCATCGTTTCGTACTTGGTTTTCTAAAGACACGAACGCTTTACTTGCTCTACTTTCGATTGTTGTACAAATCACTTCTCTTAGCCTGTTAGGCCTGGCCACTGAAGCTTGGGAAGTATATCCCATCACTGCCCTTTCTGCACTCGGTTTGGCAACGCCATCGTTCGTCAAGTCCCATTTTATTGAATTTTTTGCTAAACCCGAAGCGTCTCAAGCTATAGCTGCTCTCGCTATGATGGAAACCCTGGGTGGGTTGCTTGGACCTGTTTTATTAGGTGGGTGGCAGACAATTTGGCCGGGAAACGGGGTATTTTTTGCTGCTGCGATTGTCCTCGGGATATCGGCATCGCTATTTGGCGCGGGTGCTGTAGTAATGAGAAGGCAAAGAAGAGCAAGAAGCAGCGGGTGAAAGGCTGAAGCACAAGCTTTTAGATACCTCGCATGGAATTGTTAATGGATCAAGCATTCGATTTCTACCCTTGCGCTGGCTCTGTCAAGAACACCTTTTGCATTCTCATCACCGCCTCCTCCAGCTTCTCCTTTGGCAGCGCAAAGCTGACTCGAGCCCAACCTTTATCATTTTCCAGCGTATGATAAGCCCGGCCTGCACTTACCAACACGCCTGCGTCTTTCAAGCGTTGTACAACCATCGCCTCTTTCTCCCAGCTCTTTGCATACGGCGCAACCCGGGCAAATACGTAGAGCCCAGCATAGCTAGGGATATAGGGAATATAGTTGCGGGTGAAGAAAGAGGTCAAAGTGAGATATCCTTCTGCAAGTCGCTGTGAATTCAGTGAGATGAGGCTGGGAAGTTTGGGAGACGTGAGCATCGCGGTGACAAAAACGGCAGACAGCGAAGAGGTTGCTGTATTCGCGGCTAAGGCAAGCCCAACGGCCAAGTCGCGATTGGACTGCGTTACTGTACACCCCTAAAAGTTCAGCAACTGTCAAAAACCCGTGATGGAGTTGGAAGGGAGGAGGTTTGACTACCATTCTAACACCACTTTGGCCAAAATCTTTGCTGGTGCTCCAGATAGTGTGTACTCGTGATCGATTGCAGCCAAGCTTTTCTACATCGATAGACAGAGCTGACACGAATGGCACAGGGTTGGGTATATCAGGGCATGCAAATGATGTCAAAGCATAGATTTCATCGGAAACAAAATGGATGTTGTGTGCGTTGCAGAATTTGAGGCAACCTTCGAGAACCAACTTGGGATAACATTGGCCCAAGGGGTTGTGAGGATTAGTTAGGATCAGCCCTTTGATGGGGCACTGAGCTATCTCGTAGGCTTTTTCAAGTGCTGGAAGAATGGCTTCTGTGAGGGTGAACCCAAGGTTAGATACATTTACTGGAATCGGCGTTACAGAAGATCGGGCCTGGAACAGAAAGTCGAAGGCATCTGCAAGGTTGTGCACATATGAGTTGAATGACCATGACGTAGCATCGATGAATGGCTTACTCCAGTATGGGGTAGGCACCAAAACGCCGTCTCCTGGGTCGCAGATATTGTAAAGGACTGCATCAAGACAGCCAGCTGCACCAGTGGCTGTTGCGATTTGAGATGATTCGACTAGAGTATGCGGTTTGAAATGGTTGTTGAAAAAGCTAGCAAAGGCGTCGATAACATCAGAATCGCCAGCAAAGCCGCTTTGATAGGAAAAATGCTGGATATTGTTAGCATGCTGCATCAGATTGTCCGGTTTTAGGCAGACATTGCGAATTACTTTTGCATTGAACTTTGTATCTATGGCCTCTTTGCAGAGATTCACCACTTCGGGTCGTATGAGCCAATTTTCCGCCGTCGATAGATCGATCTTGGTGTTTTTTTGGGTGGTTCTCTCTGTCACTGCTGACGAAATCTTTGGCATTATGACTGCGACATTTTTCTCCCCACGTTGGGATAACCCCCTTTGTTGTCTTTCGCTTGCCATGGCTTTGAAACACAGAAAGTTATCTGCAGCTTTCAAGATGCTGTTTTTCTTGTTGTAATCTGTAATTAATTGAATTTTGATTGAGACGGTTTGCTTTCGGCAGCCGCAAGATATCGAGAAATAATACGCTCGGATCCCGAACCTGTGTGCCAAAGTAAGCCTACCATCTTAATCTCTCTGATATTACACAATCTTAGATACAGAGAGTGCTGATGATGGTACACCAAATATTACTCAGGACGCTTGCTTACTCGTATCCGATTTCTCTGTGTTTGGGCTTGCTGGTGTCTAGGCTGGTTTTGTTTAGCCGCCGTAAAGTCGAGAATCCGTCTTTGATTGTGCGAAAGTGCAAAGGACTTTCCTCGTCTGTTACTTGGTATTTGCAACTCTGTCTAACCGCCTTGTTGGTACGGAAGTTTCTGTCTCTTCCCACGATGTTCATGTGATAACATCTACCCAGCTAGCCAGTATTGCTCTTGCACTTATAGCACTCAGCCGATCATTCAATTATGAAGCGGAGAGAGGCAGGAATCAGAATACATATCTGGTTCGCCTATTCTGAGTTCTTTCAAAGCGAGTCCGATAGACTGATACTTCTAGGCTTCTCATGTTGGGGTTCTCCTCTACTTTGCAGCGGGTCTTCTCCCAGATCCTGATGATACCTTCAGGCCTGGTAGATCGAACATGCATATATGGATTATTGCAGTGCTCTTCGAGTTATCGTTACTGGTGGCGAACCATGATGATAAGACATCAATCGTTGCAACTAATCTGGATACAGTCCAGATGGCGCTCAGAGTTTCGAGGGCGGCCATCCTAGTAATGATGACTGCAGTCTTCATTCATGCGCAGCGTGAATGTAGCGACGACACTGAAGCGAACTGCGAGGAGCAACAAAGATTAGTAAGAGATGAGGATCGCGTGCCACAAAGTTACGGAGGCCTTCAGAACAGCCAGACCCTGGCGGTGAAAGAGCAGAAAAAACCTGATGCTCAATCCTTTGGGTGGTTGGACTATTTTATCGGATTTCGAGTATTATTTCCATACATATGGTCTTCGAATCCATCCTTCGACTAATCCTGAATTGTAGCTAACGTTTGTTGTAGGCCAGCGAATTCTAGGAAGCAGCAAACCTTGGCAGTTGTTTGCTTTCTGCTGCTCATCTGTCAACGCATAGTCAACGTTCTTGTCCCGTATCAGCTTGGTGTACTGGTCGAAGCGTTAGGGGCAGGGAAAATGCCCGTGAAGGAGATCGCTCTGTACGTCACATTCAGTGGTTTACAAGGCCAGCAAGGTGTCCTGGGAGCAATCCGAGCTATGCTTTGGATCTCAATCAGCCAATCGTTGTACCAACGGCTAACTTGCGCGGCCTTTGAACATGTGTTATCACTTTCCTTAGATTTCCATTTAAGCAAGCGAATAGGGGAGGTGATGACGGCCCTCAGCAAGGGCAGCGCGCTCAACACCTTTCTCGATGGATTTGCGTTCCAACTTTTCCCCATGGTCTTTGATCTCTGGGTAGCTGCTATCTATTTCTTTGTTCGATTTGACCCATTTTACTCGCTCACAGTCCTTGCTGTAATGTGGAGTTACCTGTTTGTAACAATTTACATGGCCAAATACAGAGGTAGGGAACGTAGAAAGATGGCAGAACGAGACCGGGAAATGGATGCAGCGAAGTGAGTGCTTATGACCTCTCTTAGATGGGTATGTGTTTACTGACCATTTATCAACAGAACTGACGCTATTATGTCATACGAGACCGTTCATTACAACTGTGCTAGTTCTGCAGAAGTTATCCGGTTTCAAACCCTGGTAAAAACTTTTCAAAAGGCGGAGTTCTCGGTGCTGTTTTCTCTCAATGCTCTGAATATTACCCAGAACCTCATCTTTACCTTCGGTATCCTGCTAGTCGTACTTCTCTCATCCTATCAAATCTCGGTTGGAATACACAAAGTGGCCATGTTTGTCAGTCTATTAGCATATTTTGCACAACTTCAAGCTCCCTTGGCATTTTTTGGAAGCTTCTACAACCAGGTGCAAAACAATCTAGTAGATGCTGAACGCATGCTGGATCTTGTGAGTACCTTACCTCTAGTTGTAGTAATTAACGCCACTGATTTCATACAGTTCAACAGGAAGCCAGACATTGTTGATGGCCCGGATGCTACACCACTTGTTAACTTTACTGGGAAGATAACCTTCTCCAACGTCAGCTTTGCTTATGACGTGCGTAAACCTACACTTGACCGAATATCATTTGTTGTCGAGCCCGGTACTTCGACCGCTATTGTTGGTCAAAGTGGTAGCGGCAAATCCACCTGTTTAAAGCTTCTTTATCGGTTTTACGACATCAGTAGTGGCGAAATATGCATAGACGACAAGGACCTTCGCCACGTAAAAATCAACAGCATACGCCAACTCATTGGCGTAGTTCCCCAAGATACCATTCTGTTTAATGCTTCACTTATGTATAACCTGTTGTACGCAAAGCCCAATGCAACTTCGGCAGAGATTTTTGAAGCTTGTCGCGCAGCAAGCATCCACGACAGAATTTTGACTTTCCCAAATGGATACGAGACTTCTGTGGGGGAGAGAGGTCTGAGACTCTCAGGTGGAGAGAAACAAAGGGTCTGTTACCTCCGCTACCTGGTCTAAGATTGAAATAGAGGGCCTGGCTGAACAGCTTATAGATTGCCATAGCCCGCGCAATCCTCAAAGAGCCACGGGTTATGCTCCTAGACGAGGCTACGGCATCGTTGGACTCGCATACAGAGAAGCAAATTCAAAACGAGCTGGAGGCTGTGACGCGAGGCCGCACAACTATCACCGTTGCGTATGTTGCCCCGTTTATGTAACAAACTGGGATGTGTGATCTCATTGTACCGGCAGACATCGTCTCTCTACAGTCACGAGAGCAAACCAGATACTAGTGCTTCATGAGGGCAGGATAGTCGAGCGAGGAACACATTCGGAGTTGCTAGAACTGAATGGCCGATACAGGGAAATGTGGGAGAAGCAAACAAAAACCGAGCCGAAAGAGGATTTTTAGGCTTACTTCTACATCTTGGGTTAATACACATGGGAGGGCAGCGAATAACAGACAAGGAAACAGACAAGGAAATTGAACAGAATATATATAGTGTTGCAGAGATACCATTAGCGGTTGAAGGTTTCAAGATTTCTAGAGCGATGTGCAAACGATTAATAGTGTCCTATCCGAAATAGACCATCGCGATCCTTCTTAGCATAGATACTTGACCACACAGGGCACACCCAAGAGAACCTGGTGACCTATTCGTGGCAATCATCCCGCGCAGGGCGAACCTAGCCAATTCAACAAGGAAGGGCGAGGATGTTTGGGAGCATAATTTCCGGAGGGCACCAACGTAAGTCCTATTTGCAACCACAGAATTTGTCTCAGGTTCTCAGACGTGTCACACTAACCCCTAACGGGATTAGCCGATGCTTACTACATGCGCACACGGTGACACGTGCTTAACTTCTGAAATCGACATCATCTCGGAAGCAAATAGGGAAGCAAATAGGGAAGTTAATGGGTAAACTAATGGGGAAGTCAATGGGGAAACCAATAGGGTAGGGAGCCATGAAGGGAACCATGGAAGGTGTTCGGTAGGGAATCATGAAGGGAGCCATGGAGGGTGTTCGGTAGGGAATCATGGAGGGAGCCATGGAGGGAGCCATGAAGGGAACCATGAAGGGAACCATGAAGGGTGTTCGGTAGGGAATCATGAAGGGAGCCATGGAGGGTGTTCGGTAGGAAACCATGGAGGGAACCATGAAGGGAGTCATGGAGGGAACCATGAAGGGTGTTCGGTAGGGAACCATGGAGGGAGCCATGAAGCGGTTCGATAGAGAGCCATGGAGGGTGTTCGGCAGGGAATCATGGAGGGAACCATGGAGGGAACCATGAAGGAAGTAATTCACCATATGGCGCTGACTAGGCATGGCGAGTGAAGACCTCGACAGAATACTAGGAAGTGAGTCTCCGATGTCGTTCTGACCTAGCCAAGGCTTTTAGCTTTCAGAAGCCTCAGGCATGGTAAAGTGCACTCATTTCCTTAGTAACTGAGGAGAAATACAGTGTCCTAAGTCAATTAAGCTTAAACGTTGTTGAATCACTGATCGCAATGGTGTCGGCATGTTTGAGAAGTGAACTTCGTATGTCTAAATAGCCATGAGCAGAGACGTATTCTTCTAAGTCCAGAAGCACTGTCATTCCCTAATCATTCCCTTACTTCGTAGCAACAGCAACATTTGCAACCATCCTGACCCGGCTCTCACCCGACTGCAACGGTTCAAAGTTCTTGTCCTTCTCCAATGCATTCTTGACCGCAGCGACTGCCTGGTCCCACTTCTCTTCGTCCTCCTTCGCCCATCCACTCGATGGCCTTCCAAGGTAGCTCCACGCAATCTGCACCCATTGGTCTAAGTCTTCGATCTTCAAGAATACCTCATGCTGCGACATCTTGATATTCCCTGCCGAGAACCCTCCCCGCTCGAGTGTGCTCCTCAATTTCTCCTCTG
>JAABUW010001777.1_pt1 | contig 34615 bp, 36 predicted proteins | sample 5560081 | NCBI WGS metagenome assembly JAABUW01 (sample SAMN10711882, study PRJNA513363) | rock metagenome | isolation source: Antarctica rocks | place: Antarctica: Victoria Land, Knobhead sud | reverse complement strand
GACTATCCGATATAAAACAATTAGCGTATCAAGATGATAACGGTGAAGAACAAGTTGTGCAATGGCACGCGACACATGACGTCCAACATGGCGAAGAATGCGTACATCAAGGTGAATACGACTTCGACAACGAAGCATCAGATATATCCACCCTCACGTTCCTGTGCTACCCTGTCTCGACAGTGGATAGACTGGAATCTTGCATTTCAGTGCAGCGAACTTTCGATGTCGGCTTCCTCATGAGTTGCCTTTAAAGGCAACACGAACCCGGTTACATCTCAGCCCAGAAGCGTTGATCAAGACAATGCACCCATATATAGAAACTATCTGGCAAGACACCGTTGAAAGTTGGAACATCGCAGCTACTGTTCCCAGACCAGCACATTTATCTATTGAAGCGCAGGAACCCTCGGCGAGGGGAGCGTGGGCACGTTCAGCGTAACAGTCTACAGAGCCACTTGCCTGCCCTCAGACTGGGTTATTGATGATTCAGTACTTCCGAACGGCGTAAGGAGCTTTTCTTGTCGCACAGACTAGTTGTTATCTTTCGCTACTGGATGCAGTCGAAGAAGAGGAAAATATGAGATAGTCTCAATGAAACCCAATTCTTACTTCTGTCGCTTCTCGTGCTTGATCACCTTCTGATTTCCAGGCTCCTACGAAAGCAGTCCCAAGGAGCAAATGTCACAGGAGCATCAGCGCAGGGGTTTCCATCCATGCACAATCTTTTTGGAGACCCTGTCATGCGCAGACAACTATCTCGAACTAAACTACAAAGCCCCTCCAACATCGTCTTCAGGATCAATCAAAATCCCGAATTCTCCAGGGAATACGTTGAGTGGGCATCAAACCAGAAGGCGAGTAATCCTAATCACATTGACATATATCTAGCTTCTCCACCTCAGTCCATCAGTCAGGCGACAGGGCCCGGCACCACTTACAACAACCGGACCCCGACTGGGCAGCATTACTGAGGAAATGCAGAGCGCCAAAGCCAGGATCATACTCAACCAGCTGGTGGTTTAGAACTGACTGATCGTACAGAGAAGAGTGTGGGAACCAGAATACTATATATATAGTCCGAGAGGCAAACATGTCTGACATCTGTATAACATACGACCGGTAATCCGAACTTGAAGGCGCAAAGTCTTCAAACCGCCGCAATCACAGCAGCAAATCATGAGGAGAGGCAGCAAAATGGGCGGTGCAGAAGAAACGCACAAGTGCCTACAAATATCTGGTCAAGGAGCTTAGTCAAACAAACGCAGATCAACCTACAAGCAAAGGCGGGCTCCGGAGCCAGGAGAACTTCTTAACCTACAAACAGACGTATCAGAGCTCTAGGTGCTGAAGATAGAAGAGATACTGACGCAGATTTATGCCCATGGGAAAAAAAGCGGAAGACGATGTAATCAATGCTCTGATCTACATTGGTTCAGGCACGAACATAGAGCGTGATGTTCCCGTTCGTTTGGCACAATACAACAAGCCTAAGACAAACAAACAGACACAAATTGCCAGTATACGTTCGTCGCGCTGGCTAGGGTATCTAACGGAGAATCACTAAAACCAAAGACGAAAAGACGGTATAAACAGCGCTGGCCTAGAATATATAGTAAGGTGTGCTACCCCAGCTTAAGATAGTGAAACAGATCTCGAACATGGCTTCAAAGGGGAAAGAAATCATTGGAGAGGTTGTCATAGAAGCGTGGAGTCTTATGGCAGAAGATGGATTATGGAGTGCGAAGTATAAGACAAAGGCTGAAGCTTGCCGTATCCTCGATTCAAAGACACTCCAGGAGATCCGAAGGGCCGCAACATGAAGGAGAGGCCGAAAAATACCATTAATATAAGCTGTTAAGGCGGCCTGGGGGAGGATATAGATGGATGGGGTGGAGTGATCTTGCAGAGAAGTATTTGGAGCGATTGGCATCGATTGCCACAAAATCACGCACAAGGGATTGCTAGTGTGGAGTCCGATCCCTTCTGCTGCAAATGCTGCGAGCTTTCGTCTACTGTTCGTTGTGCTTTGAGCTTTCTGTTCTGGACTATGAAATCCAGGACCAAGGACTACGGTGTGCGTTTCTGTTGTCCCCGGTTTTCGCTTTCATATGATCGTGGGGACTCGACCTAGATAGGAGCTCGCTAATTTTGCGCGAAGAGAAGAGAGTGCGATTGCTCCTGGATTATAAAGCGTTCCCGTTTTTGGAGGACTGGAGGGTAGACAGGAAGGGACATAGTTGGATGAGGGTCGTCGGTTTTCGTGAAGGGGCGTGTTGGTATCGTTCCTTATCAGAGTACAAGTATGTAAAACAAAGTACCCTTTTTCCAAAATAGAGAAACAATTCAGATCTCGCTCATTCTTCGTGAAACAAAAGCTTAACTTCTTCACGGCACACCCTGCCAGCGGGAGGTCGCGGGATCGTGTAGGACCGTGATGTGATGCAAGCGAATATAGCGCTGACAACAGAGATTCGTATTGTGAGTTAATTTTCTGCTTCATTGCCTGCAGAACGCGCATCTTGTGATGTATATGTGGACATCAATTCAAACCTCCAGATCTTGCAGCTTTGTCTTTTGGCGAATGACTATTTCGTGGCAATTTCGGAGCCGCCATGCGCGAGGCAGGGGCGATGGCCCTTCAGATTCGATGGTAGACAGACTGCAGGCTTCTCATTTGCGGGGTTTTTATATCGTAGACCCATCCAAAGGACAGGCAGGAGGAGATTTGAGAAAGGACTTAATGTTAAATAATCGAATGATGGACCACATAGGTGGAAGTCTCATTGATCATCTGGCAGCTTACGCCATCAGAGAAGTGAAAATGTGACCATCATTCCCACTGGCTTGCACCTTCCTACTTCGTTACATACCAACAAGTCGGCTGAAGGAGTCTTTGCTGAGATGAAAGACAAGGCGTCACTCTTGACTCTCAACGCTTTTCGTAGGTAAGGGACGCAGATTGATGTTCTGGGCACTGTGCTTCTCTGAATCTGCGTTGAGCGCGTATAGTCATGGTTTTTCGTTTGATCCGATGCTTAAGCTCTTCTGTTGCTTCTTGATACGCGAAGTGGATTATAGTGAGTAGAGGATCTGTCGAAGGAGCTAGGTATAAGCAAGCGGCGTTTTGCGAGCTAGCCTTTGAAGATTATTTCCCATCTTGTGACCATTTAGTGAGAGTGAACGTCACCACGGAATTGCCTGAAACCTATTCCCTGATTCTTTAGCATGACAACAAGTGCCTACTTCGTAATGAGAGTTCTTTTTCTTCTTCGTTTTGTGATACACGACATTCGTTACGATCACATCAAACTACTCCTCCCGCCAACCTCAGTAGGCCCCTGCCCATTCGGCATCTCCCCATTCCTGCCAACAACGAACTCCCTATAGATACCCTCCAGCCTCCTCCTCTCATCTGCACCAATAGAACTTCTCGTCGTAGCCAGCGATGCTTCAATATGCCTCCACTCGATGATGACTTCTTGTTTCGAATCTGCTTTGCCAGCATCGCCATTGCCATTGACATTACGATTTGCATCTTGCTCGACAACGCCACGCCGAGCACGCCTCTCCGTCCGCTCCGCAAGCTTGATGGCATCGAGCTTCGCTATGATGGCGGCATATTCTGCTGCTTGCTTCGCACGATTTATGCCCGAGCTAACACCTCCGGTGGCATCTTCTTTGCCAAACCGAAATTGGAGGATGTCATATTTCGATGAGCGGCCGATTTTCTTGGTCTCTTTACCGCCCTTGCCAGCGGCTTTACCGTTGGCGCCACGATCGCCTAACACATCGTGGATGGCTTCGAGATGTGCGTTGTAAATGACAGCTTGCAGATCAGCACCCGAATAGCCTGCTGTTCGGGCGGCAACCTCGGAAAGGCTTCTCCGATGATCCGAACTCTTGATGATGGATGGAGCAATTGATAGCTTTTTGCTCAGTGCTTGGAGTATGTCTCGTCGATCATCCAAACTTGGAATATCACACAGTAGTGACTTATCGAGGCGGCCTGGTCGCAGCAGAGCCGGGTCGATCAAGTCGGGTCGTGATGTCGCGGCCAGAACATATACACCAGATAGCCCTTCTGCGCCATCCATCTGCGTTAAGAGCTGGTTGACTACGCGGTCTGTAACGCCGGTGGAGTCATGTCCTCGTTTGGGCGCGATGCTGTCGAACTCATCGAAAAATAAGACACAAGGCCTTGCTGACTCTGCTCGCTCGAACAAGTCTCGAATGCTCTTCTCGCTTGCTCCAATATACTTATTGAGGATCTCGGGACCTTTGATACTGATGAAATTAAGTCCACATTCGCCGGCTACTGCACTGGCAAGCAGAGTCTTGCCACAGCCGGGGTATCCATAGAGGAGAAGCCCTGACCGGAGACGAAGAGGGCACTGAGCAAAGATTGGAGCATAAGTTGTAGGGTATTGCAAAGTCTCAAGGAGGATCTTGCGAGTCTCTTGAAGGCCGCCGATAGAGTCAAAGGTCGTCTTTGATGACTGAAGGGTCACATTTCTCAAGGAAGCAGGGGTGAAGCCTTTCAATGCATTCTGGAAGTCTCGTTTGGTAAGAGATATTCCTAAGTCATCAACTTGGTCGGGCGCTTCGTCGACAGAACGTATGAGAGCCTCATTCTTTGCTCGAGAAACCAGCAAGACCAAGTCGCCAGGCATGTAGCCGTCGGTGTGCCCAGCCAATTCAAGAAAGTCAAGATTTCGGTCCACGAAGAACTTCTCGGAACCATCAACAGCTTCCGCGCCAGGCGACCCATCCATCCAAGCAGCCTTGTCACCTTCGCTACTTTGGCTGACATCTCGAGAATGCCCATTGATGCCATTCTCATGGCTCTGTGCTTCTAGGTGGCCCCCAGTCACGGCTTGTAACACCTTTCTTCTTCCGCCCTTATCAGGGACCTTCAGGGGAACAATCTCCCGCACGACATGACCGCCAACAACGACATTGTTCAGAGCCTCTTTTCCCTGTGCTGTAGCCAGGATCACCACGCCCGACTTGGCGCCACAGTACTGCCGTACAAGGGAGCAGACCAATTCACTAATCTGCCGGCTGCGGCCATTGTCACTTGTTTGGAGCTCCGTCTCGACTGGGCAGAGTCTATCAAGGTCGTCAAGGATTACTAGCGCTCGACCACCTAATCTCGTCCCCCATGATGCAGTCATAAATAGTCGTGTCAAGATGTCTTTGACAGTTGCTATGCGAGTCTCGTCTGTCATCAACTTCCGGCAAGGGAAATAGCTGGTATGGTAGAGATGACTCGAACGTAATCGATGACCGAGTAGTTTGGCAAGTGATGATTTGCCCGCACCCAACCCACCGGTCAACAGAACAGATGAACAGTGAGATAGATGAGATGTCAGCTGTGCAATAACGCCGTCGATGCCAATCATGGAGGGAGGCTCGAATGGCAGGGGTTCAGGGGTGAGAGCAGAAGAGTTGGAGGTTGTAAAAGGGTCGGATATCTCTTGTTGAATTTCAATATGCCCTTTCAAGTCCGAGCCAACACACCACTTTGCAATAGGTTTTGAAGATTCTCTACCGTCCACTGGCCTGAGCCCGAATCGAAGGAGGCCCCCTTCAAATGGGCCCAATGGGCTGCCGATTTCAATTCTTGGCAAGACAAGACCGTCTGTGAGTGGTCCGCTCAGCAAGCCTTGGTCATTCTGGCCTTTGCTACCGTAGAGCTCTCTTATCTTCTGCGCCGCAGCCTCCTGGGTTGCTTTTGACTGACCTCCAAACCGGATTCCCTCAACTCCCCCTTTGTTATATGTAAAGGGGTAGAATTTTAAAATCTCTAGATCGCTTCTGGTCACTCGTTGTGGTGCAGCTTCTACTCGCACAAGGCCCCCAACCATATCAGCTGCATCCAACGCAGAACACAATGATCGCGAAAGAGCTACATGGCGAGAGTCTGGTGCATCGTCCCATGTCCTAATCCTTGCAACGACCTCCGATGCAGGCTTGCCGCCTTCGCTTGCATCTATGTCTTTTAGTCTCTGTTGCTGTTGTGGATCCAGAGGTGGCTCGATTCCGGCAGGCTTAATTACTGACACGAAGACAAATTCAAGGTTTCGAAGTGGTTTGCTCGCTGCAATGTCCCGATCAACCCAAATTGTGAGGCTCCTGCTATGGTCTGAAGCTTTTTCTTCTTCCTCGAAGAAATCCGTGCATATGCTCTGGTCTAGGCCACGAAGAAACACTGCGCTGGGACCAGTCGTTTCTCGATAGCTCCGCTGTCTTGCGGTACCACTTTTTGCGCCAGCACTTCGCCGGCTGGTGCTAGCAACGCTTTGACTACCTGTTGTTCGTCCTTTCTGGGATACGTGAGGGCGGGTCTTGGGCGCTACGATGACTTCGCCATCGGGCGCGATTTTCGCAAACGGCGTCGCGGAGGACTGTGGAGGTGTAAGGGAGCTGATTATCACATTCGCGGTAGAAGTGGGGGAAAGGTGGATTGTCAGAGGATGAGCCTGTTGGGCTTGGGCCGAGGGCGCCGTAGCAAAGGCCGGGTTGGGTAGTGCTCGTACTTGGAACAGAAGATTCGATTCTAAGAAGGTCGCATGTAGCTCAATGACTAAAGACAAGGCATTAGCAGAAGAACAGATATAGCCTTCGAGATTTACTCGCTTTCCCAATCTGCCGGAGTCAACGGCTCAATGTGTACGGTATGCGCCAAGGGAGGATCTAAGTGCAGCAACACTCCCACCTGCAGTCTCACCTTAGCATTGGTATTCCCGAAGGCTGCAGTATGATGACCTTCTGGCCATCCGCTAGACCTAGCATGCGTCCAAAAGTAGCATCGATTTCTACCATTTCCACCTCTTCTTTAGCCTTTCTTCCGGTCCTCTCGGCTATGGGCACTGACTTGGTCATGCTCGCCATTCCAGTCCAACCCGTATAAACAGAACGTTGGAAAGGGCCACCAGGCCTCTTAGAAGAGGGAACACCTGGAGAAACGTCTCTGTATTGGAGCTCAACGACGACATTTTGGACAATCTGAACCTGTAAGAGATGATCTGGGAGTGGAACAGTGTGCAAAACTCACCGCTCTTGCATTGTCCAAGACTGTGACTACAGACTGGGGCACGTTGACGAAGCAATTTTTGAGCTGCACCAATTTCACTTCCGCTTGAGTCGGGGTCATAGCTCCCTTTACGTGCTGGCTTACAGGTCGTCAAGTATCGCAAGCCCGCAGAACCGAGGGAGTGACCGCAATGGTGCTATCATCTGAAACCATCCACAAGTCTTTCAGCATCCTGCGGCGAATGGCCCTCCAATTGAAAACGCCTGGGCCGAGGCAACGGCTGTCAATGAACTGTATCGCCCTTTTCAGCTAGATGATGTGTCTAGCTACCGTGCAGAATAACCGTCTCAAGGGGTGTCTAAATTGATACGCGTAAAGACGCGGGTTTCGCGATCTGATTTCTCCACACCTCATGCGTTTGCAGTACAGCGCAATTTCGGTGCCAGTCCTGTATGCTTACCATAGATAGTCTCCCATACCATACATCGTGCAATGGCGCTCCTCACGTTCAGATCGCCCGTAGATTATTCTGCGCAGCAAAGTGAGCGCTTCTAGCTTGCAATGAAGCTCATGACCTAAGGAATATACTGACGATGTTGCGCAGCCGCTTTTGAGGACTTCCTGCTAAACTACAAATCCACACAGACAGATCTAGACCTGGCGGTTCAGGACCTCAATATCGATGGCGACAATTCAAGTGAAGAATACGACATGTTGGACGATGTGACTGGAGGCAAGGATGCAAGACAGCCTAATGGACAATACAAGGAGCCGAAGAGGAAATACATGGATATGTTGCAAAAAGTGGCAGATCGAGAGGTCGACGAAGTGACGATAGAGTTGGACGATCTGGAAAATGTGCGTGGGCAATTCAGCTTTCAGAACGGGATCGAGCTAATAGAATTGGCTGCAGTATGAGAAGAGCTTCGGCGACGACATGCCCCTACGGCTAGTTGACTCGATCGAGCGAAACGCAAAACACTACGTCGATATCCTCTCGCAGGCGGTGGATAAGGTAATGCCGAAAGAGACGAAGGAAATATCTTTCAAGGACGATGTATTGGATATCATCATGTCGCAGCGGGAAAAGCGCAACGAAAGCGTGATGCTGGCCGCAGAGAATGAATTGGACCCTTCGCAAGCCGAGGGAATATTCCCTGCGGAGCTGACGCGACGCTATACGCTTGTGTTCAAACCACTCATGCCCGCTGGAGCAGAGAGTGATAGGAATACAAAAGCCCTTGCCGTTCGGAATGTGCGAGGAGAGCATCTTGGTCACCTTATCACTGTTCGAGGTATTACAACAAGGGTTTCGGACGTGAAGCCATCAGTGCAGGTGAACGCATACACCTGTGATCGATGCGGCTGCGAGATCTTCCAACCTGTCACCGCGAAGCAATTCACACCAATGACAGAATGTCCGGCAGAGGAATGCAAGAGAAATAATTCCAAGGGTCAATTGTTCTTGTCTACCCGTGCATCTAAATTCTTGCCATTCCAAGAAGTCAAGATACAAGAAATGGCAGATCAAGTTCCCGTGGGCCACATCCCCAGAACCCTCACTGTACACTGCCATGGTACTTTGACGAGGCAAATCAATCCAGGAGATGTCATTGATGTTGCTGGCATATTTCTACCTACACCATATACAGGCTTCAAGGCCATTCGCGCGGGTCTACTGACAGATACCTATTTGGAAGCTCAGCATGTAAACCAGCACAAAAAGGCGTACGACGATATAACTTTCGACGCCAAAACTTTCCGACGGATAGAACAGTACAAGAATTCTGGCCACATATATGAGTATCTGTCAAGGTCTATTGCACCCGAAATCTACGGACATCAAGACGTCAAGAAGGCCCTCCTCCTCCTCTTGATCGGCGGGTGCACCAAGGAAGTAGGCGACGGGATGCGAATACGTGGAGACATCAACATCTGCCTAATGGGTGACCCTGGCGTTGCCAAATCCCAACTGCTAAAGTACATTACAAAAGTAGCACCAAGAGGCGTCTACACCACGGGCCGAGGAAGCAGCGGTGTCGGCTTAACAGCCGCAGTAATGCGAGATCCTGTCACAGATGAAATGGTGCTGGAAGGCGGTGCTCTCGTCCTAGCAGACAACGGTATCTGCTGTATCGACGAGTTCGACAAAATGGACGACGGCGACCGGACAGCCATTCACGAAGTCATGGAACAACAAACCATTTCCATCTCCAAAGCCGGCATCACCACCTCCCTAAACGCTCGCACGTCGATCCTCGCAGCAGCCAATCCCCTCTATGGCCGCTACAACCCCAAAATCTCACCCGTCGAAAACATCAATCTTCCCGCCGCACTCCTCTCCCGTTTCGACGTCCTCTTCCTCATGCTCGACCAGCCAAGTCGGGAGTCCGACGAGGAACTGGCCCAGCATGTCACCTACGTGCACATGAACAACAAGCACCCAGAAACCACAGGCGTGGTCTTCACTCCACACGAAGTACGCCAATACATCGCTCAAGCTCGCAGCTGGCGTCCGACGGTGCCGAAAGAAGTCTCGGAGTACATGGTCGGTGCATATGTCCGCATGCGGCAGCAGCAGAAGCGCGACGAGGGTGGGAAGAAGCATTTCACGCATACCTCTCCCCGTACGCTGTTGGGCATAGTCCGGCTTTCGCAGGCGTTGGCTCGATTGAGGTTCTCGTCGCAGGTGGTGACAGATGACGTTGATGAAGCGTTGCGGTTGGTGGAGGTTAGCAAAGCGAGCTTGTATAATGATGGGAGGGGAGCGGCGGATCAGAGTCCTAGCAGTAAGATTTATAATCTTGTCAGGGCGATGAAGGAGAGTGGTGCTGCGGCTGTTGGGGATGGGAGTAGAGGGGAGCTGAGTATTAAGAAAGTTCGGGAGAGGATTATTGCGAAGGGTTTTACGGAGGATCAGTTCAGCCAGGCGTTGGATGAATATGCTATGCTTGATGTAAGTTCTTGCTGTTCTGTACGTGTTGGAATGACCGCTAACGAGAGATGGTGTAGGTATGGCAAACAGCTGCAGAAGGCACGAGACTTGTTTTCATTGAGTCGGGCGATGATGTGGATATGGACGGTACTGAGGATGAGTTTTAGATGTTGTGGGTATGGTGACGGGGCGTAGGGAGTCAATGGATCCTCTCCAAGGCAATTGCTTGTATATCACCACGTTGAACCATGAGCGTATATTATAATCGATACTCTTGGTGAGGTGTTGCACTAGCCAGTCAATTGGAGACTGAAAGTCTCAATATTCGTCTCGTCCCCCCTCGATGATCATTCCAGATCTTGTCAACGATCGTCGCTGGTCCACATCTCAACTTGCTCGCCAAAACCCGTCACTTCTATACATTTTTGCCTCCAGTCACTATCTCCAACCAGAATCTGCAGCTCCTTGGCGATGTATTGAGTTCTCCTCATATCTCAGGGGAAACTTTTCACCAGTTCAACGTCGCTGCCACGAGCCATTATTGGCCGGAGGTAATACGCGTCCACTACAATGATAGCTTTGGCGTAGGTGAAGAGCAACACCCGCCATAACGAATGAGATTACACTAATAGCAACAGGTGGGTGTCGAGTCCACGGCATCCGGGCCAGATACCGGATGGGGATCATCGTAGAATTTGCGTATTCTGGTCATGTCGTTTCGAGGCTGAGATTCAGGTATGTTTAAGAATCAGAAACAAGTCAGCTATCGTCGTTCGAACACGGTATCTTCGTTATACGCATGATACTAATATAGCAGTAGACGGGTTGTTGATCGGTGAGTATAATATAACGAGCGCAAATGTGCTCTAGGGAAGGGGCGAAAATTGTTCATTGACAGCTCAGACATTTGAAATTAGAGGATGAGACTACTGTCCTGAAAAACAGAAAGTCAGTGGTCTGATGGCCTTAGTACGTGATCCTCTAGCTGGAAATTCCCAGATATGGATATGCTAAGTGATGCTGTGAATACTGTAAGTATCGTGATTAAAAGGTTTCTAGTGATCATCGGGGTCTCAATTTCCCCTTTCAATGGTGAGAGAATGCAACGATTAACAGAGAGAGGTGTTTTATGCGTCGCCAGAAGTCCTTTCGGATCTTTCAAGCCGCCTATAGTCGTTGGCCGGTTAGTCGTGCGTTTGTCGCTTAGAGCGGGCTTCGAATCGTAGAGAAACATCGGATATTTAATATGAATCGCCACCATCGCGTACTTGCATCACCACCGTCTGTTTTCAACCCTCAAACGAAAAAGGCAGCGTGAGCATCGCACGCCGCTGTCAAAATATAGACAAGTTTTCGTTTTGGATTGGCAACATGTCATTGTCAACTTTTCTCTGGTCTCTCGGGAGTATCTCTGTAGTCGCAGCCAAGCCTTTAATAACAACAGACTATCAAGCGTTAGACCTTACTCTACCAAGAGCACCTTCAACAATACTTTTTTCAGCCGACCAGCCTATCAGATCAGTGAATACATCGACCGGAAATAGATTAAATATTCAATGTGATGGAGCGAGATTCGGCTACAACCTCAATTTCCGGGACTGCCAGAGTGCACAGGATTACTTCTATCCAGACTCGGAGCAGCGCACGTGGAAAGAGCGCTCCACACCGGGGCTAACCGAAGACGACTTTCCTTTGCCATTGCGGGTGATGGGCGGTACATATATGGTTTCGGCGGGTCTTGAATGCATTACATATGCTAACATTGCTGACAGATAAAGCATTGTGCTATGTTCAGCCCATGCTCAAGGTTGGTCATACAGTTGCTCGAGCGACTTTTAACCAGATTCGTAGTGCGGCCAATCCTCTGGTACTCGAGTGCGCCGCAAATCCTGAATCACCGCAAGGGGGAATCGCGACAAATATAGGTATGGAGTTCGAAGCTTGAAAGCTATTTACGAGGAGGGCCTTCGAGGGAGAATCCATCTATTTGCGGACTGACTTGTAGCAGGCGGCGACAACAATATAGTAGTCATCATGGGTCAATATCGACCAACGGTGCAATGTGGTGGGCTGTTCCCATTTGGATCATCATGTGGAGACGTCTTAGGTGGGATGGAGGTCGGGATGGATACTAAGACATTTGGACCTGCGATACCCGCGCATGGTCCCCGTCCTAATGTGGGCTTACCGGCTACACTAAGATCTGGTAAGGTCATCAAGTCGTCTTCCTCAATGCTCAACGCTATTGACTGTCCTGTAGGTGATTTCAGGTGTATCATGAAGATTCTGTCAACCGGTACTGTCGAAACCACGTCAGTACGTTATCTTTTCAGAAGTCTGCGACCTTTTCTGTTCCCTTCACGAAATTCCAAAGAGTACTCTGGGCGCACATCCAATCTGAGATGTGTCTTAAGATTCATGGTATGTTATGTCTGACGATGAGATATTTCAGTGGTATCAGATGTGGGAGGCTGCGACGGCCATATTTGCGGTATGCGTGAGGAAGGGGAGATCAGGAGGTTATCGAGGGCTTGGTGAGATTGCCTTTTACTATGCACGGTTACCTTAGCTAATCTCTTATTGTGCAGGCGACCACGGCAGCCTCTTCATGACCTTGACTCCAGGGAATGGTATGTCCAGCAACATCTCAGAGCTAGCTACAGCGTAGAGGACCCAGCTCGTACAGTCAATCTTGCTCAGACTCAATTGTATCATGGAGCGAGCTCGTTAGAGACCCAAATATAATTATCGCTATGTCGTAATGTGCTGAGATCTCGTCCTCACAACGAATGAATTTCAGAAGGAGCGATACGATGAATATTCAGCGCGCCACATTCGAGGTGTGACTGCGGCGTGGACTCACTTGAGGGGGTTAAGATACGCAATTGGGTATCTCGAGAGCTTGACTTTACGCTGCGGATTGTAAGAGCCGGTAGCGAAAGTGTTCGTGTTCCTTCAACCTATCAGGTTCTGTATGCAACTTTTCTCGAGCTCTTACCCCCTAGGCAATAGGACCTAGTCCATGGGGCTGGAGACCGACCATAAGGGCCAACATATGCCATACACAAAGTCTAGGCACCTTCCTGCGATGGTCTCTCCCCATTGAGCACCTTTGATGTGGGTGATGGAGGTTCATATCCCACATGCTGTGGGGTCGGGCGTGAACTAAAGGGGTTCATAAGGGCTGAACCCTTGAGATTTACGCACTAGCAAGACATGGAATAGCTTAGACCAGAAGATCTCCTGTCTGAACGTTTATGGCGTCCTTCCGACTGAGTCTCTCCCTTCCAAGCGCACTAGCTCGCAAAGGATCTCCTAGAATGATTAGAAGCCTGAATTGCCTAGGAACGAGAATGTTGCTCATGCCTCGCCTGCTGCCAAATCGAGAAGAGGGCAAAATCCTATATAGTCAAAATCATTAGTGGCATTGACAGAGTTGGTCGTCTTCTCTGTGGGGACAAGACTCCTATCGCACAACGACTATGCCCTTTGTGAAGCGGTCACCGCCGAATCGGCTTTGAGCTGGAAAAGGACGGTGCACAATCGGGAAGCTGAAGGAACATTCGGCCTTGATTGTGGAAGGCGCCGGTAGATAGATCTTGGGGTAGCGGCAAGGCGATCTCCATTGGCTGGTGCGCGACGGGAGAAGGGTTTCTTGTTTTGGTGCACGGACCGCGCCTTGCCCAAGTCTGGTAGAACTGGAGTTTATGCTGGAGGTTGGAACGGTGGTTGGTAGAAGAATGCAGATTTGAGCTTTTGAGATTCCCTAACTTGAGCGTATCTGGGCAGAAGATAGCTACAAGTAATAATAAATGGTGATGAAGCAGCGTCTGGGGTCTGGTATTCATGAGACTCGACGCCTGACGGCGCGGAGGCAGATCTCAGGCGATGTCTGGGTGAAAGAAACAAACAGAAGTGTGGTTTTCTTCGAAGAAATAGCGCATATGCAAAGAGGTTCGAATAGTAGGATCTAGTCGATCTACTATTAGGAGCACAATAGAACTAGGCCCGAAAGGGAAGCAGGCAGCGGCCCGGGAGATCGGCCATCTTTTGAGCGGCACCTGATCTGTCCGAGGTACCTTATCCCAGTACCCACTTACCCTCCGTAAGACTCGCGTTGTCAAAGCCTGCAAGGCTCTTGATACTGTATACAGCGTTTCTATTGACACCCAGCGTCTCATTACAGCTGCACTGTCTTGCATACGGCTTGCCTGCGCTCCTCGCGAAAGCCTTGCCCGGCTGCAAGCGAGTTACCATCCAAACGATTTCGTCACCATGCATTGAGCGGCCAAAGTGTGTTCTGTTCCATAGTCGGCATATTCAGAAGCCCCAGCCTATTTCCTATCTAGTACGCCATGCGCGACTCCGGGTTTCATCCATTCAAGGGGAAGGTCAGCAGACACTTTGGAGATGGTGTATGCTCTCTAAGAACTTGAAGAAGCAATGATCCGGGCTGATCCAGATCACCGTAGTTGAGAGCTGATGACCCTTACTTGAGCTGTACGTGCCGGGTGCCCTCATTCTCGTGGCATTGGCTGATAGTGGGGCAGATCATGATATACGATGTTTGTGCGTCCAAAGCGGAGTGAAAGGTACTGGACTAAGCTCATGCAGTGATGAAAGAGGATGTCGAAACGCTGAAGAATGACTGGCTGACCGATAATGTATGTCGCTGTTTTATCAAGATGGTGACATTGGTGGCTGACCACATCATATCAGAGTATAAGTTTCTGGGAAGAGTACGTGCAGCGACCTTGGCATATGCAACCAGCCACCATGCATCTATGCGCGTGTCTTGTTTCGGCGTCTAAGCTCACGACTGGTCTAGATACCTTGAACGCGAGTTCTTAAATCAACACAAGAACGCCAACATCGTTCTACTTCGGCCCTCCATGTCCTTCATGCTCATGCAGACTCCTGATCCCCTGACCCTCAAAGAAGCTCTTCCGAACTTCTCTCGCACGACCCACATCTTTCTCCCAATAAATGACTGTCGTAACCCGTCTGTTGCTGAAGGGGGGTCGCACTGGTCCCTCCTTCTCGTCAGCGTCCTCGACAGAGTAGCTTTCCACTATGACAGCCTCAATCCAGCCAACCTGGGAGAAGCACAGCATGCAGCAATGAAGCTTGGGCAATTACTGGGAAAGCCGTTGCAATTCATCAACCTGGCAGACTCCCCACAACAGATCAATTCGAGCGACTGTGGGGTTTTCGTCTGCATACAGATGCGGTATCTGTTGTTGAAAAAGCTGTTGATGGCTCATGCAAGGGAGAAAGTGAGCATGAGCATGGGAGGCAAGGATGTGGATGCAGTGCACGGAAGGAAGGAGATGTTGAAGATCATCGAGGGGTACAGGAAGGAGGGCGAGAAGCGCCGATCGTAAGCACACTGATTCAAACCTTGCAGAGTGGTTGCTGTGGCTAATGACATGTAGGAGGAGTGCAAGCCCGTATTCTGGCAAAAACACTTCGAAAAGCCCTCCCCGTGTCGATTGAGAGAGGAACTTTGCTATGTGACACTAATGACGGGTTTGTACAGTGTGGCTAAATGTTAGCATCGCCGCTGTATCCTCCGAAATGAGCAACATAGCTATGCGAGAGAGATAGCTAATCAAAGACTCGCTTTCACCTCGTGATAATCCAAACGGCGTAAGAGTGCTGTGAGTGTCCTGATCGTCGACTTTGCTTGCACTGGGCAAGGCGGAGATTCTCAATGGCGAACGACCCATCCCACAACCTAAGTTTCGTGGAATGTGATCATGAATTTCCGTATACTTGTAGTCATTACTCCGTTCTACTTCCTCGAGTGAAGTTCGATCAATTAGAAAACGGGTGGGCTTCCTCTCTAGATAACTAGGCAGCTTATGGTTGCGAATCCCTGTCAGAAGATTCAGCAATCCTCCGAGATCCGCACTGGAAAAGGTCACGTCCAGACAGTGACACGCTTCACTAATGTAATGTCCACGGAAATCGCTTTTCAATAATAAAGCCAATAGGGCTTTCACGGGTTCATTGGCAGAGGAAGGAGAGCTGCAAATCTTGATAAGAAATATGGTAACCCATCGATGTGTGATAGGGAATATGCCTGAAGGGCGTGTAGGTAAACAGCAGGCCTACGTTGACGGAGCACTTGCAATTGACGCGAGTGATTGGCTGAAACGATAGATCACGTGACATACTTAGCTTCCGTCACTATTCCAACGACATCTCCCGTCAAACACCCACACCCAACTAGCTGAAGACAGAAATCAGTCAATATTGAGAACATCAAACAAGATCCGGGTGTACTGCCTTGCAACGACGCTAGCCTAGCAAGCTTGTCACGATGTTCGGTGTCCTCCGACCTAGCTCTCCGGAGCGTGAGCGTTTACCAATTTCGCCAACCGCCTCTCCACCTCCACTTCGCTCATTAGCCCCAATGCCGCCCAGCCATTTCATCAGCCGTGAAGAGCTCCTTGAAGGCTGCAAAGACTGGGCTGCTTCTCAAGGGTACGCGGTTGTCATTGCTCGCTCACGATTCAACCGCCTCTGGCTAAAATGCGACCGAGGCGGAACATATGAAAATCGCCGCAACCTCACTCCCGACCAACGAAAGCGCAAGCGAGGAGATAGTCGGCTACTTGGCTGTCCATTCAAAATGATTGCTAGCTGCAAGAAGGGTGGAACCTGGAGAGTCGATACCGAGGTGCCGGATCATAATCATGACCCGTCGGACGATTTAAGCGCTCATCCTACACTACGACGCATGACCGATCAACAGCTGCAAAAGGTACACGATATGTGTGATGAGGGGAAAAGCCCAGCAGAGACCCTAGAAGAGCTGAAAATAACGTGGCCTGACATCAAGGTGTTGACTAGGGATATCTATAATGCGAGGAAGAAGCACAAGACGCAGAAAGAGGAGGCGGAATTGGCATCTGGGCGGCTACAGGAATTACCGTATCAGGATCCAAATGAGTTGGGACTTCCTGGCCCCAATCCAAATGGGAAATGGGCTTGGGTGCCTGATGGTGAGGAAGTCACTAATAAGAAATTGAGAAGAAAGAGGAAAAATGCACTACCAGCTGCATCAATGCCAGCCGCCCAATCTACTCTTGACCCACAGCTACAGATTGCGAGCACACCTCTCCCGTAAGTGATATTCCAGAGCCATTTTTGGCCACTCGAACCTACCTCTTGGAAGGATTTCCGCCATGTATTGTCACCTTATGTGAACATGACGCTCCAGAAAGGGCATTCGAGGAGTACTCCACCACAGCTCTAACTTTGTACAATTGTTATGCACCTTGCAGAGTCTCTATTTGGCAGTGTCGCCATGAAACCCGCCGCTTTATTTGCATGTTGCTTTCCAAAGTGAAACGCTGACCAAGAAATCTTCCAGTCCACATCAGCCAGCCACAGCGGGCCCTCTGCTCCGAAACGGCTTCGGTCACGACCACGACCCAGCAGCACAATTACGTGATGCTGCACAGCATCAACACAGACGATATGATTCAAGCTCTCAATCTACAGCTCACATTGTTAAGAGCTCTGCTTACTATCACAATGCGGATGATGGCTCGGCCACTCTTCCCTCCTATCCGCCCCCACTCAATCCAAATGGTCAGCTCGACAGCTCCCTGTCCCGCTTTCGCTCCCAGCAATCGGCAGCTCCCACAGCGACAATGTCTTCAATAGTCACTGCCAACAGCAACGTTCCGGTAACCAAGCTTGGAGAGACGAGGATCGAACGTGTGGAGAAGGAGCTGAGAGACCAGAAGAATATGCTGGCGCAAATCTTAGGGGCTGTCCAGGAATTTCGTGGGAGTCCAGGTTCCGAGTCGTCCCGGGTATGATCAACTCAAAGATCGTCGACCTCAATACCAGTCAACAGGCAATTTACATTGCTGTTAGGCGTATTGATGAATGAGATATCGGGCGTATTCGGTGGATGCTACGTTGCAGGCTTATTACATGCTTATCTAGATACCCAGGCTTTGCGGCAGGCGCAATGATGATGAAATTTGAACCATATCATGAGTCTCGTCGAAATTGTAGGGGGGTTTCTTGCCCTTCAGTCAAGAAAAGTAACAGCTCGCAGCTGTCAATTTATACCTGAAACCATTGCTTGCCAAGTATCATACAGTAGGTATTTTGTCATCTATTCGCCCGCAAGCGGTGCCATTAACAGGAACGAAGCAGGTCCCGGGGATATCAGCGACAAGATATTCCCTAGATGCTCCTGAATATTGCACGCAGGTCGCCAGCTCATGCGACAGCGGCCTTGGAGAAGTAAGCAATTTGGTGCGAAAGGAAAGCCAACTAGCGTATAGTTCGTTCCTTTGCGTTGCCAACGTCCACTTTACACGACGACTTGGTAGGGAAGAGGGCTGCTGGTAGAGCCCAACCGTTGAAGGATCTGAATATTGCAAGTCTTGAAGCGTAATCCACGAGTCTCTCTTGGCAAACTCTTCGGTGGCACGTATCCACCAATTCATTCATGCCACTCTTGTCCAAGGTTCAACCTCACCTTAAGCCTGCGTGCTCATGTTGGCACCCTGCTGGAATCTCTGACTAGATCATCGACGTCAACCCCGCCGTTACTTTCGCCTCACGATACGACTGATATTGTACTGATACATAAGCTACGATTTATCACTTAGGCCAGTCTTTACTCTCATTGAAACTTCACTTTTATTAGATCTTCACACTCGTTAAACCTTCACTCTTATTAAACCTCTACTCTCATTGAACCTTGACTTGAATTGAAATCTCTACTGATCATCCGCACACATGTTCAACACTACTGCAGGAACTTCCAGCTAAGATAACGTCTTCGACCGCACTATAACTTCTATCTCATAATGGAGCTAATGTTTTCTTAAAACTACGCTTGAACACCCAAACCAGCCGTCAGTTCCCCTCAACCTACCACTTCTTTTAAGCTGCGAGCACTCTGTTAGACACCGATAGGGCTTACATACTTCGTGCAAGTTCGGGAAATTCAACCTCATTATACTCACCATGACTTCCGCCTCATTTGGTCTGTACGTCGGCCCCATGTTCGAGGTCATCGCAGGCCTCGATCACAAATGCTTCCTCGTCCATGCTAGCATCCTTACGAAGTCTGATAAATTCAAAGCTATTGTGGAGGGTGATTGGAAGGAATGCGCAGAGCAAAAGGTCGTACTAGAGGACTGGGATGAAAGCACAGTTGGACGACTGGTAGAGTGGCTGTATACTGGGGACTACAGCAGCCCGCGTCCTAAGAAATTCATTGACAAGACAGCTGTCGTCGATTTGGATATGCAAGGAGCACTCGGCGGACAGGAAATCATTTCAGTAGGCCCCCCAACAGACGAGGCCCTTTCTACTCCTGGATTTACTCAATCAGGAATTGCACTGGACGCACAACAAACTCTCGTTCCCGACAGAGAAGATCTGCAACGATCTTTGACACCTCTCGCCAATCAGATTGTCAACGACTTCACGGAACAGGACCACAACTCATCCACTGAGCTTCTCGATGGCCGGCTGAGACGTTGTGAGCGTCATCCCCACATTGTCAACTTTGAAGGCACGCTACTCGCCCACGCCAAAGTCTATTGCCTCGCCAATTACATGCTGATACCAGAACTGCAAGCACTGGCATTCAAGCATCTGAAATCTACTATCACTTGGATCGACTCTCGTATCATTTCCAAGTCTCCCATGGTCAGCGCCTTGGTCACGCTCATTAGATACGTATACGCCAATACGAACAGACCAAGTTTAGGGGAAGAGCCGTTGCAGAAGCTTCTGACCACTCTGGTTGCGGTTAATTTCGGATGCTTCAACGATGGCGCAGAAGGGAAAGTTCGGCATTTGATGGATGAAGGGGGAGATTTTGGGATCGACGTGTGGGGGAAAGTCAGCAGGCATATGGGCGCTTTGCGGAAAGAACTCAAAGAGTCACACAAGACGATCGCAAGCTGGGAGAGAGACCCAATCGCAGCGTGGTCGAAGAGGCGACGAGGATGACCACGTTGAGAGGACGGAGGATGAAAGAAGAGTGTTGCTTGGAAGGGATGAGGTGTTGTGTGGCGGGTGAAAGGGACTAACCACAGCGAGTATGGTCAGACAAGATTGGATCTGGAGCAGACTTTCTGTCGACGATGTTCCAAGCCTTTTTCTTGACCCAGTCAATAATCATCTTTTCTTCATAAGAGATGAGATACGATTGCTACCAACGAGTTGGTCTTACATCGTGCGAATCGTTGTTCACTAGTGCCTGCTACCATGATCGAAAGACCCTAAGCAGCAGAGTCCACTGGGACTGCTCCGGGTCATCGCTTGAGTCGTCTTGATCATCCCCATGTTCAAGACCCTACTCATTTCTGCGTTCCTGCCGAGAAGGCAAAACATGAGTGAGGTGGTAGGGACTTTGGGACCCATCTGAACGACGCACCTCGAGCTCGTACCATCGCAAATGATGATTTTCAACGTAGATCTCCAGATATCACCATCGCAATTCATTGATAGTAATCCCATCAATCTACGATGGGTCATTGTTTGGCGAAATAACAGAATGAGGCCACAGCTATATTCCTACACAATCATGAGTGGCGTTAAGCTTAACGCTGCATATCATGATCTTGATGCTAGCTCGCATAATGATACAAATTCACGGATCAAGAACCTAGCCTCTCATGTAAGTGCAGGCTCTGTTTTGCAGGCAATACCAGATCTGACTTGTACTCAATATACTTCATAAACAGACTATTAGTCTCAACCGCGGATCGGATCGGCTTAAACCCACGAAAAGGCATGAGATACAGATGCACACGAATTTTGAGGCGGTATACTCAATTCGTAAGCAGAGAGTAGGCATCCAAGAATTTATAGTCTTGAGACGCTCCATTCACGGGACAGGGGAAAACAATGACACACATTATTTACCAAACCATATGCTTCGAGAGACGATCCCGGCAACAAGTCATGGGGTTGAATGCTCTTGACCAGCGAACTCTCTCGCCATCTAGGTTCTTGAAGGTCAAATGGAATTACTGTTACTATCAGGACATTACACGATTCGCACACCGCCTCACAAGCACACGATTGCCAAATCATCCCGCACTGCTTTTCACGGCCAACCACCCCCTGGAAAAATGTTGGTCATTCAATACATACATCTGTGCTATGAGGAGGCCACAAAGTCGAAAGGGGTTGCCTAAGTGATGTTTGACAATGAACATATCTTCATTTCCCTTCTGGTCGACCCACTAAACTACTCTGAATGAACGGGATTGACGCTTTCCTTGATTGCCAATCTTAATAGCGTCACTCTCGGCATCACCATTCTCCAAGTCGTCTTGATCAGTGTCACAAATTTCCATGTCATTATCCTAATTCACTGACCGTGCACAGTCATGACAGGGCGGGGAATCAACCAACACCCTGCACTATTTATCCCTGTCCACCAGCACTTTAGCATCTTTCTTTTCTTCAACCAATCCAATCATGATTTCAATGATCTGTCTCTCCCCAATAGAGTCATCGAACAACTGCCGCTTTGCATATCATCATCAGCGTTCGAGTATCCCAAGCCTGGTTTGATCATCGATGTCTATTCAACATCGAAATTCAACGTTGATCGACGACCGCTGAACATGTAACCAGACTAGATTCTGCTCTCCCTTTATTGCCTCCAATTATATATACTTGAAAGCATTCCATTTGCTTCACTCTCGCCATACATATATGAAATATCGTGCTCTGAAATGGGCTCTCGATTCAAGTTTCACCTCGTAGCTGGCCCCTATCGCTGTGCTGGAGATCAGTGCGACTTCGGCCTCTGGGGTTGGAAATTACTTTATCATCATGAAGGACGTACTCTCGAATAGTGGAGGAGTCTGTCTCTCTTGTTAAGAGACTGTCTACTCTAAAGGGATTGCGATATTTTCCCTGAAAACCTGCTTCGGACTTGCTTTTCGGGCAATGAAGTCAAGGATGCGAGTGAGGGCGCTGACCCGGAGACAAGTTGTCACCCTACAGAAGTCGCTAAGGACAGCACTTCTTTGTGGCGTCTCTGAGAATATGGCTCTTGATCATTTCTGACCCCGTACTTGGGCCAATGTCACAGGGTCCCTGAACAAGAAGCATATCTACACCTCGAGGCCATTTCACCATGTCTATATATGGAGTAGTAGATGACTATTCAAATATACTGCCTCTACTGACCATGGAAGCAGGCAGTGGCAGCCAACATTCTGGTATCTGCACTGGGGAACCCAATTCAGAAGCCTTTAGTGCAGTCGTGCAGGCCATGGACAAAGTCTACTACTCTACTGCGTTTTACCTTAAGCCACGCTAACTTGAGGAGTACCATTACCTCATGCAGTACGTCAATCTACGCCGAGTGGTGCTCCTGGCCTACTATGGCGGTTGTTTTCGACAGGAATTGCATGATATTCAAGCAGATTTCAAGGCCATGGCTGGTTCTGAGATTTGAGACGCAACCTTAGAGCTCGGCTCACCAACCACATGGCTGACCATCGTGGACCAGCTAGCTGACTGCTCAGGATACATGGCATTGATATAATGGAACGTAATGCCCTGCAGCGTTGACAGAGTCCTGGGCAATGCGTAATGGACGACTTGATGAATGTTATTACCGCTCTTGGTATCAAAGAAGGTTGCATCGACCGCCATTCGTACCTGCCGAAGACGTGATTGACTGCTTGAAAGCATTTCGTTATGAAGACTTTTGGCAACTAGTCCTCAACGCTAGCTATATCCCACATTTCCCTATAAGTCTCATAGCACAACTGATCGTTCCGAGAAGGTTTAGTATAGTCTTAGGGTTTGTCTCATTCTTTCCCAATTTGAGCCACAGCAAAGAACCGTCAATGGATGCCGAAACGTTGACTTCAAGTTCAAACAAGAACTCCAAGTCGACATGAAAGCAACAGAGGCAATGGGAACTCGCAAGTCTAGAACGTAAGATTGGTAAGAACTTGCAATTCAACGATAACAAAGAACTGGCAGAGATAAGAGCAAAACTCGAGCAGGAGTTCTCTGACCGGAAAGCAAAAATCGAGCAGGAAATCACTGACAGGAAAGCAAAACTCACAGAAGAATTTTAATTTGATTTTGAAGAACAATCATGACGGGGGTTGCTTGCTAACCTCGGGGTGACAAGCGAAATCCGCGAGATGCAACATGGCTCTACACACCTGCGCGATTTTAACTCCTAGCATCGATTGTCAACTTGAGAGATGGAATAAAGATTGCCAATTTGAGGGACAATTTCATATCATTCCTCATATAATTTGAATTAGCTGATCTAGCCTTCTTCTCTCTTTCGGCCCTCAAATGATGTCTCTGTTCTCTCGGTCAAGACTCCCACATCTAACACAAATCTGAAAGCGCTCAGTAGCCACCACAGTCTATGCACTTGCTTGCTAGCAATGACGCCTTTCCAGAAAACCCACCATACAACCACACCATGTCCGAAGTAGGTCATCCTGTCGTGTACCGTACGTATTCGAGCTACACTGACTGCCACTCAGGAGAACCCAATCACCGTGAGCGACGAGGACGTCACCATGGTAAAACAACAGGTGCAAGACGTAGGGGTGAAGGACGAGGAAGACATCAAAAAGATGGCTGAGTACTTGATTTCAGACACCGTAATGATCTTATAGCCTTGATTCGACTACCACTGACAGTGATAATATGATGGAGAGACTCTTCGAGTATCTCGATGCATGCATTTTCCGAAGGCTTCCAGGAGCAATCAGCTGCGATGGCAATAAGGGAAGGCGGCGATGCCACCGGCGTCGTGACACGCGCCCAGACAAAGCTTCAGTACACCCTGGGCGTTGTACGCATTTCTCCACTCGTCTATCACATCGACTAAGTGTCAAACAGAGCAGACAACGTTGTACGAAGACCTAGAACTCGATAGCGAAAAGCCATCTGCCAAGTTTCAGTCTGGCGAATCGGGTGCGGAGGAGAGCAGCGATGAGGCCTCTAGCCCGAAGAACGCATGGTCCAAGAAATATGTTATGAGTGCGTACCCACCTACCCACAAGCCAATAGTCAACGACCTCTTTGTTGCGGCCACCACGCTCGTCAAAACGAATGGTATCTTCGCAAGCAGGTTCGCGCGGTCACCTTCTGTCAGGTCAGAGCTCGACCGATAAACCATGAGGATTCCCTCGATCGTATCATCCAGCAGCTAGGTGACGACGAGAACATCAACCGAATCTAGGCCGAATACCCGAAGTTCAAGGACTTCTTTATCTACCTCTTTTCCGAGATGAATGCTAGACGTGTTTAGCAGCAATACAACAGTGTCTAGAAAGTATATAATCCCGAAGAGCGACTGCACATGCCTATAGCATACAACGGCGCCAACGTAAATATAGAAGACTACCTCGTATATACCCGATTCCACGAACAGTCATCCCTCTAAGAAATCTACCCGACGGCGGTTAAGGCATCTCATGGTGCCAAGTCTTACGATGCGTGGATGGCGTTAAGGAGCCACGTTGAAGGTAGACGCGGCCCGACCTGAGATCTGATTAGGATGAGAGTGGCCGGCCAGGGCGGCTTTAAGGCGGGCGACCACGACGTCAAGGAACTGGGACGCTACGTTTGGAAGCTGTTATACGGAAAAGCGGGAGAGGATAAGACGATGTCAAGGAGATAGCTTGATGAGCAAGCCATATATGGCGTCTACACGGTCTGAGCGGAAAGCCTCACAGTAGGGAAATATTTAATGATCCCCGCAGAGACGGTAGGCGAGTAGGTCACCGATGCTTCTATATATGTCGATGTGCGGCTGATACATTCTCAGTCTCCGACGTTGGGAACGTCAGAACGAGCCATGAACAGGCCATCTCTAGCTCTCTTGGTCCTTTAGGTATTGTATCGGTATTTTGCATCTCGCTAGCCCTGATAATAGAGCGGCGCACATCGACCGAAACTACTAACGCTGAGAATGAAAGGTCAATTGGCAAGAGACGAAGGAGACCACGTTCGCGGATTACGATACTGCTCCCATCTTTACCGGTTTGATCGTCTTAGCAGAGGACTGAAGAGTCTGGAGAGCCCGAGAGGCCTGCCGAGAAGCCCAAATATGGGAAGTCAAAGGTCATGTCGGCATCCAAAATCTTACTGATTAGAGGTATTATCGCGATCCTTGCTCACCTACGGCTACTGAAACCCAAAAAGGAGACTCGCAAGGATGGACAACGAGCAGCTAAGCCCAAAGACCTGTAAGTATGCAGCTATCGCTACATTAAAGAACCATAGTAACAAATGAAGTTTAGCTATTCGTCTCAACCATGACCCCAAAGCGTACGCCATACTCGTTCAAGTGAAAGGGTGTCTTCCTGAACCCACAACGCAGCTGTTCGGTAAGCTAGATAACACTAATTGGATAGGCAGCGGAACTGCTACTACACAAAGTGGTCAGTATATCCTCATTACTACACCACAGTCATACGAGGGACAGCTATGTAACAGAGTCTTCTATGAATATCGCTGGTCAGCCCAAGCAGACCCCCCAGCATCCGGACCTGGTAGCAGGTCCCAGCCAGTGTCTACTAAATCCCGGGTGCCGGCCGTATTCCCAGCATGGGTCCTCGTCGATGAATTTCACATGGTCAAGTCCCTAAGCATTCTCGAAATTTTCCAATCGAAGCCGTTGCTCGGCTCACATGCCCAATAGATCGAGGCGCTAGCAGACGACCCTTTTCAGGATCAAACATCTCTACCGTCAATAGCTACGAAACGGACCACCTAAGCGAATTACAGAAATACTGCAGCACCTTTCACCAATCCCAGTGGAAACTTTACTACAAGTTTCCACCCAAAAATTCCAGAACGCTGCCGCTTTGAAAACCTGTCGATATCAGCATATGTTCTGAAAAAGCAGGTGCAGCAGCGAAAGAGCAAGATTGCTGGTGTTACCATCGGTACTACTGGCCCTAAGCTCGGCCCAAAATAAGACCATCTTGAGCAAGAATCTCCAGCAATGTCCATTCACGGACAAAACCAACCAGTCCCCGCAGCCTCACCAATCCTCGCAAAACTGCCAGACGAGCCATGGACGGCTAGGATTGTCATCCAATGTTCATCGCAGACTCTCAGTCGCCGAAGTCTCATTACAGCCACCGCCGTGGATATACCACCTCTCCAAGTACCTTTACACAAACGGAGTACCTGGTCCGCTGGAAGGGGTACGGCCCAGAAGATGACACCTGGTATGGAGAAGACCTTCTTGAAGGTACAGCCGGATTACAGAGGAAGTATGACCAGGCACACACGGGTAGGCCACAGCGACGCAGGGTATCGCCCACGCAATTAGCCAGCCAGGCATAAATCTGGCTGGTGGCCCGTCCAAACAATTGGGGACGTAATACTGCCGTGTCCTTGGAGACGTAGGTTCTATGTTTTTAGTCCACACGCTGCTCGCTGGCTAGATACGCAGATAGTCGAGGATCCCGTCAATAGCAGCTTAATGGCACTACGTAATTTACAGAATCTCGGTAGTACGGGTGAGGTAAAGAAAAATATAAGAAGGACAATCAAAGGGAAACCAGATATAGACAACAAATAGGTCTCTGATCAGCACAAAATGACCTACGGAGATGATACATCCAAAACCCTTACAGTTATACCACAAAACATCCCTAATCTCACTTCCTACTACAACCCTCGCTGCCTCGGATAATACATCAACCCCGCCCTCTCCAAAGAAGGTCATACCCCCCAAACCGTCCTTGAAATCAGCGAGTAACGAATCTATCGATTCTCTTAAGCCGCACGCTACTCCTGAGTTATACCATCATGACGGCGAGGTCTATGGTATACCTACGCCGTACGTTCATCTTTTTGAATTTATCTGATAGGTTTATCTAGTCGGGTTTTAGTGGACGAGGCATAGTCCCTGAGGTAGGTGTTGATTATATCATTTGGAGCTCCCGATGCGGTAGAGTTCGATCGGGTTTCGAGATGGGTTTTGGAAGGGGAAGCTGACTGCGGGTGATTTCCTCTCATGTTTTTCAATATTGGATTGAGACATCAAGATCGCTAACAGCAACCAAGCAACAATATCCTAACCCTCACCTCAACCGGCGCAGTCCTCACATGGGGCATGGGTGTGAAATGCAAGCTCTGCTGACGCATCAATAAACCCGGAAAAATAAGTCTCCTTACAGCACAATCTCTTGGGTTCATGAAAGACATAGAGTGGAAAGAACTGCGTGGTAGTGGAAAGTGGAAAGTGGCTTGGCACATAAGCCCTAGGCGCTAGTACTAGTCTGGTTTTAAGCGAGAGAATAGTATACAATAGATTCAATGTGGCTACAATGTCTTTTCTGGCTTCCAGATTTGATGAATGACTCCTTGATGGGATAGTGAGCCCCAGGTGTGTTATACTATCTTTGACCACTAGCAGTATTGCCTTTGTTGGACCCTCATCCAAGCATCTGCCCAACATCGTCCGAGGGAATTTCTCCTTTATGAGGCCTTGAGGTTATTGAAAATGGGGATTCTGAGTTACAGGAGAGATAACAGTCTTCAGACAAGTAGATATACTGTGAAGCGTAAAAGGATGTATGAAAGACAACCGGGTAGCACGGCATTGCTCCTGAGTAGATAGTGCAGGCCTTCATAGTCTACTGTGACATTGTCAAGGAACCGTGATACCTTCCTATACCTAGAGAATGTTGCAACAATGACACCAATGCGGGCTCCGAAGGTTTTCAGGCTTGGAATGCTCGCGCACACGAATTCACTAAAGATAATTCGATAGCTACAGATATAGCAAAGCTTCAGCATGGAGGGACGGACTGGGCCTTCGGCTTGCTAGAACTGCATCCTCAACCGGAAATTATACACGTGGACTGCCGGCCTACCGCGACTTCAAATCTTTGGATTGCTGGTAGTCAGATCTGACTCGCGTTGCATGGTGGTCCTAGATTACAAGTTCAGATCAACATGTTAAGAAAGGTTGACAGCACACGGTCACATGTCTCTGCCCTCTCGAATTATCTTAGCTATGCTTGACCGATGTCAAATTATGACAGTTAGGTGCCTGCATGTGGATAATGGCGTTTCACTCCATCTCATCCAAAGCCTCGTTCACTGCCTCATCGGCAAGCTCGTTGTCAGCCCTGGGGATCCAACGATACTCCACTCTACCCTCGTTTGCAAGCCGGTCTTCAAGGTCGTACGCAATCTCAATGAGATCCCGATTGGCGACGTCATATCCAGTACAATTGGTGAAGTTATTATTCAGCCACTTTTGCTTCCACTGTGTCATACAACCAAGCGCATACTTGGAGTCGGTGAAGATTGTAACAGCCATGTATGGATCCTTTACCAGTCGCTGGTATTTTTCCCAGCCCTGTTCTAGGGCTAGGATGATGGCTTCGAGCTCAGCTCGTTGATTTGTAGGCTGAGGATCGTAAAGTGGTAGTTTTTGTGTCCAGGTCTGTGTTCGGCCTCCTCTACCCATGATTACACAGGCGGCAGCTCCGATGGCGCCCGCGTACCCATTGCGGCGGCAGCCGCCGTCCACGTACATTGTCAATGTGTAGGTCATCTTGAAGAATATCGTGGTAAAGTCAATCATAGAATTGATGACAATGATAAAAAGGTCGAGTCGGTAGCTTTTGTCATGAAGAGATTTGGGGACTGGTGCGTCGCGTATCTGAGAACATTCAGCGGCGACTTCAAGCGAAGATTGTCACCTGGATAAGAGGTGGATGGGTTCCTCACTGCAGATATCGGGCCTGGACTAGCTTTGAGCGGCCTCTGCTTGTGGCCAACGAAGGGTGTCGAAGGGAGGTGAGAGGAGTAACGAGCAAGGAAGACTCTAAGGAGCTAGATGGAGTCCCCTAGAACTAGGCTTGAAAGGCAGGCTGCAGAGAAGGCACTAGGCAGAGACAAACAAACGATACTCGCAGTTCACCCGCTTTCCCACGATGAGGGATTCAGAGGTATCCATGTCCGCCTGATGCCGAGCCGCAGGCTAATTTAGCTGGGAGACGTGAGAAGAACACCTAGCAACGGCTAGACCTGGAAGAATAGACTGCACTTCATCCGAGTCCTTTGTTGTCTCTTGCGTGTCACCCGTCTAGAGAGCAGATCGATGAACTCCTTACAATAGTGTTCAACTCCAGTTCGGTCATGATTTGGGAACAGTCGCTTGTTGCTGTAATCCATAAGCTAACAAGCGATGCATAAGATTCAACAATCCATTTGTCGATATGTTTATAGTCTGGTTTTTACCATAATGTTTCCACTGTGGCAGCATGGGAACGATCACATGGGTCGAAACGTATATCTGCACGCTTGAGAATGTAGATGATGTTTCATTCATAGGCCTGAGAGACTGTACATTGTTGACGCGCAAAGGCACCGCGGAGTGACGTCCGTTCGTTGCGCGTCTGTAGCACTTCTTCGTGGTGTTGTGCTAGCCGCAAATGGATAGGTAAAGAGAAAAGGTTTCACTCCGTGGACTGCTTAATCCTACAAACATCGAGAATCTCCCAGCGTACATTGCTGATATGAGCGGAACCTGCCGTAAGCACGCCGTATTGCTGGACCGAATTGGGAAGTGTCCAAATCAATTGGATGTATACCCACCTTACCCTCACTCTTCAACCCATGTCTACCATCAACTCTCAAATCCTCCTCTGCATAATCACATATTATTTACGTTCGTAATACAACAGCAACCTCTTCCACAATGTCCTCCAAGTACCCCGAAAGCGTGGAAGCCCACGTGAGAGAGCTAGGAAGGGACTTTCACAACGCCCTCGTTTCTACCCAAGGTGTCCGCACTCAGGCTCCCATATCCCAACACGTCTCAAACTCGATCCGCAGTGGCATACGAAAGGGTTTTGCGGAAGCTCTCTCACAGGATAGGTGCGTCATCTTGCACTCGAAGAAGGCAAAGAACGAGGTCAAAGACATGATTCATTCGCAAATTTGCAGCGCGCTTTCCGGCCCATCGCAGGCCTCAGTCACATCTGATGGAGTTCCACGGGCCACCCTCAAGTCACTTTACGCCTCCTTTCTCAACCTATCACACAAGTATAAAGTTGACTTGGGAGCCAACATGCAATTCGCGGGCACGGACGAACATACAATTCCAGCGCCACTTGCCGAGACTGGACTCAAGTTGGAAGATCGCTCAAGCCCGCCGCCCAGTCGGCAACAGAAAGGAAACAGCCCGATATTGAACAAGGCCAACGACAACACTATCGTGGTGTCTCTCTCGGACGACCTAATCGATCCGGGAATGAATGATATGGAATTGACCCGTCTTGTCAACCAATCCATTGGCAGCGACCCAGAGATACCTAGCCATCTGCGCGACAGCAAGTGGATCACTGGTGCCACCCTACTTGACAGTGGCGAAATCGAAGTCCACACAGAAACGGAAGACGACCGCGATTTCCTAGCATTGAACACACATTGGCGGCCTAAGTTGGCACAGACTCTAGCTGCAAGAAAGAAGACGTTCACGGAGGCAATGGACCAGTTTCCGTTCCAGGAATTCGATTCAACACTCCGAGCACACGAGGACGACGTTCGAGCTGTACATCAGGAGCCGGATATGACGGAGAGTAAAGCACCCATCCCCATCATAACGCCATCTTCTCGACCCGAACAAGCCGGTCGAGCCTTCAAAGCGGAATCTCCCTGGTCGAGCGATTACCGTCCCCTCCCCTCCACCAATCACCAAAAAGATTGCCCTCCCACAGTTCCAGCGCAACCATACATACCACATCAAGGCACAGACATCTCTAACAAACCTAACATGAACGCCTCCTATCTCAGTCTAGCTCGAGCACAGCTCCTCGAGCTTACAACTGATCGAGAGACTGCGTTGACAGAACAGACCATTGGAAACAAGAAGCGCGCAGCTGGTTTCTCTAGTGATTTTCCTTGCTCTGATGAGGGTACGAAGCGGATGAGAATTGGTATGGAGGAGTAGTCATGGGTTGGGTTAAGGTGTGGGAGCGCCGAAAGGGGAGGAATAGGTTGATGCTCAGCTCCATCTAACGAGAAATTGGGATGGTGCGGTATGACATGAGATGGTTATGGTAAGCATGCTTTCGATTGACACGATTCAAACCTTGATAATCTGAGCCCTCTCCATCTTAGCCACAAGACCAGAGGATGAGCACGAGAAGTGATTAATCGAATGGCAGAATTGCCATGTTGAGTTCCTACCTACTGGGCAACATACCAACATAAACTCCTAGTTCAGCAAAACGATATTAGAAGCTCCTTCCTCACTCATAACGGCTTCGGCATGAGGATCGATATGATTCATTGTGAATGAGCTTACATTGGGTATCTTGTTTAATTTATAACTTTCGCGCTTTCTCGTGACTGAATGACGACTGCAAATGTTTCTGTGAAAAGCCATAGGCGCGATGTCTTGCCTTTCTTCACTCCATTCTAGCCCTGAGAACCGTGACAAGTTTGCACTGCGTGTCTTTTCTATGCTTCATATTCTATTCGAATATGTGACCGATGTGATGTGCGCAGCGGCGAGCCGGCGACATTTGTGGATTTCGCCAAGCGGTCGAAGCGGCTTGTGGTAAGGAGTAGCCCGAGATGTCGACGTTTGGATGGATGTAGCCATAGCAGCATCTCGATCGCTAATGTCGAAGCTGAGATTGACGACCAAGACGGCAAGTGTCGGCCTCGTCGCTGGTGGAAGGGCGGTGCCAGCGCTCTGAGAGGTGTGTGTGGATGCTTCCGCGAGATCGGAATGCACCATCAGCCGTTCGTCATCCCATTCCTCCCTCCACTGTCGCTCTCCATGCTGGTAGAAGGACGGTGGCAGCCACGATCAACGCGGTAAGTGCTTGCCCTGTTGCTGGTGGAAGGGCGATGCCGGCGCTCTAAGAGGTATATGTGTAGATGCTTCCACACAATCCGAGTGCACAATCAGCTATTGTTTCCATCCGTCGTCCCATTCCCACCCCCACTATCACTCTCCAACAACGCCAACGCCTCCATCTCCTTCTGCTCCTCAAAAGTGATCTCAGTCCACTCATCATCAACCATAGCCCACGTGCTGTTCCACTCCGCAACCCAGCTCTCTATTCCCAACCCCTTTCTCGCCGCCTCGGCGTTGATGCGCGCACTATACTGTATCGCCGGTCCCGCACGCACCAGTACCTCCTCCTCGATCGCCTCAAAGCTCGCAATCTCACCATCAACATGCTCGATATTGGAATGCGACTGTGCGGCCGTGATGACCTGCGGATACACGCCCACGCACGTAAGATCCAGTTTCTCGCGACACAAAGTAGTGAGTCTGAGATCGAGATTCTCCTGACTTTCCTTGAAGTATTCGACCAGTTTTACCGCGCCGGAATAGCTGATGGCGTAGCCGGTCGAGCAGACCGAGGTCGTGATGTCGAACAACATGCGCGTGCCGGGGCGGTGTTGGTCGTCGTTGGGGACGTCGCCGAATTTGAACTCGCGGGCTTCGGGGGGGACGGTGGTGTCGTTTATGGGGTAGTAGCGGCCGTTGCCGTGGTTGGAGCTGCCGCAGTGGCCGATCCAGATTATGTCCCAGTTCTCGCCGTAGGGGGAGGGGGGCAGGGGGGCGCCGTAGCGGGCGGTGTCGTTTTTGGGTTGGAAGGGCCAGTCGACTATTGTTTGGACGCCTTCGGCGACGAGGGTCATTATGTCTTTGATGCGCATGTCCCAGTCTGCGTCGCTTTCGACGATGAGGGCTGTGGAGATTCGCTCGGCGATGATTCTGGGCGGGGTTTAGTGTTTTGCTGCTATGGTATGTTCGGGATGGATTGGCTCACTTTTTCCAGGTCCGAACGTGGGAGATCAGGCAGCCGAGCTCGCCGGGTTGATGTACCTGATCCTTTCCCCAATCCTGTGGCCATGAATCATGTTCTATCTGATGGTCCCTTACCGCATCCAGGACGGTCAGGGTGATGTTTGTTGCATTGGCGGCGTTTAGAAGTGGGACCGTTCTGTCTGCTCGATCAGGCAGAGCGAGGGCGAAGACTTTCTGAAGCTTTTCGATATGTCAGCCTGGAGCATTTTCCAAAGGTAAAGCTGAAGTCAACATACACCCAGCGTATTGTTGTAGATTGGATTCTCCTGAAGGGCATCTGCTCGCTCTGGTCTGAGAGCAAGTAGACCTGAATTTGGTAGCAGAAAGCTCGACCACGAGATGATGAAGAGAGCAGTCAGGCCAAAGACGACCAATTTCTGAACGTTGGGATGCATGTCAGGCATGCCGACTAGGGTGATTGCCCAAGCAGGAGATGATACGAATGCATGACAGACGCTTGGAAAAGGACAACAAGCGAGGAGTGACGGAGGGGTGTGTCCAGTACAAATAAGAGCGAGTGGAGCTAGACATAGCCCAACGGCGCCCTCGTAGTCATCAAGGACCCTTGCGTGTCATGTCAGATAGGGTAAGCCTGGTAGGCTGTAAGCTGGTGGATGTCCACGGAGGCGCATATAATGTTTTGGCGGCGCACACGGCAAAGCTCTGACACCTGAAACAGCTCGCATCGTACGGCGGGAAACTGGCGCAGTGCGTTTCGCAATTTGAAACCTCCGTGTTGGAAGGATTGTGATACCTCCCAAAATAAGTCGGGACAGTCTACAACATCGTTGGGAGAGACGTCGCTTTCATGATGATTAATGCATTCATGATGAGGCGCTGAACAGGTGTCAATATTGTTGTCGTTTCCCACAGGGGAAAACGTGGCAGGCTCTAGTGCCACGTTTGGCAGATCGTTGCGCGTGGCTTTCGTGGCGTGGCGTTTATGAGAAGTGGCCGTCTTCTAGACCCTTAACGCCGAGGACATGGCCAGCCCAGTCGGCGTGCTTTCTACGCCCACGCTCGCTGAAAAAGTAACACTTGAAGTTTGATATGGAAGATAATGGCGTCAGTACTGGAAGTACTCATCTCTTTCGCTGGGGAAGTTGCTCTGGCCTCGCCTCCGCTCGTAACTCGCTATGGGGGCCAATCATAAGCAAGTAATCATTTCCGTAGCCTTCCCCGCTACGCGTACGCGGACCGCGCCTTCTAGGGTATGAGTGCTGAGACTAGGAAGCTGAAAGGAGTATATATGGGTCTTGAGCTGTCAAGTCAGAGTAGATAGCCCTAAGATGTTTGTAATTTCTTGTTAACTTAAGTGAGCTGACTACTGTGGTATGTTCATAGATCGAGTTATGCTGTACTTGTAGTCTAGAGCTCATGGTACGCGCCTCGTCCCTTAGAATAAGGACCCTTTAGCGCCACCAACGGAAGCTCTACAACATACCTCTTGGCTCGAATTTTGATCTCAAAGACGTCCAGCCAGGCCATGCGATAGATGATCTCAGCGATACTCTACATCACCTCCCTCGTGTGGCTATTTGGAGGGGCGATAACTCTACGGGAACCGGCAGAGTGCCCTCTTATCAATGTTCCGGAGCCCTCGTCGCAATAGGAATCTAGGACAGCGCTCTTACGCATCTCAGCTTCCTGTTGTGTCTATATTCCCTGCATCATGCGACATTGCGTGGTTCCATTCTTCTACCCCTATCTCAGGATGGGGGAGGTCTCATACAAGTGCTCTGTTTTCTTGCTCTTTTTCATGAGTACGTTATCCTCAATG
>JAABUW010001773.1_pt1 | contig 34671 bp, 29 predicted proteins | sample 5560081 | NCBI WGS metagenome assembly JAABUW01 (sample SAMN10711882, study PRJNA513363) | rock metagenome | isolation source: Antarctica rocks | place: Antarctica: Victoria Land, Knobhead sud | reverse complement strand
CCGAGGAGAAACTGCTGCGCAACCTCTTGGACGGGTTGGGCATCGCGGTCGAGGACCAGGTCCTGCGTCCGCTCGCCAAACGGGGTGAGGCCACTGACGGGCTGGTGCTGAGCCAAGCAACCTTGCAGCCAGAGGTGACGGTGACCGCGGACGGCGTCTACTGGCACCCGGTGGGGGCCGACGACGACGACCAGCTGGTCACCACCGAGGCGTTCCCGCTCGTCGACGCCATCGCCGCAGTACGGGACCGCTACCTGGGCTACCGGCGCCAAGCCGACGACGTGGCCCGTGCCTTTGTCTGCGCCTGAGAACTGCCGCGCTGGGTCTGCGGATCTTCGTTGACAGTGCGCCGGTGAGCCCCACCGGGGGCGTATCGGCGCAGCGCACGCCTCGGGCGACGAACCGGGCTGAGGTGAGGAGCACCGACGCGGCGCGCAGCCCCTGACCGCCGGCGACGGTGCCGGTACGCGGCCCCTGGCGCGATGCTTGCTGCGGCGGGTGAGCGCTCGATGGGGCGGCGCGTCGTCCTGATTGCGAGCGGCCGTAGCAGGCTGCAGCTGTGTGGGCTTGGGCTGCAGCGGCGGGGCTGCTGTCGACGTTGACGCGGTTCGTCTCCCCGGCCGGCGCCGGGGCCGTGCTTCAGCGTGCCGCGCCGGTGTTGCTGTTCCTGACTGCGATCACCGTAGTCGCCGAACTGTCGGACCTGGCCGGTGTGTTCGCGGCCGCCGCCCGTGCTTCCATGGCGGTTGGTGGTGCTCGTCCTCGGCCTGTTCCTGCTCGTCGCCGGCCTGCAACAACACGGCCTGGCCCACGTCCTAGCCCGGCTGGCCGGACACGGCCAGTCCTGGCCGGCGCTCCTGCGACTGGCCGGCACCGGGGCGGCCGGCGCGAATGTCCTCGACAACCTGCCCGCCTACCTCGCGCTGGAGCCGGTCGCCGCCGACTCCCCCGAACGGGTCGTCGCACTGCTTATCGGGGTCAACCTCGGCCCGCTTATCACCATCTGGGCGTCGTTGGCGACCCTGCTGTGGCGGGACCGCTGCACTGCCGCCGGTGTGACCGTATCGGCCTGGCGGTTCGCCGGCCGTGGGCTGATCCTGGTTCCCCTGCTCCTGGTCGGCGCCACCGCCGCGCTCGCCGCAGCATCCCAACCCGGCTGACCCACCAGTAGGAGCTGCACATTCCACTTCCTTGGTTGTGCGACGCCCGCGGTGAGACGGAGCCGCATACGGTGTTCGCGGGATGAACCGACCGGTCAGGCAAACAGGCGAGGCGTCTTTGCGTATCCATCGGCGGTCACGCGCACGAGCAGCTCAGGCTGGAAGGCGAAGATACATCTCGTCGGGGTCCGGTCAGGCCACGGTGTGGACCACGGGACGAAGCCGACGCTAGCCAACAACGCGCCCATCGGCCGGTTGTCCCGACGGTGGCTCACCGCCGTCATCTCGACAACGGCAAGGCCAACCCGTCGACTCGTGGCCCGTCCAGGGCTTCGCTGACCGCCATGTCGTCGGCGTGGCGGCGACCCCGGTGCCGAATCGCGCTTTCGGGACCGTCAGCACAACGCTCCGCGTCCAAACCTGCAAGGGAGGAGTCGTGACCGCTCGGCAGCGGGATCTGGTGCCAGTCGTGGTGGCCCACTACGACGAGGCGATCGCCTTCTTCGTCAACGCCCTGGACCACTTACTCGTCGAAGACACCCCTCTGGGCCATGGCAGACGGTGGGTGGTCGTTGCTCCCGCCGACCCGACGTGGCCCTGCCTACTGATCACCCAGGCAGCCGGCCCCCGCGGATGGCCACACCCGGTCGACCAGACCAGAACCCCGGCGCACCCTCGCCGATGCCAGCCGGCCGTGTGCTTCGGTCGCAGGATCCAGCGGCGAGGAGTACGGGCTGCTCCCAGCCTTTCGGACCTTTACGGCAACCGCTGGGACGTCATCAGCAGCCAGCTCGGCCACCCGTACCAACGCTGACTGCCGCTAGAGACCGACTGCGCCGCCGTGTCCTGTTCACTCGTACTATCGGTAGGCGGGAAGACCCGACGTTTCGTCGCCGCAATCGGGGCGCTCTAGCGCCTCAAAGGAGAGGTCCAATATGAGCGGCTCGGCGTTGTTCATCGCCGTCTTCCTGGCATGCGTCGTCGAAGCCGTGGAGGCACTGACCATCATCCTGGCCGCCGGGACGGCCCGCGACTGGCGTTCTGCCCTCAGCGGCCTGGCCGCGGGCTTGGTCGTGCTCGCCGCTGCCGTCGCCGTGCTCGGACCCGCCGTGTCGGCCCTCCCACTCAACGGACTGCGCCTATTCGTGGGCGGGCTACTCCTCATCTTCGGACTGCAGTGGCTACGCAAGGCCATCCTGCGCGCCAGCGGCAACAAGGCCCTGCACGATGAGGCTTTCATCTTCCAAACCAACCTCGACGCCGCCTGGGCCGCCGGCGAAGACCGCCGACCCCTGGTCGGCGACTGGTACGCCTTCACCCTGTCCTTCAAAGGGGTGGTCCTGGAAGGCCTCGAGGTTGTGTTCATCGCTCTGACTTTCGGCAGCAATCAGAACGACGTCCCCCTCGCCGCCGCGGCCGCGGCTGCCGCCGTGGTCCTTGTCGCCGCCGTCGGTCTGGCTGTCCGCGGCCCACTGTCACGAGTCCCCGAAAACAGCATGAAATTCATCGTCGGGATCATGCTGACAGCCTTCGGCACCTTCTGGGGAGCCGAAGGGGCCGGCGCCAAGTGGCCCGGCGCGGACGCTTCGCTACTCGGGCTCATCCCGGGCATAGCCCTCTTCGCCTTGGGCCTGGTCATCGCCTTCCGCCACCGGCAAAGGCCGTCCGCGGAACCCCCCGCATCCCTCCCGTCGACCACCGGAGCATCCTCATGACAGTTACGCGACTCAAGGCGTTCGCAGCATTCTGGTACGACTTCGTCATTGGAGACGACTGGCAGGTCGCCGCAGGTGTGATCATCGCCCTGACCGTCATCTACCTACTGGCGCATCACGGCCACCCAGGCGTGTGGTGGCTGATCCCCCTGGCCTTAGTCGTGCTCCTCCCCACGAGCATCTTCAAGGCAACCCGCAGATCCAGCTAGGACCAAAGTCCTGCTCCCACTGACCGCCAAGGGCCCCTCCTGACCCGAGCCGGTTTCTCTGCGCCCCGAACAGCGGTCGAGCCACTGCCGCGCCTCGATCAGGCCGCCAGCAGCAGTCGTACCAGACGGCTTTTTACTTGGTGGGTGCACCGCCGACACCGGCAGGGAGGGTGAAGGCGTCGATGCCGTGGTCGGGGATGTAGATGGTGCCGTCGGCGACGATCGGCGGCGATGGCGGCCCGGAGTTCACCGGGAACGTGGTGAGGAGGGTCCCGGTCGCGGCGACGACCGCGGTCAGCGACAGTTGAGTCGCGGCCGGGTCGATGATGTGACTGATCAGCAGCCCGTTGGCGTAGGTCGACCCGGCGCCGCCGCCGGGCTTCTGCCAGACCACCGCGCCGGTGGTCTCATCGAGGGCGAACATCTGCGACCCGTAGTCGACGAAGGCCAGACCGCCGCCGATCGTCACCGCTTGGCCGATGTCAGCGTCAGTGCCGATCGGCCCGGTGGTCCACAACAGCCGACCGCTGGCCGCGTCGTAGCTGCGGGTCGATCCGTCGCCGACACCCAAGATGATGCCGCCCGCGTCGGCGGCCGGCTGAGCCCCCCAGGCCTGCCCGTCGGGCGATAGTGGCACCGAGCACAACGGCTGCCCGGTGTCGGCGTTGAACGCCGACAGGTTGTGCCCGGCCAGGTACAGCACGCCGTTATAAAGCACCGGCGTCGTGGTGGTGTAGTCCGTCGGGTGCGCCACCGCACGGTCTTACACACCGGGTCGACGGCGATCAGCGAGAATACCCCGCTGGCGGTGCCGCCGGTCAGGTACTGCTCGTTCCAGTTCGCCCCACGATGCGCGGCATACAACCCCAGCTGGTCCACTGCACCCGGGCCGGTCAGCAGCGCCGCCGCCGCCGACCGGGACCCCGCAACCGCGGTCAGCCGGTGCGCCCCCGGCGTCTCCGTCCCCGGCAGCACCACCCGGGCAGTGAACCGGCCCGCGGTCACGGGCACCGGGACAGCATCGCCCCGTCCAACCGCAGCACCACCGGGCCGGCACTAAAGCCACCCCCCGACACGGTGACCGGCCGGTGTGGCCAAGCCAGGCCCGGGCTCACCGCCACCATCGCCAGCAGCACCGCGTCGTCAGCATCACTGCCGACGCCGCGCCGTACGCCTTGTGTGGCGCCTGCGAGCTCGCCACGAGCGGTCGCTAGCTCGCCGGGCGCAGCCTGCGAGACCGGCGGGGGCGGTGGTGGTGGGGGCTTTTCGGTAAGAAATTCTGGGTCGGGCCGCACGGATGCGGCCCTGCGGGGTGGCCGCAGATTTGCGGCCACCCCCTTGTGCGCTCTGGTCGCATGCCTCCGGCGGGCTGGTCATCAAGACGTACCGGTTGGTGAGGTTCCGGCCATCGCGGCGCCGGCGCTCAACCACCAACGCTCCGACGCCAACCAGCTCCTCCAGCGCCCGGTCGACGGTGTCCTTCGACGCCTTGTGCAGCCGGGCGGCCAGCGTGGCGCGAGCGGGCATCCGCTGCCCGGACGTCTGCCCGTAGCGCAGCAGCACCGAGTACAGCCGGTAGGCGCAGTCGCTGATCTGAGCGTCGATGATCCACTCGGGGACGATCGCAAAATGCTGCTCCAGGACGAGTGAAGCCTCGGTGTCGCTGCCTGAGTCGGGGGCTTGGGGGGCCGGATCAGCCACGACGCACCACCGTCGCATGGGGGACCGACTGCCAACAAGTTGATAACGCAGCCGCTACCACGACGTTGAACGACCTGACACGAACGAACACGGAAACCGCTGCAGCGCCGCACCAACCGGCACCGGGTGAGATCACGTGGCACCGCCTGGCACGGGATCGTCCGGTCTGGTAATCCGTAGGTTCTGGGTTCGAATCCCAGGCGGCCCACCCCCCTGATCTGCGCATAGCCTCGGCGACGGTGCTGTCGCGTACTGGTCTGAGTCCGGATTGTCCCAATTGCCAACGGGACCGATAACGCAGTGCCGCAAATCTGGGCCTGACCCGGGTGAACGCCTGTTCCGATGACGTCCGGGTCCCGGGACCGACCGCCTTACTTACCGGGGGCGGCGTCAGTAGCTTGAAGATCCGCGGTCGGAGGAGGCTGAATGTCACGGCCGGGGCCGGTGCGCGCTGCTGCAACGCCGCCCGGGGCGGTCTACTCCGGCGCCCTGCTGATCTGATCGGTGGCCGGGAAGAGCGGCGGTAGGTAGCGAAGCATCAGCGTCGCCCAGGTCAGGTGGGTTAGAAGTGGTGCCTGAATTCCTCCCGAGGCGCGCCGTTGGAGCGCGAACAAGGTTCCCATGATGGCGCCGGCCAGCACGAGGGCCGGGTTGCGGGTCGCGACCGTTGCCAGGGTGTAGACGGCGGTGGACACCACCACCGAGGACTTCTCCCCAACGGCCGCATACAACGCGCCACGGAAGAACACCTCCTCCGCGGCCCCGTTCGCCAGTGTGGTGATCAGTACCAGTGGGGTGGAACCGTCGGCGGCGAAGCGCAGAATGTCCCGCAGAGCGTCGTCCAGAATTTTCGCATGTCGCGCGAGAAGCGCGGCCCCGTAGAACACCGCGAACGCGTAGCCGCCGGTCATGATCGGCGTGACGACGGGCCGCCGCAGACTACGGTCGGGTCCGCGCACCCAGCCGAGGTGAAGCGGGCCGGCGGCGACCCCGCCCGCCGTCCACACAGCGGCCACCCCGAGGGTGGCCGCATAAAACTGCGGAGATCCCGGCCGCGTCGACAACGACACGCCAAGCAGGCCAGCACCGGTCAACGACACTGCCGCCACGACCCGGCGCCGGCGAGCGAAGGCTTGGTCGGCCTCACGATGGTCGCGTGGGACCTTCTCCGCCAGCGAGGTCGGCAGTGACAGCGCCAGCCGCTTCCCGCGCTCGAGAGCCAGGTGGAGCTTCACCGATGGCCGGTGGCGGAGGTGCGCCCACCTCCGGCCGCCGGAACCCTGCTTTGTTGACTACGAGCCGGCGCGGCGTTCCGTCCGGCTCTTGCGCGCCGCTCCTTGGCCCGCTCGCCCAGGGCCAGCAGCACGGCCTGGTCATAGGCTATGGGCTGGAAAGGCACGAGCCGTCGGATGCTGTCTTCCCGCACGATGACCTCGTTGGCCATCGAGTCGATGAGTGAACGCCCGGTCGCCGTGTCGACATTGGTCACCAGCGACAGCCACCGGGAGGAAAGTCGCGGGGTGAGCAGCGGGACCGGCACCACGAGAAGCCGGCGGCCCTCGATCCAGGCCACCCGGCGCAGCATCTCCACATACTCCAGAATTTCAGGGCCACCGATGTCGAAGCTCCGGGACCCCGAGTCGGACAAGTCGAGCACACCGGCCAGGTAGCGGACCACGTCGGGCAGGGCGATCGGCTGGGTCCGCGTCCGAACCCAGCGGGGAGTGACCATCGCCGGCAGATGCTCGACGAGCTGGCGGGTCATCTCCCAGGAAATGCCTCCGTGCCCGACGATGATCCCGGCCCGCAAGGTGGTCACGGGTATCCCCGTAGAGGCCAACAACCCCTCCACCTCACGCCGGCTCCGTAGATGCGTAGACAGATCGTCGCCGTCTTCGCCCAAGCCGCCCAGATAGACAATGCGACGTAAGCCGGCCCGAGCGCCGACGTCGGCGAACGAACGGGCGGCCTCAGCGTCCCGGGCCTGAAAGTCACGGCTGCCCAGCGAATGCACGAGGTAGTAGGCGACGTCGCAGCCCTCGATGGCCGCGGCCAGACTCGGCGGGTCGCACACGTCACCGGCAACAGCCGTGCCGGCGCCGCGGTACCGGTCGGGGTGGCGGGTCATCGCCCGTACCTGATACCCGGCGGCTACCAGCGCCGGGCACAGCGCGGAACCGACGAACCCCGACGCTCCCGCAACCAGCACCCGCATGCTGTCACTCTGCCCACAACCGCCGATCCGCACAACTTGTGCTCCAGCAAGAGGTTGCGCGTCCAAACAGCTTTGCGCTCACCAAATCAGCTGAAGATGCCGGCTCCCTTGCAGCGCCGCCTCACCGGTTTTGTGCCGGGATTCAACAAGACAGCTCGTGGCCGACGGGACCGCTTTACCGACCACGTCTCGAACGGATCTGGCTGCTCCGCCCCCCTGGCCTCAGGTCGCCCGTCACCACGGCCGGCACGCCGCTGTCGCCGCCAACCGCCGCTCGGCACCCCGCTCGTGGCCGATTTGGCGATTGCGGACCGGCTAGGCAAGGCGACGGGGCAGCCCGAACCTCGTCGCTTGTTGTCCGACGCAACCCGACAGCATCCAACAAACTTGCCTAACCTTGCGAAGCTTGACTCGTTCCAGCCGCCGGTAACATAACCGGTGCTGGACGCCGCGGTTGACGGCGACCAGTTCCACTCCGACCCGAAGGGCATCATGACGACTGCTGAGAATGCGACCGTGCACTCCGACGCCAAGAGCAAGGAGGTCCTCGATTGGGCCGACCTAGGCAAAGAGATGTGGTCGTATCTGACCGGCCGGGGAGCGGCCATCGACTACCAGTTCGTGGACATGCTGGTCGAGGTCCCGCGCGACACCGGGCCTACTGCTGCTCGCGCAACCTGGCGACTTAATGGAACGTTGCGTATCACCACGTCGGAGAGCGCACCCACCACACGGAAGTGACCGCTAGGCCGCTGCGCATTCACAGCAACCTGACGTTCTCTGTCGACGGCCCGTCCGGCAGTAGTACCGGACGGGTGGACGCCGCCGAGTCCAAGGTCACAATTTCGGTCGCCAACCCAGCCGCCGTCATCGGATCGGCAATGGGCAACCGGCCGCAGTATGCGGCGGTTATCGGCGATCTCCTTGCCCAGTCCGGCGTCACCGTCGAGGTCGTCGGACCGCAGGGGCCGGTCATGAGCGTCGGAGCGGGAGTGGACTCCGCCGTTGGTGCATTGCTCAGCGGCACCCGCCACCTGCGTCTCGGCTCGCTCCGGGCGACCGCGCCGCTCATTCGCGCACAGCTCAAGCTGCCGACCCAAGCGCGCCGCCCGCTAGCAGTCGCCGCAGCTTCGGTGCTCACACTGCTGATCGCCGAGCAGTGGCTAAAAAGCCGTCGTCAGCCTCCCTAACTCCCGCAACCGCACACCCCCACCCGATCGCCGCCGCCCCGCTCCCCACAGCTCCGACGGCCGGCCGTCGTTCGCGCGCGACAAAGTGGACAACGAACCGGTGCGCTGACCCGACGGCCGGAAGCAACGGGATCCGGTGACCATTCTGGCAACGGCTGTTGTTCAGGTGCCGGAGGCATGTAGGCGGCGAGGATGTAGCTGTGGTGGCGGTCGAGGCTGTTGCGGGCCCGGTGTTAGCGCATGGTCGTGCGGGGTCGGCGTGGCGGGTAGGCCGCCACGGCCAGCCGCAACGGGTCGACGGGAGACACCGGCACGCCGGGGCCTGGGGACAACGACTCAACAAGTGTTGACGTAACCCAGCGTGCGCCACCCCAAGGCGCGCCGACACGCGCCGCATGGCTTGGCGTCCGCGGGAACGGCGGCACGGCAGGAGTTCGGTACTGCCCCGACTGGGACGTACGGGCCCTGGCGATGCACATGCTCGGGATGGCCGCGTCACTGCGTGAGCAGATCCGCCAGAACCGCAAGGCCAACCGCGCCGGCGGCGTCTACATCGACGCACTCACCGCCCTGCAGGTCGCCGAGCGCACCGACATGAACCCCACGCAGATCATCGAGCGCTTCGCGCAAATCGCGCCCCGCGCGGCCCGCGCACGTCGTCGCGCGCCAGGACTCATACGCCGGCGCACCATGCCGGCACCCCAACCCGTCGGCGGGAATCCGGAAAGCCCGCAAGAAGCGTGGACCTTCGGCTACCTCATTGACGTGGTCCTCACCCGCGACACCTGGATGCACCGCACCGACATCGCCGGGGCTACCGGGGCCGATCTAGCGCTGACCGCGGAACACGACGGCGTCCTGGTCGACGATGTGGTCAAAGAGTGGGCAGCCCGCCACGGCCAAGCCTGCAGTCTCGTGCTCAGCGGGCCGGCAGGTGGATCGTGGTCGTTCGGCACGGGCGGCCCGACGCTGCAGGCAGACGCCGTGCAGTTCTGCCGCGGTCTGTCCGGCCGCGGCGAGACCGACGGGCTGCTCGCAACTGAAGTGCCGTTCTAAGGGCGCGCCCGCCAACAGGCCCGCCGGGGCAACTCCGGTCCTAACGGTCGCGACAACCAAGCCGTCGCCAAGCCGCTCGATGCACGAAGATCCACGGCGTCGCTAGAAGTGCAGCCACCACCGGGATCAATCGTCCATCTCAACCATCGACTGTTTCCCTTCGATTGTGGTCGGCCAGACCGCTGGTTCGCGGCAGAAGCGGACGTTCCCATGGGGAAGGAGTCGCACGCGCGCGGGGCTGCCGAATATGCATCTGGCGTTGAAAGACAGGTCCTCCGGTCATCCGTCGAGGTGGGTCCAGACGTAACTGCTGAAGCCGACATACGTTCTCGTAGCCCAGCCGACGGAGCGCAGTGCAATGTTCCGTTCTGCCAGTTCTTCACGTTGGTCGAGTGGGTGCGGGCGATGGAGATCATGGACTCGATGGTGTTGGTGCTGCGCAGCGTGCGGGCCAGAGTTGGCGACACGTCCAGGCGCAGCACGGTCAGCGTCTCGGCCAGCGCCTCACGCAGGCGGGCGGCCGCGCCGGGGTGAGTGCGGTCCAGCTCTTTGGCCAGCGCTTCGAGCTGCGCCTCGGCCGCGAGCGCCGAGTCGGCGTGGTAGGCGGCGCGCATCCGCTTGGTGACCGTCGCGGCGAGGTGATCGGGCAGCTTGTCGCCCACGGCGCGGATCTTGTGGGATCGCAAAAGAATAAGCTGTTCTTACGGGTCTGGCCGTTCGACAACGCGTTATGTCCCATCCATGCTGTGGTCCGCGGGCAGCTCGTCGCACGGTTCGGGGTGCTGTTGCCGCATCTGAACGAGCGTCAGCAGCGGTTGGCGTCGGCGACGGATTGAGGACGTCCAGGCCGACCCGTACCTCGTAGTTTGGTGCCACGCATCACGCCCCGATGGTCACCGTCGGCGGGCTTCCCGCGCGGCCGCCGGCCTGGGACCTGGCGGCCACGTCTGCGAGCAGTGCAACCAGGTCGGAAGCTCGTACCGGCTTGGCCAGGTAGTCGTCCATGCCGGCAGCGGCGCACGCGGTCCGGTCCTCGACCAGTGCGCTCGCGGTCATGGCCGCGATGAAGGGCTGGCGGTGCGCAGGCAGCCCGCCGCGGATCTGCCGCGTCGCTGCAAGCCCGTCCAGCTCCGGCATGTGGACGTCCATGAGCACCGCGTCGTAGTGGGCGCGGTGCACGGCCTGGACGGCCTCCGCGCCGTCGCTGACCGTGTCGACGTAATGGCCCAGCTTGGTCAGCATCAGCCGGGCGACCTTCTGGTTGGTCAGGTTGTCCTCGGCGAGCAGGATGCGCAGCGGTGCCACGTCGGCCGCAGGGGCGTCGTGCTCCCGGCGGCCGCCGGCAGTTTCCAGTGACGCCATAACCACCGCAGCCGGCGCAAGCGCTGACAGCAGCCGCTCTCGCAGAAGCTGCGTCTTGGCCGGCTTGGTCAGGGTGCCGACGAACAACGTCCGATGCTCCGGCTCCAACCGGCTCTGCAGGCTGCTCAATAGCAACAAGGGGAGCTCCCGGCCGCCCGGCAGCTCGCGCAGGGCGCGAGCCAGCATCTGCCCGTCCATGTCAGGCAGATGCAGGTCCAGGATTGCCACGTCGAACTGCGCCCCCCCGGCGACGAGCGCAAGTGCGGCGCTCGGGTCGGCCACCTCACTGCTGACCATGCCCCACCCACCCAGCACCGTCTGAAGCACGCGCCGGTTCGTGGCGTTGTCGTCCACGACGAGGACGGATCGCCCGACCAGGGAGCCGCCGGGGTCATGGGGGGACGGAACGCGCTGGTCGGCGCAGCCGGTCACCACCACGCTGAACATGAAGGTCGATCCGGCGCCGACCTCGCTGACCACGTCCAGAGTGCCCCCCATCGCCTCTACGAGGCGGCGACTGATTGCCAGCCCCAGGCCGGTTCCTCCGTAGACCCGGGTCGTCGAGCTGTCGACCTGCGAGAACGACAAAAAGAGCCGGCTCAAGCGGTCGGAGGGAATGCCGATGCCGGTGTCCCGAACCGAGACGTGCAGCCGCACCGGCCCATCGGCTGTGCCAGGCTGGGCGCGCACCGCGACGACGATCTCGCCTCGGGAAGTGAACTTCACGGCGTTGCTGAGCAGGTTGACCATCACCTGCCGGAAGCGGGTGATGTCGCCGACGACGACAGCAGGACAGCTGTCGTCGAGGTCGGCGACCAGCTCCAGATCCTTGTCGCCGACCGCGACCGCGACGACGGCGAGCGCGCTCTCCACGCACTCGCGGAGCTCGAACGGGTGCGCCTCCAGCTCCAAGTCGCCGGCTTCGATCTTGGAGAAGTCCAGGATGTCGTTGATGACGGTGAGCAGGGCGTCGCCGCTGTCGCGTACGGTCTCGGCGAAATCCCGCTGCTCGGCGTTGAGGTCGGTCGCCAGAAGCAGCCCGGTCATGCCGATGACCGCGTTCATCGGGGTACGGATCTCGTGGCTCATTGTGGCCAGGAACGCGCTCTTCGCCGCGGTCGCCGCCAGCCCCGCGTCCCGGGCCGATGCCATGGCATCGGCGGCCAGCCGGTGCTCAGTGACGTCCAGGGAGATGCCGCAGGTGGCATACACCGCCCCGTCGCCGTCGAACAACGGCAGTTTCACCGAGTCGTAATAACGCCGGCCTTCCGCGGTGTCAGACCATTCCTCGATCCGGATCTCACCGTGCTGCGCCCGGAGGTCGTTGATCCGCCACACGGGCGCGAGGTCGGGGTCGAGGTAGGTGTCGTCCTTGCCGACGAGCTCGCCCTCGGTGATGTCGAATGCCCCCTCGAAGCGGGCATTCGCCAACAGGTAGCGACCGTCGAGGTCCTTCACGTAGATCAGGGACTGGCTGACGGCGATCACGGACGTGAGCATGCCGAGGTGGGTGTCGCGCTCGCGTTGCAGCACATGGCGATCGGTGACATCCACCGTCTGCGTCGAGAAGTGCATCGGGGTGCCTTCGTCGTCGCGGATCAGCACCGAGGACAGGTCGACGTGGGCAACTGATCCGTCGGCCCGCAGATAGCGCGTGTGGTCGCTGAACCCATCGGCTTTCCCGGACAGTGCGCGCTGTATGTTCGCCCAGCCGGCGGGCCGGTCGTCCGGGTGGGTCAGCTCGGTGACGCTGGTTCCGACCAGCTCATCGATGGTGCGTCCGATCATGCCGGCGAAGACCGCGTTGACCCGGATGAAGCGCCCGTCGGGGGCGGTCAGGCACATGCCGACCAGTGCGTCGTCGAATGCGGCCCGGAATGCCGACTCGCTGCGCTGCACCTCGGCCTCCAGGCCGGCTTGTTGCCGGCGCTCGCGGGCCTCGCTCTCGACCAGGCGGGCGCGCTGGATCAGGTACCGGTACAGGCCGAGCAGGGCGAGCAGGGCGGCAAGGCCGGCGAGGGCGAGGCCGACCCAGGGAAACCATCGCGCCGGCCCGCCGACCGGCGCAAGCAGCTCCTCGGTGCTGATGGCGAACACCAAGCGCCACGTCGTGCCCGCGATTGGACCCTGAATGACGTACTTCTGCTGGGATCCCGAGCCCACCGTGCCGGTCCGGGGCCGCACGCCAGCCAACTGAGGGTCCACCTGCCGGAGCGGCCGCCCGGCCTCGCCGGCGCCGTTACCGGCGACGATGACGCCTTTGGCGTCCACCACGACGACGTGAGCGGTCTTGTACGGAGTGACGTTGCGTACGAACGGCGCGAGCGGCGTGTCCTCGACGGCGTACGCCCCGCTGAACACGCGCCGTCCCTGGGGGGTCTGGAACGGTACGGCGAAGGCGACCACCGGCAGGCCGCGCGCCACCGAGATCACGACGGGGGACACCGCCGGCACGCCACCGAGCGCGCTGCGCAGATGCGGATACTTGGTGACATTCTTGCCGATGACGGCGGGGTTCGCGGGCTGCACGGCAAGCAAGGAGCCGTCCGCCGCGACCAGGACCGAGGCGTCATAGCCCTGGTCAGTCGCCGTCCGGGCGAAGGACTCGGGCGTGACCGGCCCCACGAAGGCACGTGCGGTCAGCTTGCGCTCCCGGGCGAACACGCCCGTTACGTACGCCTCGATGAACCGCGCGGCCGTCGCCTGGCGGGCGTCGAACCGGGCGGCGAGCTCATCGCGCTGCTGCACCTGGTTGCGCCCGATCAGGTAGGCGCCGGCGGCCAGGAGCAGCAGCACTGCGACCAGACCGATGCTTACACCGCGGCGTGCACGCTGCATGTCGCGACGCAACGCCCCGGCACCCATACCCTTCTATCGGCTGGGCGGGAGCAAACGTTGAGGCCGAACTCACCACTATGATCATGGTCAAGGGTCGAAGCGGTATCCCATCCCTGGCTCGGTGATCAAGTGGACCGTCGCGGTGTCCGTGGTTTCCGGCGTCGTCGCAATCACCTCCGCAGTCCCCTCGCTGGCACCGCACGCGGTGGCATTGTCCGTCGGCTTCGTGATCCTTCTGGCCGTGGTCAACCTGCGCGGGGTCAGGGAATCGGGCACCGCCTTTGCTTTGCCTACGTACTCCTTTGTCGTGCTGACCTTCCTGCTGCTAGCCAGTGGCGCCTACCGGGCCTTGACCGGCGGTCTTCCCGACGCGCCCAGCGCGCACCTGACGTTGGCGCACACCGCCCACGTCGGTGGTGTGTTCACGGTCCTGCTCGCCCTGCGGGCGTTCGCCTCCGGCTGTACCGCCCTGACCGGAGTCGAGGCGATCAGCAACGGAGTCCCCGCCTTCAAGCCGCCGAAGAGCAGGAACGCCGCAGCCACCTTGACGATCATGGCGGCGCTGGCAATATCGATGTTTTCCGGGATCACCGCCCTTGCGCTGGCCATCCACGCGCGGGCCTACCCCGCCGGCAATCCCTCGGTGATCAGCCAGATCGCCGAGACGGTCTGGGGGCGGACGTTCCTCTACTACGCCTTCCAGGCCGCCACCGCGGGCATCCTGGTCCTGGCCGCGAACACCGCCTTCAACGGCTTCCCCACGCTGGCCTCGATCCTGGCGCAGGACCGCTACCTCCCCCGCCAGCTCCACAACCGCGGCGACCGGCTTGCGTTCAGCAACGGCATCGTCTTGCTCGCGGTCATCTCCACCGCCCTGATCATCGGTTTCAACGCGAGCATCGACAAATTGATCCAGCTCTACATCGTCGGCGTATTCACCTCCTTCACCCTGTCCCAGTACGGGATGGTGCGGCACTGGCGAATCCGACTGGGCAGCACTCGGAACCCGGCCGAACGCACCGCGATCCGGCGCTCTCAGACAATCAACGCGACCGGCGCCGGAGTCACCGGGGTGGTCCTGCTCATCGTCATCCGGTACAAGTTCCTCGGCGGGGCATACCTGGCTATCGCCGCGATGACTCTGCTGTTCTTCCTCATGCGCGCCATCCGCCGCCATTACGACGCCGTCGCCGTCGAGCTGACCCCCGGCCCGGAAGGCATCCTCCTGCCTGCCCGCAACCACGCGGTCGTCCTCGTCTCCAAAGTGCACGGTCCAACCCTGCGGGCGCTCGCCTACGCCCAAGCGACCCGACCCGACGATCTCACCGCCCTCAGCGTCGCCGTCAACGAGGAAGACACCCACGAACTGGAAGCCGAATGGGAGGCCCGCGGCCTGAACATCACGCTGACAATCGTCGAGTCGCCCTACCGGGAGATCACCGGGCCGACGCTGAACTACATCCGACACATCCACCGCGAAGGCCCACGCGACGTCGTCACCGTCTACATCCCCGAATACGTCGTCGGGCACTGGTGGGAACAGCTGCTACACAACCAGAGCGCCCTACGCCTGAAAGCGCGACTGCTCAATGAGTCCGGAGTCATGGTCGCTTCCGTGCCCTACCAACTTCGCTCCTCCAACGGCAAAGTGACGGAAAGCTCAGCCTGATCACCGGCGTGGACTACGTTCCGCGGCTGTTGCTCCGATCCGGACGCGTGCTCGGCGCTCGCGGATTTGCCCTCTACCGGTACGTCATCCTGCCGGCGTCCATGCCGTCCTATCTCGCCGGGCTCAAGCAGGGCTGGGCATTCGCGTGGCGCAGCCTCATGGCCGGTGAACTCCTGGTCATTTTGGAGCACAAGCCCTCCATCGGCGTTCGCCTGTCCTCCGCCCGCGAGTTCGCCGACGCGCCGTCCCTGCTGGCCTGGATGATCGTCATCCTGATCATCGGCGTTGCGGTCGACGCGATCTTCGGTGGCATCAACGGCACTATCCGACGCCGCTGGGGTGTCGCCGGCGACTCAGTCTGAGCCACTTGGCATGTCGGCGAGGGTGACTCCGGCGAGCCAGGCAGCGCCGCCGAGGCGGTAGACGGCCCTGCGCGCCGGATGCAAGGCCTACCACCCCTTTGCGGAGGCTGCTGGCGGCGCCGGGGTGGGTGCGTTGGAGCTAGTGAGGCGGTCGGGTCACAATGCCCGCCAGCCGCCAACCTTGAAGTCGTACAGCAGCGTCCAGGCAAAGTCGGCGGAAATCAGGACCGTGGACTCATCCTCGCTGGTCCGAAAGCGCTCGCGGTAAAGCGGGACACCAGCGAGCGTGCCGTAAAGGTACGCGGCTGCCAGCAGTTCCACCGCATCGGCGGGACGCCACAGCTCGTTGACCGCCGCGGCCCAGGCAACGGCATCAGCAGGCACTGCCACCGCGTCGGTTGATGCGGTCGGAGTATTGGTGGTGACGATTGTGGTCATTGCAGGCCCCCCCGGGCGGTTCCATCGGCTACCTCACCGGATGATCCAGCGATCCGGCCCGCCGCGCCACCTCAATGTCGTTTCAGCGCCACCACCGTCACTTTGGGTCAACGGTCCACTCGCCAGTGACAAGCAGCGACGGGTCGCCGGTTGCTGCCACTCTGTGCAGCCGTAGACACATTGTCGGCCGCTGACCAGGACCCGCGGACCTGCGGCTCCGGGCCGGTGGGCGGGGCGTCGAGTGCCGGTCCGTCAGAGCCACCGAGGTCGCTCCAGTGGTTGGCGGTGACAAGGTGTGCGGCATGGCAACTAAGCGACCTCCCGGTGCTACGGCGCGGCGACGGCTGCCGGTGCTCGCCGGTGTGCTGCCGCTGTCGCGGTCGGCCGCCGGCGCTGATGCGCTGGCCGGTGTAGCGGGAGCGGCCGTCGGCATCCCGGCGGTCTTGGGTTACGCGAAGATCGCCGGCATGCCGCCGGTCACCGGCCTGTACACCTTGCTGGTGCCGCTGGCGATGTTCGCGGTGCTCGGGTCCTCCCGTCACCTTGTGGTCGGCGCCGACTCAGCGACCGCAACAATCCTCACTGCGGGCGTCGCCACCATGGCCGCAGTCGGGTCGGCGAGGTACGTGCAACTGGCGGGGCTTGCGGCGCTGCTGACCGGGGCGATGCTGCTCATCGCGCGCGCAGTCAGGCTCGGCTTCCTCGCCAACTTCCTGTCCAGGACCGTACTGATTGGCTTCCTGTCCGGGGTGGGTGTGCAGGTCGCCTGCGGGCAGCTTCCCGACATGCTCGGTGTTCACGCCCACGGCAGCGGAACGCTGAGCAAGCTGATCGGCACCGCCCGGCAACTACCAGCCCTTCACCCCGGCACCGTCGCAGTGTCAGGCTGCGTCCTGGTCGTACTACTAGCCGCCGGCAGATTGACCCCTCGACTGCCCGGCGCGCTGATCGTCGTGGTGGTATCGATCTTGGTGAGCCGCCTGGCGGACTTGGCCGGGCACGACGTGGCCGTGCTCGGGGCCGTACCCGGCGGCCGGCCGCACCTCACCGTGCCAGCGCTGGGGCTGCATGACACCGCTAGCCTGATCGGTGTCGCCGGGTCGATGTTCGTCGTTGTCCTCGCGCAGAGCTCGGCAACGGCGAGGTCCTTCGCGGCCCGCCACCACGAAGACCTCGACGAGGACGGCGACCTCGTCGGCCTGGGTGTGGCGAACGTCGCGGCGGCGTTCACCGGCACGTTCGTCGTCAACGGGAGCCCCACCAAGACCGCCCTGGTGGACAACGCAGGCGGCCGAAGCCAACTGGCGCAGCTGGTCACGAGTGTCATCGTCCTGATCGTGCTCCTGGCGCTCACCGGTCCACTCAATGCCCTGCCCATCGCCACCCTCGCTGCAGTGGTGTTCTTCATCGGGCTCGAGCTAGTCGATGTTCGGGGGCTGCGCCGGATCCTGGCATTGCGCCGCACTGAGTTCGCGGTGGCGCTGATCACGGCTACGGCTGTCGTCCTGCTCGGTGTGCAGCAAGGCATGGTCGTCGCCGTAGCGGCCTCAATGGTGGATCACCTTCGGCACACTTACCGGCCCCACAGCAGCGTGCTGATCAAAGGGGCCGCCGGTCACTGGCAGTCGCTGCCAGTCGCCGACGGCGCCCGGACTGAGGCAGGCTTGGTCGTGTACCGCTTCGGCAGCAGCCTCTACTTCGCCAACGCCGCAGCGTTCCTCGACGACCTCAAAGTCTTGACCGCCGACCAGCCGCCGCAGTGGCTTTGTCTCGACGCCGCCGCCATCGGTGACGTCGACTTCTCCGCCACCGCCGTCCTACTTCAGGCGGCCGTGATGCTGCGACCCCGCGGAGTTCGGCTGATCATGTCTACCGTGCTGCCGTCGGTCCGTCACCAGCTCGACAGCTACGGAGTCACCGCGGAACTCGGCGCCGACGCCTACTACGACACCCCAGGAGTAGTCCTCAAGGCCTACCATCGCCAACGCCGCAGGCCGCTCCCCACCTAAACAGCCGCAGCCGTCGGGGCCACGAACCGCAGCCGCCGGGTTAGGGAAGCCGTATGGACGCGGTCGTTGCAGACATCCATTTCCGAACTGCTGACCGGCCAACGACACTCAAATGAGGAGGACGCTGACCCCGCCGGCAATCAGAACGGCGCCGAGATTCTCGATGGAGATGTCGCGGCGTACGACGGACTTGTAGGGACTTGATGCATTGGGGGTGGTGGCCTAAGGGGCATAACTCCACCTCCTCAGGGATCGGAGCCCCTACCGAAACCCCGGACGGTTCACTGCGGAACGAAGGAGGTGTGACAGGTGCCCGTCTGGCCGGCATAAGTCACAGTCACGTCTACTTTGACGGTGAATCCAACTGTGGCCGCACCGATGTACTGGAAAAGATCGGCCCGGCCATTGCTGTCGACCGTCGCCGGCAGCCCGGTCGTATCTGTTGTGGCGTAGTGGAAAATGCCCTGCGCGGTCGCTCCGGTGGCGCTGTCGACCACGACGTCGACGTTGGTGTTCTGAGCCGGGTTCGCCGGCAGTGCAGTGGCGCTACAGATCAGTTGACCCGGTGCCGGCGGTGCTGCTCGGTAAACCGCGATGTCGGCGTGACCGTCGCCGAGGTAATAGCCAGGCACGGGCCGGTCAGTGGAATTGCCGTACTGGATCGCTCCCACGTTGCGGATGTACCAGGTGCCATTGGACGGTCGGTAGACCGCAAGATCCGGGATGCGGTCGCCGTTGTAGTCCTTGACTACCGGGATGTCGCCTTGCGCTCCGTACACCACGGGGTCAGTTCCCAGCGTGTACCAGACACCTGTTGAGGGTCGCCACACCGTGATGTCGGCCCGTCCGTCATGGTTGTAATCAGTCACTGCGGGGATGTCGCCGCTGGTTCCGTACTGCACGGCCCCGAAGCCCAGGATGTACCAGACACCGGTCGACGGGCGGAAAACGCCGATGTCCACCTTGCCGTCACCGTTGTAGTCGGCGGGGACTGGGATGTCGCCCGCCTGGCCGTATTGGACAGAGCGCACACCTTGGATATACCAGTAGCCGTTGGACGGGCGGAAGACCGCGATGTCGGCCCTGCCATCGCCGTTGTAATCCTGTGCCACCGGGATGTCACCGTTGTTGCCGTAGTACTCGGCAAATTGGCCGCGTACGTACCAGGCAGACAGGGAGGGCCGATAGACCGCGAGGTCGGTCCGACCGTCGCCGTTGTAGTCGCGCGGGAACGGGATGTCGGTGCTGAGTCCGTAGTTGGCCGGTGTGCCACCGCGGATAAACCACGTCGCGGCAGTGGCAGTGTCAGCTGAAGCCGGTTGTGCTGCTCCAGCTAGGCCCAACCCGCCGGCCAGCGCTGCGATGCTGAGCAGTGCCTTGAGCTTGTTCACATGCTTCTCCCTCGTGTGGTGTCGCTATCACCCTGGTCAGGATTGACGAGGAGTGCGGCCTTGGTCTCGGCCGGGACAGCGGTGGGCATCAGGTAGGCCGGGTTGGCACCTGGGTGAAGTCGAAGGAATCGCTGTCGTCGTGGGCCCCTGGCGTCGTTCAACGACAGCGGCGCGAGCGCGACTTTGCGGGCGGCCGAACGCGGCGTCCCTGAAGCCTGACCGTTCCGGTGAGGACATGACAGAGGCTGCCGCGGCTTTAACCAAGGATATTGGCCCAGGGGCTACCAGCCCGTATGGCTGATTGCGGAACGACCTAGGCCTCGTTGCCTTCAAGGACGCCCCCACCTAGGTTCTTCACCGGACCGAGTCAGTCATGAGCCCCAGCAATCACGACATAACATCTCGCATCTCCCCCGAGTCGCCGCACCGATGCTCCTCGCCTACGCACCAGCAAGATGCCAGACACGACTGATACAGCACAGTCAAAACGGAAAACTGACCGCCTTCCGATTATTCTCTAACAGTGAGTGACCGAAAGATACTTATCGGTGAGCGCGGTTAAATTTGCCCGGAGCCAGGTGGTGGTAGAGCATTCGCTTGGCGCGGCTCGAGGGAGCGCCCGCGCGTTCTCCGCCGGGGCAGTGGCCCGCCGACCCGACCCCGCCCACCGCTGCCGACCACTGGCTGCACCCGGCGGTAGATGTCATCGGTGCTCACAAGCCACGACAGTGCTGCCCGCCGGTGCTCGCGACCGAGCTCATCGTGTGGATCGCCACTGGAACCAGCTTGGTGACGGTCGACTTGCGGTTGGTCGATGGGGCACGATCGCAGGCATGATCCGGTTACCAGGCTACGTAGCGCGCGAGCACGTCGTGACTGTCCCTCTTGACCACAGTGCACTTGACGGCGCCACGATCGAGGTGTTCGCGCGCGAGCTCGTCGACCCTGACAAGCAGGACGAGGACCTGCCGTACCTGTTGTTCCTGCAGGGAGGGCCGGGCGGGAAGTCGCCGCGGCCGCTGGAGCGGTCGGACTGGATCGATGTCGCGCTGCGTACTCACCGGGTCGTGCTGCTCGACCAGCGCGGCACCGGGCGCAGTACGCCGATCACGGCGGCGACCGCCCGGAACCGCACCGCACCGCAATTGGCCGACTACCTGAGCCGGTTTCGAGCCGAGGCGATCGTCGCCGACGCCGAGAGTCTGCGCCGCACCATGATCGGTGATAGGCGGTGGGAGACCCTCGGCCAGAGTTACGGCGGATTCGTCACCCTCACCTACCTGTCCACGGCGCCGGAGGGTCTAGATCGGTGCTACGTCACCGGTGGCATCCCCGGCCTCACCGCGGCCGCCGCCGACGTCTACGCCCGGACATTTTCCCGCGCGGCCAAACGTACCGGCGAGTTTTACGCGCGCTACCCCGAGGACGAGGCGATGATGGCGCGGCTCGTCGACCACCTCGGCGAGCACAAGACACTCCTGCCCGATGGTGACCTGCTGACGCCGCACCGGCTGCGCACCCTCGGCGCGGTGTTGGGCATGAGCTACGGCTTCGAGACCATCCATTGGCTTCTTGACGACGCCTGGGCCGGTGACGAGTTGCACCCCAAGTTCCTGTACGACGTGCAGGCCATGACCGGGTTCGTCGACAACGTCCTGTACCCGCTGCAGGAGTACAGCTATGCCGCCGGTGCGGCGACCGGCTGGGCGGCCCAGGCCGAGTACGACCGGCGTCCGGAGTACGCCGCGGATGCGCGGCCGGTCCTGTTGACCGCGGAGATGATGTTTCCCTGGATGTTTCGCGAAATCCGCGCGTTGCGCCCGTTCGCGGAGGCCGCCGACCTGCTCGCCGCCAAGGACGACTGGCCGCCGCTCTACGACCTGGACCGCTTGGCCGGCAACGAAATCCCACTATGCGCGGCCGTCTACTACGACGACCTGTACGTCGACTCCGAACTGCAACTGCAGACCATCGAGCGGGTCGGCAACGCCCGCGCCTGGGTCACCAACGAGCACGAGCACGACGGGCTGCGCAGCGCGCCCGCCGTGCTGGAGCGGCTGTTCGACATGGGAGCCGGGCGCCGCTGAGCCCGGACCCAGTGCTCCTGCGCTTCCACGCCGGCCAGTCGGAGACCGAGTGGGTTCGGGGTCGAGCCGGTTAGCTACCTCAGCCCGGTGGCTTTGGTGGTCAGGCCGTAGGCGTAGGGATAGAGCGGGTTGTAGTGGGGCTGTCCCACGTTGAGCGGCTCCTGGAACTGCGTCCGCGGCCAGGAGACCGGGAGCCGGCCGGTGAAACCGCGCTTACCGAACAGGACATCGGCGACGCCCTCCCCTTCGCTGCCCGGCAGCCACGAAGCGACGAGGGCGTCGATCTTGGGTAGCTGGGCGGTGACGACCTGGGGCCGGCCGGACACGATCAGCACGACGCACTTGGGTAGGGCCGTGCATACCTTGTCGATCGTGGCCTGGTCGGTGGCCGACAACGCCATGCTCTTAGCCGGCCGCGGCACCCCGTTGTCGCTCCACGCCGGCCCGCCCACGTCGCCGAAACCTTCCGAGTACGGCGTTTCACCGACGACGACGACGCCTACATCGCTGCCCGCGGTCGACGCGGACGCGTCGGGACTGAAGGTGACGTTGGGCGCGTCGGCCTGAATGCCTTTCAGGATGGTGGTGCCGGGGAACTGGCCGTTACCCAGGACTCCCTGCCACTGCACCGTCCACCCGCCGGCCTGATTGCCGAGGTCGTTGGCGTTGTTGCCCGCCACGTACACCTTCGCCGACGCCGGCAACGGGAGCAGACCGCCGGCGTTCTTCAGCAGCACCTGCGACTTCCCGGCGGCTTCGCGGGCGACGGCGCGGTGGGCGGCGGAGCCGATGGTGGGGATGTTGCTGCGATCGGTGTACGGGTGCTCGAAAAGGCCCAGCTGAAACTTCTTGGTCAGGATCCGGCTCACCGCATCATTGATGCGTCCCATCGGCACCCGGCCGGCCTTGACCTCACTGTTGAGGGTCTGTTCGAAGGTGAAGTAGTCGTAGGGCTGCATGAACATGTCCATCCCGGCATTCACCGAGGTGCGGACCTGGGTGGCGAAGTCACCGGGGATCTGCAGGATGGCGTCGTAGTCACTGATCAGGAAACCGTCGAAACCAGTCTTCTGCTTGAGCCAGCCCGTGAGCAGGCCCTTGTTCGCGCTCATCTTGATCGGATTGCCGAGACCGTCGCTGGTCCAGTCGACGCTGGAGTACGACGGCATGATGCTGCCGACGTGGTGCTGCCGCACTGCCGGTGTGTACGGCGCCAGGTCGATCTTGGCGAACGCCGACCAGTCGGTGATGACGATGCCCTGGTCGATCTTGTAGTCGCCCGCCGCCGTGCCGTATTCGGTGTCTCCGTCGCCGGCGAAGTGCTTGGCGGTGGCCAGCACATGGTCGCGCTGGGCGAGCGCGCCGGCCCCGGTCCCCTGGAAACCGTCGATGCCGGTTTCCATCTTGATCACCAGATTGGGATCCTCGCCGTAGCTTTCATAGATTCGGCCCCAACGGTCGTCGCGGGCCACACACAGGCAGGGGGCGAACACCCACTGCGGGCCGGTCGCCCGCGTCTCGATGGCCGTGATGTGTTCCTCTTGTCGCACCAGCGCCGGGTCGCGCGTCGCACCCATGCCGATGTTGTGGGGGAAGATGGTCGCCCCGACCAGATTGTTGTCGCCGTGGACCGAGTCGATCCCGTACATCAGCGGGATGTGCAGCCGGGTAGCCAAGGCGTGGGACTGGTAGCCGTCGATCATGTTCGCCCACCCGGTCGGGGTGTTGTCCGTCGGCACGGAGCCGCCGCCGGATAGCAGCGACCCCAAATAGAGACTGGTGATCTGCGACTGGTCGGCGTCGACCCCGCCACGCTCGGCCTGGGTCATCTGACCGATCTTCTCCGGCAGAGTCATCCGGCCTAGGAGATCCCGCACCCGCGCGGCGACCGCGAGCTTCGGGTTCTGATACGGCAAGCGCTGGGCAGCCGGGGCGGCCGCCGCCCGCACTGAGCCCCCGGCGCCCGGCGCCGCGGCCGCCAGACCGGCCGGCAACAGGCCGACCGACAAACCGATGCCTCCCGCAACCGCCCACACGCGCCGACGGGCCTTCGAATAGTCAGTGATTACCTGGCGCATATTGAGCCCTCCGTCAAGCCCAGATGCGGCGCGGGGGACGCCCCAAAGTGATCGGAACATTACGCTAATAACCGGACAAGTCGCTACCCGGGGAGTAATTTGAGGTCGTGCGGTCATCGCGACGGCGGAGCGCATCGATGTGGTCAGCGACGGCAGGACGGTGCGAGCCTCGGTTGCCGGGGCGTCCGACATCGCGGCCCTGCTCCACGCGTTCGAGGCGATGTTGTGTCCGGGTGGTGCCGGTCGGCCCATGGGCCGAGCTACGAGCGATTGACAATGCTGTCGCGGCCTAGGTCCATTGGTGGCCAGCGGTGGTGATTGCCATGACGTGCCTCCTGTCTTCTGAGGTGGGCGTAATCGGAATTGGCTGCGTGCTGGGGCGTTGCAGGTCCCTCGGCGGCCGAGCGGCCGGCATTGCTGGCACGGGTGACGTCGCGCCTCCCCCGCGCCGAGCCGCCATGAAGGCGCGACGAACAGAGGCGATGGCGGGCTGAGCGGTCCGATGTCCTGCGGCTGGGCCCCCGCCGTTGCCAAACGGCAGGTTGTGCTCTCTCACTTATTGCAACACCTCGACTGCGGGGAGTTATGCTGATTGCAACAACTCGAAGGTCGGGACGGAGTTCTGGCATGGCGATCGCCACCGAGGCAGCGGCTCCTGCCCCGGGGTGGGCGGTGTGGGACTTGCCGCGGCCGCTGCGCGCGTACGTACTCGGCACGATGGTCGCGTGGGCGCTGGCAATCGCGTACGCGCTGACCGTCACGCCGGTCCGCGGCTGGCACCTGGAGACCTTCGCGGTCTTGATCCTCGCCGGCGCACTGGCCATCGAATGCCGGCGGCGACTCGGCGAGGCAGCCGGGGTGAAGCTCCACGACCTGCTGTCGGCCTGGTGGCTGCCGGTGATGGCGCTCCTGCCACCGGCATACGCACTGGTAGCGCCGGTCCTGCTGCTAGCCGTCAGCCAGTGGCGGGTCCGGACCCTGATAGCGCACCGGCGGGTTTTTTCCGCCGGCGTGATCGGCCTTGCCTACGCGGGGGCGTCGGTCGCCTTCCACCAGCTCGCCGGCGGCGACCCGGTCAGCGCTGGCCGACGGCCGGGCTGGTGGCTGCTCTTCGCCGTCTGTGGCCTGCTCGCGACGGAGGCCAACGCGGTGCTGGTCTCGGTGGCGGTGCGGATCTCCGACCGGCAGACCACCTGGCGTGAGCTGCTCTTGGACAAGGAGAGGTGCTGGCTGGACGTGGTGGAACTGTCCGCCGGCCTCATCGTCACCCTGGCCCTGACCGTGTCGCAGGTGCTTGTGGTGGCCGTTCTTCCCGTCCTGGTCATGCTGCAGCGGAGCTTCATGCACACCCAGCTCAGCGCCGCCGCCCGACTGGAAGGAAAGACCGGGCTGCTCAATGCCGTCACGTGGGAACGGGAAACCGAAGTCGAACTCGCTCGGCTCCGCCGCACCCGCCAGTCGGCCGCGGTGATGCTCATCGACATCGACCATTTCAAGGCCGTCAACGACGCCTACGGCCACCTCACCGGTGACCGCGTGCTCGTCGCGGTCGCTGAGGCGTTGTCGGGCGGGCTGCGCGACGGGGACCTACTCAGCCGTTTCGGCGGCGACGAGTTCGCCGTGTTGTTACCGCACGCAGACCTGACAGAGGCGAGACTGGCAGCCGAGCGCCTCCGGCAGCGAGTAGCCGATCTAGGGGTCTTCGCCCCCGATCTAACCGGCGCCACCCTCAGCATTTCTATCGGTGTGTCGGTGACCGGGGCCGCGCGCTTGGGCGTCGTCGAGCTCCTCGCCGCGGCCGATGCCGCCCTCTATGCAGCAAAGGCTGCCGGCCGCAACCGAGTTCACCACCACCACGCCAGCCGTGCCCACCACCACGACGACCAGCAGGACCGACAGCTTCCAGCGCTTCTGCCCCTGCCGCGAGCGGGCGCAACGCCGACGAACTGACCGTCGAGGCAAGCCCGGGGGGCGCGGCAAACGGCCGGCTGCGGCGGGGCTGTCCGATACCCGTGCGCCACGTACTCTCGATGGCGTGAGCGTCGCACTCCCCTCGACCGTCACTCTTGACGCGCGCTTCGCCCGCGAGCTTGCGGAGATGGCGCTTCCCTGGCGGGCTGAGGAAGCTCCGGACCCTCAACTGCTGCTGCTCAACGAGCCGCTGGCCGCCGACCTCGGCCTCGCCCCCCCCTGGCTGCGGAGCTCCGACGGGCTGCGGCTGCTGGTCGGCAACCTGGTCCCCAGCGGTGCCAATCCGGTGGCGCAGGCGTATGCCGGGCACCAGTTCGGCGGCTACTCCCCGCGTCTCGGCGACGGGCGCGCACTTCTGCTCGGTGAGATCGTCGACGCCGGCGGCCACCTTCGCGACCTCCACCTGAAAGGGTCCGGGCGCACGCCCTTCGCGCGGGGCGGCGACGGCCTGGCCGCGGTCGGTCCGATGCTGCGCGAGTACGTGATCAGCGAGGCGATGCATGCCCTGGGCATCCCCACCACCCGCTCCCTGGCCGTCGTGGCGACGGGCCGCCAGGTGCGCCGCGAGACCTTGTTGCCAGGAGCGGTACTCGCCCGCGTCGCGAGCAGTCACCTGCGGGTCGGGAGCTTCCAGTACGCCGCGGCCACCGGTGACGGGGACCTCCTGCGCCGCCTCGCCGACCACGCGATCAGCCGTCACTACGCCGCCGCCGCAAAGACGGGAAACCCATATCTGGCCCTCTTCGAGGCGGTGGCCGCCGGACAGGCGTCGCTGGTGGCTCAGTGGATGCTCGTCGGATTTGTCCACGGCGTCATGAACACCGACAACATGACGATCTCCGGCGAGACCATCGACTACGGGCCGTGCGCCTTCATGGAGGCCTACGACCCGGCCACGGTCTACAGCTCGATCGACACCGGCGGCCGCTACGCCTACGGCAACCAGCCGGTCGCGGCGGAGTGGAACCTCGCCCGGCTCGCCGAAGCTCTTATTCCCCTCTTCCACCGCGACCAAGAGCAGGCGGTTGCACTGGCGGTGGATTCACTCAGCCAGTTCCGCCAGCAGTACGGCGACGCCTGGTCGGCCGGCATGCGGGCCAAGCTCGGCCTGCGCGACCGCGTCGACGAGGCGGTCACCTCGTCGCTCGTGGGCGAACTGCTCACCCTGCTCCAGCAGAGCCACGTCGATCACACGTCGTTTTTCCGTGGCCTCGGAGCGGCGGCCCGCGGCGACGTCGAGCCCGTCCGCAGCCTGTTTCTCGCCCTGGCGGCGTTCGACGGCTGGTTTGAGCGCTGGCGCGCCTGCGCTCCGGACGCCGACGCGATGGACCGAGTGAACCCCGCATACATCCCCCGCAATCACCTCGTCGAGGAGGCCCTCGGCGCCGCGACCGCGGGCGACCTGACGCTGCTGGAAGGGCTCCTAGACGCCGTGGCTCACCCCTACCAACAGCGCTCCGGCCTCGAGCGCTACGCCGCCGCCGCGCCCACGGACTTCGGCACCTACCGGACCTTCTGCGGAACCTGAACCGACGGCGCGCTGAGCACGTCAAGGGCCGCCCCTTGCTGTCGAAGCTTTACCCCGGCAATTGCCGGGTAGCCTTCACCTCACGGGCCGAGCTGCCGATAGTGGCTGCGGTGCGGGGATTCCCTTCACCAGCGGCGAACCGACGAGGAACTGGTGACGATCATGGTCAAACGCTCGTCCGCCATCGCCATCCTGATCGGGACTGTTCTCTTTCTGACGCAACAGTCCTTTCAGGGTCAGAACGCGCACGCTCGGCTCGCTCCGTCAGCTCCCCCGCTCTCCTCCCCCAATATCGTGCTGATCTTGACCGATGACCAGACCGTGGAATCGGTGAGCAAGATGCCGTACCTGTCCTCGCGTACCGACTGGATCCGCTTCACCAACGCCTTCGACAACGTATCGCTGTGCTGCCCGGCCCGGGCGAGCCTGCTCACCGGTCAATACGACACCCATACCGGAGTGCTGAACAACTCTGGTGCGCACTCAGGTGCGGCCCTGGCGGAGGGCACCGCACTGCCGGTCTGGCTGCAGACGGCCGGCTACACCAGTGCGCTGGTCGGCAAGTACCTCAACGGCTATCCGTTCGGGCGCGCTCTCTACACCCCGCCCGGCTGGTCGGAGTGGGACACCTTCGTCGGCGCGGCCGACTACTACAACTACGTGTTGAACCGGAACGGCACAACGGAGAGCCGAGGACGTGCGTCCACCGACTACTCCACCGATGTCTTCACCGGGATCGCCGACAACTTCCTCGCCACGGCGGCGCCGCCATTCTTCCTGCATTACTCACCGCACACCCCGCATTCGCCGTACACGCCCAGCCCGTCGCATCTGGCCGACCTGTCCACGGCAGCCGTCGCTCACGACCCCAGCTTCAACGAGGCCGACGTGTCCGACAAACCGCCGTTCATCCAGGCTCTGCCCTTGCAGTCGGCCAGCGCCATGGACGATCAGCGCCGCCGGAGCTGGGCGATGAACCTTTCGGTCGACGATGCGGTCAAGACCTTCGACGCCACCTTGGCCGCGCGCGGCCTACTGGACAATACGGTCGAGATCTTCATGACCGACAATGGCTATGCGTTCGGAGAACACCGTTGGCAGCACAAGAGATGCGAGTACGACGTCTGCATGCGCATCCCGCTCATGATCCGGGTGCCCGGACACTCCGGTCGCGACGTCGCGCAGCTGGTCACCACACCGGACATCGCCCCGACCATCGCCGCGCTCACCGGCGCCGTGCCGCAGGTCCCGCAGGACGGCGTGTCGCTGCTACCGCTCATCGACGGCACCGCCACCAGCTGGCGCGACGCGGTCTTGGAGCACTGGGGCGGCGGCGGTCCGGTCGGCCAAGGGAATCCGCCCAACTTCTGCGCCGTGCGTACGGACCGCTATCGCTATGTACGGCTCAAGAGCGGCGTCACCGAGCTGTACGACGAAACGGCTGACCCGTCGGAACTGCAGAACCAGGCACACAATCCTGCCTACTCAACCGTCGCGTCCGATCTGGCGGGCCGGCTGGACGCCTACAAGGCGGCGGGCGACTGCAACGAAGCATCGGCGACCGGGCTCGGCGCGGCCTACGTCGAAGAGCCCTAACCTCATCGGCCGCTGACGCGGACTATCCGTCGCTTCGCCGTGTATGGTTGTCGTAAGTCCGGACAACCGTACGGACGTTGGCAAGGCCGGTGCTGCGACCGACGAGGTCGCGGCTGGCCTAGCACGGTGGAGGAGCGGGACGCGGATGGGCACCGTCGGCAGCAGCCTGGCTGAAGGCTTCTGGATGTTCTACGAGACCCTCTGGGCGCTGGTGCTGGGCTTCGCCTTGTCCGGCGCGGTGCAGGCGTTTGTCTCCAAGCGCGAGATGCAGCGAGCCCTTGGAGATCACCGACCGGCCACCCTGGTCAGGTCCAGCTTCTTCGGGATGGTCAGCTCATCGTGCTCCTACGCCGCAAGCGCCCTTGCGAAGAGCCTGTTCGCCCGGGGCGCGGACTTCACGTCGTCGATGGTGTTCATGTTCGCCAGCACCAACCTCGTCGTCGAGCTGGGAATCGTGCTGTGGCTGCTGATCGGCTGGCAATTTGCAGTCGCTGAATTCGTCGGCGGCTTCATCATGATCGGTCTGCTCGCCGTGATCCTGCCCCGCGTGATCAAGGTCGCCGACCTCGACGCCGCGCGGGTGCGCTTGACCAGCGGGTCGGCCGACAGCGGCGGCCACGAACAGCATGCCGCGATGGCTGAGCAGACCCGGACCGAGCGGCCTTGGCGCGAGCGCATCCGGTCGCGGGCCGGCTGGTCGGACGCGTCGGGTTACACGATCAGTGACCTGACGATGCTGCGCAAGGAACTCGTCATGGGCTTCGTGGTCGCCGGCTTCGCCTCCATGGCGGTGCCGACGTCGGTGTGGCGCAGTCTTTTCCTGACCGGGCACGGCTTCTGGTCGACGCTGGAGAACGTGATCGTCGGCCCGTTCCTCGCCTTCATCAGCTTCGTCTGCTCCATCGGCAACGTGCCGTTGGCCGCCGCATTGTGGAAGGGTGGCATCAGCTTCGGAGGGGTGATCGCCTTTGTCTTCGCCGATCTGCTTGCCCTGCCACTGGTGCTGATTTACCGCAAGTATTACGGCACCCGCCTGGCCCTGCGACTGTCCCTGGTGTTCTGGGCGGTGATGAGTGTCGCCGGCCTGATTACCGAAGGCATCTTCGCCGCCCTGGGTGGCATTCCCGCCACCAAGGTCGGGGACATCGCCACCATGCACGTCGGCGTGAACTACACCACTGTGCTCAACGTGATTGCGCTGATGACCCTCGCCTACCTGTACTACCTCTACCGCAACGCGGCGAGGTACGGGGGCGGCGATGGCTATGCCAAAGACCCCATCTGCGGGATGCAGGTCCGCACCTCCGATGCCCCCGCCCGCACCGAACACGAAGGTGTCACCTACCACTTCTGCTCCGATCATTGCCTGCACCGATTCGATTCTGCCCCGGCGAAGTACGCCCCCGGTCAAGCCGGTGCGGCCGACCAAGACCACGTCGCGGCTACTGGCGACCTCGCTATCGACCCGGTATGCGGCATGGAAGTGCAACCCGAGTCAGCGGTCGCCCACCTGTTCGGTGACGGACAGGACGTGTTCTTCTGCTCCACCGGCTGCCGGGACCTGTTTGCTGCCGAACCGTCCGCCTTCTCCGGCGGGTCCCGATGAGCGGGCCCCGCCGCCGCACCCCGACCGCCATCGGCAAGCTCGCCGCCGAGCCCGTCGACCCGGCAGCGGACGCGATTGACCCCGAGCGAGTGAGCCACGCCCAGCGCCGGCTGCCCAGCGCAGATGACGCCGTACGGCTGACCAGCATCCTGTCCCTGATGTCGGACCCGGTCCGGCTCCGCATTCTTTACGCCCTCGACGTTACCGAGGAACTGTGCGTCGGCGACCTGGCGCTGGCCCTCGGCGTCAACGAAGACCAGGTCACCTACGGCCTACGACTGCTGCGCACCGCGGGGCTCGTCCTGATCCGCAAGGACGGCCGCATCGTCTACAACCGGCTGGCCGCCGACTTCCCCGAGCCCCTCCGCGAGCACTGCCTCCGCCAGCTCATCGCCATCACTCGCCGAGTCGCCGATGCGTCCCAGTAGTAGCTCCGACGCGCACACTCATAGACCTCCCAGATCGCTGTCCTAGAACAGATGTTGAGGGGTGGGGGTCTTCCTCACTGCGGTTCGCGGCCGCCTGTCATCGACCCTCGAATTCCGCCGGCCGCTTTTCGGCGAAGGCGCGGTAAGCCTCGGCCGAGTCGTGGGTGCTGCGAATGACAGCCAGGTGCGAGGAGACCAGGTCAAGGCTGGTCCGGAAGTCGATTCGCTGTGACTGATAGGTGGCCCGCTTGATCATTCGGATCGCGATCTGCGGTCCGGCCGCGAGCCGGGCTGCGAGTGCGTACGTCTCGGTCATCAGCTCGGCCGGCTCGTGCACGCTGTTGACCATGCCTAGTTGCTCAGCCCGCTCGGCGCTGATCATGTCACCGGTGAGCAGGAGTTCCAGCGCGCGGGGCAGTCCGATCAATCGCGGTAGTAGCCAGCAGCCGCCGTCGCCCGGGACCAGGCCGACCTTCACGTAGGACATCGCCATCAGCGCCGTCGTGGCGGCTAGTCGCAGGTCGCACATCAATGCCATATCCAACCCGGCGCCGACCGCCGGGCCGTTGATGGCTGCAATCACCGGCTTGTCGACCGATTCCAGGGTCAGCGGCACCCGGTGGATGTGCTCGGTGAGGGTGAGCTTGTGGTCCAGCGTGCTCTGCTCGGTGTCATCCAGCCAGGAAAGGTCTATCCCGGCGCAGAAACCGGCGCCCGCGCCCGTCACAACGATGACGTGGACGCGCGGGGCATGCTGCGCCTCGGCGAGCCGGTCGGCCCACTCGTCGACCATGGGAAGGGTGAAGGCATTGCGTTGGCTCGGCCGGTTCAGCGTGATGGTGGCGATGTGGTCGGTCACGTCGTAATTGAGGTCGGACACGGTTTGGCCTCCCAGCCGTTGATTCAGGTCAGCGTCGCAGGCGCAGCAGCGGCCGGCCAGTGGGCGACCGGACCTCTAGGGACGCCAATTCCGAGCGCCGCAACGACGTCGCGGCGGTCAGCACGACCGGACCACCCGGCACCACCCGCCAGGTCGCGATCTGCTGGTCGTGGCCCAGGCGGTCGGTCGCGACAAGCAAATAACTGGCTGGGGCGAATTTCATCGGGCCGGTATAGCGGCACGTCAGGTTGATCTCGGTGCCCCAGGACCGGTCGGTCAGCGACGCCGACGCGGTGATCGGCACATTTATCACCCGGGCCAGCGCCACCGTATGAGGGTGGGACGTGCCGATCCGAGGAATCGCCAGCACAGCCGCGATTACCGCAGCCGCTGCGGCGAGCCCAACCCCGGCGCGGAGCCGGAGCCGACGGCGGCTGGCGAAGCGCGCCCTCTCGACCGCGGCGAGCAAGGCAGGCAACAGCGTCGGTGGCGGCGCTTCCGGCCTGTCGATAGCGTCGGCCGGCAGCCGGGACAGCAGCCCGGGCAAGCCGGCCACTTCGCTAAGTGCGGTGGAGCAGGTGACACAGGAGGCGAGGTGCGCTTCGTACGCGCGGCGCTCGTCGGGGTTCAGCCCACCGAGCAGGTACGCGCCGTCGCTCAGGGCCCAACGGCAGGTCACGGCGTCACCCCCATCTCTTGCAGGGCCAAGCGCAGCGCCCGCAGACCGTAATGCGTACGGGACTTCACCGTGCCGGCGGGGACCCCGAGGCGTACGGCGGCCTCCCCGACACTGTGGCCGCGATAGAAGCATTCGACGAGGACAGCGCGGTGATCCGGCGACAGCCGGTCCAGCGCCGCCGCCACCAGCCAGGACTGCATCGCCTCATCGACGCCGTCCGGGGTCGCGACCTCGGGCACCCGGTCGGTGAGCACTTCCGGCCGCACGGACCGGGCCCGCCACTCGTCGATGACGATGTGCCGCGCCGTGGTGAACAACCAGGCCCGGGCGGATCCCCGAGCGGGATCCAGCACCTCCGGATGCCGCCACGCGCGCAGCAGCGTCTCCTGGACGACGTCCTCGGCCCGCCCGCGGTCGCCGCCGGTGAGCCGCAGCGCATAAGCCCAGACGGCCGGCGCGTGCTCATCGTGCAGGGCGCGCATCAGGTCGGGCTCATCAGTGGACACAGCACCCCCTGCCCCGTCACGCGGAGCGTCCGTGCCCATCGTCCACTGCTGACGATCGGCGCCATTTCTCATCGCCGGTGGCGGCGCGCAATGAGTGCCGCAGGCCGACCGCTGCCAGCACCGCTCCCACCCCTTCGGCCACCAGCGACGCCACCTTCAGTCCGCTCCAGTACGCGTCGTACATGTCGGGCAGCGGACCGATGGCACCGAGATTGACGTACTGGTAGAACAGCACCGCGGCGGCCCCAGCGCCCAAGACAAGCAACGCCAACAGCCAGCTGACCCGGTTGTCCACGACGAGGAGAAGCAGCCCCGCGACGATGGCAGCTGCCGCCTCCAGGCGGAACAGCTGCCCCTCGCTGACGGTGGCCCGAATAGGGTCATATGTCGGCGCCAGGTGCAGATGTACGTAGGCGTCGACGGCCAGCGCGATCACGGTCAGAACACGCAAGATCAGCCTCGCCGACGCACCCCTCGCCGAGTGAGGTGCAACTGTGCCGGTCCGATCGCGCTTCTGGCTCATACCTAGAAAACGTTGACAGCGGGCAAACGGTTCACTGCGCCGCCCCCGATAATCGCTGCGCCGGCTCGTTGAACCGTCCGCTCCCGCCGTGCGTCTCTTTCAGCAAGAGACACCTACGGGAGGAACACGTGAACCTGCAACGGCCACTCTCGCGCCGCCGCGCCCTCACCGCCGGAGCGGCGGGGCTGGGAGCCGCCGTGCTCGCCGGCTGCAGCGCCGCCGTCAAGAAGACCGCGAGCACCGGTCCGGTCACTCAGGCCAAACCCAGCACGGCGACATCATCGAGCGCCGCCGCTGGGGGGGCGGCGCTGGCGAAGCTCAGTGACGTGCCGGTGGGCGGTTCGGTCGTGGCAAAGGCAGCGGACGGCTCGGCTGTGATCGTGACGCAGCCGGTCGCGGGCCAGGCCGTTGCCTTCAGCGCCACCTGCACGCACATGGGCTGCCAGGTGGCGCCGGTCGGCAAGGAGCTGCATTGCCCGTGCCATGGCTCGATCTTCGAAGCGGCGACCGGCGCTGTGAAGCAGGGACCGGCGGTCCAGCCGCTGCCCAAGATCGACGTGCACGTCGCCGCCGGGGAGGTCGTAGCCGGCGCCTGACCGGACCATATTCTCAGCTTGGCGGCACCGAGTCTGTCGTCGCTGAGGAGGTCCGGTGTACTGCACGAGCTGCGGAGCGGCGAGGCGGGACCCCGACGCCCGGTTCTGCGTTGCCTGCGGCGCGGCGTACCGGGTCGATCCGGCCGGATATGGCGGAGTAGCCCCCACTGTCGTCATCCCGACGCCCCAGGCCGCCCCGGCGTGGACCCCGGTGGAACCACCCCGGCCACCGGTGGGCCGATCCGCGCGCGGGCCGGCGGTCGCCGCAGTGGCGGCCGCCGCGGTCCTGGTGCTCGGTGCCTCGGCGGTCTATGCGCTGACCCGGACGGGAGCTGCGCGGCCGTCGAGCGCCGTTCACGCCGCCGCTGCTACGCCGTCACCGTCGACCTCCCCGACACCGTCGGCAGCTGCGTCCACGTCTCCCTCCCCGCCACCGGCGAGCTTCGCCTCGCTGTACGCGACGGTGAGCGACGGCGTGGTCCGGATCGAGACCACGGCCTGCGACGGCGGCGGGGTCGGGAGTGGATTCCTTCTCGCGCCGGACCTCATAGCCACGGTCGCGCATGTGGTGTCCGGCGCGCAGAACATCGTCATCCGGGCCGGCTCGGTCGTGACCACCGGCACGGTCGTCGGCATCGATCCGAGTCAGGAGGTCGCACTGGTCCGAAGCACCAACCCGTTGCCCGGACACGTCTTCCGCCTCGCCGATCAGCAGCCGCAGGTCGGTGACGACGTGGCGGCCATCGGCTACCCGCTGGCGGGCGCGGAATCTCTCACGAAGGGAGCGGTTTCCGGCCTGAGCCGGCAGGAGAACGTCGAGGGGACCCAGCTGAACGACCTGATGCAGACCGACACACCGATCAATCCAGGCAACAGCG
>JAABUW010001769.1_pt1 | contig 34715 bp, 35 predicted proteins | sample 5560081 | NCBI WGS metagenome assembly JAABUW01 (sample SAMN10711882, study PRJNA513363) | rock metagenome | isolation source: Antarctica rocks | place: Antarctica: Victoria Land, Knobhead sud | reverse complement strand
TCTTCTCTAGATCAAATGGAACAAGGCCAGTTGCTTTGAAGCCAGATGTAATAGTTTCCATAGTCATTGTGCGCTGGTGTGCTGCAAGGAAGGCAGGTAAGAACTACCTCCTTGTTGATATGGTTGATGCCAAGCCTCATCTTGTTCTCGACCTAAGAGCCATATGCCTTTTTTAAAGGTCCAAAACAGCTTACGTCTAGAGGCTGAAGAATGTGAGATGTATAGGGAGGCATACACAAGGTGAGGATGTGGTTCTGAAGGCGGAAGTCTCTGAATTCAGCCGTGTGGTGGCTACCATAGCCATCAAAAATCAACAGCCTCCATTTGCCTCGACAATGCTTTGTGCTTTCGTGGAAGTGCTGGATCAATTCGAGGCCCAGCTTGTCGTTGGTCCATCCATTGTCACTAACAGCGATTCTCCAAGTTGCTGGGATCCCAGTTTGGTACCAGACCATCTGATGAAGCTTCTAGCAAAGATAATGAAGGGAGGGATAGCCCAGCCTTTTGCATTGATTGTCTCGATTGCTGTAACCCATGAACTTGCGGGTATAGACGCTAGTAAGCTGTGGATTGCGTTTAACGAAGTTGGCGACCCAGTTCTTGCCGACTGTTTGAGGTTGAGACGGCTGCTTGCTTCGGGGTATTATATTGGCCATTTCTTTAACAATGCCTCGCTGGGGATGGAATCCTTGTTCAGACTGCTGGAGAATCTTTTGGACAAGAAGCTGATCTTCACTTCGGCTAAGTTTTCGAGACTTTGTACGGGTTTGCGCGTGTAGAAGGACTCCAAGGTATCTTTCGCGAAGGGTTCCATACGGGACGTCGTACGTTTGTGCAGCAGTGCGAAGGGGTGTAATACTACGGCTGAGATATGCTTGAAGGGCTAAAGAAAGTCTTCCCTCACTTTGAGAGGGCATTGTAACTAAAATTTATTGAATAAAAAGAGTAAGAAGTGAAAAGCCACGTCGCGGACGCGTTTTGGTCGGTTCGCTTGGGCGGTCGGCTCGCTTGTGAAGCACGTTATGCAGCTTTCTGATGTAACCTGTGGAAAGATCGAGGAGGAGAGCTCAAAACCATGGCAAGGTGTGGTGCAGAACTCTCCGGATTGCCAGCAGCTGTGACATGCCAAGCAGCAACAACATCGGAGCAGATCTAGGGTCGTGAGGTCTTCGGGGCTGCTGTCCGAGCATGTCTTGTACGCTGGGCAGTATCTTTGGCTAGCACATCTTTCGAGCATGCTATTATCTGCCTGTTAGTGAGAGCAAACGCGAATGGATCGAGAGATCGATAGATGCGTAAGACCAGCTCGGCAGGAAGAGCGACAAGCGACATTGCCCTAGATTGGTAGTCACGAGAGTGAACGAAATAAGAGAGCTGAACTGAGGTCAGGAGCCGACGTTTCCGAACAACCGCATTTAGGCATCGCGGTCCACTCGTGTCGGTTCAGGAGCCCCAAGCGCCTCAATTTGGGGCAAAACTGAGGTAGCATTTACATCAGACCAGTCCTATGACAAACCACGAATTGCGCAATCAACTTGCCGGCTCTCAAATTCGAAAGATCTTTCACCACCAAATATTGCCGCCGTACGGTAGCAGACAAATGAAGAAGCCATGTCTGAGTCGAAGAAAATGCATCTGACTGATTCATGCGGCCAGTCAGCCTGCATACCAGAGCGTGGCGATATCCGGGTGCGTATCCAGATGCCAACTTCAACCTTGCTCGTCTCAAGTCCTTCACTCAAAATCTAGAAGCGGGCCAAATTCGACCTTTTTTTCATGGCTGATCATCTTGCCATACTCAACATGCCGCTCGAGGCGCTTAAGCGCAGCTATCCTACGCCGTACTTGCAATGGTGACGGAGAAGATTGCAATGGTGACGGAGAAGATCGGACTTGCGGCGACGGCACCACGACTTACGATGAGCCGTATCATATTGCACGGCGCTTTGCCTCACTTGAGTGATGAGTGAAGTGAACTGGCTCGACAATGACACACTCCTACTCATGTTCGCATTTGACGGCGAATCGCGCGCGACGCGCTCGGGGCATGCGCGGACGGGCTGTGGCGGCGTGGTAGCGGAGTTGAGGAGGCCCCGGTGCTTATATCGGTCTCGAATGACCACACTGCAGCTTCGGCCGAGCGTCACTGGAACATTGGTAAGAAGAGAATCATGTTCCGCGACATCACCGGCAGCTTCGAAGAACGCTCCTATCTCGGAAATCGCACCGGCTCGCTTCAAGCCAACCTGCCGAAAAGCGCGCGCCTCGCATGGCACGGCGGCGACATGGCTATGTTGCTCCGAGAGGCTTGGAATGTCGAAGAGAAGACTTATACTGCAGACACAATACTCGGCCTCCGGCTGCAGGACGTGCTTGGGAGCGTTCCGCGCCCTACGATACTCAGGTGTGGCGCGGTTCATGCAGCCTTCTTTGTCCACGGCTTCCTCTTATCAGGCCTCCTCGATGAGGTGCGTCCCCACTTCCAACTGTTCCGTCTGGATGGTCTTGGAGGTTGGCACAAGGCGGTGCTTCCCGCCACACTTGATGCCGGAATGGTGTCCGTGTCGCGACTGGACGATTTGGAGCACGAAAGCGACGGCTCACTCTTGATTACGGCGTAGGATCCTTTAACATCGCTCATATTACGCTCGCGCGGATCGGCGAGTGCGCTGCGCCTTCGGTGCTACGCAAGGCGTTGTCAACATTCAGTACCACTGGCCTCATCGTCACGCGACATGAGGCTGTCGCCGAGGATGGCGAACGGATCCCGTATTTCCAGACTGGGCCAGACGGGCCACCAACGGGCAGAGCGCTGCTCCATGTCACCAGCTATGGTGGCCTTCGGGCATCGATGCTGCCGCACTACAGCACGATCCAAGGGAAGCTCGGCTCCACGAGGGTGGCACCACTGTGCTCGCCTGCATTCGCCGCAGCGGCGAGTTCGGCTCGCACTGGCACCAGGCCAGACGTAGCCGGTTCAAGGCCCACTTGCATGCTGACATCGCCGCGGTTGCCGCCGATCTGGTCCGTCACGGCGTCACACGCCCGGTTCGCATCGCTGCCGAGGGAGCGTTTATGCTAATAGTGACACCCGCCTCTCCCGGTACTTCGGCGCGCTATTCTGCATCCTCCCACCCACGGACTTGTGTAGTTATCTGAAACTGCACGCCGGTGCCGAGTGGATCGACGACTATGGCGAGGATTGGAAAGATCTCGCCGCCATAGCTTGGAGGTTGGTAGTTCCTGAGCATTAGTGACGGTTGGTGCTGCCTCCATCTCTTTTGAACTTAGCCCAGAGGGTTTCCTTCATCAGTCTACCGATAGCTCGACAAGCATACTGGGAACGTACATATTGCCGTTTGTGCTTCTCTCGGTATCGGGCTAGGTGCGAGGACTGGTGGTCGACAACCGCAGCGAGGTTGGGATATTACTCATGTGAGGAATGAAGCCAGGCTGCGCCTCGTCGTTACAGCTGCACTGCTCTGGCATCGTAGATGGATATCTTTGCGCAGCTTTCCTAAGACTTTTTAGCGACATGTTCATAAGTCGTCGAACTGATAGCGGACGTTTTCGTCCAGCTTCCGTTGGCCTCTTCCAAACCATTCTGCCATTCGCTGGCTAGCGAGGGTCCCGACTAGAAAGCTCCGGCGTGACATTGGTTTGGCATTTGGTGCCATGACAAAGCCGTGCATCACAGGCTGACAGATTACTTCGATTTCGTGTTGAGTATCTCAACCATGATTCTGGAAGTCTGTTGAAGAGTTTATCTCCGAGCTCCTAGTAGTTCATTCTGGACGATGCAATTTGTGTTGTGTGTCTTTGGATCGAGTGGAACAGACAAGCAACGAACGGGTCAAATCTCAAGCTAATGTCGCAGTCAAAGAATGTGGACATGCATTCAATCGCGATTTCATAGAGTTGCGGTGTCTTCCAACGTATCACATGGTTCACAGGCCACGACTCCCAAGCATCATGTGCTTCGTAAAAGTGGTTGATGATCCTTTGTCGTATCGCTCTGGTATGCTCCAAGTAGGCTTACGGTTTGCGTATCTTGCTATCGATAAGCTGCCTTAGTCAACGTTTCCGCAGGCTAGCAGCTTAGAAAACACCCTCTCCAGACGTGTATACTAATATACCAACAAACAAACGAACGAAGCTATTACGTGCTTCGATTTCGATTCTAGGTAATATCGCCTTCCTTCTAGCATTATACTAGAAGTAATACTAGACGTTGTACTTCCTAAATCTTTTAAGCATTTTAGCGCATATCTTTAATAGCTTGTAATCTATCTCGTTTAAAGGTAAGTAAGAAGAGGGTAGTACGGTAGATCGTGCTGTCGTCCGCCCCACGCATCTCTCCCCGCATCCTGTCCACTCGTCCCTCCGCGACCACGATCACCGAGTCGACGTCTTCGCCCGCCCGACCTGCCCGGCCGGACTCTTGCGCGAAGTCGATCATCCCATACGGCACATCCACGTGCATGACGAACACGACTCCTGGGAAGTCCACCCCGGTCCCTAGAGCGGACGTCGCGACGATCAAGCCACCCCTTGCCAGCCATTCGTTCAGCCGGTCCTCGTTGTCGACGGCACCGGCGTGATAATACGCGCAACTCTCGCGCGACGCTCTCGCACTGACCCCGGCTGCGGCTGTATACCACGCATTTGCGAAACCCCAGATGCTTCTGCATTCGCCGGCACAGCGCCAGCGCCTCCTCCTGTATCGCCTCGGCTTTATATGCCTGTACGATGTACCGCGTCCGCACTCGTGTCGTTATGCCAGGGGCTTGGAGAAGGGGCGTGGGCACGTAGAGGCGCGAAGGTCGGAGTTTCGAGCCATAAGCCGCGAATGGCATAACTTCCTAGGCTTTGCTCCGTATCTCCCTTCTAGAATGAGGCCGCTTGGGGATGACCCCGAGCTCAACAGCACGAAACGGTCGAAGACGGGTTGGGGTTTGGGCTGTGTAACGTTACAAGCCTCACGTTGCTGATGGGGCCAACGAAAGCCATAGTACTACTAATGATTATGTTCATATGGGATTTTGTATGGATGATCAAAAGCGATTTTCAAGACTGATACCGAGGAGAAGGAGCATGACACTTTGATGTTCACCAAAATGGGGCGCATAGCTAATTGAGCCCATGAAAAACAAATCGCTACCAATTCACCAACGTCTAAGACGAGCTCAATCAGATGCGCCATCTTGCGTCAGCGTTGTGGCAAAATTTGGGCTGTTAATGTCATTTGCCGTGACAGGAAGCGAGCGGCAGCAAAAGCCGAGCACACATGCCCTGGTAAGGGAGAGTCGCAATGACGAGAACAGCGTCATCTGGCGATGGTGTTGAGAACGAAGTTCGTTTGAACCTTCCTCAGACGCTCGGCTCATTGTTTTCGGTAACCTTGCTCTGCAGAGTTCTGCAAGATGGTGTCTCCTGATGCGACATGGGAGAATCCGCCTGCCCACGTTTTCTTCACGTCTATACCCGCTGATCAAGTCCAAGTTCCACTTTTGCGATTTTCACTTTCAAAGCACCTCTACCGTCTTCACTCATTGCTGATAAGATCAGCATTGGCAGCGGTGTCTGGTCCGGAAAGTGTGGCGTGGCCACTCGAGGCCTGTCAGGCACATTGCGGCGCCTCGCTTCGGTCCTTCGTTTGTTCAAGATGTTTGTGTAATGTTTCGTCAATCCTATGAATGCACGATAATCGGATCTACCGGCCTGATGTCCTGGCTCGTTCCACCTTCTTGATCCTCAGTCGCACAGAACCGTACCCTTGACTGACCGAAGCAGACCCCGCCCCACCAGCCTCAAACCTTGTGCAACATTACGTAGCTGCCCGATGGATCGTTCACACAATTGACGTTTCACGAGGACCAGGGTCCGGCCGATTAATGTAAACTTGATTTAACGTTCGTGAAGAAAGCTCTCAATCCATGATCTGCTCAATGCTCGAGCAATAGTGTACGCGGTATTTAGGCGTGTTTCAGATGCGTCCGTGCGCCGGTAGCCACTTGACGAATCCTCACGTCATGGTATATGTAATATAGGCGTAAGGGAACAGAACGCAGGAGAGGAAGCAACATTCTCAAAAGCATATGGCGGAGCAGCTACGAAAACAGAGCCGAACGCAGTGGACGTGCGCGCAATGTAGGCGCCAGAAAATTAGATGCGATGGGATCAAGCCCTGCTCACCCTGCTAGTCGGGCGGCTATGGTTGGGCAAACGGTTCTTTCTTCGACCAGAACAATGCTAATCCGAAACAGTCTGCTTGTATAGCCCTGCCGACCAGCGAAAGTCCACCGCTGCGTACATCAAGTCGCTAGAGCAGAAAGTGTGCGTTCTGGAGGAGCTCCTGACGGCTCAAACTGCGCATAACGCTGCCTCAGATTCTCGAATGGGAGCGGCAGTCTCTGAAGCCTTGTATGTCAATCACTCAGCGCAGACAGTCCCGTTATCAACCCGTCCGCCGAATCCTACCGAATGTCAGGCTTTAGACGAAGACATGATTGAAACGATGGTAAATACTGGCGAAGCCTACGTCATTAGTTCAAGGCCGCTAGAGCGCTTTCGTGGCCGATTTGCAGGCCTGAGCCTGCTGCAACGGGTTCAGAGTCTATGTCGCCATTAGTCCGGAGCGGCACGAAGCCCTACTACCATGGAGCTGGAAGATTTCGTCCACGCCATCAACTTGTCCCCTCCTGACCTTCGATCGGCCAGCTGCGGACCGTACCCAATGTTGCCTCTCCCCGACCGCATGGAGTACGCAATCGAAATAGTAGTCAACAACGCATGCTCTAATCTGCATTTCCTGGAAACTAGCAGCCCCCGGCTAATCGCAAGAGAAGTCTACGAGGAGGGCTTTGGCGATTCTCGCGATCGTCGGGATAAGTCGCTTGGCTTGTTCTACGCTGTACTCGCACTAGCGCAGCGATTCAATACGGGAGGTCCTGAAAGAGGACACTCAACAGGAGAAGGTGCTACGCAGGGGTGAGTTTCCGCCAGTGTGCACACAAATAAGCCCCGAACTGATCACCCGTGCAGACTCCGCTATTTTTCCGCGAGCCGCGCCATGATTGATCACGCAGACTGCTGCGATTCTCTACAGACTTTACTCTGCATCATATTGTATACGCAGGCGTCATCCATGATGTCCACTTGTTATTCTTACCTTTGCATTGCCGTGTCGACATCCCTTGAGATGGGACTGTACACCGACGTGGCGACGTACGACCTGTCCGAGGAGGAACGGCTTTGCCGCAACTGCATCTTTACAGTGCTACATATTATGGATACTTACGTTACGGTTGCTTTGGGCGTTCCGAGGACGCTTTGGGACATAGGATCTCCCCAGACTTTACCAAGCTCTACAAAGCTGGCAAGGATGGCTGGACTTCTTGCTAGCACTTACGCACATGCTGAGCTCATCGAAATTCTTGCGGCGGCTGTCGAATCTATTCATCCCGTGACTCGGCCAGTGAGTCAAAAAAACGGCTTTCACGGGTTTGAGTATTGCAAGATTGTGGCCATTGAAGATCGACTGGAAGCGTGGTTCGCAAGACTACCGCCTTTTCCAACCACCACCGCCACGACCGACGATGCAGTTGTAGCTAGGTGAGTGACCCAACGTATAAAGTTGCCGGCAGAGACTTATGTGGCCCCATTGCAATAAGTCGCAATGGCTGTTACGCCTGAGCTATGCGCATGTGCAGATGGTGCTCTACAAACCTTTCCTGCACCACGCACTTAAAGATGCGCAACAACCTAGCCGTCTCAGTATGAAAGCGTAGGCCTGTGGCAGCGCGTGCATAAAGGCTGCGATGCAGGTGGTGTGGCTTGCGGAGAAACTAGAAGCCAGCGATCTATTCAGCAAAGCACAGTGGTTCATTGCTCTGATTCTCGCGTTTACTGCGTCGTGCCTCGCCCTTTTCGTTATGAGCAATACGAAAGACCCGACGCTAAATGAAACTTCCGATGCAGCCCGCCGCATTATGGAGCTTTGCTCTCGACATGCGGACCACAACGCCTCGTTACGATGCTGTTCTACATTTCTAAAGGTTCGAAACATTGACAGATTTCCCTTGATAGCGGAAGCTAACGTCTAGCAGAGCCTACTCTCCAATTCAGAGGGGTATAACACTAATCGCGCATTTGACTTCTGGGGAACATGCACGCAAGACGTGTGTGGCACCTCAAGCAACAGTTTTACGGGCTCGCACGCTGTGGAAAGTGAAGAACAGTTCGGAAATGGTATGCTACCAGCACTCAGCCTGGCCCCTCATGATATCTTTGCACATGAATCCTACGAAATATGAGTGGTTGGAGGAGAGTGTTCGAATGCATTCCTTTTGGGCCAGCTCTAAACGTCTACTTCAAGACCCCTCATATCTTGAGGAATGTCGGTCGTAGCAACGGCGAGGAACGTTTTATCGACCCATTCTCGGTCTCGAAGTCACACCAATTCAGCCCTTCACGAATTTCAGACTGTCCCAAATCTTTCTAAGTAGCTTCTTCTTCCCACACTCCCTACAACTGCTTCCGTCCGATTTCGAGTTCGATTCACGTGCGCATGCACTGCCGTTATCTCGTTCTCTCGAGAGCATTAGCCGACGATCTCTTATACCTCATCGTCCTCCTATTTACCAAGGGGGCTTGGAGACCTCTCCATAAGGGATTCCAGCTCGGTCTGGCCCCAATGCTTCTGACCAAGTCGTACGCCTCCAGCGAGAGGAATGGCGGCAATGCTTTCATGCCATATTTGCCGTCTCGAAGTGGTTTTGTGACGACACTGTCCTGCTTACCACTGTCCTGCTTACCACTGTCCATGGAACAGCCAGTATCCGGGTCGTTCATGTCGTGGACGGGCGCTAGCCCCAACTCGCTGCTCACGGTAGTCTTGATCTCGCCATAACTCTTCCGCAACAGATTGGACAGTATAAGTGTTAACAAGGTAGCGCAGTGCGCAAAGGACGTCCGTGAGCGTGACGTGTGCCTAGGCAGTGGGGTGACCCTCGCAGAGTTGGGCTCCTTGCCATCTTGGTCGCGTCCAAGGCAGCTTGCCCGAAGATTTGCCGCCCCGGAACCGACGGCAGCGCCTTTTAGCGAAGTACGAGACCCTGGGGTCGGATCCGAGCGTTTTGTTTGTACGGCCCGAAGATTGCCTGCATGGCTAGGTCATCACTTGCCGTCGGCCGACTAATGGAGTACGAATATGAGGATAAACGATCATATGAGCGAATTCATGCTGCCCTCCAGATATATGCTGCACCTTCTAAGCAATCCCGCTCTTGTCCTCGCCAAGTGGACAAGCGTGCAATATCTGCACGACGATTTCCAGTTCCCAAGGCGTCAGATACGTGCATCGTTCTGAATAACGCTTTTTCTCTTCATATTCTGCTCTCTTGCCGCGACACCGCGCGCGAAGAGGGGATAACAAACACCTACCACCTGGGTGATACAGTATTGGGGTTCCTCAAGGTCATCAGCCATGCAGACATCGTCTTGGCAGATATTTCTGCGTCGCTGGAAGGTGAGCCGCTGTAGGGGTGACCTAATAGTGGCGTGGCTCACGCAAACATAGGTACTGTGCGGATATGGGACTGCATAAGATCAGGAGACGAGACTCTCTCGGCCGTGCAGCATACAGTGAGTGCCTAGTTCTCAAGTTGTCCCAACAGTTATCGCATCTCCAGATCTAGTCTCTTACTGCGTGCACAGTTCTTGAAGCAAATCCATCCTATCCCGTACACCGACGCCTGTCAGCTCAGCATGGTGCCTGATGAGGTCTGCATGGTTCCCTTCTGCTTCACGCTACCACAATATCTCCCCATCCCAGAGACGCTACCTGACCAGCTGGCCCGATTACCGCCCTCTCTCGATGCAGGAGAACCAATGTTCGACAACTGTGGCCAGCCTTGTATGCAGCCGCTAGTCGTGTACGCCGTGCGATCACTGGCCGTTGTCACCATTCCCGGCTGTCCGAAGAGTGCTCAAGTGCACCAATCTCGAAAGTTTGAGCTAATCTCTCTCCATGACCCTGCACCACTACTAGAACAAGCAGACTTTCCTAATGAGTTCAAGCCACACTCGACTACTGTGCTTAGAAAACGGCAACTAGCAAGCTCCATTGGTGAGCTTTGTGCCATTATGGAGGAGCCTGAACCTCTAATCGTATCCAGTTGTGGCGTTCCAGCTCCTGCCAAAGCTTGGATCAAGTTATGTTTTCGGCCTTCGCGAACACTCCCAGGTAGAGAGGATCAGAGATGCTAAGAATGCATCATGCACTCATGTATTCAAGTCAAGACCTTTTACTCCACCATACCGCTTGTTGGGATGCCTAGTGATCACCTTTGTCGTGCCAGTCGCCATCTCCATGTCCGATCAGAGCCCATTATCCTGGTTTCACGCAAAGCAAGCCTATGTACCTACGACCTTACCGATGAGCCTCTTCAGCAAGACAAAGGCTATGATTGCCATTCTGCGCCTTTGAAAGCAATTCTCTTGCCTATTGACGTGGCACAGAACTTGCTTCCGACGTTTTGCAGCTTACTGGCGGCGCGGCGATACGTCTTGAGAGTTAATTTACGGATAAAAGGGATTCATCATCCGCCCTTGGTACTCGACGCGCCATTGCAGGTCTGTCATAGCAGCAGTTCTGCGGTCCACCTCGACCACGGATCTCTCGAGCATGGGGACCAAATCTATGCGCCGGCTTCTCCCAAACCATTTCACGCTTCCACGTGTGATGAGGACGGATTACGTGCGGTAAGTCCTTATCCCATCCCGCATTCGCATACCACATACGGCACGCTTATCGACTGAAAGGTTCTGCCGCCGTACGGCGTATAAGAGAAAGTCGTGCGGACGATGTTCGCAAAAGAGACTAGTGCACGAGTAACTCTTGGAGTGTATTTCTGCTCAACGCCTGAGCTGCAGCAGAACGCTTGCACAAGCTGTCAACGAAACGAGCAAATTCAACGTAGAGCGCGTAACTTTCGCGCTCATGTAGGGGCGGGAAGCGGACCGAGCTGACCGTAGGACGTTCCACGAAAGCCAAGCGACTACTGACGCGGCCCGCTCAGTACCGCTTTGATTGAACGATCAACGAAATCGCCGTCGATTCGTCTGAGAATAGATCTGCAGCATGGGGAACTCAACGAAGCATCAATCACCCACTTCACCGCGCCGTGTCAATACTCATCAAGTAATCCCGTGATAATTTTCCAGATCCTCATATGATTTTTCAACCCAATCGGGGCATTATGCATCTCTCCCCACAGCTCTTTCGGTCGCCCCGTTTCCTCCCCAAAAAAGCTTTCATATGTTGCGAGCGTTTTGACAAGCCTTCTCCAATCTCGGCCCTTTTCCACGCATCCTAGAGCATCCCTATCGAGCATCGTCAACCCGAAAAGCTCACCAGCGATTAGACGTCGCTGCCAGAAGGCTTGGGTGAGTTGGATTCTTGCGGCTAATCTTCTACATGTAAGGCGAAGGGAAAAAGCGCCCTGAATGGGGAGGTTTGACTCGATCTGGCTCAAGATTTCAGGAGGTAAGCTCTGCAGACCAGACATGCCCTCTGTAAGACTGCGCGGCGATCGTCGATCGCTGGCACTGGCGCCCTTTGCCACCTCGCTTTGTCGATCCTCGGGGGAAGCCCGGTGCAGGTGCGAGACAATATAATGTGTTGCGTCGGGTACAATGTTGGGGTTGGCGACAATGAACTGCTCAGAATTTAGTTGTGAGCAATGCTCCCCTTAAAATGGCGGCACATCATCCGTACTTCCCAGCCTTTCTTTGCTTTCCAATCTTGGTCCCAAAATTGGGCAGCGCCGAAGTGGCCATTCCTTAAGGGAAGCCCAACCCCTCCAGGGCCGTCAGTCTCCATTACTGCGCAAAGAGCGTCATAGAAATCGTCCAGAGGCGGCTCCAAATAGTGGAAATTGTAAGTTGCCAGGGCACATTCCAAGATGGAAAGGCATTCACCATGCAGAATGAAGTGGTAAGTCATGAAACCCGCTTCTGCGGTGCGGTCGTAGGCGTAGCACCAGTGTGTCTCGCCACTGGAGTCGGTAGCGTCAAAATAACCGCCATCATCGAATCCGCTAGAGTCAAAGATCTCCGCAGATGGGCGATTGCTCTTCGGTGCGCCCTGGCTACAGAGGGTGTTTAAGACTTCACCATCATGTTTAGAGGTTCAAGTCAACTCACTCGTGTTCCCGCTTGCCGAGCATACGCAGTGGGCCCGTAAGCCACTTTTTAGAAATTTATTAGTGTTGCAATGATTTGTACGAGGGTACTCATTGTGACGCAAGCGCCGTATTAAAGGGATATGCATCGTTATGTATCCAAGAAGACTCTTACCTCAAGATCAACATCCAGGAGAAGCTTATCGCTATAATCCCAATACATGGATCCAGGTTCAGGATTTGGAGAATCGAGGATGTCCCGTCGTGTTAGCGGTCCTCCGCACAGAGAGCAGAAAACGTCGTAAACACCCATCCGTATAGAGAGCTAGAAGTACAATACAGTTGTGATGAAATGAAGACGTTCGGTAATGAAAAGTACGATGGATCGTTGTAATGAGGGGTTACTACGTCACTGCGGAATCCTGCGCCAGAATGACTTGCAGAACGCACATTCAGCCCCGACTTTGAACCCTATCAGTAGCAACACCTACTCGTGGAACGGGCCGCCAAAGGATAGTTCCCGATCCCATTCATGATAGACGCGACTACAGATTTTATGACCGAATGATGAAGGTACAAAGTGATCTGGATCGTGTGCGCAGAGAATGAGCTTGTCTAATCGAACTGCTCTCCAAGGAACAGCATTTATAGGTAACGAGGAAGCAGTCTCGATACTGCTTTCAAGCGGAGCCGATCCCCATGCCAAGGCCTGCAAGTATGGTCTAGCCCTGGGCGCTGCTCGAAGTCAAGGCCACACGGCGACAAGAGGGCGACTGCTAGGATCAGGTTCTAAGAAGGATGATCTTAACGCCAATCTCTTCGGTGCCCGTACGACGACTGAAATCCATGGAGAGGGGCGCCAGTCTGGTCTCTGCTGCTGAAGTGCGGAGTGGCAGTACCATGTGCAAAGGCTGGTCCTGCGAGTGCTGTTGAAAAGGCTGGCGCCTGACAACTTCTTATCTTGAATAATCCTCAGTAAGACCGGCATCGTTGTCAAGACATCGACGACACAGATCTTGGTGCACTACTACGCAGCGATGACAGCCACCAGGAATAACACGCCGCTGCGCCAACGTTGGGGCGTGGCCAGTGTTGTATATCGTGCCCTCCATTTCGCGTTGCGTCGCGGTCAAGCCCGTCTTGCCTCACGGGCGTTCTAGTCCAATTAGAGCCGACCGAGTACGCGACATCTGCCATTGTTGGCAAGCACCCTTAGCTGGCGGGCCCGGAGACTGTTCCTTCCAGAGTCCAGCCTAGCGCATATCACCGCAAAACAGTGGCCAGCAATAACAACGGATGGCATGAGACGGTAGTGCAGTACATGATATTGTCAATGCTTCCCACTGTGGTAAAGGTACCGTACGGTCTTCTCGGACGTCGTCCAAATTCGCTCCCATAATTTCGTTGTCTGCTTCGAGACTGAGCCTTCCCTGCTCATAGGCCGTCTGGGCGATTTTCTCTGCAGGATTTAAACCTCCCCGACGATTCAGTGCATTCTTTCCCTTTTTTGCCATTTTCCCCTTCTTCTTCCCATTCCCTTTCGCTTCCTCTGCTGCCAGACTTTCCAGCCTCATGGAGTCAACGTGATGTGAAGTCTGAGGAGAGGGAAAAGGAGGAGTCGACCCATTCATATGTCAGCGGCGCGACCGAGGTTGAGGGTCCCGTGACTTTTAAGTTTTGTCAAAACGTGGTACAGATGAGGGGGTGGGCGGGACAATTCCTTTGGAGAGAATATATCTCACCAATCTCTCTGCGTTCGTTGGACGGATCCTGAACAGCCTGGCTAGCACGCGCAAGGATCATCAATATGTCCCATGAACCGTTGCTCGAAGAGCAATATGCCCCGGATCAGGTGGGTGTGCACACTTTCAGGGGAGATCATCTCCGACCACGTCAGTACCGGGTGCTTGTTACATGGATCTTCCTGAACAAAACTCGTGCAGTCCGGGCACGACCGTATCTGGAGGTTTTCCTCCACGAATCCCTTACTCCACAGGATCTTCGCGGGGCCGACGTAAACGACCTCGTTTCTACTTATTTCAGACATCTCGGCCTCCACCGCCGGGCTTGGTGGCTCATCGACATGGCCATCCAACTGATCACGGACCCTGCCAAGCCAAATGTCCTACGGAGAAAGCCAGGCCGGGAGGCTGGCCATTGGTCCGAGGTGGGTCACCTTGCCGGAGTCGGAGAGTACGCCAGCGATGCCTGGCGACTATACGCGGGTCATGGTTTCTCCGTCCCCGAGGAATGGAGGACGTTGCGACCGGCGGACAAGGATTTGAGACGATATGTGGAGCGGAAGAAGCGCGAGGAGCAGGCGCAGCTGATGGAAGACGATCTCGTCATGCGTTTCATGGCCACCCGACTTTCGGACGAGCCCGCCCCCTCGGACGTGGTTATTGGGTCTGGCGACAGCACTCTTCGGGTGCCTGGCAAATTCATTCGTCGTGCGATGGTGGCATCTGCCGTAGGTTCGGGCTCTATACGAGGGAGCCGGCCGATTTCCGTGTCTTCCTGTACCTGACCGCCTTCGCCTCTTCTCCTATTGTCGCTTATAACCATCACCTCCTGCCCGGTGACGCAGCAGAAGAACAGTCTTCCGCGGACGGGTGAGTCCTGTCCTAGACTGTTCTCCATAATTGCATAGATATCGCCAGTTGATGTAGACATTGTGTGAGTTGCGTGTCCGTTTGTTATAAATGTAGATGCGATGTGTTTTATCGACCTCGACTGAAGTTTTTACGGAAAGCCGACGAGCCCTACGGCAGAGCGTCGAGATGGATGGGCGGCCTCTCTAGGCAAGGGTTCGGACCCTAAAGCCGGGTAACCCTAAGCATTATTTGTGCCAAACCGCCCAAATGTCCCCCTTGTTACCACATGCAAAGGGAGATGCACGCTTCTGAAAATCTGGTCGCGTATAGATCCACATGGTTTGTTTTTCGTGTCTCATTTTCATAAAGTTCTGCAGGTTAGAAGAGCAAAGGACTCGTCGTCGAGAAGCAAAGAATTCGTAGTGAGTACCCCGGACGCTCGGACGAAATTTGTATGGGAAAGCAAAGAATTCATAGTGAATCCCTTCGAGAATAGTGGTAGAGTCTATAATTCTATTTTTCCCTTCTTCTATTTCTATCTTACTCTCCTTTTATTCTATTCTTTTATCTCTTCTTTTTCTCCCTCTCTTTTACTTTAATCTATTTCCTATTCTATTCTATTCTCTTTCTTAATTCTTCTTTCTACTTCTTTTCTTTTTATTCTCTTTTCTGTCTCTATAACTATATACTTCTTTTTTCTCTTTCTTTTCTCTCTCTTTCTATATATCTACTTTTATCTATATTCTCTACTTCTTTACTTTTCTATCCTCTCTATTATTCTATATCCTCTCTTTCTCTTTTAAGTAACTCTAACTTTAACTATTCTTACTCTTATTTATTTTATTATACTTTACTTTTCTTTTCTTTTCTATTATCTCTTCTTTTCTATTATTACTTATCTTTATTACTTTCTATCCTATTTACTCTATTTATTTAACTCTAATATATTTCTTTACTTTATTTCTTTCTTTTTACCTTTCTATTTTTCTACTTAAACTCTAATTTCTAAAACTAAATTATACTTTAATACTTTTATATTCTATTAAATATTTAAATCTTACTTTATCTTAAATATACTTTATACTCTATAACTTTCTTTTTACTCTATTCTTCTACTTTGTCTTTAACTCTCTTTTTAATACTTTTCTTTATATTACTTTTTTAATTCTTTTTCTTATTATCTAACTTCTATTTTATCTTTATATTACTTTTAATTATCCTTTTTTCTTTTTACCTTTTGAATTCTTTTATTATTTTTCTACTTTTTATTTATTGAACTTAAATATATTCTATCTCTTTCTAAACTTCTTTTACTACTTTAAATTCTAATATACTCTTATATACTCTTTCTCTTAGTCCTCTTTACTACTTATAACTTAAAAATACTCTATTTATACTCTCTCTCTTCTCTTTCCTACTAATTTATAACTTAAATATACTTTCTATACCTTCTTTCCTCTTCTCTTTCTTTTGTTCCTAACTTTGAATTTTCCTCTTCTTTCTTCTATTCTTCTTCTTCTAGCTTAATTCTACTTCCTTCTCCCTCTCTCTCCTTTGGTAATCCTAACCTAAACCTACTCTGTCTCTCTTCTACTCCCCTCTTTTACTATACTATAATATACTTGTTCTACAATAAAATACATTTGTTCTACAACACGGTTATCCTACGATACGGTTAGCTACGCGCTACAACGGCTAATCTGGGACACGACGGCCGCAACGGGACGGAAATCTTGTCTGCTTATACAACGGAAACGTCATCCAACCCTACTGGCCCGAATCGTTCTTCCATAAACGCTTTGACCGCATCACTACCTCCGCCTAGCCTTCCGCGCTCTTGTAACGTCTTCAATCCCATATGGCAGACTACACTCAATCCTTTCAGACTACGCACTCGCGACAACGCTACATACGCCATCTGGGGCTCGAATATGTGTTCCAAGTTCACGACCGCTCTCTCCAGCGTCATGCCCTGCGACTTGTGGATGGTGATTGCCCACGCCGGTAACAGTGGAATTTGTGTTCTTGCGATCACACTGAACGGCGGCGGATCGCCGAGCTCGGTGTCCTGACACACCGGATACACTACTTGTTGTACGCCGTTCTCGAAGCGGACCACTGGGAGTGGGAATCCCGCCGCCTGCCCTTGTGCCCAGGACGCGATCTGATGCTCTTCGAAACGGCTGAATTCGCCGGACTCCGCGAGACGTTGCTCACGAGCCTTCATCAGGGGCGGATGGGGTGAAAAGCCAACGATCCGGCTCTGGCTACCATTCACAAGTCCTGCTGCAGCATCGATGTTCGCGAGGAGGATGACGGGCATGCCGAACTTCGTCTCCAGGAGCGACGGGAATCGATGGTCTCGACAGCCTATTTTGTTACCCTCGGCATCGAGATCGGCCTTGCTTGCCAAGTGAGGATGGTGAGGCTGGATGAGGACGTGGTCCTGAGATCGGTACGCACGTACGGCTCCGTGTATCGCCTGGAAACCCTCCCAGTTCTTCTGATCGACCTCCCTTCGAACGGGCGAGAGCTCCACCGACTCGCCTTCGTCGTTGCTCTGATGACTCAACAACGACAGCTGACGATCGTCCAGCTTGTCGCCAACTCGGAGGGTGTTGAGGATGTCAATGAACACCGGGTCACTCTGTCGATGCACCTGCGTGAGCGAGACGCAGTGGAAATTGCATGCCGGCCAGGTGTCGCTACGAAAGGCCCATTGATCGTCCATGTCGAAAGTGTCCTTACACTGTGAGCAGTCCATTCGTTTCCGGAGGTCTTTGCCACACCCTAAGCAGCCTTTGCGTGGTCTTGCGGACGGCCGCTGGTGGATGTCTGCGCGGTCCCTGGGCTCGCACTCCGGGCAGAACGCTCTGGTCTTCAATTCGAATCCACATTCGTAGCAGGTCTGAAACGCCTTGACGGGCGGCAATTGGTAGAAGTCTCCCGTGACGATGACCTGGATGCCGCCAAACGCCATCTCTCGTTGACGTGCCGCACGACAGGCCTGGTCCAACCGTCAGAACTGGTACGATTCGAGCATGCTGATCTCGTCGATGATGAGCATGTCGGTCGACAAGATCCTGTTCCGACGCTCCTTCGACATCGCCATGGTCCGCATTTCTCGAATGGGCTTCTTCATCACTCCGGGATTCCACCCAGCGTAGGTGAAATAGGTACTGCCGCTGACGTTCAGCGCCGATATATCTGTCGGGGTCACGACGTGGACACGCCGATGCCGGGCTTGCAGCTCTTTCACATTCGCCCGCAACACCGTCGACTTGCCCGTTCCCGCCCCGCCAGTGTAAAAGACGTTGGCACCCGACCGCACGAGCTCAATGACTCTCAGCTGCTCTCCGCACAACCGAAGGGCATCCGGAGCTGGGACGGGCTCTGTAGAACGCTGCACCTCGACGTCGTCCTCCGTCCCGTACGATGAACCATCTTCGTCCGAGGACAATGAATGTGCCGACTGCCATATATCATGGCCTTCCTTCCCACTCTTCCCGGGATCCTCTAGTATGATCTTCACTTCTCCATTCCTATACGGCTCCGTCGAAATGGTGAGCGGAGTGGTGGACGCCCTTGCTGCGTAGTATTGTGCGTGTAGACGCTCGCGTCTCTCATAGGCTTCACGGCGCCGCCGCTCTCGCCGCCGCTCCACATCCGCAAAAGCCTTCTCCTCGGCAGTGGCGTACTTCGAAGGCCGTCCACGCTTCTTCGAGGTGTTCTGCTCGTTGGCCATGAGTTGCTCGTGGATATGCTTTGCACAATGGCGGCCCGCGCGTGTCGGAAGGGCTTAGACGCGACCACAAAAGTCCGACGCGAGCTTAGCCTTGACCGCGGAAGCCCAAAGCGGCCTAGGCGCGACCGCGAATTTTGCACCCACTTTGACTTCCTCAGCAGCATAACTCGACACCTATCGATGCAATCTGCAGGCGCGCGTTGATAGCAATATTGCACCTGACTTTCAACTCTGACGCACAATCTATGTAGGTGTCTGCTATCCAGCACGCGTCCTGATCCAGCTCTCCCAGTCCTCTTTCTCCCATTCCATCCATCTCGGGAGCACTCTCGGTGTACCGGCTGCCAATCCTTCTGAGGCCAGCCCCAATCTTTGTCCTCCGCCGTTTGAGCGTCGACCCCCTCGCGAGCGCGGATGGAATACCACATACGCTGCCCCTGCTTGGTCGTCTGCATTAGCGTATTCGCGCATGGATATGGCATGATCCAATGGTATTGATACAGTGTCTTCCAGAAGTGCTGCCGGAACGTGAACTTCAAGTCTCTGCCTAAGAAAGCGACGGCGGTGAGTGCCGTTCGATACAGTGTCCGATATGGTCGTTCGTCCCAATGCTTTCGGATCCGGCCGTCCTCAAAGTCGAACAGGAAGTGGCCGAGGTGGGACACCACTTTGAAGTCACATCGATTCCCCGACATGCAATAGACCCCGTCCGTCATGATCTGTTCGAACCACTCTAGACAGAATGGTACCGTTCCCGTTAGTGCTTCTTCCCGGCTCTCTTCACGGATCTCGGCTTTGACGGACTGCAAAACGTCGATACGGGACTGCTGTTGACAGATGTGTACCACCCACAGAGGTAACCGCTCTCGGATCGCTTCGACCGCTCGATATTGTTCTAGCCATTCTAATGCGACCTCTAGTCGTCGGGTCGTGTCTAGAAACGCCTGTACTTGTCGACCGCGTTGGAGGTACTGCCCGTGAAGCACTCCGTCCCAAACAGCACGTGGTCTGTAATGTCAGACTTGAACTGAACTTGCTCCCAATTAAGTCGTGGTTCGAGCCAGCAGTACCCGCACCGTGGAAGCGTGTTACTGAACCCGAGCCCGTACCAGAGCCTTACTTGAGGTGGCTCTCCGACGTGGCGCTCCCGGCGACTCCACCACAGCGCCGACTCCCCGACGTAAGAGCGAAGGTGAAGCGTAAACAGCGAAGGAGCATGGCCATCATCTTGGTCTGCTGCCACGTCACTAGCTCCTTCCGACACCGGGCTCGAACGACCTCGAAGCCCCTTGCGAAATTGTCGGCGTTTCGCCACAGATAGTCCATACACACGCTCGTCTGGATTGACCACGCATAAGGCGGACAGTCGGACAGTGTGATCTCGAGACTGTCGCGCTCGGCTACGCGGAGACTGTCTATGGGTGAGTGGGACAAGGTCTAGCTGATTCGATGCTCTTCGCGAATACAAAGGATTTCTTCCGTGATGCGGCCAGAACATCGCGCGTCCGCCGTTTGCTCGCGAGGTACGCGAGCTCGACAATACGCGCATCTCTGCGATGTCCACCTGCCGCCAGGCGTGCTCCACGTTGGATATGTGGGTCAAGTGCGTTGCTCAGGAGCGAGCAAAACAGCAGGTACTGCCTGGGATTTGTACAGTGCGGCACATTCGGGAACGTAATCGTATTTTAGGAACTACTGGCATGCGGGAGGATTAGTAGCGAGTTAATGATAGGCCGTCGTGCCAGCTTATATCCGTAACTGTGACTCAGGCCTCATGTAAGCTACCCCAACCATGCACGCCCGCGTTGTGCAGACTACACGAGAGCTCCCCTTGAGTATTCAGCAGATCGAGCTTCGCACACCTTTGCAACACAAGCGCCACGCGTGGCAGCGCCTCGCAGCTACCCCGCATTCTGCTGCCTGGCTGCTGCCTGCGAATCAATTTAACATCTCGAGGTGATAGAGACTGTACTGTAAAAGCGCTGTGCGATCTTTAAGACAAAGGTCTTTCGGAGACATTGCTATGGAGGCCCATCAACCTGACTTGACCTATGTCAATTACAAAGTGGCAACGGGCAGGCTGTTTGAATGGCTCTTTGACGCTGCGAGCCGTTGCAGCATTGAAGTACCGGAGGTGAAGTTGAAGCGAAACGAAATCGGGCCGCCGAAATGCCATTTCATGGACGCCAAAGACTACAGCATACTGGCAACACTACTTACGACCTACACCGAATCTGGCATCCGGTTCCCACCTGCGCTCGCGCTGGTTGCAAGGCAAGCCATCAGATTACGAGAAGTGCAAGCCAAGAAGTTTCCGGACACCAAACTCTATCGTGCGCGCAACAAGGCGCACCAAATTTTCATTGAAGAGCTGAGATTTGTGCTTCGAATTCTAGAAAGCACAACCGGTGACCTCGACCTTGGGAGACTATCGTTTAGCACACTTTGTTCCACTGATATCGTCCCTGCTGTGTGGCCGCAAAATGCAAGACGACAAATTTCCACGCCGTCGGTCACCCTCGATGGCGAGCTCGGAGGATCCGAATTTGACAAGAGATTGGCAATTTGTACATTTTTTGAGGACATGGATGCTATCAGAAACAGCCTCAGCAGCACCTGGGAGGACTATGCTGCGGGGCGATTGTGCTTGACGGCTGCAGCGGTCACAACGGACACGGCCTTCGCAATAATGAAGGCGAGCTGTGAAGAAATTTGCGGACTCGTGGCAGATGCATCGACCTGGCGAGCCTTGGCCATGTTATTTAGAGAAGTGTTGGGCGATTCGTCCGAGCAAGAGGCCGAATGGCTCGACTGGACTTGCGCTAAAGTGGCGTTCCGACTCATGGAGCTCTGCAACAACCTGCGGCCAGGTCACTTGTTGGTCAAAAACCCAGAGCGCATTGACGACTATGATGCAACGCGGGATCGATCAACTTGGTCAATCGAGGAGCAAGATGACGAAGATACCGCAATTCTCTCAGAGCTGTTTGAAGACATCGTGGTGCTCTCTCGGATGAAAATCGACTTACCCGCTCAAGATGAGCTGACGGCCGGTCTACGAGCCATGGTGGACGGCAATAGCTTCGAATCGATGCCAATGTACGTCGTGTTCGCGGCACAAATGTTCCTCGACATCCACCATACATTACGTGGCAGGATCTCACGGGCATTCGAAAGCCTTCAAACTACAGGCAGGACGGTATGCGATATCGTGGACGAGCACTTCCGACATACGAGTGATCAAAACAAAGCCAGTATACCGCTCGGGAACACCGAATCATTGAAGAGGATCAAAGTCTATGCAAAGGACTGGATCGAGAACGATGCCATCGGGGCTGCTGTGTACAGAGGTACGGCTAGACGAGGCACGACAAAACCATTCCGACTACTCCAAAACCATCCAGTACTTTGTGGGCTCAAAATCCTTCGAATCCAAATGCTTCTGCAGGACAGCGGCATCGAATTGTGTAACGCTTTCGGATCGGTTCTTTGTCTAGCGCACATATACCATGCAGCCACTCAAAGCGGAGGACTGCGCCAGCTGTGGAGAGACATCGACTACATCGTCACCCTGCACTCGTCCAAGCGAATCTTCTCCGGCCGTGCTCCTACGTTGGCGGCCGACTACTTCGACCGGTTCGTGGCCGCTCTCAACGAAAATCAGAGAACAACGTACGCTAGAATGCGCCCTCGCGGTTCTGCTGAGTCCAGAAACGCCAAGAGAAGGACAATCAGTCTCAAGGTGACTTCACCGGTGACCGATGTTTTCAAGCCCCGGTACATACAGAACAGCCGTGCAAATATTACACCACAGAATATCATTGCAATGACGTCCGTCGTGCCTAAGAGGATGCGCACAAGCGACTTGTCCGGCGAAACTGTGCGTTTTCTCCGCGAAATGGGCGCAAAACGACGCCATACCACAATGGAGTTACTTCGGGTCGTCTGCGAGGGAGTGGCCGCAGAGGAGATGCACCTCCTCTTCGACTACGTCGGACTTCATCGACGGGGAGCGGATTTCTTACGCAAGGTCTACGAGGCATTTCGACCGGACTTAGAAAGCTTTTTGGGTGAAATGGATGTCCGGTATGTCTCCAATTTAACCTTGGTCACGGCCGGCGTGTTCGAGATCATAAAGGACGTCATTCGATCCCTCAACGAATTTGAAGTCGACGCATCCAAAGACATGCTAGGACGTCTTGCTCGCGTGGTTGCCGACTTCCTCGGCGAGGATGAGAGCAAAGGTCCAGGCGGTGAGAGTTTTTGGCCTGCTAGGGTGTTGACAAACACAATTCTAGAGGCATACTGGGAAAGGTCAGCTCAGGACGATCCCTCTGGGTGAGTGGCAGACACGGTTGACGTGAACCTGCAAGTGGCGTTTGTCCACAGTAGTACACGATTACAGCGAAGTCCTTGAACAAATGCTCACGGCATTGTATCCATGACGTTGGGCATGTCCCCGAGTCCAGCCAAACACTGGATCGGCTATGCAATAGCATGTAAGTCACCATGTACTGTACCTCGCCAGATGCTAGCGTGTGTGGAGCGTCAAGCATAGATGGGCATATGCAGAGGGGTGAACCCCAACATCTGGCAGCCACGTTAGGCCTCTCAACTCTTACTTGTCGCTGGACGCTGTTGTCGCCTCCTCGGAACTCCCTCCTACTACAGAGGACTTTGCCGGTTTCGGTCTATCCCAAGTACTCACTACACCTAAACAGGAAGGCTTTTGTGGTACAAGGACCTGGTTATATCGGGTAGGCTGTATCCAATCATATCGTCTTGTCATAATGTTCGACCAGTCAAAGCCGAAGAGGTATAAACAATTCAGCTCGAGGTTCTTGTTTCGTTGACTGAGCTGCTTATGCGCTCTATGAAACTTCAGAGCTACAGTAATTTCATCTATGTCGACGTCGCCATCGCCATCGGCTAGCCTGGTTACACCGGCGGTATCTTGAGTTCAGGGTCATCGCCGGAGTAACCCGGTTATACCAGGTTGCATGGCAGAAATGGGGGGACGTAGGTTAGCGAGGGTACCGACAACCAGAAATTGAATGAGGCGGGACCACCGTAATAGAGACCACGTGCCTCGGTTGCGATTTGAGTGTATTCTACCAGATGGACGTCGAATTCCACCAGATGGGACAGGCTCTTCGCTGTTCAAAAGGATCTTGCGTTTTCACTCTATTGACGTACAAGGGGTCAAGTGCCAAACATAAACGTCATATCTGAACCGCGAGGATGCAGCTTCAGCAGTGTTTACAGACTTAGACTTGACCCAGGTCGATCAATGAACTCGTCAAGGTCTCGTGGAGCTCTTTGAGATAAGACCGCCTCGCAAGAGTCGGAGGGTTTTCTGCCGCAATCCTGAACAATTCACCCTCGCTGTACCCGGCGACGATCTCTGGAGAGAAGAGCTTCGGCAATGGTCGTAAAAGATGCCTCTCGATGACCTGCTTGCAGACGTTGTCCACGAAAGTCTTCCTCGCCACCTGCCAAAAGTCAGTCGTTGAGGCTCTCAAGATTAGTAACAGGAGATCGCTACTTTGTAATACGCATTCAGTCCAGCCCTAGCCTCCGCGCATGCCTGCTCGTCCATGTCGACCAAAACACGCTTCTGCAGACCATTGATCAATCTTTTTACATCGATTCCGTTGTTACTGACGTGCATCACGCCATGGAAGTCATTTGCCGCCGTCTCTTGCATAATCTTGCTGATCACATCTTGCGCGTCCTTTTGCCTAGCTTTCTGGACGTTGTCAGTGTAGTAGTGATTGTACGTTATCGGCTGCTGTCTTTCGTCCTCGAGTAGAGTTTCAAGTTCACCTTCTGCTTTGCTCATGTGGTCGGATAATCGTTGATCGACCTGCTCCTTGACGGCCATGACAATGCGCTCCTCATCAGATATATGATTGGCCAGTGACTCGATAAACACGCGCAGTTCTCTAAATATCGTTCTCACATGGTCCGCAGCCATGATTTTCCATCTTCGAGACTGGAAATGGAACAATTCTGCCAGCAGGACATGATTGTAGTTCCCCGGCAGTTCTCGGCCTCTGGTGCGGGAATAGATCTGAACAAATCCGAGCCATCAGCAGGAAGGAAATAAAAACCTATAGCTGGTGTGACTCACCTCTTTCACCCAAGCTTTGAACTGCTTTTCAGTCACGTTCTGCTGTATCGTAACGTCTTGATCTATAACGATATCTTCGGCCAGGCTGTCATCGCCAGAGTCTTCGTCTGTGTCAGATTGAACCTTGAGCGTTTCTCCTCTGGTCCGCATATCGTTTGAGAACTGCGTGTTAAACGCGTGAATCAAAGCACGCAATCTTCGAGGTCCTTCACTCTGAACCGAGAAGAACTCCAGCTCTGCAGAGTTGTAGTCACCGATCAAGGCGGCGTTCGTCAGAAGATGGAAACGCATTGCCAAACGCGATAAGAACATCCGCATCTGCCCGCTTGTTGGGCGGTCTTCGCCAAGCCCGACAAGCTCTTTCTCTGTGGACTTCAAGAGTGTTCGTACTTCCTCTCGAACTTTTGGCAGCTCTCTTTCGGTGTGACGATCAAGAATATCTTGAAGGAAATGGCGCAGGGCGCAGATACCAGTGCGGGTCTTGTCTAGACCTTGATCCCTCCAGAGCGCTGAGGAGAAGTAAGTCATCTCCTTTCTTTCCCGTTCAGAAACATTCAACCCCGCGGCCATTTCCGAGGGGGACGGATTTTTAAGAATGAAGAAGCCAAGCTTTAACTTGGTAGTGTCCTCGTTCCTAGCCAAGGCGGCAATCCGTGCCTGTGTCCCCTCGTTGATAAGATCAGGCTTCGTTATGACGCCGATCGTCCGCTCACCAGCTCCGTCAAATTTCTTCGACTTCTTGATAATGGGCTGGTTTGCAATGTCGTTGCCAGCTTGCACAACTGCAAGGATGATAGTCCGGGGATTGGCTGCATACGAATCGACAAGAGCGTGCACGGTCTCTACATCATTATCGTCCTGCTCTTCGCTCGGTACTTGGATGATTCCGGGCAAGTCCACCACACTCAGATGAAGTCCCGTCTCACCGCGAACTCTGACGCGCAATATGTCCCTGCCAAAAGCCGGACCCGCTTGAACGCCCTCATAGCCTGCCAGACCAAGCAGTGCTCCGACCTCAGAGATCACTGAAGATAGTTCATCGAAGGTATCGAGTGTACGAGCGTACTTTTGCAACCGGGTTTTCATGATGTCGTCGCGCATAGAGTGCGGGATAATAGTGGCTGTAATCTCGAACTCTGCCTTTGGTCCCGGTATGTGCTCCAGGATGATTTCAGTCGGAAAGCGGGTGCACAACCCATCTTGTCGAGGAAACGGGAATCCTGTGATGCCTTCGAGCACGGAACTTTTGCCGGTAGATTGGTCCCCGCTAACAACTAATTGAGGTAAGTTGATATGGTCCCCAACCCCACGACCACGGAGGTCTGAGATCAGCGTCATTCTTCTGACGGATGTATCCGTCTGCAACCCGAGATAATTGGATGGGCCTGGTCTGTCCATGTCTGCTCCTGTGTCCCCCATGACGCCAAAACGAAGTAGTGATCGGACTGGAACAATATGATTATATGCCGAGCTGCACTGAATGTCATGCTTGCGCGATAAGGAAACGCCTTTTATATCCCCCACGACTCGCTGAGGACGCCTTGCACCACCAAGCAAATCGAGGACCTCATCTTTGCGCGGTGCCGCCTGACGCTCATAGGAAAGTATACATGTGTAGTCGACGAATCAAAGCGATGAGCCTCGCAAGAGTGGCCTGACGAGTTGCCACAGACCCAATACTATGTCTCGGGTCAGCTACGCAAGGGTCTTGTACAAAGGCTTCGAATGGTTACAAGGTTGACTCGACCACGCATCGCAATGACTGTCCGGTGGTCACGATACATGTGCCCGACACTTCTGGAATAGCTTCACTACAATAGGTCATAGCAGGTTGTTCATGCTGCTCATGTGAGAGACCTGGGCGCTTGACGGTACCTGGTGGGAAAGTTTTGGTGGCTTAGCTAGAAAACTGATATGCACTTGGGATGATACAAATGGGTACTAGGTGTCAATCCTCTATGGTAAGTTCGCAAGACGGTTCTTGCGAGACAGCCACATGATTTATGGTTACTTTCTAGAACCAGCTGAAAAGTGGTCACAAGCTATCGATCTACCCCGCTACCCCGCGTCCAGACAGCTTCCAGAGAATCGAATCCGGCTTCTTCATTGGCCAGATCTTGTTTCTGGCACCGCCTTGTCATTCGTTAATCATACCTACAGCTTGCCAATGGCAAACACGCGCTTCATGTTGAAGGCGATAAAATTCTAAGACACCGGCTACGCTATCGGCCCTACCTGCTGACTTGACGAAAGTGACTGCATTCGAACAAAGCCGAAGAAGTAGCATTGGCTAGGGCAAAACAGTCGACATCCTACGAATGACGACAAATCCTACCAGCTTCGAGCGGCGCTTCATGCTCTACGCAACCAGCGATATTGGAACGGATAGAGCTTCCTCATGAAAACAGATGCCTAGCGTGCAAGTCTAAGTGACCTTGACTCCGGGTCCACAAAGTATTCGCCGAATGGCCGTGCTTTGAAGGCTGTACCTCAGCATGAGTGATCCCGAAGCAGCTTTCACCATTGTTTTCCCCAATCATCTGATGCCTTTTTGCTGTGGTCATTAGCAAGGCTGCTGAACCTTGTTGTCAGCAGATAGCTTTACCGGCTCGACAGGCTTCGAAAGTGCAATGACAGTTTCGCGTGCAGTCTACTAGACCCGCGACGCAACGATTTTCGATCAGGTGGCCTAGTATTACTGGAAGGGGTATGCAATCGCGACATTGATTCAGGTACACGCAATCCGATCTGCCTACAACGACTCTGGAAGCTTTGCACGCCACTACCAAAGATCAGAAGTCTAAAAGTCATCGAATGCCTTATGGATGAATCGCGGAGCATTCGTCGACTAGTAAATCTAGGATTCCCCGCCTGGCGACCAAATGTATAAAGAAGCATGGCACCCCGTCTACTTCCCAACATCACGGCACGAACACCACCTCAAATCCAATACGAGCATCGAAATCAAGCATAACCAACATCAAGGTACCCAGAAAGTGGTCTTTTTTGCGGAGGCGATGCACTGATTGCAAAGACAAACATAGCATGACAGCAGTTACAAGCACGCCTTCACCACCGCCGCCGCCTCCACCCCGTTCAGGGAACGGCTTGCCTAAACCTCCTGCGTCCAAGCCCACCTTGCTGCCACGATGCTCTCGCTGTGGTGCCAAGCACAAGGAATTAACGAGATACATAACGAGAGTCGGCAATCGAAACGGGAATGCAGGCCGGCCATATCTCAAATGCATGCCATGCAACAAGTTTGTCACGTGGCTTGACAGCCGAGGCATTGATGACAAGTCGCCCTGCTGCTCCTGCGATATGCCTTGCCGTCGTCAGGTCGCCGGACCATACGCGGTAGCCAACCCACGGGCTCTACATTATGTGTGCAGCCTTGGCGTCTGCGACCACTACGAAGTGTGCCATGACGAAGACGGCGAGGTTAATATTGTTGGCGAAGATATTGTGGAGCTTCTGGCGAGGTTGAGGGTGATTTGAAAAGGCACAAAGTTCTAACCTAGTAGCACCAAGACATCAAACCCTTCATCGTTTTGGTCCTTCTCACTCCCATGCCTGACTCCACCCTACCTCTGACGCCACCCAACCCCCGCCCGCTACCCGAACCGGGCCGGATCGGTCCCAGATTCGAGCGAGAGACGCCGTGTCTCTTGGGGTGCTTCTTATGGGCGCCGTTGCGCCAGACTGCTTACCTCGGCTTCAATTCCCCTCCAAACATACCGTCGCATGCGAGAAGAGGTATTCTTGACAGGCCAGAGCGCCTCAGGGGAACGCCTCGTCGGATTGGGCGACAAGGCGAGGCGCGAACGTAGTGCGTTCGTCGCTTTCGCGAGGCGGTCTGCCTTGCGCATCAACCACGGTCGCACAGCGACCGGCTCGATACACCAAACCCTCTTTCCTTAACTTCCCCCATCCTCCCACTTCCTGCTACCCCTGGTAGGGAAAGCACCGCTTAGCGACGACAGCAGCAGGCGCAAGCGACCTCTTCGATCGTCTGCTCGAGTACTGGGTCATTGTCTGTCGATAGTGCTTGTGCGCAGTATGATCGGATCGCGTACGGGCCCACCTAAAGCCCGAGCTCTCTACAACCCTCGACCACCCATGCGATCGCAGCCGAGCTTTGTAGCTGGACAGAGAGTCCTAAATCGCAGTTCTTCCGCAGCCTACCAGCACGTAGTCCATGGCTTACTAGTGCCACACTGGAGGAACCGCGATCTCCTTACATAATCCCAACTTGATACAAGTCGCAGCGTTCCGCCAACAACACTAAGTCCTCCTCTGCGACTCCTAATTAGCAAGATAACATCGGTTCAGACCGATGAGGAAGAAAGAACGTGGTAAGCCAAACGATGGATTCGCGCCATCGCGTCGAGGCGTAGGACCGTGCGACACCACGAGTACTCAAGTGCTTTCTCAAAATCCAGCTTGACTTACCTTCGACATTGAGCCAAAGCAACTGACACAGTCAATTGTAGATGGGACATGAGGATGGACGATCGAAGGAGAGTGTTTCGAGCGTCATGTCGCGAAGGAAATCATCCAGGGCCTATAATATACGCAGCGTGACCACAGTTTCGCAGGTGAATCCACCGAGCCCCTGGGTGGATTCTAGCATAGTGGTGAGGGTGACACTCGTCGATGACAATCCGCTCTAATTGGTGCATTGTCCGCTTCTCGTCGATGAACCGTCCAAACGCCTGGGACACGGCCGACTCGGGCGTCACCAATATAATTCTCGCGTGATACGGCGGCGTCGAACCGTTCCATTCGGCACACGGGACACCATCTCGATTGCATCAATTCATGAAGTCCTGTCGTAACGATATGGTCGGGACGATGACAACCGTCACTCCTTCGATCGACCCCGCCGCCGGCAACATAAACAACCAACTCTTGCCCTCTCCTGTACGCATCACCACCAACACTCGCGGCGTTCCGGGCACGATAGCGTCCAACGCGGGTCCTTGAACGCCGCGGAATGTCGCATCGGTCCCCTACAATCGCTTCGCCTGTTGGGCGACGTCCACTTCACGCATCTGCTTCCACCGACGCATCTGGGCTTGCTTTCCTTGGATTTCCATCTCTCGCTGGACGATGGGATCTGCTGTTTGTGTATTCCATGCCGTCTGAAACCCTAAAAATCGATGCCAATCGACACTGACCTTTCAGAACATATACCTCTCCTACTGTCGCGGTGGGCGACTCCGTCAATCATGTCTTTTATGTATCGACCGTGTCCGGACTGTTTAGCGATGATGTCCTCCAACCGTCGGATCTGTGATGGTCGATTGTCGTATATATAATCCCACGCTCCACGGATGCTGTGATACAATGTGTGTTCCCGCTGGATGGCCAGGTATGCGTGGCGCCAATCTATTACTCCAGTTCCCACCCCGACACGCTTGCGGGTCTCTCGCTGTATCACGCTAACTTAGAATAGGTATAAACTAATACTATTTATAAGTAATAATACGATATCAGGGATAATACTAGAACAAGTCCTTTAAACTACTCTATTAGATAAAGATATAGATATATTGCCTTACCTTTCTATATATAATTATTAGAGTAAAATATTACTTAGAGCTAGAAGTACTAGTAGTGCCCTATAAATAGCTATTGCTACTACTATGTCTGCGCCTAGTAATGCCCTTGTAATATAACATATACATTGACTATAACTAAAAATACATAAATGTCTAGCTATAATATATTTAAGTTAATATAGAGTATACTTAAGTGGACGCTAGAAATCTATATAAGCAAGCAAACAATCCAGGTTATATCATTTATTAGAGCTCGAGTAGAGAGAAAAATAACAACGGAGTAAGACTACTATACACAATTGTACAATAATGTACATCATAGTAAAATGCTTTCTTGGACACCTTTGTTACCTAATTGATAGTCTACGAAGCCACTGTCCTGTACGCCTCGCTCTCGTAACGTGATCTGAACCTTCTTTAGACATTTAAGCTGCCCGTGTCTCGCGTTTGTTTAGCTGCTCGCGTACTGCACGTGTCCATAGGAGAAAAATTCGAATAATCCGACTCACGGACTGTTCTCCTCCTGGCATCGGAGCCATAAGCCAGAGAGCAATAACTTTGTCAGTCGGACTGTCCTCACCTCCGAATTCCATCTCGAATTCGAGCATTTCGCGGTAGAAATAACATTCGCTCTGCAACAAGCCCACGACGACATCATACACAATCTCACCAAATTGACACTCTCTCGAACGAGAGCTGGAGCGAGGGTCTGTTTGGGTCCGACTCATGCATAGTTGTTTCGGGCAAGCACATTCCCTGCATCCCCTCTCAGCTTTGATGTTTTGTTCGAAGATTTGTCGGCCAACATTCCATCGACGTTCATCGCACCCTCCGCACTGGCATGTTGTGATCGCGTGCGTTACGTTGGAACCCCAGAGCCCGTTGCCGACACAGAAAGCGCATCTAGCAAGCCACCAAGAAGCAGCCAGTCTACATTCGTTTGAAAAGGTATGGACTGTCTGAGGACGCCGATGCAGCGCGAGTACGCTCCCAACCTCCCACTCGTGTGGCTGGGTAAAGGCGATGGAATACTGCTCTTCGGTACAAGCATCGAAATCGAGGGCATGCAGGATGGCGAACAGCGTGTCCTAGTCATCGATCGTGGAAGGTGGTACGGGATACTGTTGTGATTCTATCAAGTGGAACGTCTTCTTCCACAGAGCATCGCTTTTGCCCTCTCCGATCAACATGAGCGTGATGTACTGACGAACATTGTGCATTCGATAGACATCAATTGCCGCTTCCGAGTACTTCTGGGGATGCACAAATCGAATCTTGATAAACGTTCCGCGCTTGAACGCCTCGATGACCGCAGCGTGGAGCGCCCAGAGCCGAAACTCGTATTGGCCTTCGTTGTCGGAGTCGCCTACGCCCAAGTCGTCGGGCACTGGTAGAGTCACCACGTCTATATGGGCGGTTTGTTGGCCAAGATATTGACCGAGCTCCTTGATATACTCCGTATTGCCGTAGTCGTCTGCAGCCGTGAGCTGATCTGGGACTTCTTTTCGCTGATTCGAGACATGGTTGTCCGTGGCAGCTGACGGAGAGCATGGAGTACATCCTCGCAGGTCACATACTTAGGGACGCAGCTATAAGGCTCGGTCCTAAGTGCATGGCAACGAACCAGGTTGCCAAGATCCAGAACTGAGCCGCGAATGCCATATGTCTCAGCCTGTTGTCTGTCTTAGTGGCATTGGGGGTCGTCACCCGATTCTGATGACGTGCAGCCGTCAAAAGCCTCTCTCGCAGGGCCTATTAGACTTCCTCCACGCCTGACATATGCTCTGTCGTATCCACCAGCCCCCCCTGATGTTACGCTAATGCCATTTGTAGCCTGCGGCACGCTTCCGAGTACTGACAGGCTGCTCACAGGGGCAGGGTTTTGGCTCCGTAACGCACCTCGACTTTGAGGCACATACGTTTTCTGGAGCGGAGGAGGCGATATTGATCGTCTTTGAGAAAGGCTCCGGAGCCGCTTCGGCGCCCGACCGCTCCTAGCGTCGTGGAGTGGGCGCTTACTCGTTCCACTCTCCAGTTGCTGTGGGCCTCGAGAGCCCTGTCCATCAATCGAAGTCCTAAATCCGACTGCAGAATCGATCCGAAGGAAGCGGTGCCACTCGCGAGAAGCCCAGTGATAGACCCGGAGTAAGGCGGGTTGTAGCGAGTCCGGGTATGCTGCGTCGATGCCGTAACTAGTCCCTCGCTGAATCGGTCTATGGCCACTCTGCCATGCGAACACTACCTCAATGTCTGCATCCGCGCTTTTGTCATCGTACCGGTTGAATGGCCGACAAATGCTCTTGATGTGTCGTTCGGTTATCGCAATCGAGATCTGACGATAAATCTGGACGCCGAAAGCGGCACCACATACGCTCCTTGTCAATGTCTTCAACGCTCTTGTAAGCACATCTGCTTTCCAGGGTCGGTCGAACTTGTCTGGGGCGGCGAAAAGAAGGCGACGATCCTGTTCGCGACCGTCACATTTACGATATAGCATATCCGTGAAGGGGCGAACGTAAACGAGGTATCTCGCCAGAAGCATAGAGTCCTCCCGACAGAGATACCGGGCTACTTGGAATTCTTGATTGGTCGCTTGTCGGGCCTTTGCATGGCGGGTGATGTAGACCATTGACCCATCATGAACGTACAAGCCCCGAGACGTACTCGGACCATTGTAGCACTCAATGCTGGAGAGCTCCAACGTTCGCGGACCCTGCCCGGCGCGGAGAAAGAGCAGCTGAAAGAGGAGAAGCACTAGATTACTTTCTTCCGCCAGATAACGGCGGACCGCGTCAGAGTTCCATCGTTCACCAGACATCAGTCCGTCGATTGGATCCAAGCAAGCTCGCGAAGATAACTTGAGGTGCTCAGAGCGGAGACCATTCGCCGGGTCTTGGACGAACGAGTAGCCATATTCGTGAGCAGAAAGTCTGTCCTGGATATCTTCCAACTGGAGCTGCGGCTCTAGGCCGTACATTAGCCGGAACATCGAGGCAGCTGCGGAGTCATATATCCGCGCCCCTAGTTCTCGAAGTTGGTCCATAGACAGCTTTCCGTTGGTCCAAGAAATGGTCTCCAAGTCTTCGCTCCAGTTCACTCGGAAGCTTGGCCCATCCGAACGGGAGAAGGCCCGACCGTACGAGCGCAAGCTTAGGAGCTCGCCCGTTGGGGCTTGACAGCCGAAACACATGTAACGTTCACGGATCCTGTTTAGGCGACTCAAGTTCCCACTCCGTGGTCTCGCTTGCCAGCCGTTTGTCGGATGTGCGAATCGAGGCAGAGTGGCCTCGAGCATGCATAACCGCATGCAATAGATCAGTCCGGATAACTTGGGTGTATAGTTCCGTGGCCGCTCGAAGTTCGATTCCGAAGCAGAGAAACCGAGGACACCGCTAAAGTACACGAGTAGAGTAGAACTTGACCTACTATCAACGTACTGTTCTTTGCAAAGGAAGAGTGAGAGTTTCCCAACGGCCTCTGCTAGACGCTTCTCGGCTGCAGTCGTTGGCGAGGAATGATGAGCTTGAAGAGTTAGCTTAGCCTTGTAACTTACGATGGACACGATATACTCAATTGACGTACCCTGGTTTTCGTTTCCATCGCGGTGTTGCGAGACTAGTCCTCTACCCTGTCCAGCTGGGCTTGCTTCGCTGCTCATGTCGAATTCGCTCACACTTTCACTATCGTCGCTTTGCTCGGAGTCCTCGTATTCACTGTCTGAGCTGGTTGTATCATCACAGCTAGAAGGTGACATTGTATTTCGCTTACAGCTGGCAGATCGCGACAGGTCCTCTTCGGCGTTCCCTGCAACACCGATTTCAGTGTCGACTTGAGATGCAGTTTCGGATCCACATCCATAGGAACTATCCCAAGGATCGTTGGGCTGTGCGCCTCCCGGGCTGGACGGCTCCTCGTAAGTGGCCGCCCACAGCAATCCAATTGCATTCCTTTGCCTGTCTGAGAGCCGTCCCCGAAGGAGATCATCGCAGGAAGTGCCGTCGAGCCGATACAAGCGAATGGCAAGGTACAGGAAGCTTTTCCAAAGCGAGTGATATTTCACTGTAGTACTGCTTCGCCCGGGTAGTTCGAATGGCGCTTTGTACGGACGGCCGGGGATGTGGCTCCGGAGCCAGCATCTTATGGAGTGATCCGTTTGCCGCGCTGTGTCTTCGCATCGGCTAAAAAAGTGTTCGACAGCCAGGCCAATCCTTAGCAGCCGCTTTTCATCTTCCGCTGAGCTGTAAAGCGTCCGTTTTCCATAGTCGCCAAGTTCAAGATGACGTCCATTCCAGGCTGGGCTTTGGCTAAGGGCTTGTAGTAGGCGGCGGTCGACACCAGCGAAAGTGCTGGCCCATCCTGTACGACGGATCCAGTTGCTGGTAAGAGCCAGGTCATCGATTCCGGTGTCTGTTGCCGAATGATCGTGAAAGCGTTCCGCCAGACGCCGCGTTTCCTCCTCATGCATCGCGGTGACCCGCTGACGACGCAGTGGAG
>JAABUW010001766.1_pt1 | contig 34724 bp, 53 predicted proteins | sample 5560081 | NCBI WGS metagenome assembly JAABUW01 (sample SAMN10711882, study PRJNA513363) | rock metagenome | isolation source: Antarctica rocks | place: Antarctica: Victoria Land, Knobhead sud | reverse complement strand
GACTTGGTTGAGTTGTGATGTCTAAGTGTGAGTCTCGCCAATGGGCGTAAGCATTCGGTGATCTGACCCGCTCTAGTTCTTCACAGATTGCGACGGTCGCCGAGACCACCCGACTTTTTCGACCTGCCGAGCCCTGCCTTCCACCGGATGTGCCTCAATTCGCTTGATCGCCTTCTTGACATTGTCGTCTACTCTGTCAAGGGATTCGGATCCTCCTGTCCATCGTAGACTCTCCATCTTGTCTCCGCATCTTGACATCTCGGTCGGCTGCCTGTAGATATCACACCGGACTGCTGGCCAGTGATTTCCAGCACCACAGAAAAGCTCTCATCGGGCCGCGCATCTCTGTGTGTGTGCGTCTTGTTTGACGACCTTGATGACTGCGGATGCGGGTGGGCGTGTTCTTGAACAAGGGTCTTCGAACAGAGAGTTGAGACGTTAGATTGTATCTGAGGCAGGAACACGACCGCACGATGTCAAGTCATGGTAATGAAGCTAGAGGCAGGGCCGCCAATATACGAAGATATGACGCGAGATAAGCGGCGATGGAAGCAAGTTTGAGATCGTAGCGGAAGGCCAAAGAGCATTGAAGGACGGTGCGATTCGTTTGGCATCAGATTGGTGACTGGTGAGACTGGTCTCCAAGACAGAGGGGGTATGGTAAGACTGGTATTCAAGACAGAGGGGGTATGGTAAGACGGCAAATGGCTGGGCTGGATCTGAGATTTGTCTGAGTCTGACAAGGAGGGACGGGAAGGGCTCACACATCAAACCTCGATCAACTCTGCATCGCCGACCTTCTCCTTCAATTTCTTATTCTGGCGCTCCAGACCCGAGATTGTCTTCTGCAACTTCTTCTGCTCCCCACGTATCTTCTCCTCCTCCTATTGCAAAGCCGCATCTTGCTTATCTTGGACTGCACCAAGTTCTTCCTGCAGCTTGCGCTTCTCCCCGTGGAAGCTACGCTCGTCTTTCCGATGAATACTCTCGAGCACATGCAACTTATCCTCCGCCTCCTCAAGCTTCAATGCGACCTTGTTGAGGTTTTGGCGAAGCTCTTGGTTTTCATCCAAAAGGCGAACGTTTGCCTGGATCGCCGGGTGATGCGGATCGACAGATGGGGTGGACGAGGACGCGGACTCGGAGGTCGCAATCATAGCAGTCGGCGTCGGGAGATTATTTCGCGTGACTGTCAGCGATACACTGCGAGGTTGACGGGCCAGTGGCGCATGCTTCGGCGGGAGTGGAAGTTTCTGCCTGTCCGTCTCCTGCTCGGTAAATCGCTCCTTCTCTCTCATCGCCGGAATGGAGGTCATGTGCGCCATCGGATGGGGGCGTACTGCCGTGTGCTCCGCCTGACACGCACTCTGTCGAGACCCTTGATGAGAAGTTTCAGGGTCCCGCAGATTTGGACGCGCAAACTGCGTAGTGGACGAGGGCCCAGCTGCGTTTGCTGAGATTCGATGGTTGGGTCGGTGTATACTCGCTGTCACCATGGTCAGAAGCTGCATCGTGGAATCGATCTACAGACGCTGATCCCATGGACGTCAAGCTGTCCGAATCGGATTCGGGATCGGGCAACTGGATGCACCGTTTGGACTGGTTTTGGACGCATGTTCACCCGATGGAGGATCAGGTCTCTTTAGCCAGGGGGTGCCGGCAAACTTGCGAAGGATCGGATGGAGCTCGGCGGTTTGACGATCTAGATTAACACAATTTAACGATCATAGACGTTGAGGTCTGGACCGGTATGACCGGTACTCACTGGCAGTGCCGTAACCGCGCGCAGCTTCTGAACACCTTTTTTTAGTCTCAAACAAAACCTGGGAGGATTTTTAGATCTTGTCAACGGGTCTCATCAGGAGAAAAGACCTTCGGAGCTCGTGCGGTTCAGTATATCCGCGCCACTGTTGCTACATTGGACCGGTTGACCAACGATGCGACAGCGCCAGCACTCGAGCGCGACGATGGATCCCGTATAGACATTGGGCCAGTGGCCGGTGTCCGGGTTAGGCTCTTCCCAGACCCACTGTAGCCACCTGGTCCCCAACTTGACACATTGATCACACTTCAAACGCGGATGCCTACTTAGAGAGTGAGCTTGGTCGAGAGGGTAAGACGGTACGGACGTATAGAGAAACGCTGGGTAGTCGTGTTCCGCCAGGCCATCGTCATCCAGACGGCTCGACCGTTGGCATTTGATGACCGCAAGAGTCTTTCGGGTGGTGAGCCGTTCGTCGTCGGGTTTGATGGTATGGCGTTGGTAACCCAGAGCACCCGCATTCTGGGGCCATATGTAAGAGGGGAGTTCTTGTGCATGCTGGAAGCGGTGAGAAGCGCCGGGTAGCGTGGCAGCGGGTTCACCATCAAAGCGATCACGATGGACCGGATCACCGTCAAGATTGTACAGGTCTAATGAAAGAATCTCGGGCAGCGCAGTCGGCATCGGGAGCAGACGGCTCGATCTAGAGGAGGCGCAGGGAGACGACCAAGAGCCTGAGAAAGTTATTGAAGCAAACAGAATGGCGGGGATTTGATGGCGATCATGCTACGGATGGGTCGGGGGCCTTGTGTGCTGATGTGTGTGTTCATATGATGGACGAAGCGGGATGCCACGGAAACCCATTCTTGAACCGGTTCGAGGTGTCTGATCGCAGACAGTACAACTGAGGCAGCACCACTACTGATGGTATGGTCAGATGGATCATTCAAGCGAGTCACCGTGCGTACCACCATTGCTTCTTGGCAGATTCGGTCAAATTCCCATCAAACCTCCCAAACCAACCCGCCATTCCCCCACCCAACCTCATCCCCCTCCCCACCATCAACAGCTCTACAAACCACCCCGGCCCAGACCCTCATGACCCTCCGTTCCTCCTCCCCGATCCAGGCCCTTCCCTCCCTACTCCCCTCTCTGCCAAGCCACCAACCCTCCCCACTCCATCCCCTATTCTCGACCTCCCGCTCACCATTAAGGGATGCCAACAGCTCTTCCAAGGGAGGTGGGGAGTTGCGCTCTGTGAGGAATGCACCGCCACCGGGTAAGGAGAGGGAGGCATCATCGATCGATAATAGGCGGGAGAGGGTTGTTGATCGGGCGTGGGGCGAGGGGAGGGCATCGAGGATCCGGAGGATGCGCGGGAGGGTCGGGGTGGAGAGGAGGTGCCGGAGGTGGGGGGATGTAGCTGTCCAGGTCGATCATTCATCGTTATCCAACAGATCATGGACAACGCGGTCGGTGGTGACCTACCGATGCGCATGAGCTCTTCGCGCCGGAGAGGCTTGGGATCTTCTCGCAGTAAGGGGTCGGTGAAGATGTCGGGATCCGGCTCAGGAGGCCAGTTGACCTCGGTGAGAGATTTAAGCGGTGACGGATCCTCTATACGATGTATCACGGTCCCTGTCATCGGCGGGATCCCTAGGTCTGTATCATCGGTGAGATCTGGAGCGTGAACGGGAACAGGTGATAGTCGGGTTGGGCCATGTTGTCTGGGTGACCGAACAGTCTGGATCTGACAATTTTGAGCTGTGACCTTTGTCAGTCTCTTGACGTATTTGCTGGTAGTGGTGAGAGCTAAACGCACCTTTGTGCGCCTTGCAGCACCCCATAGAACAGCTACCCCCGAGATCAGCCTCTTTTCTAGCCATGGATCATTTGACCTACTAGCGGACAGGACACGAAGGGCATTGGTACTTGTATGCCTGCTCCCCGCAGATTCCACACTTCGGTATCGTAGAGGGAGTTGAGCGAGTCTTTGTTTGCATGATTGGGGAATTGTTTGGTGGATTTGTAGATGGAGATTCACGAAGTGGCCAGCGGGAGTGGAGCTCCATCGATGTTGACAGCCCTGACACCGCGGAAAGGAGAAGGGATAGCCAGGCGGAGGCAAGGTAGCGAGAGAGTCTATCATCACTAAGCAAAGTCGCACGCCGAATCCCTCCCGCCGGAGCAACATCCTCCTATGCACCTCAAGGCGATCTACGATGCATGCTATACAACAGCTTTTCAATGCAGGTCATCGAGTTCGTGTAGCCTCTATTTACGTAGGGGAGTCGTCCATGCGGGGTATGGCGAATAGTCATTGCTCGAATCTGTCGTGGGACAGGGGGAGGGGACGGGGCTATCGAGGCGATGAAGAGAAGAACCAGGATTCTGCGGGAGACATCAGAGACTGAGCACGACTGCCACGTTTTGACTCACGTCGCTTCCCGCTCACCGTCTCATCCTGCTGCACTCTTCCTAGTGGACTTCCCGCCGCGATTGCCTGATATTTCGGCGTCGCCGGCGAAAGACTGGGCAGTTCTCCCTTCCCTCCACCTCCTCTTAGCGGTTTGGCGATTCGTCCGAGGTTGTATCCTGTCTGTTGCTTGGCTGTCTCTGCGGCTCAATGTCAGCATCAGCGGCAATCACGAGAAAGCAGATCGTACCCTCTGTGAGCCGCTCTCGGAAGGCCTGGATCTGAGCTTCGTATTTCTGATTCTTCTGCGCCAACTTCTGGTCCGCTTGCGTCAACAGCGCTTCAAGATGCTGGATCCGCTCATTCCGACTGAGCAGTCGGCGCTCGGTGATGCCGACTTCCTTCTTGAGCGTCGTGTTCTGCTCCACCAGCTGATTGTCCGTGGATCAGCTACGTCGGCATTTGCTGACAGGCAAATCGCACCTGCTTCTGTACGACATTGAGCGCATCAAGGTTGTGTTCCAAGAATTCCAGCTTTCGTTGTTGGGAGCGCGAATTTGCCGATCGAGCGATGACCTTGTACTGCTCTCGTACCTCGTCGAGCTGCATCTCCAGCTCCACCACCTGCGCTCCTCAGCGAAGTCCGCTTAGAGACGACCAGCTCACCTTCTCACAACGGTTCTGGAGATCCTTCATCAAGCTCCTCTTGATGATGTCGAACTCCGCCCACTGGATCTCGTGCGCCTTCCGATCCCGTTCCAGCTCCTTCGCCGAATTGGCGAAGCTCTCGCCGTCCTCCACACCGGCGGATGCGGCCGTCAAAGCGCGCTGCGAGGAGAACACCAATATCAGCACGTTGTCCGGATCGAGTCGCTGCACGCGGCTTACGTTGAGCTCTTCATTCCATAGCTTGTAGCTCTCAATCGTACTTTGCAGCCGCCTGATCTCGACGGCACGGGATTCCGCATGCTCGCTCAATGAAGCGATTTCGCCACGCAGCATCTCCTCTTGAGAGTTGTACTTGGCTTCGAACTCGGCCTGAATCGCATGAGTAAGGATAGTGTCCAGGTTCCTTAAAGCAGCTGGAGTCAGATCCAAGATCCAAGCTCACCCTAATGTCCGCTACGGCTGTCGTCTCATTCGAAGACGTCTTGTCTGCAGCGGGCGATCAGCGATCCCATCCGGCTCGTCATGCTGAGACTCACCGAGCAAGTCCTCATAACCTGCATCACGCTTCGAGAGCATCCTCTCCACCTCCAACCGCCGCTCCGCCTGCAGCGCTCCTTCCTCATGACTAGCACGTAATCGGTCTTGTAGATCGCGTACCGCTTCGTGATTCTCCGCGAGGTGAGTGCGGATGAGCTCTCCGACCTCGCCGTTCGTTTCACCGTCGAGCTGTTTCAGGATATGACGAAGTCGGTCGCCAGCTGGATCATGTGAAGAGCCGCCCTATCACTTTCTCAGCCTTGCCAATTGTTTCGCAAACACCTCTTACCATGCCAATCTTGCTCAGCATATCACTCAGCATCTCTTGCTTCCTCTTCTCCTTCTCTTCCTCCTTCTCTCGGCTCTGAGCGGTCTTAAGCTGGTCGATATGAGTCTTTTGCTCATCGATGTCTCGTTGCAGCTCGATCACGCGGTCTTTCCAGGAGTCGAGGGTAATGGTAGCATCCTTAGATTCGGATTTTAGACGGGCGGCTGATATGCGAAGTTCGTTGACTTCAGCGGACATCGCTTTGTTCTCCTTTGCGGCGGTCAGCCCATCTTTCATGACGGAGAGGTACCACATGCCTTTGCCATGGCAGCCTCCTGCTCTCTGAGGTATGCCACTTCGTCCTTCATGTCTGCCATAACCTTTTCTTGCGCCGAAAGCGCTGACTCCTATGTAAACCTGTCAGTACCGGAATATGAGCGAGCTCCCGGCTTACCATTTCTGCCAGCTGATCACTCAGCTCGTTCTCGCGGCGCAGGAATTCTTCTCTCTCATCTTTGTCCGACCCTGCACCGTACACCGAGGGTGTCTCCGGTCTGCTGTCCATCGCAGAAGGCAGCAAGCCACTCGGGGTTCCGACTCTGCTTGCAGAGCCAGATGAAGTTCCCGGCGTCGGAGGCATCGGGTTGGTGATCTTTCTCGCTGCGCTTGATGCCGTCGAGGTCGCCTGCGCCATTGGGGCTTCCCAATCCGCCTTGTCCACCTTTCCGCCATTCCGCCACAGGAGAACCTCCTCCTGGAGACTGGCCGCGTGTTCTCGCACGGAGGCGAGCTCGGCAACAGTCTTTTTGAGCAAAGCCTTGAGCTCGGCTGGGGGCATCTCGACATTGACCCGCGCTTTGTTTTTGATCGACTTCGCGCGCATTCCAAATCGGAGCGTCGAAAGGGTTTCGGCCTCATTGTAGCTAGCAGGGGAGCAGTTGATGATTAGTGTAGTCCGACTGTTCCCTCCGAGCGATTCTGCGGCAGATCAGCTACTTTACAACACGTAAAACATACCTTGCAAGATGCGGGTGAGTTTCGAGTCTCGGTAGGGTATATGCGAGGACTGCGCTCCTTAGTCTCACTCGTACGAAGGATAAGGTTTAAACGCACTTTTCCGTCTGTCAAGGAGTTTATGACCATCCCAAGAGCAGAGAGACTTTTGTTGATCTTCTTCGCCTCTTCAAGCGTTTGACCGGTCGCACCCGTCTTTCCGACCTAGCCGGTTTACACCTTGTCAGCTTCTGGCAATCCTTCTGACAGAAGCTTCCGGGAGGCGATAAACCAACCTTCTCGGAACCAGCCAGATCGACTAGGTAAAGATTCCCGCTCTTCTGACTCCCACTTTCAGTGTTGCGCTGATGAATGCCGACGACGAAGATCGAGTGAGATCGAGACGACTCGGCATTCATGTCTGAAGAACCAGTCAGTTCTGACTCCAGCGTAGCAGTCATTCCCATGTTTTGTGAGCCAGACTTACTTGTCGATGACGTCGCCCGGCTCGCTCCGCCAGCCTTCATCACTCTGTAGACATCCGTCTCCGAGCCGACATAGACATCTGTCAACCCCTTGACGTAGACTCCTCGCGCCTTATCTTCATGGACCGAGAGGTTGTCATTTTGAGCTGTGATCAGACGTCGTGATCAGCACAGAGTAGACTTCCGAAACACGAGGGATCCCCCACATACGTGCGAGCAAGTCCTTGATCTTCTCCATGTAGATCTCCATGTAGCTGACCTTGACGGTGTACTCGATACTGATGTCCGCGGAGATGATGGAGGCGAAGATCTGCTCGACGATACGAGGGATGATGCCTCTGAGTGCCGGGTTCTCGATGTCTGCGCCCTGGGAGAACCAGTGAATCGTCAGCGAACACTATGTCGACCATGACCCAAAGTCGTTGAGACACCAGTGCTCACCATCATGGCTGCAAAATCCATCAATCAGCGTTGTCGCTTGATGAACAGGAAACACAGCACGCACTATACGTCTTCCCAGAACCCGTCTGGCCATAGCAGAATAGCGTCCCGTTGAAGCCGGTCATGACGTCTGAGCGTAAGTATCAGGGTCAGCCTGGTTTGCCTTTATAAGATGACTAGCATACCCTCGACTATCCCCTTCACTCCCCAATCAAAGATCTCATCCTGCCTAGTGTCCGTATCGAAGACCCGGTCAAACGCGAAGCCTGGCACCGTCAGCTTTGATGATCGTCTTGCAGCTGCCACTGACCATCTTTCTCTGGTCCAGCTATTCAAGACGAGCTCGTCAGCCAAACTCGGTCCCTCCCAGAGCCGGTAGTCTCTGCTCCGGGAGCCGTCAGAAGCGCGCAGCTCACCTAGCGATGCCGAGTTCGTCATCATCACAGTCGTACCCTCGTCGTTGAGATCTATGCATTCCTGGGAGCGAAGCTCGAGCTCCATCCGATTCATCGGCCGGAACCTGATAGCGGAGGAAGGGGTAGTTGTGACAGCAAGATGTGGGTCAAGGTAGCAGTAGGAATCATGGTCGGGGCGAGCAGGCGAGAAGCAAGGCATCGTATAGGCGGGCAGGGAAGATATCGGCAATTGGTAGTGTAACAGGGCGAAAAAGTAGAGCACATCAGTCACCACTCGTCTTCCTATTGGAGAAGCAGGGGATGAGCTTACCGGCATACAACCTGAACAAGTGCTGTGTCAGCGGCATGACTGCGTCATGATCACCGTTGAGGCAGCTCACCTTGATGTTGTTGCCCGACATCTTGGCAGCTTCTTCCCCTCCCCTACCAGAACCCCAAGCTCGAAGCACCTCAAACCTCGTTCAGACCAGCTGGCTGATGCTTTTCCAAGCCCGTGTCTCTCTTTCAATCCACCTTTGGCTACTGCTCAGCCGATCTCCGGAAGCAGTGCGGGAGGGAAGTGTAGTGAGTCATGAGTAAGAATGATGAAACAGCCATCTCGAAACAGCTTCAACGACGAGACGCGCCCCGAGCGCGGGGTAATCAATTCCCACGTGTTGCGGTTTCAGAAAATCAAATTATGTTAGTCCGCCTCCTTTGCGCCGCTCGATCAGTCGTACCTCCTCACTCACCCTAAAACTCCAAAAGACTGACACCAGTACGGGGCAGCGCAGAGACTTGCACCATGTCCCGCGCCTCGAAGGTATTCCTCTCATCTGCGATCACTCTCACAGCAGCGACGGTATGGTATGTGCACTACATTCAAACCCGAGAATCCGATGTGAGTGCTCTCGATACCATTCATCCCAGTCACCGTTATGCCCTTTTTTGGTCCACTTATTCCACTGTCGATTCTGATATAGCGTACAGACCATGTACCAAGGTGTCTTGAGAGACGAAGAACGAGTCCGTAACAAAGCCGCCTCCCTCCTTACCCTCTCCACACCTTCCACCCTCTCCTCCCAGTCCACGTCCACTTCCACCCCTCTTTCCGCTCCAACCAAATCCTATTCCAGCCCACCCAACACCCCCTCCTCGCCCATCCAACAGCCCGCGCCCGTGATCGACGAGGACTGCAAATCCTGCATCATCTCGCCACCGCCTCCATTGCTCGAGGCGCAGAGTGCGGATGAACGGGCGAGGGAGAGGGAGGAGAGGAGGTTGGAGTATGAGGCGCAGAGGAATCTGGGGGATAAATTGGCGGGAGAACAAGGAGTGGAAGGGGGGAGGGATGTTTGAGGGGCGGGAATGGTTTGATCGGACATGGCGGAGGAGGGAGGAGAGATACCTTGCATGTCGATACACTGCTCAGGTCATGAGGGGGGTGGGCAACGGCTGAGACATTTGTGCGGGATGGAGCCATGCATTCATACGTCGTACATTTCCATCTCCGCCAAACATCTTCGCCGACCCCTCTTCGCCAACGCCACCGCTCGAAACTCCCAATCCAGCCGTGACCGCTCGTACGATAACGCTAAAACATCCCAAATGACCGAATAGGGCGAGCGGAAGACACAGGATAGACAATCGAGAGGGCGCCAGGACGGGTCGAGAAAGATGAGGAGGGTTCAGGCCAAGCGATGCGGAGAACGGAAGAAGGTGCGGGTATCATAAAGGTTTCGTTTGTACATGATAGATCAATCACTGCTCAAACAGATCAGCCTTGACGATCATCATTCGGTCGATAGGACCGCTCACATCCAAAGAAATGCGCAGCTGTTCCAAAGGGATGGGAACAAATCCGTCGATGTCGATACCTTGTGCACGCAGAGCTCCCTCTGCGAAGGAAGGTACCAATTGGCGGATCAGATCGGGTCGCATCGATAGCTCTGTCCTCGAGGTCAGCGGAAATCCTCATGAAGCAGATGTGTTTCACCCTCTCGTGTGAAATCAAACAGTGCCGGCATATCCTTCCCGTTAGGCAAGCGCGATCCCTCGACCCGTAATTCGTCAAAGAACTCGTGTACCAGAGCTTCGGGTGCACTATCCGCTAATGATTAGCTGATACCATCGAAGGTGGAGCCAGAGAATTACGCCAGCCGGGCGGTCGGGGTATACTCGAGGAGATTGCTGATCAGTGCGATGGCGTCGGCAGGTGTACGGGGTCGGAAGACTTTGGTGAAGGGATGAGGCTTGATTTGAGGGAATTTGTGCTCCATATACTGTAGATCGTCAGCCATTAAAGTAGGAAGTACCGCTGGACCGTGTGGCGCACATTCGGATTCATCGTCTTGATCTGCTCCCGCGTCGGCGTTCCCAGCACTTTGATGATCTCCACCAATTGGTCAATGCCTGATTCTCCGGGAAACAACGCTGTTCCGAGCATGAGCTCCGCCATGACGCATCCCGTTGACCAGATGTCTGCCGCCAGCGGTCAGCCTCCGCGATTTAGACTGTCGAAATCTGGCTCACCGATGTTCGTCGTATAGTTTGTAGCTCCAAAGATCAACTCCGGTGCTCGGTAATATCTTGAGCAGATATAGCTGACATTTGGCTCCCCTGCCACCAGAATCTTTGCCGATCCGAAATCGCATAGCTTCAGGACGCCGGTTGCTGGGTTGAGGAGGAGATTTTGCGGCTTGATATCACGGTGGCAGATACCGACAGAGTGGATGTAGGCGAGGGATCGGAGCAACTGCTGCCGTGTCAGGAAAGACATATCACAGCCGACGAGTGACTCACCTGGTACATGTACAGCTTCACCTGGAGCATCGGCATCATCTGCTTGAGTTTCGAATAATGACGCGAAGCGCGGTAGACAGTTTCGGGAACAAACTCCAGGACGAGATTCAGGTAAACCTCGTCCTTCTACACATCTGAATTAGCCTGGGATGATCCTTGCTGAACGCTGCTCTGCGTTATTGCGGAACCAGGTGACTCACCTTGTCCCCATTCGAATAGAAGAATGCTTTCAGGTCTACCACATTGGGATGGCTGACCAACCGCATGATCTGCAGTTCTCGGTTCTATGGCAACGTCAGCTCCTGCTAACTCCACACCTGCGCGACTCTCACCTTGAATCGCTTATCCTGCAACACCTTCTTGATAGCGATCTCCGTCTCCGGCTCCTCTGTCCCATCGTCCTTCTTCGCTGCTGGACGGGTTTATCAGCATTATCCAGAATCAGCTCCAGCGGACTCACACAACATCTTTGCCGCAAAGACCACTCCAAAGCTCCCATTCCCCACGACCTTACAACTCGTGTAGGAGATGGAGACCTCCGCCCCTGTCTTCCCAGATTGCGCGGTAACAGTGACGATCCGTCCCGGGTCATCGGCTGCAACGCATGTCAGCGACGAGGGTCATACCGCTCCCACATTGAGCAAGGATCATCGGACGATCCCACTTAGCTGAATCAACGACTCACGCGACACCTTCACCCCGTTCACAAGTCCTACTCCCGACATACTGCTCCAGCTCGTCCAACTTTGATCGGGTAAGTTGAGAATGGAAGCTTCGTTGACTGAAGGGAGGGAGTGCATGGTAGCGGATAGAGAGGAGCGGTATTGTTGAGCCGGGCGGTGCGAGGTGTACGGTACGGGGCGGGGTACCGCGGAATGGGAGAGTTGGGGTCCCATTGGTTCGGAGAGGGAAGGGACGGAGTGTCGAGGTGAATGCGCGAGGTGGTTGACATGGGCGGGGTAAGGCGAGATTCACAGTCAGCTCCGTGATCATCTATAGCTCGGGCAGAAGCATGACACCGGGAGCAATAGACCAGTCTTCCGAACTCCGCAAGGCTAAGCCCTCACTCTGAGTGATGTCTCGCCTTCCTGATGTTCAAGACGAAGGTAGGACATGAGCTCGAGGAAGGCGGCACGGAGACCCATCGCGGCCTTTCCGAGATCGCCCTTTGAGCGGATGGACCGGAGCTCGCAGTCGGAGCGTCGGAGTTGGCCCAAAGATGAGAAGACGAGACATGTACCATGTCTTCAATGAGCCAAAAGGAAGGGTATCTCCGCATAGCACGAGCGCAACAGGGGAAGCAGCGAAATCAGATGTAGGAGAAGGGCGGATGCGTCGACTCGCCCGAAGCCCATGGATAAGACTGAACCAAAGACGAGCGGGACTCACCTCAATCTCAGACCGATCCGTCTCTGGAAAAGCTTCTCGTGACGTCCCGTGATAGCGTTTCGTGGCGTGGTAGCGGTGATCTTTTCCTGATTCCAGTGTTCTCTCTTCCGTTCCTGCCACGTATGCAGATCTTTGACTACCCGCTAAATGAATTACACCGCTCGTTGACACACCCGTTCCTCTGTTGACGGCGTTATGAATTCGTGGAGTAGTATAAGCAAATGAGATCGAAGGGCGACAAAGGATGCTTGGCTCGGTGAGGTAATGGAGGAGATCAGCGGGCTTGTTGCCGCGGAAGCTACTAAACGAGGGTCGAATTGACGGGGTCGCGTGGTCGCGGAGCTCCACTAGATATCACTTTCGTCTAATCCACCGCTATAAATGTAGCGATGATATGGTCCAGATGATCAAGGGAAAGGGGATGAAGACGAAGAAATCAGCACCACCCCCTATTGCTATGGACCCCTTTGGCGTCGGAGCCAGGCTCAGGGAGCGCGTCAACGCACCTGATCAGGTGATCTTTGACGTGGGAATTGATCCCGTGTGGCGGTATCTCAGGCACCTCTAGTTTCCAGGGGAAACCAGGGAAATGCAAAATGTAAAATGTGTACAGGATGGTGATGGACATACGAGGATGCTGATGATGATTGCTGAACCGTCGCGTCACTTGTACTTATCCACCAACTCCTTCCTCCCCTCTGGATCCAGGCTATTCCTCATCCCGAGCAATGTCTTACTGACGGCCTCAGACGCGCCGATCATGGGTTTGAGCACGGCTATGGGAACAGCTCGGACTACCGCTCTGAGCGGGCCCTACGTCGCACATCGATCAGCTCAGTATCGAAAAAGGCAACATAAGACCCCTCACGTCATCCCCAGACCGCTCGTACACCTCCATTGGTACTGCCAAAATCGTTTGGGCCGCCGAATTGATATTCCTTGACAAGCTTTGATACGCAGCCTGGACCCCTTCCCGCATGTCCTCCGGCTGGTTGGCATACCGACTGATGACCTCTATTGTCTGAGCATCTGCCTCATCCTCGCTGTTCGCTTCCCGTACGCCGTCGCCTTCGACCTCAGCCACCACATTCTCCCCAAACCTCCCGCCCAATAGACCTTCCGCCTTCTCGAGGATGACCTGAGTTCCGGTCGCGAGTCGAGCGCCGAGCTTCATCATCTCCATAGCCGTGGACCGCACAAAGCTATTCGTGCCTCGTTGGACACCTCGTGCGACCCTGCCGTCTTTCCGGTATTGCTCGATGGGGAGGAGGATCAGGTCAGCAACGCCGGACCCAACATTGACCATAGATCGGATAGGTGATACGCCGGAGATGACATCGGCGAGCTGGTTGGCTTTAACGTCTGGCGTCCAATTGTCTTGCAGAGTTGTGGAAAGGCGGGACCAGCCGGTGATCTATTTCTCTCATCATATGCCCCCTACATAAGATAGCGTACTTACACCAGACAGCGTAATGTGCCGGAGTGTCATCTCCGCTCCATCAAAGTGGAAGAAATTCATCAACTCGATGGTTCGACCTTCTCGAAGCGCCGCAAAGTCCACACGCTTCGGCTTGTAGTCGAGCTTCAATTCGATCGGGAAGACCTCGACGTGCTCTGTGATTGGTCAGCTTTATGTCCGTGACAAGCGGGGACCTCTCACGGAAGAATGGCTCATTAGGTGCCGCCTTCTTGACAGCTGTCGGCGACGCCGGTGCCGGTGTCTGGGCCGGCATCGAGAAATTGAAGAAGCGTTTGAGGAAGTCCAGGGCGTCTTGATCCACATGCAAGCGCAACGGGAGTATCTTGAGTCTCAAACGATTTTCCGCCTCCAGAGATGGCAGTGACGGCCGAACTGCCACCAACTCGATTCGAACCATATCCGCGTCCGTCTCTCTCATGTTTCCTCTTGAGTCCGCCTTCATCTCGGTGAGGAATTTCTTCCATGTCGAACTCTTGATGTGATCAAGTATCTCCAAGCTCTTTACCGTGATGTGTACGCGCGATGCGGTGGGATCATTCGGCCCGTACATATCGACATCGCCTCGTATCCCCGCAAGGGAGATCTCCATTTGAGGGCGTTTGGACGGCGTCAGTCTCCGACCTTTTACTCGAGCTTTCTTAGCCATCACTCGCTCGCCTGCAGGAGGGAAGGCGGTCTGCCAAGAGCTCTGTGATGCCGTCTCGGCGCCAAGCTCGTCCAGTTTCTCATCAATTGCCGCAAGTAGAGCTGCCGAGTCTAGATTGTCTCGACTCTGATCTAGACCGATGTAAACGGAGTTGAAGAGGACGCTGCGAGCGGTTTCGATGGTCTCGTCTGCCTTCTGACCGGACGCGAGGAGCTGGCGGATCCGCTCAAGACGCCTGCGGACAGCTTTGATCTCGTCCTCGATGACCTTGCGAGTCCGTTGCCAGTCGTACCCGTCATGCAGGAAGATCCCGATATTGCAGTCATGTAGCCGTATACGTGGGGTGCCGAGCCGCGTGCTGAAGCTTTCATTAGCCCGAGATCATGCTGTCCGAAATCAGACTTGCTCATCGGCATAGCCACTGTTTACATCAGGCAGATTCTCCCAGTAATCCTCCTCCATGACGAAGGGCTCCTCGAACAAAATCTTGACAGTCTCCCCAATCACCTCTGAAGCCAATCTCGAATCCGCATCATCAGCCTGCCAAGATCTCAGACTCTCGCCAGTGGCTTGGTCCGTTTTGATGTCTTTCGAGGAGTGACGAGACGACCGGTCCAGGTAGTCGAGGTTTGTTGGCAGGTCATCATCAATGAGATCAATTCCTGAGATCACATCAGGAAGGCGATTGAAGGCGTCCTCGTCAACGGAGCCTGAGGTATCGGTCAGCTCTTGCAAGGACCACAGGAAGCTCACCAAAGACGTCAATGGACTGCTGCATTGCCGCAGGGGATGTAACGTTTTGCTGTCTGGAGAACCATGAGTCTGGCTGAAAGCAAGATAGCCTGGACGCACTTCTTGACCGGACCAATCTTACCGAGGTCTCCGACAAGGGCAGCGAAGGTTGCTAGAGAGTCCGCGCAGGCGGTGACGCGGAGCTGACACTGGAGTATGTCCAGCTGGCAGCGGGTCAGCCCCGAAGTTCGGGATCCATAGTCGACTAACTCACTAGTATTTCCCGAGTGCCATCAAGTGCTCGGAGCACCTGAGCATCGAGTGCCGCGATTTCGACAAGACAGGCGAAGCCCGCTCTCTTCAGCCATTGTCAGCTCGCGTCATCAGCACGAAAGGGGACGAGCCTTCCAAGCCTCTAAGGCAACGAGTCCTGGCTCTAGTGGTCCGATCACCCCAAGGTCGTCCACCGCCAACAGGTACGAGCTTGAAACGCCGAATTCCAAGAGGCTCTCCTCAGCATCGCTGATGATATCAGTCTTGAGGTCGACGACTCCAAAGACGGCGACTATGGCGCCCGGCAAGATTGGCGCAGCTACATGCACTGAGCATTCGTTTAGCTGAAGACTGATTCTTGTGACTTCGGACGGAACAACGTTCTCGAAGACGCCCTCTGGTGTCTTGGCGAAGAGAGCGAGATCCTTGACCCATGATACATCGCTGGTGACGAAGAGCGTGAAGGAAGAGCAGGCAAGCTTGATGCCCGTCTCCTTTGTCTCGCTGACGACATCCGTGAGAGACGAGAAGCGGAGCTGAATAAGCGGCTGATTACGGGTGGTCAGAGTGAGCGGAGTCGTTCTCCCGAAAAGACGGGACGGGGCTTCGGCATCAGATCGATCGCTGAAGTCGGCGTCCATGAGGGCCAAGCTGAAAGCTGTCTCCTGACGTCCAGTTGTATTGATCTCGACTTTCGCGTCCATATCAGACGCTCGAAGAGCCAACGTTCGCTCTCCTGATAGCCAAGTTGTTGGCCCGCGAGGCACGAGTAGCGCAATGTCCGCTTCACTAATGATGACGCGCAAGATCGTAGCGGCCGTTGTGTCTTCCTCGTCATCTTCTATGGCAGAGCTAGAAGCGGACGAAGAGCCTTTGGATCCGAAGAATCGACTCCCGATCATCTTGAGATCATCCCGCGGCTTGGGCGCCGAATCATCACCGAAGGCCCCGTCAAGCCAATGCGTGATGTCGTCTGCGAAGAATTGCAAGCCTTCAATGGTCGACTGCCGTATGTTCGCTTGAACTGAGGGTATCCTGCAAGTGACAAGCGATGTCTTGACTAATGTTGATCGTTCTACCTGGGTCTTGACTTCAACGACAGGGAGGAGGACGCTGTCGTCCACGTCGTTTGGGTCAGGGGCTAGGGGACCGATGACGATGAAGGCGGAAGCTTTCTTCGCTATGACCCGTCAGAGTGTACTGGGTTCCAATGAGGTACTTACCAGGTACTCTGCAGAAGAACAGCATCATCTTCTGCCACTGGACACGAACAGCGGGGTTGCTCTTCGTATAGTTGACGTGTTCAGAGACCTGGCTATGAACACGCTTGGCACTGGGTGGCTGAGAAGGTGAGGAAGACTGCCGGACATTGGCGTCTATACCGTGAATGTCGAGGGTGACAATTCCCGACCTTAAGTGCGCTCCATCACCCCAGGTGCCCCTGCGATCGGGAGGAGCCGGACATCGGATGTCGAGCCGGACAACAGGACAGCGAATTCGAAGCAGCTCGGACTGTAGCCGAGTAGGTGTGAGGGTTGACAGGGACGAAGCTTGCGCATCGAGATCATCAATCACGTAGTGGGACATGTGCTCAGCAGGTAGATTCGCAGACGCAAGCCTAGGTGTATGGAGCTCTAGAGGTGTATTCTTGTCGCTACTGGCGGACCGGACGGCAGGCGCAATCGATCGGAGCATCGGGAGGAGCCGCTCGACTAGTGAAAGGTCGAAGAATACATGTACAGGCTGAAGATCCACGACAGCAACTGCAGTGGGTCTCAGCATGACGTCTGTAGATGGATCCACTTGCTTACTGGCTGTGGAGGATAGCTCTTTCCGCGCCATCACTACGGGACCCTCTTGCTCAGGCGAGGTATTGATAGTTCCTTTGAGGACTCCTCGGCCCTTCTGCCGGACCTTCCAAGCCTTGGCCGTGCCCTCGCGGCGCTGAACCCCCGAATTCCTCCAATCAACCGATTCGAAGTCGGGAAAGGCGGATTGCGCAGTCTTCGAGGGAACTCTAGCTGCGAACGGAACAGAATGGGCGCCTGGGGCAACGTCGTACTGCTTGGACAGGTTGCTGTCGAATATTAGGACAGGAAAGGTGCCACCGGGAGGCGAATCTTCGAGGTCTGCCCTAGGATCAGGAGCCTTCGTCGCAAGATATTCGAAGATGGTCGCATCCGTCAGGTCGACCGTGACGGTAGGAGGTCTTGGACCATAGCGCGCGGAGCCCGTGGTTCCGTGGACCGCCGATGGGGCCGAAAGACCTCGTTCCGATCGAGACGGAGCAGACTTCGGGACATATCCCTTCGAAGCGTAGGCTATCTCCAAGCCTTCCAGTCGAAACTTGAGATGACCATAAGGAACGGACGTGGTACGTGGCTGTGCCCAGTACTGCTTTGCTGCGGCTGCGAGTGAAGGCGAATCTGATGCCCGCAAATCGTAGACTAGAGCCAAGTGGATGGCTTTCAGCCGGACTTTGGCGTTGACCCGTGCTTGAACTACCTCATTGGGGTCTGAAGGCATTTCAGATGGATTGTTGTGAACGCCGCCTTGGCAAGCGATTTGCAGAGCGCTAAGTATGGTGGCTGCTTGGGAAGGAAGGACCATGACTGCCACGGTCCCAATCGACAATTCGAGGTCAAGCGCAGAGAGTGAAGAGGTGTTGAAGCTCGTAGACGCTCTGAAAAGTCGTGGACGCGACGACGTTCGGGTGGTTTCTATACTAATCTTGCGCTCGGAGGACGCGGGCGGAGCCTCCGGTAACTGGGGACGAGTTGTCTGGATTCGAAATGAGACGTCCTCAGTCCCAAAGCTAAGGAGTAGGACCTCCTTAGATGCTGTTCGAGCAGCTCCTGTGGGTGTCACGGACCGGCTTCTACTTTTACTGCGAGACGCTGTCTCCGACGACGGCTCTTCCTCAGCTATTCGCTCGCTCAAAGCGCTTTGGTAGACACTCGCGTCCGAGCCGACTCCGGAAGTGGAGCTTTGACGGAGATCCGCGACCGCTTGAGACATGTACATGTCCGCGTTCCCCGTGCTGCTCGGAGTGGAAACCGATGATGTCGAAGAGCTCGAAGACGAGCGAGACATTGACGGAAAGAAGCGAGGTTGAGGAGGGGATTCCACGGTGGAAAGAGGTAGCATGTACACCTCGATCGAGGAGAGCTTGATCGCCCGCACGGTATGCCTGGAACCTTCTTCCTCTCCGGCATCCGTCTCGTCCGCATACCGTACTTCCCCGATTCTCAGCTCGAATACGCCGCCATGTTTTCCGTCCTCATGCCTTATCTTGATTCGAGCACATTTGACCTTGAACTCCAACCTCGCTAGGATCCGCTCCACCAGGCCGGCCAGTACTGTCGTACTCTCGACAGTCGGCGGAAGGGGACTTGACGGCCCGCCAGGGGAGGAAGCGAAGCCTGGAAAAGCTCCTGGGATATCATCCCGACTGAAAGGGTCGTTCTGCTCGAGGACAAGAGACTGTCGGATGGATCGGTCCAGCTCGGCCTCTTCGTATGCATCGAGCTCTTCATGCAGGAAATCGTCAGCCGCGGTGGTCACCGAGTCAGCGAGGTTATGACGCGGAGAAGGGGGACGACGACCGGTAAGCCGATTAGGTGTTTCGGGAGCTTTGCCTTTCGGTGAGGGTGAGATGAGGGAGAACTCGAGGTCGAGCGAGTCAAGAGTGAGCGATAAGGTATCGGACCAGAGGTTTGGAAACGGGACGCGAGCTGTGACCTTTGAAAGGACACCGGATGTCAGAACAAGGGGTAGTGAGGGGGGAATGAGGGTGTTGATTTCCTATAACCGAAATCGTCAGCTAGGCAAAAACAAAAAGGAAGAGTAGCATACAGCTGTATCCACCTCCAGCGCCTCAATCTCCACCCATCCCTCACTGATCTGCGCCTGGATCCTCTCCACATCTAGCCCGCCAGCCTTGACGAAGCGTCCTAAGGCCTGCTTGAGGACATATGAAAGGAAGCGACGCTGGATATTGGCTGGTAGGGATATGGAAAGAAGTGAGGGGAAGTTGAAGGGGAAGCTGAGGAATGCGGGAAGGGAGAACATGGCGAGGATTCCGGATAGACCTCATTAGATGATGACGGTATGTCTGGCTTGCTTGGAGACGAGGTCGATCTCGCTGCGGGGGCTCGCTAGCCCCAAGGACCTAGGGTCACCACAAATGTACGACATTCTCAGCAAACGAGACGGGTCCTTGCGTATCAAGTCACCTCAATCACTGAGAACAGGTTGAAAGCGACGCTCCAGCTTTGCCACTGGTCAGAGCTCCCACGGAGATCAACCGGACTCCGTCCACGTACGTACCGTCCGTATTTCGGCTTCGTCTTTGGGGTGTCCCCTGGGATCTATTTCAGCCCCCTCAGCTTCTGGGACGGAAGGAAGAGCGAAAAGGAAAGCAACATGCGGAGTTTTCATATATGACGGGCTTGGAAATCCCATCTCGGCGCAATGGCCGTCCCGTCGCCCACTTCAACGTGAGCGAGCGGAGAGATGATTTAAAGCTCCAATGCTGACAGCCATAACTTACAGATGGGACACCATCCAAAATATATTTTACCGGAAGGACGAGGTGTACAACATGTCATGGAGGATACCCGACCTGTCCGACTACCTCTTCGCTGGGGCCAAGAATGGTGGACCTATCGGTAGGCAGCCCTTTGCCAACGGGAAACTTTGAGCTGATGGTCCGGATTCTCAGCCCTCATGAGAAATGAGCGGAAGGTGATGCTACTCGGCAAGCATAACCCGGGCAGGCCGAAGATCCATATCTACACATCCTCAGGTATCCTCCTCAACACCCTGACTGTGAGTCAAGACAGACTGTTGGGGTTTTCGCTAATCCCTGTCAGTGGGATCTCCCTCAGCCGATTCTCATGCATTTCACGCCCAGCCACCTTCTCGTACTGTCCGACGAGGGTACCTATCGCCTGTACGACCTCTCGAACCCTCAGTCGTACGCCCAGTATACCCTTGGCGCAGAGGTCAGCGAGCTCAAAATCGTCGGCGCGAAGGGGTTTGAGGATGGCTTTGTCGTCCTGACAGGCGGACTGCGATTCTTGGAGGTCAGAGGCTGGAAGGGTGGAAGGGTCAATGCTTTAGCTGCGACCAGTCCATAAATCCCCGTTGAGACCGAGCTATAGCTGACATTTATCGCAGGTCTGGCCGAGCCACCGCATTCTTGGGCCATCATACCTCCCGACCAATCTACGTCCGGTCACACCGAGATCCTCTTATCATCGGGCACAACAATCCTCACCCTTGACGCACTTGAGCGGATTGACCAGATGATATCGCGAGGCCCGTTCACGCACATCCTTCTGTCTCCAAACGGACGCTTTCTCGCGCTCGTTGCCGCTACCGGTCTGCTTTGGGTCGTATCTTCAGATTTCGCGCGGTCTCTGTCTGAGGTCGACATCAGCGAGATGGGAGGTGCAGTCGAGGGTGAGGGTGGCGGGATACCGGAAAGGGCGGAGTGGTGTGGGGACAACGCTGTCGTGTTGGGATGGGGTGGCAGGATTGTCGTCGCTGGACCAGCTGGAGAAACACTTAGGTAAGTGTTTCTTTCTGTTCAGAGAAGCAGGCTTCTCAGAAGCCACATCAGGTACGATTACTCGCCGGCGGCATGTCTCATTGGCGAACTGGATGGGCTTCGTATTATCTCCTCAGCTTCGTGCGATTTTCTTCAAAAGGTGCCAGGTAAGCAAGATTGACCTTTACTCGCACACCTGCTGATTTCCTTCTTCAAGATCCTACGCTCACAGTCTTCAGCCCGGGATCCACTCACCCTGCTGCGATCCTCTACGACGCTCTTGACCACTTTGATTGCAAGTCGCCGAAAGCAGACGAGAGCATTCGAAGTATTCGGCCGGACTTGGCGAACGCAGTGGACACCTGCATCGAGGCTGCAGGTCGGGAAGCGGAGGTCACATGGCAGCGAAGACTGCTGAAGGTGAAGTTTTCCCCTTGTCGTTCTCACCTGTTATTGATGGTCTCGGCCAGGCCGCCCAATTTGGCCGAGCCTTTATGGATCTTTACAATCCGAGCGACTTCGTCGCCATGGCTCAAACTCTCAAAGTCCTAAATGCGATACGGTATTACGAGATTGGCATCCCTATCACTTACGAGCAGTCTGTCTCCTACACCCTTCAATGGCATCAGCTGAGATGGGGATTCAGATACATCGCTACTTCCCCTTCCTACCTAATCAACCACCTCGTATCGCGAAACCTTCATCTCCTGGCACTCCGCATATCGCAGCATCTTTCTCTCCGCCCCGACCCGGTGCTCAAGCACTGGGCATCCGCCAAAATCTTTCGGGCGAGAGCTGAGGAGGACGACGTGATCTGTCGAGCGATTGTGGGGAAGTTTCAGAAAGAGGGCGAGAACGGCGTGAGCTACGCGGAGATTGCCAAGAAAGCTTGGGAGTCGGGGCGGGTCCATCTGGCAACTATGGTGAACTATGGGGCATGATCACCTATGACGAGGCTGATGAGAAGTAGCTGCTAGATCATGAACCGAGGGCGGCCGAACAGGTACCGCTTTTATTGCAGATGAAGGAGGACAGGATCGCCCTCGTCAAAGCAGTCGACTCTGGCGATACCGATCTTGGCAAGTCATCTTTCCATAATTTTAAGCATTGTCTCATCCCATGCGTCTAGTCCATCATGTCCTGCTGCATCTACGCGCAACTATTTCTCCTGGCGACTTTTTCCACCTTCTCGATGACTCCATCTCCCCAAACCTGACACCCGCCGTGAAACTGCTGCAAGTCTATGCGCGACAAGGTGACCGACAGCTACTCCGCGACTTCTACTACCAGGACGATAGGCGGACTGAGAACGCATGCCTGGAGATGGAAGAAGCAGGCGCTGCTTCGGTGAGTTCCCGCGTCCAGCGACGAACCTGACTGATGTCGGGACAGGATCCGGATGAGCGGGTAGAGCATTTGCGGAAAGCGGCGAAGTTCTTTTCTGAGCATAAGGATAGGGCATCAGAGGCCAAGGTCAGTCTGACGAGCTGTTACAAACGACCCACGAGCGCTCTTTTGTCGGTTTCGTTCGACTGACGATCTCGTAGACGGCTGAAGATGCTCATCGCCTCCTCGCCCTGCAACTGGCCTACGAGCGCGAACTCGAGCGCAAGTTCACCTTCGCCGGACTAAGCGTGAACGACTTTATCTCTCGACTCCTCCTCGAAGGCTTCGGAAAGCGCGCGGAAAAGGTTCGCGCTGATTGGAAGGTCTCGGACAAACGGTACGGATTCCGTTCACCACTGGTGAGAAACCTTCGATGCTGATCGACTGCAGGTGGTGGTGGCTGAAGCTGAAGGCTCTGGCCGAGAGCAAAGATTGGGATGGCCTCGAAGCTTTCGCCAAGTCGAAGAAGAGTCCGATAGGCTACGAGCCATTCATCGTGCGTCACGGCCAGAACAGCATAAAGAACCGTTTCTGAAGTGGCTATCTCAGACTCACCTGCTCTCGCTAACACCGCCACAACCATCACACGCTGCTGCCTTTGTACCTCGGTGCGACCCGAAAGTACGGGCGGACCTGTACGTACGATGTGGTGAGTGGGCCAAAGCGGCAGAAGCTTGTCGTGATCGCGGAGATCGAGGGAAGCTTGAGTGAGTGGAACGGATCGAGAGCCCGATACGGAACTAATCATTTTTGGCTGCAGGCAGCTGAGACGGTCTGCACCGAATGGGATCGCGCAGAGGGAGGTCGATGAGGTGTTGCGCAGGATGGGGAAGTGAGCTGTAATGCGACCGGATAGCGGGGACGCCCCCTGAGAGCTGGGGCTGCGCCATTGCCAGCCGAGCCGAGCGAAGGAGGCGCTAGAGGTCAATGAAGGGCTGAGCGGACAGGATAGTGGGTCAAACGGCGCAGACAAAGCAGGGCGGATCAAGCGGCGGAGCATAGCACGCATAGTATATCTCTGGAATATGCAATGCAATGCAAGTGATCGACCAATGCTACTATAATGGCTCACCCTCCACCTGTTCTTCACTACCACCAACAAGCAGAAGATCAGCGCTATACCTGCTTGTGAACTCGTATATCCCTCACCTCGCCCGCTTGAGATTACCCAACTTCCGCCTAATGACCCCCTCCATCGCCCTCATCACCTCCGGCTTCGTAAACAGGCTCGTGATGAGGTAAACTACGTTCCCCAGCGGTCGGGAATGGATCTGGAATGGCGCGAAGTCTGCTGAGTCCGACTTGATCACCTCCTTCCTCAACTCCGTCAGGAAGGTCAAGGCCGCATGCGACGAGTAACCTATTAGAGGCATTTGAGCTCTGGGTCGGTACACCAGTCAGGGAGGACTTGCCGCCCTCTCCATCATCAAGCTCTATAGCTAACACCGTACCCATCGCCATCGACCCTTTGACACCCTTCACCATACTGACATCCCGTACGAACTCCGGATCCCAGAAACTCCATCTCCCCCGATCCACCTCTCGCTCATCCGCCTGAGGAGAAGCACCACTAACACCCCACATCGCCTTCTCCTCCATCCACCCACTCTTCTCCTCGTGCTCCTCGACGATCTCCACCGCCTTGAGGGCTACCGCACACCCGATAGGGTTCGCGGTGTAGCTATGACCATGTAAGAGCGCGTCCACCTTCCGATCGGAGAGGAAGGCGTCAAAGATGGATTTCGAGGCGAGCGTGGCTGATAGCGGGAGGAGACCGCCGGTGAGGATTTTGGCGTAGACGGAGATGTCGGGGGTGGTGGTCAGGATCGTGGCGGCGGAGGAGTAGCCGAAGCGGTGTAGGCCGGAGAAGACTGCGGATGTCAGCGGGGAAGCGGATGAAGGGGTAGGGGAAAGTACCTTCGTCATAAACAACGGGCAGACCTTCCCAATGGTCGGCTGGACGGGATCGGAGGGCGGCCCGCTGAGAGTCGTAGCTAGCTGAATCAGGGGAAGGGGTGACGCCGAGGAGGTCCGAGCTCGTACGGACTACCCCGATTATACACGCCTGGAATAACGGGTCCACGAACACCATCCCGCCGGCACCAAGGCAGACCGGCTCCATGACAAGTGCACCAAATCGCTTCCCCTCGTCCTGAGTGAGCCGCTGGAGGGTACTGCGGATGTATGAGCGGTAGTACTCAGCCAAGGCAGAGCTCAGGCGAGAGCGGGTATCGTAGATGGCTTGGAGTGTCGGGAAGCGTACAGACCATGACGTATCGGATGAGGTACTGTCTGATTCGAGGGATCGGGGAAGGGCAGGCCACTGATCGGGTTCGGTGGTGGTGATGGTAGGGATGCCGTTGATGTACTGGATGGTAGGAGGAGAGAACCAATGACCGCGACCTTTGTACCTATATGAGAGGTCAGTATCATCTGACTCTATATACAGAACGTACCAGTCAACTGCCTTGTTGAAAGTCGAAGCCTCGGCTGCATCCATCGATCCGATCTGCCAGCATCAGCAATATTTAGAACGGAGTTTGCCTGTCTCACAGTATCACCATGATACCCTCCTCTCAGCCCGATGATGCCGACATCCCCACCTACCTCCCCATCCCAGCCATATCTCCTCCCAGCAGCCCTAAGCGCCATCTTGAGTGCAACCTCGATCCCGGTACTCCCGTTGTCCGAATAGAACACCCGGCTCGCCCATCCTTGTCCGACAGTAGCGAGGAGTTTCTCAGCCAGATTGAGAGCGGGTTCGTGCGTTCCGGAGGGGAAGAGGACGTGGCCGTATCGCCCGGCAGCTTCGGCTGCAGCGAGAGTCAGGGACTCGTTTGCGTGGCCATGCGATTGACTGGGATCATTGCATGTCAGAAACATCGGGGGTTGTTCATGGTGACCTACGTGAACCACGAAGCGGAACCATCGAAATAAGAATTCAGCATATTGGTGTCCTTGGATACTGAAGTCGAGGCAGTGGACGATGATGGGTCTGAAAAGTACGCGTCGAAGTGATCACCATGTGCCGAGTCGATCACCATGACATCCTCCTTCTGATTAACCTGACATCATCAGCTACACCGACCCTCACCCAGAAATAGTCTTACCAGGCCATGCTGGGTGAACGGCCACCAAGCACTCTGCAAAGTCCTCTCAGCCATCCCATTCAGCTTCTTCACCCTCTCCTCATGCTCCTTCTCCAGCCGTTCCTCAGCATCCCCCACACCTCCTTGTCCTCCCTCCATCCGACTATACCATTCTCCTAGTCTCATACCATCCTCCTCCACTGTCCCATGCTTCTCCGGTGGCGCGGTGACCGTCCAGAATCCAATACCTCGTTCACGAAAGTATTCCCCTAAGAACTCGTGATTCCGGTAATAAGGTTGCTCGAGGCAGAATACCGCTGAGACCGAATATCCTCGCAGTAGGAGAGATTCATAGGAAGTGAGAGTGCTCGAGATTCCACCGAGATGAGGGGATGCGATGAGGAGAGCGGGAAGACGGAGGGGACGAAGGAAGGTGGACTGGGTGTGAGGTGGGTGAAGAGCGGGAGAATGGACTCCGCCGGCTGTTTCGACATACATCGCACCGGTAGATCCGTGAAGAGAAATGTGCGAGTGGAGGACATGGCGCTCGATCGCTCGTATGAGGGCGTCGTTGTCTTTGGGGAAGGGCTGGAGTCTGGTCAGGTGAAAGATTCGTATGAATGGATGCTGCGGGCACTCACAAGATCAGGCGCGAGCTGAGCAGCTAGATGAGGGGACATCGGTTCTCGATATTGGAAGAGATTGTGTGTAGAAATGTGGTCGGCGTATGGGCTCGTATGTCGAAGCACGTAGCTACCGCCTTCCAGTACCATTTACCGACAGGGACGAGTAGAGCTCACCTGTCATCCGATTCCTCATCCGGTCCGGTACTGACGGGTTTGAGGTAGAAGACCCGCTTCCCCTGGTTTGATTTCGCGGCGCAAGCATATCGAGAAGCGGTTGATCGGACCAATGCTGTGGTAAGGAGTGTCTTGCCGACATCGGTATTGGCTGGATCATGCCATCAGCAAGATAGTACAGTTGACAATCAGGTTATCCAACCTCCGAAGACCTGATGAAGGCGGAGATTAGGGAAGAAGAGCGGCATGGCTTTCCGCAACCTTTCTTCTGCCTCTTGCTCTAATCTCCCACACGATCGAAGAGATAAGTTAGTTGGCCATGTACGCCTTTTGAGTGAGTCTTAGAGTAGATCCGGCAATCGCACTCGACATTGCTCAGGAACCCCAATCTCTTGGTCACGTGTACAAGACACGCGGTTATCCGTCATGATATGCAGTCCTCAAATATGTAAAGCGAGTGATCTCATCCGCTGCTAACCCCTTCTATACGTATATCAAGCCACCTAGTCGGACCGACCGATCGAAGCTTGGGATCTAGTCAACCTGGCGGGCATCAATTCTTCCCGTCGCTTGAAGCCTGACTGCCGGCAGAATAGGTGGTCGATTGGCCGGACGGAGAGGTGTGGTTGGCGTCCCCAGAGCCTACGTCAGCATCAGCAGCTTTCAACAGCGGTGTAGGAGACAGAGGCTTTCCCGTATTGTAGTACGTAGAGCCATTGGTGTTCTGGTAGTAGCACGACCCGTTGGTGCTGCGGTGGAACGCATGAGCTGGGTCTCTACACAGAGAGGGAGGAGACCTACTTCGAGTAGCGGTAACCCGTGTTGCCAGACGAGTCGATGCGTGTGTCGTAGTTGTTGCCCTATAGAGCTCTCAGTAAACCGTCGACGGTTCGGACGAGTGTGTGGAGCTGGCCTAGGAGCGATGCGGAATTGCTGTCTAACCCACCTGGGAGTTGGTCCCACGGGGCATGATTTGGTCATTGCCGGGCGTGGAGGTGCTTGTGTCCGATCGACTGTCAATCTTTCCAGAAAGACGCAATCAAGCGGGATGGAATAGGGAATGAGAATGGGTGCTAAGCTCTTGACGAGCTCTTGATGGTTTGATTCAAACGTTCACATGACTCCCCGAACACAGCGGGCCAGACACGGGCTGATGGAATTGCTAGAAGCCTGCAGCGACCCGAAGCTTTCTTCCCTTGGCGACTGCTATCATACTCTCCAAGATGTTTGGCTTTGCAGTGACCGGTTTGGTGCTCAATCAGAAGCCCAGCATGTTCAGAGCGACAAATTAAAGGGGAAACACCCATCTTCGTTGGTTCACTGCGCTTCGGCATACCTTGTGCTCGTGTGTCCCGGCTCTCCATCAGTTCATACCTCAATATGTGCTGTTGTCTCGCATGCCATCGCTCTGCCTCCCCCGACACTTCAGTGCCTCACGTATCGCCCGCACGGCCGACTCCGCCACAAATAGAAGAATGGAAGCTTCAACATCAGGCACGAGTCGCCCTGGCCTAAAAACACGGACCTGTACTACTCAAATCGGCTCACATGTTGTATTTCGTAGCTGAAATTGAAAGTCATTTCGTCGACAATCCGAAGTGAGCCAAATATAACGCAGACGATCATCAGCCCTTCTTCACGAGTGTCCCGAAGCGGTAACATCTCTTTTCCTCGTGCCTGGACTAGACTTTCCATATTCGCTCCGTTCCTGACCCTCCAGTGTAACCTCACCTCCCGAATTGACATTCAAGCCATCTCACCCATTCCGACTTTCTCCTCAACTTCCATCGGAACGAGCCTTCTCATATTGTCCTCTAGCTCAACCCTTGTCTCCGGCCCCTCCTCATCCGATTGGGAAAGGATCCCTCCAGCGGGATCGTGACTCACGCATACTACTTCCATCTCCGGCGCCACCGGAGGAAAGGTGTCGATTGTAACCTCTCACCGTCAGACCCGGCTTACAGGCAGAAGAGGTAAATTTGTGTCCGGTCGGACTCTAAGGTTCGATCGTATGAGAGGGACCGAATTAGCCGGCGACACCTACCGTAGGACCGCAAAATGGTGCTGACCAAGCTGCGGCTCCCTTCCGCCTTCTGCGACTCGCGGAAATCTCAGCCTGTCGCCTGCGAACCCATATCCCCGGTCGTCTCGCCATGACCATCAACGTCAAAACGGAGACCACGATGACTTCGACATTCCCCACAGCTGGGCCCGCCGCAAGCCTCTCCCTACTCGTCCTCCTCCCCAGCTCGGCGCACATTCACCAATTCCCCACACCTTTAGCACCTCCCTCTCGCCCTGCTCCTCTCACCTCGCGTCAATCAGGCAGCACCGTCCCGTCCATGCGACAGCTCTCGGCTGCACGGAGAAGTGACGGGCAGGAGCGAAAGGTGGACGAGGAAGCTGAGATTGACAAGGTCATGGCTGCTGGACGACGGTTGAGTCTCGCGCCGGGAATCGGGACGGGTACAGAGATCCGTGCATCGGAGCGATTCAAGAGTTCTCTCCCACCCCTAAGCGACTATTCTATAGCGACACCACCGGTGGCGGGTTCATCCTACGAGGCTCCGCCTAGTTTCGGTACTCCTTTCACTCCGGAGGAACAGACACCACCCCCTGCCTTTGGCGCCAAGCGTGGTTCGGTATCGAGAGTACCTGCATCGAGACGACGACCACAAACTGCTGCCGGTCCCGCCATACCTCTCAGCCCAGCTATGATGGTTGGGGTGAGCAGAGGTAGCATCGCACTTCCTAGCGGGAGCGGACTCGGCTTTGGCGGCGGAGGGAATGTCGGAAAGACTCGACCGGGATGGGAAGGTGATGAAGTCGTCCGCGTGCTGCGGAATAGCGGTCTCGAAGGTGAGTGCAATTGCGTCTGCACATCAGGTCGTTTTGGATCCGTACCGCTCGGACACAGATCCGCGGCGGGTGTGTGTGTCCTGTTGATCCTTTGATCGTTCCTTGTTGGGGATCTGCCCTCGGCCATCGGCTTGGATATCACATTTTAGCGCTCGTCGTTACCCTTTGAACCCCGCTCATGAATCTTCCTCAGCTACCGTCATTCGAAACGCTACTCATCTCCCTTTAATCCTTTCACCGACCTCCTCATCGCCGAGCTACCCTTCATTCAGCCAGCAGACCATTGCGAATCGACCATCTACACCTACAGCAATCACCCAAGTCATCCTCGTTCCTTTGTGCGACTCACCTTCCCTTCCTTCTCTCTCCCTTCTCCTGGCGCAGGGAACGAATCCGACCGCCGTCTGTTTCCAGCAAGATCTGCTGGATCGAGCCAAGCGAACCGAGGACGAGTGGCTGCCCTCTGCCCTCAAGCAGATCAAAACCGTGACAGATATGCGAGATCGAGCGGTCCTTGCCAATCAGCAAGCCAAAGTTCGTGCCGCACCGGTCGAAGTCCCCGTCATCCTCGCATACTCCGCAAACTCCGCTCTCTCACTTTCAACGATCGAGGCCTGTGTGGCCGCGGGTGCGTCTGGCGTGCTCAAGCCGCTGTACGACCTCGAGACTTCCAAGCTCCTGCGACGGATGGTGCGTGCCGCTCGAGTCGGCCGGATATCATCGGTCGTCGGCTTGGGGGACGCCTCACTTTCGAGTCCGACTAGCGAAAATCCAGAACCGATGGTCGTCCTGCCGGAGACTGCGTTGAGGATGGGCGGTGAACACGAAGGGGAGAAGGTGTTGAGCGCGGCTATGAGCATACATCGAAGAGCGCACAGCGGACAGAACGGCGGATCGGACTCGTCACCATCAGGTCGACGACAGGAGAGTACCGCGCCAATGCGAATGGGATCCGACTTGACTCGAAAGCAGTCGGCCGGACAACAGACTTCCTCGTACTTGCCCACCGCCTCCAGCCATGCGACCACCTCTCCCGTCATGGCCAAGCCCGACACTCGATTCCCGCCCAACAAGCCTGATTTGAACTATTTCGCCGAGGTGTATCGCCCTTCGTTGGAGAATCGAAGACGGAGCGTCGACGTCAGCGGTCTGTGCATTGCTCTTTGTCGAGCTCAGAAGGTATTCGAGACGGCCGCTTCCGCATTATCGGTTAATTGTGCAGGAGAGGCAAAGGCGGTCGATGGCTATACTTTTCCCGCTAAACCACCGAAAAAGAATCAACTTTCTCTTGTCCGCGAAGCGGAAAGAAAGTCGACTGAATTGGCCGAGTTGCTGAGCGCGATGTACTACCAGAGCACAGTGGCGATCCAGATTGAAATGGTTGAGTATGCCGAGTGAGTTTCAAGGAGACTTTGGGCTTTGTTGTGTTGTTGCTGATCGAATTAGGTTGTCGGCTCCTCTTAGTCGGGAATACAGGACGAGGCTGGTCGACGCAGCCGCGACTTGGGATTTCAAGCCTCACAATCTCGACGTTGCGGATCTTTTCCGCGTCGCTTGCATTCTCTTCGAGGGCATTTTAGATACTGAAGGGATCGCGGAGCTTGACATCGAACGAGGCGAGTTTGATTTAAATGTGGAGCAGTGAACCCCGTTGACGGTTTCGGCAGATCAAATCAAACGCCTGCTTTTTGCAATCCGCGAAATCTACCATGCCCCGAATCCCTACCACAACTATGTCCACGCCATCGACGTCTTGCAAGCCTCCTACACCTTCCTCATCGCTCTTGGTGTTGCCCCACCCTTCAGCTATCTGCGGGACTACACCCCTGGAGCTGAGCCATGGGTCCGACCTGACGGCATCGAGAAGCCGGTCTGTGGGCTAGGGACACGCCGGGCGAGGGAGGTCCTGCGTCCTCAGGATGTCCTCGCGATATTGGTCGCCGCCATGGGTCATGATGTCGGTCATCCCGGCCTGAGCAACGCGTTCATGGTAAGTTGATCTCCGTACTCTGCGGACAAAGCTGAAAGGTTGGGCGCAGAAGAACGCGAAGACCCCGCTCTCACAGGTCTTTGACGATAAATCCGTCCTCGAGAACATGCACTACATGCTCATCACCCAGCTTCTCCGGAAACACGGCTTCGACTTCCTCCTCTCCTCCCTCCCTTCCTCGGTCCCCACCAATCCCGCCCGGAAAGCCATCGATACTAAGGCGTTCCGAAATGTGCTCTCCTCAGCCATTCTGGCCACGGATATGAGCTTGCATTTCGCGTGGATTTTAAACCTCAAGGAGTTTGGAGCGAGCATCTCAAGGGGTGAAGGGAACACGAAGCTGGCGAAGCAGGAGGCGGAAATGGATCGGATAACATTGTGTCAATCCTTGATCAAATGCGCGGATATCAGTAATCCCGTGAGTCATCTCTCCTCGTTTGCGCGAAGTCATCGCTTACGATGACTAGACTCGCCCAATCGACGTGTCTGAACATTGGTCGACGGCACTGCTCAAGGAATGGGCTGTCCAGGCCTCCCTCGAGCAAGACCTCGATCTCCCAGTGTCAGTCGTCCCCAGTGCCGATGCGGCTCTGCAAGCAAAAGGCCAGATCGGCTTCATCGACCTCTTCACCCAACCCCTCTTCGAGGCCGTTTCAGACGTCCTGCCAGGTGAGTACCCCGTCGGAAATCTCACTTCCAAATACTGATGTTACGCCCACAGAGTTACAATGCTACGCAGACTGGTGTGCTGAGAACCGCTCTCTCTGGCAACAGCGTCTCAACGATCTCACCGCCGCGGCCGATGCCACTCACCTCGTCCAACCCACCGTCGAATCAGCAGCCGACGAGGAGCGTTTCCGCACCCTCTTCCCCTTGTCCCTCCCTGCCTCACTTGTCGGAGCAATGTGCCTCGAGCCCGGCCCTATTGGGTCGAGTCCGACATCTCCCAAGATGCAATCATCGCTCACTTCCACCGCGCACGAAGGAGCAGAAAGTCCCGCTGCGAAGGCGATGAGGGCAGTGTATCATGCCAACCTCCTAGATCATCGACATCGGTTATCGTCTTACCATGGAGGGATCGCCTCGCTTGAGTTTGCAGGGGGAAGACGGATGTCTTCACCGAATACGATGCCTTCCTCTGCTCTGGCGATGTAAGGGGATCACAATTTTCGGTTTCATTTCGCATCTTCGTCGCTTTTTTTTACATTACTGGCCGCCCTGGTATATCTCATTCGGTCTCTACATACCTAGCGGATCCATTTAGATCGCATTGTTGGCGCGCAGTCCCTGTATTCCCTTGTTTGTACCGCATCGTCATCGTCCCATCATTGATTTCCATCATATGCAGAATCTGCACTATGGCCATGCGAATGCGAGTAAATTCATGCTACACCATGCTATGCTGGACTATACTATACTAATGCAGATAAACCGGAATCCCATACACCACCGGCGCCGCTCCTGTCAGGTACTTCAGCTTGCACGCATCCCGACTCGCATTCACTGCCGCGACAGTCGACATATTGGAGATCGGGAGGAGTCCTGGAGAAGCCGAAGACTCGTCGGGGACGTGCGAGGCGTCGAGGTGGAGCTTTTTGAAGACTTCTTCGGATAAGCGGTCGATGTCCCGGTCGGTTACGTCCCACAGGTTCGCTACGAGGGAGGGACTGGTAATGACCGTCAAGACCGAGAAGCTTCACTCGGGAAGAAACGTACCAGCCCGCCACCATATAGTGGCATGCCGTACCGGTGCGATCTAGATCTCCCTGGTCCCTCAACAGCCCTGAGGAACAGCCCCATAACATGGTCGTGGCGCATTTGGGTAGGTGGCGGATCTTGTGCGAACGGATGTACTGCTCTCCGCTACCATGACCGAAGTATCTAACGACGCTCATCAGGAAGAGTCACTCGAACAGCTCCTGAGGAGACCCACAGAACGAGATCATAATCCTTGAGCGCAGCTATCATCTCCAGCTCCGTCGGCGCTCTTCCCACAATCCCCTTCCATCCCGCCTTCGCCACCATCTGCGAGATCCAAGGCTCAAAGTGCGCCTGTGTCCGGGCGAGATCGCTAGTAGGTGTAAGGATGTAAAACACCTTCCGCGTGTCGACTGTCCGTCGTCCGTCTACCATCGCTGGTGCTAAGTGTCGACCCATAGCGACTTGGTCCAGCAGGAAGGGTAGTGAAGGGATCCGACTAATCGGTCGGGCGCGAAGGGTAGGTATCGATTCCCAAGGGAAGCCAGCGACGTTCTTGTCGAGCGCCAAGAAAAGGTGCTCGGGCGACTCCGCGGGTGTCGACGTAGCTGACGCTAATTCGAGCTCGGTCAAGGCGCCTTTGACGTCAAGCCCAATCTGAGAGGGATGAAGTGAGCAAACAGTCTATCCACAGTGGAAGAAATTTACCTGATCGATGTCGAGCTCCGCCAGAGCAACCGGCACGCCATGGAACTGGTACATATCTAAGATGAAGTAGACCAAATCCTCAATCTCCTCATCCCGACATTTCGATGACAAGGTTGCGAAGCATTCCAGCAATTCATTGTTGAGCTCTGCTCGCGCTCCTTTCTTGAGTTCGGGTCCGCTCCCGGCCAGTGCCGAGAGGAAGATCTTCTCGAGCTTGCTACGGAACTCGTTCAGAGCTGCCGGCGTTAGAGTACTGCGGGGATGCAAGATTGTCTGATCGCTTCAGATCCACAATCCAGCATCGAGTTGTACAGCAGCTTACCTTGAAGGCTCCTAACCAGCAGAACTCCAGATTCGACAGCAGCTCCTCCATCCGCTTATCCAGCGCCTTCCTGTTCGCCCACCACGCAGCCTTCCCGTCTGGTCCCTCGACACTTTTGGCCGCTCGCGCCCCCTCGTCGCTACTTCGGATGATGTCCGCCAACTCGGCCACCGCAGCGTCAAAAGTGAACAGGTCATCGTCCCCTTCTCGCCGACCTTGTCGGTCGAGGGGGAGGCAGAACACGATCGGCTCGTGGCCTTTCTGGTGGCGAGAGACGAACATGGTATTCCGGTCATCGGTCACAGAGATGCTGACCACGGCCCAGTCAGAAGGAAGGCTGCCGAGATCCGGAACAAGGCCCGTCACAAAGCCGTTGGCGGCATACTTCGCTCGTACTGCCTCCCAGTACGTGCGAAGGGTTCGCTCACTTTCGGAGTCGGACTCCGCATCAGCAAGATTCGCGCTCGCTCCATGCTGAACGGGCGATCGCGGACCGCTCTCCTCTTTGGGGAGGGCAAGAGGCCACGACTCAAGCCTTGGCCACTCCAAATCATCGTGACCGATCTCCATGAATTTGCCATCAATTGCCTCCAACATCTCTCGTTGCAAAGTGATGGCGGAGCTCGAAGCTGCGAGTTTTGTATATAAGCCCTATGCAGTTCAGTATGACAGCCAGACGTACCGAGAATTCCAGCAGCTGAAGCCGTAACTATAGGCGATCCCTGTCCTAAAGAAGTCTGAAAGGCACGAAGGAGGGCTAAGGACAAGCAGGCCTGCCGGACCTCTTCGACCCTGCCTGTCCCCGATGCCATGGTGAGCGCCGACAGAAATGCCCTTTCCGATCGATGAAGGGTGAGCTCGATGCACTGGCGACTCGATTGCCGGTCTTTCACCGCTTTCTCTGCTTTGCCCATTGGCATCGCAATTGCTGAAGCTCTTTAGCCCACGATCAGGTGATCAACGGGATACGTACTCGATTCTGTCAGCGAGCTCATGAAGAGATCGGTCTTGAAATGCTTGAAGGCTTCGA
>JAABUW010001761.1_pt1 | contig 34814 bp, 46 predicted proteins | sample 5560081 | NCBI WGS metagenome assembly JAABUW01 (sample SAMN10711882, study PRJNA513363) | rock metagenome | isolation source: Antarctica rocks | place: Antarctica: Victoria Land, Knobhead sud | reverse complement strand
CAGCGTTCTGGAAGAGATGGACTTGGTTGGGGAGCAAAGCGGTGGGGTCGATGGAGTTTTGTCGTAGTACATCGGCCATAGCATCAAGCATGAGATCGTCGTTGTAAGGAGGGGGCGGGGAGCGCGAAGGCTCAGATGTTGTATCTGGCCGGAGAAGTGCAGCACCGGGGTAGTAGTGGGCGGAAACAAAGTGGACGGGCTTGGAATCTGCTGAGGTCTGCTTCTCCAAGAGGCGAGGTGCCGGCTCGGCCACGTGAGGTACGTTTTGCTGCTGCACAAAAGCGTGCTGCTCTACGTGCGGTAGTTGCTGTTGCTGTTGGACGACCTGCTGTTGCTGCGATACTTGCATCTGCTGGGAGAACAGCTGCGCAAGCTCATCGTGCTGGCCTTGATTCATTTGGGTAGGGCTAGACCCAGCAAGGTCTGCCCCAGGAGCGCTAATGCCGCACTGCGGAGGATATGAGTCAGTGTGATAGAGGAAGACGACGGCCGTAGATGGCCGAGCTTACGTGGTTGCAAGTATGATTTTGACTCCACACGTTGGTGGAGTACTCCACGGGCGTATTGTAGTGGCAGGCGTCACAATAGTGGACCAAAAGCGGCCACCCGTACATCGAAGCTGTCAGTAAAATGCTTGGGAGCCCTGAGGTGTAAGTGGGTGTCCTGTTGTCTTGTAGTCCGAGCGGAAGATATGGGTACGTCAAAAGCAGAACAAAGAGCACCAATAGAAAGGTCTGGCCGCGGACTGATGCTCTCGGAAGCTTCCTCGCCTTTGAAGAGCAGCTCTCGTCGATACAACCTCTTTCAGCTTCTCAACAAGAGACTTCAGTCAAGGCGAAAGAGAAGCAATTCGAGCAAGTGGCGGTGGAGCTGCTTCTTTCCAGTCACTTCCGGTCTGCACTTCTTCTGGCGCGAACAAAGGCGGATGAGATATTGAAGGCTACGAGAAGCTATGTACAACGTATGAAAAGGTCCAGTCGTTGGTGGAAGTGTTGAGAAAGGAGAGGTAGGCGATATGGAATGTGGGAGCAGGTGACAGCTAGAAGCCTAGATCGAGGCTAATGTCGATTTAGCGGAGTCCTCGAATTTTGTGATTGGGCAGGTGCGTTGCTGACAACGAATGTGTGACGGACGTTGAAACATGAGATGCGTCGTGTCAACAGCGAGATTGTAAAGTGGAAGGAGTGCTAGAGGTTTCTCGAGTTGAACATGCGTCTGGGAGGAGTAGAATGGTTTAAGGTTGATTTTGGTCTTAAGAGATATAAGCGGCGGGTCTTGCCGCTTAGTGCGTGAAAGAAGTGATATTCGAGAGGCCGTTGATACGATTAAGTCATCCGAGTAGCTTTCGAAGGCCGTGTTCCCAATCATCCAATGTGGAAATCAACCCCTAACTACCATACCATGGATAGCCATGACATGTCGCCACCTCTGCAAACCCCATCTCATCAGGTCGAACAACGTCTGGTCGGCCATATACAGGTCTATATGATTCTCATACCTTCCTTCCACCTTCAACAACGCCGAGACATCCTCCCCTATTTCCCCATCCTGAGTCCACCCAGCCAGACCGACGTCCATGGCTTTGCGAACCTGCCGCACGTCCGTGGCTTTCAGTTGGTGACCGAAGTGCTGCCATTTACGCTCGACAATGTCGTCCGCTCCGTCTCTCCTAATCTCAAGGGTAGCCGAGAACCAGCGGCTCAGCCTCGGGTGTACTTCTGCGCCCGGTGCCAAATTCACGTCCACCCCTGAGCCGTGTGCGGCTCTTGAGAAATCGATACGGTATATAGTCAGGAAAGGGTTCCTGTCGTCGTATTGGCAAAAGGGCTCGCCACGACCTCGCGGTTGCACGATCCGTATGCAAACGTTCGGATTGCGGGCCAGACGATCCCGGTCGAAAGGTCCAATGATTCGCAGCCATTTCCGGAGCGATTCGAGGTGATTGCCGTCGACTAGAATATTAAATGCCGTGTAGTGTTGAAATATAAGCTCCCTGCTTCGAGGCATAGCTGCTTGCTGACGTGTAATAGGCGTGGGAAAGTCTCGAGATCGGGGAATCTCCCGTCATACAGACAGACATAGTGACGTGGGTGTTCGATGTCGAGGTACTCGTAGACCTGATTTCGCAACTCTGCGGGTAGAGCGGTAAATCTGAAAGGTCGTTGATTCCCGGCTCGACTCCGCGAGGCGATGGTCGAGGCGGAGAAACCGCGATATGTCTCCCATCTTACAATAGTCACGGTGGTGTTACAGCCAGCCTTGCTAGTGTCGGAGGTCCGCGCTTGCCATGATGTCCTGGAGCCACGGTTTTCCATGATGGATTGTATCGTCTTCTGGCGGCCGGTCGAAGATTTGGTTGGTCGGGCATATCCCGGGATGCTCTTCGAATCGTCCATGTCCCGTGAGGGCTTCAAAGGTATCACACTTCGTGTCTGCCTAGAGAAAGCTCGAGAGCCTAGTAGCACAAGCAGACTTTATATAGTGATGATAGAAAACTAAGGCTTGTGGACGTTGTCTTATTATGCATTTGAGCGGCTTGTGCGTGTCGCATTCACAAACCACATGGTCGCAGTAGGATAAGAACACGGTTCACACCTGGGGCTTACCTTGAGAAGGCTTCTTATGCATCGGTGACAATTTTGCTACGTGTGGCGATGAAACTTTGAAAATGTGGTTGAATAGAAGGAGGTACATTGGTTGAACATGCTTGATATCGGTATGCAAGCGCCGGGTGTTGCCGTGTTCAGCCACAACTACAGCTGCACCGCCTCACACATCCCGAAGACGCGAAAGCTAGAGCTGCCTTCGAAGCAGCGAAGAAACACATCAACCAGACACACCACCACCACCTCTCCACCAAAACGACCTTACCGCAATACGAAGCAGTGCAATACCTCAACCTTGACAACTCTCCTTCTTATATCTACACACTCCCGCAGCCATGGTCAGTCCACACCGTCAAGGACAACAATGTCTACTCAGCGTACTGACATATCCTTGTAGACCTCCATAGGCACGGGCTACGATCTCTCCAACTCCGTCTTCTCCCCCGATGGCCGCAATTTCCAGGTCGAGTACGCAGTGAAGGCGGTGGAGAACGGCGGCACAGCAATCGGCATCAGATGCAAGGACGGCGTGGTGCTGGCGCTCGAGAAGCTGGTGACGAGCAAGCTACTGAAGAAGGACGCGAACAAGCGCATAGCGACTGTTGATCGGAATGCTGGTGTGGTATGAACATCCTTATCACACGAATATGCCCACGAAGCTGTGATACAATGGTCAGGTTGCTAATGAAGTGTTATTGCAGGTCCACTCCGGCCTCCTACCCGACGGCCGCCACTTCGTCTCCCGCGCCCGCGACGAAGCCTCCAGCTGGCGCGGCACCTACAAAGCGCCCATCCCCGGCTCCGCCCTCGCCAACCGCATGGGCGCCTACGTGCAAGCCTACACCCTCTACAACTCCGTACGGCCCTTCGGCATCACCGCCATCATCGGCGGCTACGACGCGGAAACCGAGCTCAGCGTCGACGGCGCAGTGGGCAACGGGCCGAAAGTCGGTGCCGGAGGCAAGACGCAGGGGGTGAAAGAGGGCGGACCGTTCTTGTACATGGTCGAGCCGTCGGGGCTGTACTGGGGGTACTATGGCGCGGCGACGGGGAAGGGACGGCAGGCGGCGAAGGCGGAGCTGGAGAAGTTGAAGCTGGATCCGAAGGAGGGGAATTGCATTAGTCTTGAGGAGGGGGTGAAGGAGGCGGCGAGGATTATTTACGTGGCGCATGAGGATAGTAAGGATAAGGAGTTTGAGCTGGAGATGACGTGGATTAGTTCTATGAGTGGGCCGACGAAGGGGAGGCATGAGGAGGTGCCGAAGGCGTTGCGGGAGGAGGCGGAGAGGTTGGCGAAGAAGAGTATGGAGGGGGAGGAGGAGGAGGAGGAGAAGATGGAGGGGTAGGGCCACAGTCTGGGTTGCGTGTAATATATGCTTGTGATGCATAGCATGGTGTGCGTGAGGGTTGCTGGGAATTCAACTTCAAGTTACTACTAAGCAAACTACTTCAAGTAGCGATTCTGCTTGATGGTACTTGTGCTCCCATTATAACGTACTGTACACGTGATCACAATACTATACAACTGGAACTGCCGTTTTGGTATATCAAGCATGTGCATGTGAATTCAGCGAAGTGGACCCTGTTGCGTGCTCGGAGCGGCCTGCAGGCATCGGCAATGACGCAGCTCGGCTGCCATTTGTTCGACCCATTTCGGAGCTCTCTTCTTTCCTCCCACATGACACCCACTCAAAGCACCACGAGGTTTTGGCGGTTACACAGCAGATATCTGAGATTCACGACCTTTCTAATACTTCTCGCAGCACCGCACAAAGCTATTCAAGTCAGATCACTAGCTCGAAGCAGCACCCAGGCTAAGACACCACACCATCTGCAAGCTCTGCCAACGCCTGGCCTTTCACAGCCTTTCCACACACTTACACCACACAACTACGCCTTCATACTTGAGCAGCGGCGACGACCGCAAAGATGGAGGACGAGAGCGTCGCGACCTTCTGTGCGATCACAGAGACCGAACCCCAAAAAGCACAGCAGTATCTTCAACTCGCAGATGGTAACGTCGAACAAGCGGTCGAGCTCTTCTTCAGCAGCCCAGACCTCGGCGGCCCTGCTGCTGCTGCCCCACCTGCACCGTCAAACGCGCAAAACCCGATCACAATCGACGATGATGATGACATGGAGGACGCCGATGCGCGGGTAGCGGGCAATGGGCACTCAGTAGATGACGATGAGGCGATGGCGAGGCGGCTACAAGAAGAGATGTACGGAGGGCCAGGACGTGGCGCCACTAGTGGTGTTCCTGACCATCTGGACGAAGACGGCGTAAGAGCGCCGATGGCGCGCACAACCGAGACGCTCGTGGGACCAGGCAGCGACTGGCGTGACGACCCTACTCAGATGAACGCGGCCGTGGCAGAGCAGATGATGGCTCGTCACCGACAACAGCGCAGAGGTCAGCCGGGCATCTTCAACCAGCGCGATGATCCCTCAATCTGGGCCAACGACGACCCCAACGACCCCAACGCACACCAGCGAGCACTCTCACGCGCCACAGGCGGTGCCTCCGAGCAGACCTCTAAATCGAACCTCCTCGCCGACCTCTTCCGCCCACCTTTCGACCTCATCGCCCACCACCACACCCTGTCCACCGCCCGCGACGATGGTAAGGAGAACGAGAAGTGGATCATCGTCAATATCCAAGATCCGTCTATCTTCGACTGCCAGGTGCTGAATCGCGACATCTGGAAGAACCCCTCCATCCGCGACACGATCCAAGAACATTTCATCTTCTTACAGTACGGCAAGGGTGATGAGCGTGGACGGGAGTACACGAACTACTACTTCGCAAACATGAAGGACAACGAAGACGCATACCCACACATCGCAATCATCGACCCGAGAACAGGCGAGCAGGTGAAGACGTGGTCAGGCAGCCCAGCGCCGAAGGCGAACGAGTTCTTGATGGATCTGCATGAGTTCTTGGACCGGTATAGTCTGAACATGGCGAGCAAGAACCCGGTGCAGGCGAAGCGGAAAGAAAAGAAGAAGGATGTCGCGCAGATGAGCGAAGAGGAGATGCTGGAGATGGCCATGCAGGCTAGTCTCACCAACGGTGGTGCGGCGGCGGGCAACGACGACGACCCGGATGCTTTGACGCGGCCGACGGGGAAGGGCAAGGCGCCGATGATCGACCCAGAAGCGATGGACACCACAGATATGGGCCCGCCAGCCGGATCAAATGGCACCACCGAGCCCGCTGCCGGCTCTGTTGCGATCGAGTCGAAGAAGGACACGCCTTTCTCCGGCATCTCTTCCACCACCCCTCACGAAGAACCGACATCTACCTCGCCCACTGAGACCACCCGCATTCAATTCCGCTACTCCGGCGGCAGAGTCGTGCGTCGCTTCCTGCTCACTGACCCCGTCCGCCGCCTGTACGAGTGGTTGAAGGCTTCACCGCTCGAGGGGCAAGACGGCGCGGCGTTTGAGCTCATCGCCATGGGCAAGAATCTCATTGAGATGCTTGAGGTTCCGATTGCCGATGCCGGGCTGAAGAACGGGACGGTTATGGTGGAGTTTGTTGAGGAGGAGTAGGACTTCTTTTCAAAGGGGGATAGCGTGGTGTGCGAAGAATTTGGTGGTGGCAGAGGCTGAGGTTATGGGATGGATGAGGCATGAATGAGGGTATTTACTACTGACCCAGCATAGCGCTCTTGGACCGGCGTTCATGCGGGAGGCATAGATATGAGCATGCGGGTTATGCGGCCTGATGAGTCTGCCGTTGTGGTGGCCATAGCTAGCGAAACGAAGCTAGCAGACGAACGAAGAGACGTTGCTACGTTACTTTACTAGGGTATCAATGCTATCGTGTATCGTCGTGTATGCCGCCAATACCAAGTACACAACGCCTTCAACGCCACGCTAAATCAGACAACCCATCCCATCAAACCAGCCTGTATCAGTGCCTTGTCAGTACCAGCTCATCCAGTCGTACCCCTCCTCAATTCCGCCCTCTCCCTCCTCTCCTTCCTACCGCTCCCTGGTCTGCCGCCAGCCAGTGCTTCATCACCGCCTCCTCGAAAGACATGCAGTCCAATATCCGTAGCCGCGTCCGCGAACCCAGTGCCTGGCAAGCCGGGTAACTTAATCCGAGCGCTGCCGTCTTCCACCAACCCCTGCTCCCGCATCAGGTCGAAGAACGCGGCCTCACTCTCATGCCGCGTCTTCGTCGCTACCACGATCATCGCCTTCGGGCTCCGATTCGTCAGGTTGACAAGGGTGCTGACGAGGGGCTGTAAAGTATCCGTGTTATACGTGCACTCGCTCACAACAATCAAATCGTTCGCACGGTTCTGCAACCGCCGCGGCAGCGAATCTTCCCAATCAAGAGGGGAGAAGGAGACTTTCGCCCCCATTGCGCCGTTCATCCGAGCTATGTTTGCTGTGACCAGATCCTCCACCTCAGGTAGATCAGTAAGCAGGACATCGCAATCCGGCACCGTCTGCGCGAGACTTATCCCCACGGTCCCGCATCCACATCCCAGCTCCAGCACGTGAAGTTTGCGGTACGTAGCGCTCAGAAACAAATGCTCCAACCCCGGCATCGAGGGCGTCGAGAGTGATATCATCTGGTCGAAATGCTGCGCGAGGGCTTGACTGCCGTCCCAAAGGTGTCGCGCGATGCTATCTCCCGCATCCTCCAGCAAACCGACCTCCCGCTCCGAGAGGGAGAGGAAACGGCGTTCGACGCGGTGGCCGGAGGACATGAGGCCTTTGGTTGGGTTCATAGGGCCAGACCAAATATCCACGATCGGAGGCAGGAAGCCGGATAGTTTGGCGCTGGAGTGGGCGGGGACGGAGACGTGCATGCACGCCGGCCATTCGACATCTTGGTGCGTCAACTGAAAAACGACGGGCACACTTCGCGCGCCGGACTCTCCTTTCCAGGGGATGCGGCGGCGGAGGTAGATGTCGCCGTCATGCTCGCTGGCGCGGATTGTGGCGACGAGCTCGATGTTCTGCGGGTAATACGTTTCGCCTAGGTCGGTGGTAATGGTGAGAACTGCCTTGAGGAGTATGTTGCCACGATCGATCTGTACTCGTGGAGGGGAGAGGAAGCGGATGTAATGCATCTTGCTTGGATGCTTTTTGCTTCGAAGCTTTCCTGACAGGTTCCGACTAGCCCGCTGCGCTCTCAGCCCCCAACCTGTTCGTCGGTAGTGATGCTTGGATGGATAGCACGAGCACGATCTCATGGCGCAAACAGGGACCACGGAGTGTTGATCATAGAATAGGTACACTGCTGATACCACTTGGCGCGGAGGTGGTACATATCCCGATTGACGATTGACGCGTGCGCGAGATTTTCAAGGTGGATTAGTGCGCGATCTAGACCTTTTGACGCCCTCCTATTGGCTCCACCTATCGTGTCTACGGCGATCGATCGATCGACCGGTCGTGATGTCCGGGGCCGAAAGGCAGATGACAGTACAGTGGCATGATTCTTGTTGCTTCCTTGGAGAACCGTCGTTCTGTCGAAGGCTGGAAACTTCAATCGACAAAGCTTCTCCTGTGTAGCAAGTAGCAGTCAGATACGATAACAGGTACTACACCAGCGTGAAGAGTAGTATCGATCTTGGAGAGCCATGGACTACCACCTTCCTTAACATACTATTCAAAAGCCATACAGACGGCCTAGGAGGCTCAACAAAACAACTTAAGAGTCGTTTTCCAGGACATGGCTGGTGACTACGTTATAAGATCAGGAACTGTAGTTGCAGAGACGTGAATTGATACAGCGGAGAACTATGTATTCAAGCAGTCCCCAGCGCGAAGTAGCCTTTGAAGCGGTCGCTCCCTTGGATGTTGCATTGATGTACCACCTGTATCGAACAGAAGAGCGTTAGCAGGTGTCTCCAAGGTTTAAACGAGCTCGAAAGGGTCACAGCGCGTCCTATAGTGCTTGATCCCATCTCGGAGAACGCAACTTACCTGATAACATGCCATCAGCAACATCGGAAATCTGTTGCACCAGTAGTTGAGGTATCCACCGGGCAGAGGCCTATCGCATATAATAGTTAGCAGGCGTCTCAAAACATCGCTCTCCTGCGTCCGATCGAGCCATTGGTAGCCACAAAGAACTCCTCAGCGGTCGACCTATCTCGGAGAGCGCTGTTTTGACTTACCCGACCCGTTTCTTCACGTCCTCCGCCATATCCTCATAATGGTTCTTCTTATTTCTCAGTGCTCGCAGCAAATCCAGTAGACGATTGGTGTTGTACTTGCGCTGCTTTCCAAGCGTATCGACGAAATGACGATCCAGTTTTGCCAAGAAGTCGGCGCGATCGACAGAGAGCCCCATGACCTCCCCTGCCTTTCTCTCGAGGCGTTGGAGGTCTAAGGAGTCGCCGGAATAGCCATGCTCCACGTACCCACGAGGCTCCCGCTCAAAATGATCACTACAGTCGCAAAGGAACGCCAATCGCTTCTCCGCGGACCAGAAAAACGGGTGATTCAAGACCTGAAGAGCCGTAGGACGATCTTCGGGTTGATGTGCCAGCATTGATGATATCAGTTGCATAGGCTCGTAGGCATCTGACCAGCGTTCCAGCATAGCCATATTACTGCGCCCTTTCTTGATGTTGAGCTCTCTGAGTTGCTGCCAGCCGTTCTCGTCCTCATATGGATGGTTGCCATCCGTGAGAACCCAGAAGAATAGACAGCCGAGTGAGAAAATGTCTGCTGCTCGCTTGACACCGCTTACGACACCGTTCGGACCTTCGCTGCCGCCTGTATGGGAGTTGCTCTGGCTGTGTCTGCTCTCGGTGTCCCTTGGCTGCGAAATGAGCTCCGGAGCCTTCCAGCCGGACGTCCCCGCGTTGCCGGTCGGGTCTACGAGGGTGCTGACGTTCTCTGGTAGGTTTTTACCTAGCCCAAAGTCGGAGATGACAAGCCTAGGGCCTAAAGTTATGGGTAGAAGGGTCAGCATGTGTCTCGGACTTTTTGACCGGCGATCTGTTGTCACAGCGTGCCGCAGAGAGCTTGATTGTGGTTTGGAGAGCCCTTGACAGAGTGACCTACCATTGTTCTGATGCTTCTTCGGAAACGCGACCAAGATATTCTGGGGCTTGATATCCCGATGAATAATCCGGAGATTGTGGAGATGGTACAGCCCGGCGGCAAGTTGTTGTAGTGCTCTGGGGACATCTTGCTGTATCGAATGCTTGAGGGTCTGCAACTGCATCTGCCGGTCTTCGGTGCCTACATGGTGGTTAGCAAGCCTCTCGAATTTAAGATCCAGCCTCAAAAGGTCGCAGAGCGTCGTTCAGTGGCTGATCCTATCTCGGAGAACAAAACTTACGAGCTTTCTCACCCTCCCAAACCTCGAACAAGCTGGCTTGGCATAGCTCAACCGCGATATACAGGAAATGGTCGTCTTTTTGCTGACAGAAATATCGTACCACCTAAGGGGTTGGATAGAAGGGTTAGCAGGGCTCTCCGAGATACAACCAAGTGCAAGAGGCGTGTTGTGACCTTGTCGGACTCGCAACAAACTCCGAGAACAGGTTTCGAGCGACCAGTACACCAACGGGAACTTACATTCGGATGATCGTCGCTTTGCTGCAAGAACGACACCTCCTGAGACGCCAGGTCGTAGTATTGCGACAACATCCTCTTGACTGCCACTTCTCGGCCTTCGAACGACCCTAGAGTGATAGCAGGTCAGCACATGTCCTAGACGTGGGATCGAAGTCGAATGGTCGCAGAGCGCTCTCCAGCGCTTGATCGTGTCTCGGAGAACACTTGCAGTCCTCTGTGTTGACTTACCTTCAAACACCGACGTTCCGCAGCTGCCCTGCCCGATGACTTTGTCCGTATTGATGACGAGACTATTGATCTGAAGAGGCCCGGACACTTGTGGACTCTCCGAAGCAGCGACTGATATAATTTCCACAGGTGGCTGAGTAGTCAATGTGCCCTTCCTTCGCGATTGAAATTCGGCTTGCTGCTGCTCTTTCTCCTTGGCCTTCTTGCCTCCACGTTTTCCGCGCGTAGCTTTCTTCTTCTGTTGCTTGAGCTGCTCCCCTTGGAGTGGTGAGCCTTCCGCCTATGATCGAGTTAGCAAGTGTCTCGGAATTGGGATCGAGCTCAAATGGTGTCAGAGATCCACATCGTGCTTGATTGTATGTAGAGAATGCTGAGTTGGCTTACAGACGGGTCCTCTTCGCCATCCTCTTCGATCTCGGTGGCTTTCTCCGGGGTGCTATCGACCTCGTGCGGAAATATGGTCTCTTCGGCAGGCTCAAGTTCGCGAAGCTTTGGAGGCTGCTCGAGCTCAGATTCTTGAATTCCAAGAGTCGAGACACCAGATTGAAGCCTATCGTCGAGTGCCGGTATGAGCTTCAGTGGACGTAGCGGCTTAAAGAGTCGATCTCGAGACAGTACACCATACGCCAGGACAAACCCTAGCAAGATGGCCATTGTCACCAGTTTCCAAGCGGATGGCAGACCGCCCAGGTACCTAAATTCGTGGGTCAGCAAGTGTCTCGAAATTTTTATCGACGTGATATGGTCTTAGAGCTCCCCATAGCGTTTGATAGCATTTTGGAGAACTCCGGAATTGACTTACGAGCTTCCGTCTTTGGCGGCTGATCTCCTGGCATCGTATGGAGGGTCGACAGTTGGATGCTGCTCCGGAGGGTCGAGTAAAGGCGTGTCGAACTGCCCTGCAATTGGCGACAATTGATGGACACCGGCGAACTGTTCGCGCTCCTTCTTGGACATTGGCCAGGCCAATGAGGGTTGACTGTAGGCTAAGTCGACATAGAACTGCGTCGTCGCAGCGCCATCTGTAACCATGGGATAGTTCTTTTCCGAAAACGCATACCAGCTCCCGTCCCCAGTGCAATTGACGAAGACGTTGTCGGCCGGATCATCGTCTAGCTCCGTAAGCTGATCGACAATAGACGGCGCAAGAGGCTGTGGCAAGATGACCAGTGATGCATCACTTGATGAGTCGTCGTAAGGGCGTACCACATCGTACACTCGCGCCACTGGGGAGTGCAATTTGTGCCGATAGTTGGGTTTGTGAACAGTGGTTGGGCTGTAACTCGTGTCTTCAGATCCGATTTCAAGACCCAAAATCCAGCCATCGTGTTTGGTGTAGATGTACCTGTTGTCCATGGTTCGTCTGTACTTGCTGGCTAAGTCCTGGTCACGGTTGTTGACAACCCATTCGAAGTACTTGATGGTACTGATCGGCTCCGCCGAGTTACGATCCTGGATGCCAATCGTGTAGTCGGTGCGCGCCAGGGTTAGGGTGCCGATAGATTCACATTCTTCATCGTCGAGCGACTCGAGTGGATTGACTCGTCTACAACTCCTGTCTTCGTTCACAATGGTTCCGGCCGAACTGAAGGACTTGATAACATTGCCCGTTGCAGCATTTATCGTGTAAATGGTATTTCTCTTCTCAGCGGTGTACACGACGGCTGGGTGCCCTTCGGAGGCGTATGGCGCCAGATCTGCCAGCTCCTTGACTGTGAAGCCAAGCTTCTGCATACCAATACCAGAACCTGGGGCGTACACATATATGGCTCCATCTTGGCTCGGCTCCACAATCCACAATGGGTCCGCCGGGTCGAGCAACTCCTCTTCGGTGCTTCGATTATTTCTGTGGTATATCGTCTCGACCATCGACCGGTCCGTCGCCAGCTGCCATTTCGCGGCGCCAGTCTTCCGATCGCGTGCGTGAATCTTCCCATCAACTGTCGCCAGGAGTACCTGAAAGCTAGTCAGCAAGTGTCTCCGACTTACGAACAAGCCGTGGAAGGTCTCAAAGTGCGTCCTGGTGCGTGATGCTACCTCGAAGAACCTTGCAACCTTCAATCTGACGTACTATGTCCTCGACCTGCCAATCCTGCAGAGACCGCGCCTGTTGTCGCGATGCTATACCACCAGTCGGAGCTGATGATCTATACGCAGGAGGTGCTCGGACGGCCGGGTTGCTGTCGGCCGGAGCAAAGGTCGCAAGGGCGCGCTCATTATTAGAAGATCGAGTGCGGGTCTTGTCGTTATTATCGGGGTGGGTGTCTCGAAATTTACGGTGATCGCTTAGCGAAGTTTGCAGCGAATCTGCTGCTGAGACCCTCCATCGACGCTCCGAGGCGGCCGCGTTCTTGGAGAGGTCTGCTTGTGCCCTAGACGGGTAGGCATGGTGTGGTGGAGGAGGCTGCTGCTGCAGAGCGCCTATCCAGGGGACGATTAAGCTCCAAACGAGAATGTGCTTGACGCCCAGGGACATATCGCCATGTATTTGTTCATGGGTGTATGTGGGTGGTGTGAGAAGGAGTGTGTGTGGTGTGTGTTCTCAATAAGCGTGGAGGTCAGACGTGCTCATCTCCTTGCATGCAGGACCCTGGAGGTTATTAATCGGGAGCGGGAAGCAACAAAGCCGCCAAGACCCGTTTTAGCCAGTATCTTCGAAATCCTCCAGGACGCCAGGATGGGAAGGAGCGGATATTCAGGGGGTAGAAAACTCTGGAGGCGCAAGCAGAAGGACACTCGTGCGATCATCGAACATCTCAACTCATATGACAACGAGTCTCGTGATGTGTCTACGTTGATGACCTCGATCTCGAAGCGGTTGTGCCCGCCTGTGGCAGTGCATAGGGCTGGGGCTGCGTATGTTTCCATTCTTGGAATGTGAGACAAACGCCTTCGCCAGCAACGCAAGGTAAGTTTCACTTCTTCTCAAAGTTTCCTTCGACTTTCTTCCACATTATCCAACACCACGGGACCGACAAAGAATGGCACCCGCCGGCTTCCACACCTCTGATCTCGCGTATTTCGCACGACGCGCCGTCGTCACAGCTGGTCCAGTAGTCGCGCGCCACTACCTTGAAGAGCGCGATCTCAGTGTTCGCGGCGCTCAGGGCGTCACATTGGGCGTGATCGCGGCCTATGTTGTCGGTATCGCCATCTTGTGGAATGTCCCGTACCTCAGATACATCTTATGGCCGTTCAAGGTACGGTTGAAACTCTGGTCAAGCCTAACCCTACCAAACTAACGATCTAGATGCTGGTAATTGCCTTCCATGAATTCGGTCACGCGAGCACGGCCTGCTGTACCGGTGGCCGTGTTGAGTCTATCTCGTTGGACCCGCACGAAGGCGGCGTTACTCATATGCGTGGCGGTATCAGTGCCATAACCTTACCCGCTGGCTATCTGGGATCGTCCTTCATCGGGGCTTTGCTCACTTTCTGCGGCTTTAACACTGTGGCGAGCAAAGTCGCGAGCATCGTACTGGGCGTTTGCTTCTTGCTTGTGCTCTGGTGGGGTAAGAACGATCTTGACACCCTTGCACACTTGTGCCACAACTAACGAGTGTCACAGGCAAGAAGGACTGGCTCACAATCCTCACCATCATCCTGGCGGTCGGACTCATAGTCGCCTTCTGGTTCATTCCCAACGCTCTCCGATTCTACGTCCTGTTCATCGGAGTTATGTCCTCGCTCTACAGCGTCTGGGACATCTGCGATGATCTCATCCTGCGGAAAGTCAATTCGTCCGATGCAAGTCAGTTCGCAAAGCGATACGGCGGATCTTCTCAGTGCTGGGGGATTATGTGGAGTGTCATCAGCTGTATCATCATGGCTGCTGGCATTGTGGCGGGCATCGCCGCGTTCCCGCAGACTTTTGAGCAGCAGCGGAAGGATGCGAATGGGTTCATACCTACAGGGCAGAAATTCTGATCATGTTCAGACTGCTTCTTACACAGGATCTCAAACTTCGGAAGGACATCTTATAGCTGCGGCGGCTACTGGTCTTGGCGTTCCCATGATAATGTTAACGCCTGATTCCTACGAAGATGCAGATAAGCGCTGGCCAGATACGACATACTACTCTGCGCCAGACGAAACATACGAGGCACAGCATCGTGAAGTGGTTTGCATGACACTTGCTATGCGGCACGGTGCGCTCCCAACCCTACATCAAGTCGAAGCTGGACTTGAAGTCATCGATTTTGTTCCACCAACATATCCCACGGCCAAACATGATGTTGACCATCATCTTTGCAGCTGTCTTGCGCGGAAAAGCTTTTGCGCAAAGCACAAGCAGTGGAATACCAGCGTATTTGGCCAGGCCAACAATGGATCTGTTCCTTGGTCCAGGTGTCCATGGGCCTCGAACCGGACTTGTCGCCTCCGTCATTCAAGCAGACCGCTGCGTGAGTGACACTTTTGCATTTCGTACTGATAGTTGCTTACAACCTGCCTACGAAGGGAACGACCTATGCGATCCACTGCACTCGAGGCCCGGTGGCCAACCCACTGCTTGACTGGTGCAGCAATGGCAACGTCACGGTACATCTACCGTGCCCGTGCGAGTTGTCTTATAACAATACCACTGACCGCAGCCAAGGCGACTGCCACATACGCATCACCGAGCTACGGCCTCTACGAAATCGGCCCTCTCGATTACGTCGATGACGGCCCAACTGGTATCTTCACGAAGATACAGTCTTGCAGTATGGACGGCACGACTAGAGCCATCTACTCCATCCGTTGGCATCCGAAAGGTCAGGAACACCTAGGATGGAGTATACGCTCCTGACTTACAGTGGCTGGAACATTGTCTACGGCCAAGTTGCAATCACTGGCGGGGCCGAAAAACTGCAGAATCTCGCGGCCTGTACGACCACGTCATCGGGAAGTGCGAGTGCGTCGACTGGAATCAGTCAGGTCTACAAGGTCGTGATCATACCGGGTGCGGCAGCTTTGCTTGCGGGTGCTTTCGCTGAGATATCCGAACTCATGTGGGGTGGACGCAAGTCAACCGCCTTCTACGTTTATTCCGCACTGACCACTGTTCGACGGAGTTCGGTGTTGCCATACTTCCAAGGGACATCGACCGTTCGAAGCAGAAGCACACGCACTTCCACAGTCCTCTCGAGAGAACGAAGAACATGCCACAACGTTGAGCTCAGGTCATCGTTCGGGATATTTGACGAACACCACCAACTACATGTGTCGACACAAGCTGTACGACACCACTAGCCCTTTCCATCACATCCTCGCCGCGAGTGCTCAAAGACACTCCACGGTTGTCTCCTTGTCGAAACGAGTTCGGCATCGGCTGTCATCACTTGACTTGGATGCAGCGTGCCATCAGCATTTCAGGAGCTAGCAACCACGATCGACAGCCGGCTTCGCGATAAGGCATGCCTTTCGTAGCGTCGTCTACAACGAGTTCTACTTAACAAACAACAACGAGCATCGACAATACGCACGCTTGGGAAAGCATTGAAAGGATCGGATCGTGCTCCTACACCGTGGCTTTGCTTGATTCCTTGCCTTCACAATGCCTTATCAGCATCCGCTATCTCCTGGGCAACTCGGTATCAAAGGACATCATGCGACATATAAATGATGGACCAATCGTATGCACCTCTTCAAGCTGACACCTTTTGCATATCGCGGGAGAGATATCTATCGAAACCCTGGGGTCTGGATCTGGAGGAGGCAACACCTACCAACTTCGGCATCGAACAGGCAGGAAATTCCAAATGCGGAAGGATGTTCCCCAGATTCCCCAGAGCTCTCTCGGCTGGCTGAACACACAACGGCACGTGAGACGTTTTCCTCGATTGTCCTTCTATCTTCAGTAGCTCTCAGGCTGGCAGACTGTAATCTTCGCATCATCAAGTGCTCAATAGCTTTATGTTTACGCCGGCTGGGCTCAGATACCGTTTCTGGCACTCCAGTCCATTCTCACATCGAATACTTGGATAATGGTCCAATTCGTAGATCATGGATAGGCATAAGGCACAGTTGGCTCTTGTCTGTTGTGCAGGTGATTTGTATTCCCATATCATCCCATCCCCATCAATCTCAATTTCTCAACAACAACAATAACAACATGGCACCTTTCTTAAACTATCTAGGTTTTGGAGGCGCGCCAGCTACGCCAGAAGTGAAGGAGGATCCGAAGGAAACCTCCGTCCGCGCTCTCCCTGCACAATGGTTTACCTCACAGCAAATGTACGAACTCGAGAGGCGAGCAATCTTCTCGCGACGATGGCTTTTCCTCACGCATCGATCTCGACTTCAGGAAGCGGGTGAATACATCCGTTACACTATCGCCGGATTCGATATTGTCATTATCCGTGACCGTCAGGACAACATCAACGCCTTCCACAACATCTGCAGGCACCGAGCGTATCCAGTGGTTGAGAAGCAGTGCGGTAAAGTGAGCATTTTAGCTTGCCGTTATCATGGCTGGTCCTACGGCCTGAACGGCAAACTCGCGAAAGCGCCGCAATATCAAGAACTCGATGGCTTCGACAAATCGCAAAACGGCCTCTTCCCTATTCATGTCCATACCGACGTTAATGGCTTCATCTGGATCAACCTCGACGCATCGAAAGACAAGCCGGAGGTTCCGTGGGAAGCTGACTTCGATACCGTCGATAAGCAGGACCGATATGAAGACTTCAACTTCGACGATTATGTGCTTGACCATACATACGAACTTGACGGCGCTTATAACTGGAAGATTGCCTGCGACAACTTCAACGAGTGCTATCACTGTCCAACGACACATCCAGATGTACCAGCATTCCTGAACGTGGAGAGTGCGGATGTCGAGGTGAAGGACGGACATATGCAGCATGACCATGCGTCGAGTCCTGAGCAACGACAGAAGGGATTCAATGTCAACAGCACATACTACTTCCCGAATGTGTCGATGTCTGTGTCGTACGTTCAGCCACTTCGATCTGGAGAACGTAACTAGAAAGCATGAATTGCTAACCCGTGGCGTAACAGACCACACTTCATGATGATTCAGAAGTTCCTACCCGAAGCACCAACGAAGTCGACACTGCATTACGAAGTCTACCGCAACAAGAACTCATCCGATGAAGACTTCAAGCTGATCAGCGAGATGTATGCTCGTGTAATGGCTGAGGATAAGGTGCTTTGCGATCGTGCGCAGAAGAACTTGAATGCTGGTATGTGGTTTCCCAAATCAAGTTTCCTCCAAGGTTCAATTAACGTTTTGCAGGAGTCTTCGTGAACGGAGAGATGCACCCCAAGTCCGAGAAAGGACCTCTTTACATGCAGAGCAAAGTTCGAGAGACAGTCACCGGCCACCACAAACGTGAAAAGGCTGCGGGTGCCGAGATTTGGCCGGCGAAGCAGAAGCTACCTGACAATGCAAACGTCAGCCAGGACGACATCGATTTGTGCAACGGGCTAGAGTGCGCGGCTCCGCCGAACGAGGGATTGGTGTGGTGAGGGACGTTACTTAGCATCTTTGCGGCTTCTCGGGCTCTGTTGATCGGGATTCATCCGAACGAGGGCGTGTTTGTTATCTTGCCGGCGTTGTTGATAGCGAATGGTGTCTTGGAGTATGTATGTGTAGCTTTGGCCAACATCGATGAGGATGAATTATCTTAGCAGGCTGGTGCAACGAATTTGGATCTAAAATTACAAGCGTCTAAATGTTTCTACACAGTGATGACAAGCTTTCCAACCTGTTTGCCTTGCCAAATATGCTCAACCGCCTCTTCTGCCTTGTCGAATGGGAACGTTGAGTCTATGATGTCGTCGAATCTCATCTTCATAGCCGAAATGGCAGCACACAAGTCTTCCTGGTCGTGTCTCGAGCCACAATTGATACCTCTAAGCACATTATCAGCTTGCGGTTTCAAAAACTATGGGGCTTTCAGCGTAAACATACCTCAAACTGACTCTTCTGTCAATCAGCGTAGGCAGGAGTTCGGTCATCTCACTGGGATTCTGCTTTGCCAGATACCCAACCTGAGATACTGTGCCGCCTCGCCGTGTACACATGACACTCTGTACCACTGATCCAGTGCCGCCGTTCTCGAGGACCAGATCTACGCCAACGCCGTTGGTCAACTTCAAGACCTCTTCGTGCCATTTGGGGTTCTTGTAATTGACGGTTAGAAGAGGCGAGTCCGGGAATTGCTTCTGCATGCTCTCCAATTTCGTGTCGCTTGAAGAGCTCAGAATGACCTGCATGCCGCCTGCACGAGCAAGTTTGAGTGCAAACATGCTGACCCCACCGGTACCTGAACACGATTAGCATGGTCGCTCTGCCATTGGATACAGCTCTGTTCACGAACCTTGAAGCAAAACAGTACTGCCCATACCGCATCCCTTCAATGCAGACCAAGCTGTCACCCCGGCACAGGGTATTATACTGGCCTCGATCCAGTTCAGATGGTCCGGCAACTTCGTTATCACGTTCGAATCGAACACGATGTAATCCGCGAGCACACCATCTTCATCTGCCGCAAGCCAGGACCGTGCCGTCTCGCGGCCAGTGATGTTTTCGGTGTCGTTGATAGGTGCGACACGTTCTCCGATCGAGAACTTGTCGACTCGATCACCAACAGCGATGACCTCGCCTAAGAACAGAAGGTGAAAAGGGTTAGCAATGTCTGAGACATGATTCGCACGCGGCATTCTGTCTACCCTTTTATCCATCAATACTTACCAGCTCCGTCGTTGCAGAGGATGCCATTCGGGATTACTGGCCAGGGGTTACCTCCGTTGGCGATGTTTGCATCTCTGTAGTTGAGAGAAACCGCGTGGACTTTGATCAAGACTGCGTATGGAGGGAGTGGCGAAGGTAGATCCTCAGTAACGAGCTTGACCTTTGGTGTACCTGGGGTGTAGTCGTCCGTCCGGCGATAGGCCCTGCGAGAAGAGATATCTGAGTTGGCCATCTGTAATGCTTGTCCAGTCGTCTCCTGTTGGTCGCTAGTTCTTGTGTAGTTTTGTTGCAGCGGCCATCAAGGCTATCTTATAGGAAGAGGCCATGTTCGTTACTTCCACGTGATCGGGCATTTTGGTCGAGTTGGTGATGGTGGTTCCCAATCTTCGAGCTCCGAACTTTCTTCTGCAAGATTTCTAATCAAGTCTGGCCAGGGTACAGCTCTTTGAACACCGTTCAAGATACTCCGGCTGCCATAATCTAAGTTTTGGCGTCAGTCTACAAGATAGCATTGACCTCCAGGTTAAGTGCAGTGTAGAAGCTGAGCGGCTTCATGGCGAAAGACTTCGTTCGGAAGGCGCGGATGACGCTCGAAAAGGCCATAAAGCCGTCACATCGTCACAAAGACATCACACTTTCGTGAAAGAAACCAGTAAGTTAGGCAGAGAAATTAAGATACCTCTATCATCGACAGACATCTTCGCAGTCACATCAAAATCAATATGGCCGCCCAGTTCAAAGTCAGCGACAATGTCGCGCACCGTACGAATCGCACAGCGGAAACCAGAACCGTCCACCCTACCGACTACGAAAAGCAGATCTACGAGCAAGGCCTCAAGTATTACCGACCACAGTTCACGTTCCAAGCTTCTCAATGGCAGATAGAGGCTGAGAAGCTAATGTCCGCGGACTCGGTAGGGTATGTGAGTGGCAATGCAGGAACCGGCGAGACGGCGAGGAAGAATCGCGAAGCCTTTCAGAAGTGGTCGATCGTGAGTCTCTGCTTATTCTGAAGGAGTTGCGGTGGTTAAGAGGCTATGCTGAGTGTCTGAGGTAGGTGCCTAAACGTTTGGTCAAGACAAAAGGTCTATCTGATCTCAGCACGACGGTCTTCGATAAGCAGGAGCCGGTGCCCATAGCGATCGCACCGGTTGGTGTGCAACAGATCTTCAACCCAGATGGAGAGTCTGCGTCCGCCGCCGCGGCTGCAAAGGAAAATGTGCCGTACATCATGAGCACGGCCTCCTCAACCAGCATCGAGGATGTTGCCCAGGCGAACGGAGACGGTACGAGGTGGTTCCAGGTTCGCTAGTTTCGAAGTATTGTCTTGAATTGGCAACTGATGACTGACTCCCTTCATCAGTTGTATTGGCCCTCAAACGAGCACAACGACATCACCATATCCATGCTCGATCGTGCTAAGAAGGCTGGTTTCACGGCTCTTTTCGTAACTCTCGATACGTACATCCTCGGTTGGCGGCCATCGGATATGGACCATGGGTATGAGAACACTTCTCCAGGCCCCAAGCGTAAGAAGAACAGCTGACACGTCCCTCAGATACAACCCCTTCCTACGTTCGGACAAGATCGGCGTTGCAATCGGTTTCTCAGATCCAGTGTACCGGAAACAGTTCAAGCAAAAATATGGCTGCGAGATCGAGGACGACATGCACAACGCTGCGGCCGATTGGAGTGCCACCATCTTCCCCGGAACGAGCCACAGTTGGGAGGATATCAAGTTCTTACAAGACCACTGGGATGGGCCCATCGTGCTCAAGGGCATCCAGAACGCTGCAGATGCAGAAAAGGCTGTGGAAGCTGGAGTGCGTACACCGAACTTGGTTTATGCGAGTATACCGCTAACTCACTCCCAACGCAATAGGTCAAAGGCATCGTGGTTTCGAACCATGGCGGCAGACAAGTGGACGGTGGTCCCGGCAGTCTCAGCATGCTGCCGTCGATTGTCAAAGCCGTAGGAGATAGACTGGACGTCTTCTTTGACTCTGGTGTAAGGTGCGGCGCGGATATCGCGAAGGCTTTGGCTCTCGGTGCAGATATGTGCTTGATTGGGCGCCCCTATGGTAAGAACTTCCGACCGGAGAGGCGTACAGCTTTGCGGCCCTGGCTGACAAAGGCTATAGCATACGGCCTCGCGATGGGTGGTGAAGAAGGTGTTAGTCATGTGCTGAAGTCTTTGCTCGGAGATTTGCAGCTCACGCTCCATCTGGCTGGCATTGAATCTGTGAGCCCGAAACATCTCAACAGCAGCGTTCTGGTGCGCGAAGATCAGCTCTAGACACTGGAAACAAATGCTCCGCGAAGTTGGTCTGACGGTCGGGCTACTGACGGAGTATTAAAGCCGTCATTATGAGGGAACTCCGGTCCTGGTTGTGTCATCAGCCAGATAGCAGATAGTTTGCGGGTAATATCGACTGTTTGGGCACAGCTCATGTTACGCTCTCATAGAACATACTTCGTCTTCCGGAACCTCCACGCCATTAACAGACAGTGGTAGAGGGTCTGGAATGTTAGACAGTATAACGAATAAAACCATGGAATTGACAATATCTCGGATCGACGTCTTCCAAGTCGACCTGCCTTACTCTGGAGGCACCTACCACTTATCTGGTGGACGACAATACACATCATTCGACGCAACCGTTGTTCGTATCACAGCGAACAACGGCATCGAAGGCTGGGGCGAAAGTACACCCTTCGGATACAACTACATCGCCTCGCACGCTCTAGGTGTCCGGGCAGGTATTGCTGAGATCGCACCACATCTCACCGGACTCGATCCTCGACGCGTCGACCGCATGAACGATGTCATGGACGATGCGCTGACCGGGCACGAACACCCAAAGACTGCATTGGATGTTGCGTGCTGGGACGTGTTCGGCAAGTCTGTTAGTATGCCGGTGTGTGAACTCCTCGGCGGCCGCACAGATGTGGAAATGCCCATAATCTCTTCTATCGGCGTTGGTGAGCCGGAGGAGATGCGTGCAACTGTCGCCAAGTTGCGAGCGCAAGGTTACAAAGCGCAGCAGCTCAAAATCGGAGGAGAGCCTGTGCGAGATGCTGCTCGTATTACTGCAGCGCTCGCCGATAAGCAACCGGACGAGTTCTTCCTGGTAGACGCGAATGGTGGGCTGACGGTGGAAGCCGCCCTTCGGATGCTGAGATTACTGCCGGACGGGCTCGACTTTGTCCTGGAGGCTCCTTGCGCTACTTGGCGAGAGTGTATGTCGCTTAGGCGAAGGACCAATATTCCCATGATATTCGACGAACTGGCGACATCCGATGCTTCGGTTATACAGATGATCGCCGATGACGCTGTAGAAGGTGTTGGCTTGAAGATTTCGAAGAGCGGTGGACTGACGAAAGCGCGACACCAGCGCGATATGTGTATCGCTGCGGCCTATACCGTCAGTGTGCAAGAGACGGCTGGCTCGGACATTGCTTTCGCAGCAACCGTACATCTGGGGCAGACTATTCCTCAGCGATGGCTACACTGCGTTTTGGACTGCCGTGATATGTCTCTGCTCAAAACTGGAGATGGCGATTTCAAAGTGCACGATGGCTGTGTGACCGCGCCTACAGCTCCAGGCCTTGGAGTTGAGCCTCGTTTAGAGGTATTAGGTGAGCCAGTAGCTAGCTACTACTGATAGGGTTGCGAAATCGAACCACGATTTGCAACGACATCGCAGAGCCCGTCCTCATGCCATCAAATCCAGTCGCTAAAGCTTGACCTGAAACTTCGGGTGCGTCCGTATCCTCTCGCCGTAGTAGTAGAACAAAACCGGTATCGGGCACAACGCTAGGCTAATGAAGGCCAACAACGAGTTTCCCCAGCCCAACCCCAGCGCATTATACATCTGAAGTCCGAAAAGCGGGAAGACTGCACCCAGTATCGACCGCAGGATGGTATTCGCAGCCATAGCAGATGCAGCGTATCGCTCGAACGCGTCGACAAGGTAGGTGGTGAGGCACATGAAGGCTGCGAGCAAGCCAACGCCAACGAGCATCGTGCCGAATAGCGGTACGGCCCATTGAATCTGGTATTGTGCCGTCCAACCGTAGATGAAGAGACCAACCGGGATGAACGGGCCGGCATACATGAGAAGCGGGAGCCGATATTCCGGCTTCATCTTCCCACCACTGTGTTTGGCAGCCAGCTTCTTCATGATGGGATCTGAGCTCGCTCCGAGGATTGCGAGGCCGAGTAGCATACCGACGCCGAGGCCGATATAGACCAAGCCGACGATGCTCTGGGAGAAGCCGTAGTTTTCTTCAAAGACAAAAGTGAAGGTCGTGAAGAGGAGGTACATGATCCCGTAGACAATTGCTAGGTATAAGCTCATCATGGCGCAGATGAGCGAGAGGAACATGAGCTTCAGAGGCCGCAGTAGTGATCTCTTCCAGAGCTGCCCGGTGTTGATGCCAAGGTCGAGCTTCGATACGAGATTGGGGTTGCCGGTCTCTTTTCGCATGCGTTTGGCCTTGCGCTCGAGCAGAATGGGAGCGTATGTCTCTCTGGCGAATGCGAAGGTCCAGATTGTGGCGAAACCGGAACACATGGCAAGCACCCAGAAGATCCTGTCATATCGTCAGCCCACAATCGAGGATTCAGTTTATCGGCAGTCATCACTCACCATCGCCATCCTTTGGCCTCCGCCAAAAACCCACCGCAGACAGGGCCAATAACCGGTCCGAGGAGAGGCCCGATCGCCCATATCGACATTGCCCGTCCTCGCTGCTCCGGCTTCATCAAATCAGCAATAGTGCCACCTCCATTGGTAATCGGAGCGATCCCAAAGCAGCCAGCCAAGAACCGGAAGGCAATGAGGGAGCCCATGCTTGGCGCAAGTGCACAGCCGACTGTGAATGCTACGAACGCGACGTTGCACATGTTGTAGATCGGTACACGACCGTACATCTCGCTGAGAGGTGCGATTACCAGCGGACCCATCGCGAAGCCGAGGATGTCTGCGCGTTGATTAGCCTAATCAACGCTGTGAAGCTCTCGGATAGCATGAGAGATGGTACGTACAGACTGAGACGACAAAAGTCGCAAGGGACGCACTGGAGGATCGTTAGCTTTGCGTCAAACGCAGTAGAACTCGCGTCATGGCGTGCGCACTTATTCGTATGGAACTCCTGGATGACATCGGGCACGCCAGGTGCGAACATTGAAGAAGCCAAAGGTGTGAGTAACGTCAAGAACGACAGTATGCCGATATTGCTCCATTTCTTGTTTGTAGTCCAATTCAAAGGGTTGGCTGGGTCATTTGGACCCTCCCAGTCAACGACGTTGGGATCTACTGGCTCGTCTTTCGGATCTTCTGCTGTTGTTTCTGTTGGCCCGGCTTTCTCAATGTCACGTTCCCCGTGCTCGGAGGTGTCCGAGGATACATCGTGCTTCCCTCCTTTTTCTGGGTCGGCTGAAGTAGTCTGGTTCAACGAACTGTGATCGTGTTGCACAATTCCGGCCTTCGATGGGATGTCGGCATCGTGGCCTTCCTCATATGCGTCCCGCTCGTTCTCGGGCAGGTCACCACCTGCAATACCAGGTATATGTACGTGCTTCTCCGGTGCGGCCATGCCGCCTTACTGCTGAGAGATCCATGTTAGCGGGTGGTTTTGGAGGCATTTTGGCCAGTATTTCGCAAAGACTGTGCTGGCCGTCGGGTCGCCATGTCTTTGTGGTTGCCTCGATGCCTCGACAGCTCCAGTGTCGAGCATGACCATTCCCACAATGTCACCGATACATGACGTTCGTCGCGACCCAATGGCTCTTTCTTGTAGTAAGCGAAGGAAGGATGCGCTTACATGATATCCCGGGAGCCTGGGCCTGCGGTGGGGGCCTTATCGATTCTCCGGATGCCTATAAGACGGTTTCCGACGCTTGTGAGAGCTTGGGAGGACAGACAATGGTAATAGAGAGCAATGGAAGTTGTGACTGAGAACAAAGAAAGTGCAGCTCAGGAACTATAACTAGAACTGGCAGTTGCTCTTTCCTCTCTCCATTTACCTCTCCGTCTCCGTACCTACTCGGTGCTTTGTACTCTGCACAACCGGCTCGGTATCAACAATTGTGCACGCCGCGCCTTAGTTCGCAAAACAAGCATTCTCAAGCGTTGCCAAATTGCCACAGATTTCGCAGAATCGACTTTCGAGGTTCCGCGAGACCCGTCTTGATGGATAGCCTAGATCGCATAGGGAAGGAGCGGGTCACGGACCAAGGTGTTGAAGCTCCGGCACCCGAGACACAGTTGCTTCCTGCCTTAAGTCCGACTGAACATATATATTTCGGTTTCGGTTACCACACGGTCAAGAAGTACAAGCCTACATCGTGCATGCCTCGCCAGCTGTCAAGTACTGCAGTCTGTAGGTTCACAGCCCGCTGCCGTTGGCATATTGGAAGATTGGTTGGAAACCAACGGAGAAGCTCGCCGGCGAGCATGACCGTCGAGTGTGACAGCGGAGGGCGGCACCAGCCTCGAACTTGACGCAAACATGAGGTGCACAAAAGAGCAGAGTTATGCCACACCGTGCACAGAGGTGACATTGCTCTACGGTACTCCGTGATAACGAATTCCGGACCGTGAGCAGCAAGTTCACCGTTCGACATACAGCTGTTGGAAACTGGGGACAGTCGACTCACTGATACAAACTTGCTTCCACGATGCATTTCTCCTACTCCTTAGATTTATGACTTTTTGGCCAGCGCAGCATAATCCCAATCTTCCTTGATAACTAGGAAAACACAGTCAGCAACGAGCTCTCACGGACTGGTAGTCATTGGCAATACTTACTATCAGCAGCCTTCTCCGCAACAGCATACACCGACGACACGATATTGCCGGAAACGTGATTCGGGAACACCGATGCGTCAGCAACTCGGATATTCCTTGTGCCCTTGACGATAAGTCTGCTGTCAAGAGCGTCGCCCAGTGCAATGCTGCCACAACAATGATACTCGGACAGCACAAGATCGTGAACAGCATCTCTGGCTTGCTTGGTGTCTTGAAGATCTTTATCGGGCGCAGGGACGATGCGCTTTGCGATCTTGCCCTTGAGATGCTTCGATTGGGCTGTCTTGTCGCACATCTGTGTGATATAAGGTCAGCAACCGCATTCGTGCACGTTGCGCCCTTGCTACGCACCTTTACACCCGCCGCCAGCACAGCAGCGTCAGCTGGGTGGCTCAAGAACGCAGGGTCAACAGTCGGCAGCTCGTTAGGGTCGGACGACTTGATATGAACGGTGCCTCTGCTCAGCGGGTACTGCAAGCACATCGCAGCTGTGATAGCCATCGGCGTGCCTGGGGTGTGCGGTGGGAACAGATACGCTTGGTCTTCCACGCCCTTCTCGTACCCTGCAGTAGCCGGGACCAGCACGAGCTGGAGATTGGCCGACTTGTCGTCCTTGAGATGCTCGATAGTCCGCTCGTACTGCTTGCGCTGGAAAGGCGTGACCTTGTCGAGACTATCTTCGATGGACTTGAGGATCTGGGATTGCTCTTCTTCGGTGGCGAATTTCTTGTACGGGAAGAAACCTTGGGTGCTGGAGATGTGCGTCAAAGGCCCGTTCTGGTGCTCCGCCATTTGCTTCTGTGCCGCCTCCATGACTTCAGGCTGGTAGATGATCTCTAGTGTTGGGTTGCCCTCTTCGACCTCCCAGCAGACCAGCTACAGCGCGGTTAGCAAGTGACCTTTCGTGATTGGATTGTACATAGCTCACAGTCATGGAGTGGTCCTGGTAGTTTGCTCCGACGGCTTTGTTTTGAATCTTGCACTCGACACCCGCTGCCTTAAGCACTTCTGGGTCGCCCTAAAGTGAAGGATAGAAGGGTTAGCAAGTGTCTCGGCGCTGGGATCGAGAGTGTCGAGGTCTGAGAGCGCCGCTAGGTGCTTGATACTGTCTCTGAGAACCCTCCCACCCATCAATTTGACGTACAATACCAGAAAGCTCGAGTATCTGCGGCGATTGTAGTGCGCCGGCAGTGACAATGACTTCTCGGTTCATCTTGACCGTCTGCTTCTGGCCGTTGTGAGTGAAGTCGACGCCAGTCGCCCTATCGCCGTTCAAGACGATCGAGGTCACGGCAGCATCGCACAGTACATGGAGATTCGGTCGATCGGCGTTCGCGGCGAAGTAACCTCTTGCCGCATACGAGCGCTTGCCCTTGTTAGGACCAGTACGGCAAACCACTCCTAGGGTGTTATAGAAGCCAATATGATCGCCGGACCATGGGTCCATTGGTTTCTTGCTCATGCCAGTCGCATCGTCGCAAGCTTTGATAAAGTCGTGCTCGATGGGCAAGAAAGATTCGTTGAACGAAGTCCTGACTGGTCCGGATGTGCCATGATGCTCGCCAACGAAGGGCATCGTTGCACGGTCGACTACCTCATCGGGAATTGGCTCCAGAGTCTGATGTTTTCGCATGTACTGTGACATCATCTTCGAGCCCCATGAAGGATCATCTGCCAGTACTGCCTACAGAACAGAAGGGTAAAAGGGTCAGCCAGTGTCTCAGACACATCTAGCAGGGTAAAGGGTCTCAGAGCGCTTCACGGAGCATGATGGTGGCTCAGGGAACCCTTTTACCCATCAGTGCTTACCCAGTCATCGTAGTCCTGAAGAGAACCGCGGACATCTGCAAAGGTCAGCAAGGACTCAGTTGTTTGAATGCAGATCGCTTACACATCATGTAGTTGATAGCACTGCTACCTCCGAGGGCCTTTCCTCTGGGGATGTGATGCACCCTGTTGTTGTTGTGTTTCTGACTGCATCAGTACGAGCGCTCCAAGTTGAAGACAGTTGCACAAGCTCACCTGGGGCACTGTCTTGAAATTCCAGTCGTATTCCGGCTTCGAGAACATTTGCAGGAACATGGCAGGGCAGTCAACCATCATATCTCCAAGCTTGTTGCCACCAGCCTCGAGCACACCGACGGTAACATCAGCGTTCTCCGTAAGTCTTGCGGCCACGCAAAGGCCAGCAGTTCCGCCACCGATGATTATGTAGTCGTAATTATGGCGGAGAAAGTCTTCTGCGGATGTAGAGAGAGCAGGGAGGTGAACGCCATTGGTGTGGCCGTTTGTGCCGTTGGTGTGGCCGTCCGCGCCGTTAGTTGTAGCCATTGTGGTGATGTAGGGAGGTCTGTGGTGGTTACGAGTGAAGTAAGAAGAGTGGGATTCGATATGGTAGTTGAACCAACAGTACTTTATGCAGCTGGCTCGTACGGAGGCACTATTCACGCCACGGTCGTCGCTCCAACCTTTACACGCAGTCATCTGACCTTCGGAGCCAATCATGCTACGATGTCTCGATTCTGGGGAACAGTGATGGTTTACCCCACTACCCCTCGATAGATTGGGTTTGGCCTACGCTCGACCGAGAGGGTCCCGCAGGTGTGGTTCGTGGGGCCAGACGCGCTCGTCTTGCGGTCGGTTTCCGCGAAGCGATCCCTCTACGATCGCGTAGTAAGATTGAACTGTAAGCTGTAATAATCCGCGTCCAAATATGTCGCCTCGTGCGCTGTCACTGACAGTATTGCATGTGTTCGGTCGCTGACATGCTGTGAACAGTCAAGCTTGTTACCCGCAAACGTATTGGAGCCCGAGTCCGGGGTACATCGTCAATGGCCTAGATCTGCACCATTCGCGTCTAGCTGCACGCAACTACAGTATTTTCGGCGCATGTTAAAACCTCTGAAGCGGAAGCCTTGCGCGGGGCTGTCAAAAAGCTCAGCTCGGCCGCCATGACATTCCCGAGACCGACATTGATCCGAGATGTCGTAGCGTAGTCGTCTTAGAGGTATGTATGCCAGGGTACAGCTAGCCTCAATTGTGAAGAGGCCACCTTTGTAGGGCGGTCTCACTTTCTACTTTGGCATCGTACCCATATAAGAATGGCTGGACCTGGGGGCACTGCAACCTGGTTAAATGTAAGCCGTTCTGTAAACTCTGCCTTAAGCGGAGCTTCGCTTTGTGCCTGACACACCTCGATGGAAACTTGCAGTCGATGATAGTATCAAGCTTCGACAACATCAGCTCGTCTCTCGCTTGCTGCTCTGGCCCGTCTCGCATATGGAAGTCGGCTCGCTGAGCAAAGGTTTCACGGACAATAGCCTCGCCGCGCTGCTTGCGAAGCTTCTGGTATAGTCGGAGGGCTGATGGTAGTTGATCTTTGGTTTTCAAGGCTCGCAGGATGTAGCCCAATACGGCTCCGTCCTCAATGGATGAATTCGCACCCTGCGCGAGATCTGCCCATGTTAGCACAATGGCTTGTGATGCGATACAAGTGTCGGCTCACATGGTAGCATCGGATGACACGAGTCGCCAATAAACACGAAGTTGGCCGCTTCATTCACCCAGTGGTCTAGTTCTGGGCGGTGCATGAGCCTGTATTGCGATCACATCGGTCAGCATGTATGTAGTCAGCCCGTAAACGCAACCCGAAAAGAATAAGCGCAGACGTGGGCTTACTTACTTCCACTTGTCTACTGAGGTCACCTGGTCCAGGAAGCGGTTCAAGACTGGATCCCAGTTTTTGAACAACTGCCGCATCTCCTCCACGGAACCAGACTGGCGAGCCACCTCCGCAGGTAGATCATCAGGAACGAGCAGAACGAGATTGAACATCTCCCCACCACGTAACGAGTAGGCAACGACATGAGAGTCTGGGCCAATCCAGAATTGACATGATGGGTTTGCGATCCAATCTTTGAGCTCTTGATTCTGTAGATCTACTGTTTTTAGCACGATACGATATGCCAAATCGCCAGTAGGAAGGGGAGCGTCTTCTTTCCCGATATTTGCAAGGTATTTCTCTCTACACTTCGACCAGAGCCCATCAGCACCCACAAGTAGATCTGCGTGCAGCTGCTCTCCGGACTGCAGAGTTACAGCAGGCAGTGTGAAGTCGATATCGGAGACTTTGGCTCCCAGGCGTATTTCTACACCCAGTTCAGTGGCTCTGCTGACGAGCGCTCTTTGAACATCCACGCGGTGAAGGTCCCAGAATGGAGCATCATACTTGCTTCGCATGTCCAGGTTGAAGTCGTCCGTGCGAGAAAGGACTTTGCCATCGGAGTACCGGCGGACTTGAAGGAGCGTTGGCTCGCTAGCTTGGGGCTCGAGAATTTCGGAGACGCCGTACTGCTTGAAGATCCGAGTGGCATTAGGTGTACATTGGAGTCCAGCTCCTACCTGTTGCGTTGTAGCCCAGCTCTATCGTCCACAAAGGACTATCACATACCTCTGCAAGTTCGCGAGCAGCCTCCAGGACGATGACATGGTGCCCTGCGAGCGCGCAAGAAATCGCAGCACTCAGTCCGCTCAGTCCAGCGCCGATGATGGCTATGTCGAGAGGCAGCGGCGATGTCGAAAACGAGGCCATGTTTACAATATTGCGGACGCGAAAGCAGCGAACGCGTGCCTTGGAGAAGTGGTATGGAGTGCTCCGTACACTCTTCCTGATATTCGACCACCTTCCGCTCCGGAGTGTCCAGATAATTAGCTCATCCAGCTTTTCATTGGCTCGGATCGTCAATTATATACTCTATGCCTTTTCAGGCAGGTCACTTCGGACAGCACCAGTGTTTCATTGGGTCGAAGATCGCGCCTCGCAACCTCAGGCCAGTGGAAGCCGTTATCAATATACAAACCTATACAGGGGATAATAAACCCTCGAGAGAAGGTATAAAGGGCCGCACTTTCCTCGCACTGCTCTCACTTCCTATCACTACACTTTTGTCTATTCTGTTATCAATCCTGTTCTGCCTGCTTCCTCCATTGCGTATACCTCGAGCTCCAAAGGTGCTTGGCCCTGCCAGTGACTTGAGTATTGAAACAGTTTCGAAGTCAGTACAAGGGGAATTTATCTCCTCACATTCTCTCCGGATTTACTCACAGCTACATCACTATCAGACTTGCGAAATTGCCATAGGCCCTTCGAAGCTTCAACAGTCCACGGCCTTGGACAAATCGTTGACCTACATCGTCCTCTGTCCCGGCTCGCCTGGCTTGCAGTGGCTCTTGAACCAGCCGTTCGACTCTATCTAATAGCTTCCACAAAATGGAGAACGCTACCCAGGATCAAGAACAGCCATGCTACCTTTTTCGAGCTCCGCAGGAGGTGCAGGACATGATCTTCGCTTACGCCGATCCGGAAGTGGATAAGTTGAAGCTGTGCCTCAAGTCCCACTGAGAGGATGACGAAGAAAACCGGCGCACAAAGGACCGCGCAGGCTTCAACCCTCGACCATTCCCAACGCACAAAGTGAACGAGTGGTCGGTCTCAAAGCGATTCTTCATCGCAGCAGCGACAGCATGGGCTTCTGCTCAGCACTGGCCGGGCACAACTCCATCCACTTCGGCGCACAATCTTTCGAGCTGGGTAGTGGTCACCCATATGTTGAGGGTGAAGAACGGGCTCTTTATTCAGTTCGCTCGGACGGTGAATGTCGAATATGCCCCATCTGTGGTTGACAAGCTTATTGTAATGACAGGCCTGAAGGAACTCACTATTGTTCTCGCAGAGGCGGACTTCAACGGGAAACACGACAAGTATCCATGGGTGGATGTCCTGGATGACGAAGAGCTGAAGGCACTGCCGATCACCGCACAGCTAAGTAAGCTGCGCGGTCTGAGGCAGTTTGCACTGGAGCCACGCCCCCACTGTTTCACCGACTTCATCCGACAAAAAGCAGAGAAAGCTATTCAAGAAGAATATAAAGGCGTTAGAGTCGTTGATCAAGAACGCAGTCCTGGCTCCGAAGGTCCGATCTCCTACGGTGGCTGCGAACGAGCCTAAGGTCCACGAGCTCTTGTACCGTTCGTCCCAGGTCTGCTTGACTTGCTCCGATCTTCACCCACCAAGAAAAGCTGCGGAACTGACGCCGAGAGACATATAGCGAGCCTGTGCCATCGAGAAATTTGTTCGACAGGATCCCGCGATGCGCAATGCAGCGCTTCGTGATGCCGACATACCTTGCGGGAAGGAAGCCGTCGATGTTCTCATTGATACGAAGCGCGAAGCTGCTGTTGAGTACATTCTCCGTTCGCGGGCAAGAGCGCTCTACCTTGAGAGGCTGACCAAGATCAAGTGATAATCAATGTATAGTGGAGATGCTAGTGGGATGATTGAACCAACAAGAACTAGTATACTGACCACGAACAACGAATATTGTACCCTACACCTTCTGGTGCTCACCTCGAACGAAAGGGAGGGGCAGGATCATAAGATTGAACACAACGGCATCATCATCGGGGAGAAGACTAGAGGATGGGTGTGTGCGTGCCTCAGAAGTTTGCTGTTGCGATACCGGTTGTGTTCCTGCTGGTCTCTCATATGCTCAAGTAATGAGATAACGAATTATATATCGCATGCTTCCTCTATCTTCCACTGCTCCGAGTCACGCGGCCATGTTCTGCTTTCACATTGCTTCTGATCCTTCCCACAAGACGCAAGTGACTTTCAACACTTTCACACCGTCCACATGATCTCAAATCTTCGTGGAAGGACAGAGAGCAGACACACTGGTCGCACCTGCCAAACAACCGTACAACCATGCGTTCTAAACCTGGCGCCTTGAATGCGATCCGGAAGCAAGTTGCCTCTCAAGCAAGACTACGCCATGTGAGTACAATTTATTGAAGATGTCACCACTCGATTCTGACATTCTCCAGAGCGCACTCGCCGGCTCAGGCTACCGCAAACTCCAAAGTCGCAATGCGGTCGTTGATGGCACGATGCCCGTGATCGACAGGACAGACGAGGAACGCATGATCAACGCCGCTACAGCGAGGACGAGAAACAAGGTGACTGCAAGTGAATTGATCTCGCCAGATCATGTTCATCTCGATCTCGGAGAACACTGCTGATCGAGAGCAGAAGAGAGTCGCCAAACCTCGTGTCAACCCGCCGACCCCGAACGCAAAGCCAGCAGCGCCGGTGACTGAGCACTGGGCGCCAGCAGGAGGCGTTCCTTCTCCTGGACACGACGCAGCGGAAGGGGACTATGCGTCAGCTACGCTGGCTGTGGCTCGGATCGCAGGCTGGAGACTGGATACCTTCACCGAGAGCCTGAAGGCACTGATCGAGCGGCATATGGAGCACGAGGAGATCACGGTCGTCTCGCGGGATATCGGTGGTGAGATCGTGGTGGACGTCTACGTTCGTTTCAGGAGCGAGATGGTGGCTCAAGCTGCGAAGGGTGATATGGATGGTGAGATGCTGGATGGGAGAAAGCTTCGGTTGGGTTATGCTTGACTGCTCTGACCGTCAGCATGAGTGATGACTTGCGACCGTGTCACTGGGATCGTACTTCAGCATGACAGAGCGGACCAAAGGAAAATCCTATACTAATGATCAATGCTAAACAGCGAATGCTCTCACTTTGCTTGATTGTCAACAGCCATCACAAGCGCTGGCTCCTGGCCTTGACCGCTCAATGTCTCCATGTCTTGCTTGTCGAGCTCGAAGTCGTAGATATCTGCGTTCTGGGCAATGCGTCCCGGGTTGTCGCTCTTAGGCAAGGGCACCCAGTTCTTCTGAAGACAGTACCGGACCAACACTTGTGCCGTAGACTTGCCATGCTTGTCCGCAAGAGCCGCAAGATCCGGGTTCTTGGCCTTCTGATTCCGTACAAGTGGGCAGTACGCTTCGACGACGATGTTGTTCTTGTGGCAGTAGTCCACGATTTCTCGTTGCTGCAGCCACGGGTGAAGCTATTATATGTCATCAGCCAGACGCTCAGCAGTGACATCTAAAACAAACACATACCTCAAGCTGGTTGACCATAGGCGGCCAGATCTGTGCGTACTCCTTCATCCCTTGGATATGCCCGATGCCGAAGTTGCTGACACCAATAGACTTGATCTTGCCTTCCTGATGCAACTTCTCCATCGCTTGCCACATCAATTTGATACCACCAGCTCCAGAAGTCGAATTGTGGATCAACATGAGGTCTAGGTACCCATCCTTTCCATCGATCTTGTGCACACTTTCCAGGCACTTCTGATAGGTAGCTGCATCGTCCGAGCCAGGAGACAAGATCTTGCTTGTGACATAGAGATCTTCCCGACTGAGCTTTGACTGCTGAACGGCTCCTCCAACTTCCTTCTCGTTGCCATATACCTGTGCAGTGTCGATGTGGCGGTACCCAACTTTCATGGCTTCCAGACATGACTTTGTCGTGAGGTGTGATGGCGAATCCCAGACACCGAAGCCCAACCGTGGAATCGCCTTCCCACTCGCAAGCTTCGCGGTAGATGTGATCGTGAGAGGCGCCATGTTGTCGGTGGCCAAAGTGTGGATCGAGAAAGAGAATGATCAAGTCGAAACAGTCGATGAAACACAAGAACCATTAGCCTTGGCAGTGATATAGAAACGATGATGACGGCACCGAATTAGGAAGCTGCATCTTGTGCTAGCCAATCAGCGGCCTCGAGAAGGGATTGAGATTTCAACAACATCATCTCCACCCAACATTTAACAACACGATGGTGCTCGAAGCGATCCGATACCACGACGGCAATCTACAAATCCTGAACCAGCTGAAGCTGCCTCACCAAGTAGAATATGATGAGGTCCGAAGTGCGGAAGATGGCTGGCATGCAATCAAGGACATGCGGACCCGTGGAGCGCCAGCCATCGCGATAGTTGCTGCGCTCTCACTCGCTGTTGAACTTCAAGGCAATGCTCTATCG